>LFIK01002136.1_pt1 | contig 15931 bp, 12 predicted proteins | sample 643401 | NCBI WGS metagenome assembly LFIK01 (sample SAMN03777447, study PRJNA286221) | soda lake metagenome | biome: soda lake; feature: Kulunda steppe; material: water; isolation source: sample T5-Br brine of Lake Tanatar-5 | place: Russia: Kulunda steppe | collected 2010-07
GAGGCTGCCGCGGCCGTGCCGAGCGCGCGGATCATGGTGAGCTCGCGCTGTCTCAGATCGCCGGCGGCCGCGTCGAACGGATCGCGCCCCTCGGCGCGCGCGGTGTCGAGATGCTGCTGCGCTTTCGCTTGCAGGAGCCGGTGCAGATTGCGAAACCGCCGCTCGCGCTCGGGATCGTTGAGCAGCGCTTCGCACCAGTCGCGCGTCTTCTTGCGCATGCCGGCGGCGAGCTCGCGGCCTTCCTTGAGAAACCGGCTCGTCTTGACGGCGCGCACGAACGCGTCGTCAACAAGCCCATTTCGCGCGAGCACGACGAGAAGATCAGTGTAATACGCCGCGGCCGAGCTTTGCGACAGCGTGTCGGGCAGATGCTCGAGCGCGGCCGTGCGCCGGATCGTCGCTTTCACATGCGCGAGCGCGAACAGCCCGGGCACATCGGTGATCGCGGCGAGATCTTCCACCGGCTGGGTATAGCCGAGCGCGGGCTCGGCCGGGCATTGCGGCAAGTGGCGCAGGTGATGCCGCAGTGCGGCGAAGAATACATCGCGCCGCGTCTTGCCGACGCGCGCGCTGTCACAGCCGGTGACTTCGTCGCGCCCCATGCTCGCGCGTTCCACCATCTGGCGGATCTTTGCTTCGATATGCGCCGGCAGCGCGTCGCGCGCGCGCTGCTTTGCGAGTTCGGGCAGCGGCGCGTCGGGCAGCAGCGCGGCGAGTTCGGGGATGAAGGCGTATTTTCTCAAGACCTGCAGCGATCTGCGCGTCCTGGCGCGATCTCTGGGTGCGGCGAAGGCGGCCTCGAGCTGGGCCAGCGCCTGGGGCTCGGCAAGCTGCCACGGCTCGATCCCGGCGCGCCGGCCGATATCGGCCAGGCCCGCCAGGCTGCCGGCCTCGGCGCCGTGCAGCAACCCGCCGTCGCGGCTGTGCAGCTTTGCGGCGGCACAGAGCTCGGCCCAGCCATCGGCGCGGGCGTCGTGCTGCACCTTTTCAGCGCGCTGTCCGCTGGCGAATGCGAAGGCGCGGTTGAGATCGGCGCGCAGCTTCTTGTAGGCGGCGAGGCGCTGGGGCAGTTCCGGGCGCGGATGCACGCCGCGGCGCGCCTTCGGGTAGTGCGCATCGAGCCAGTCGCGGGTGGCGGGCAGGCTTGCGAGCGGCATGTCCTTGGCGTGCGTTCTGAGCGTGCGCAGCGCCTGGAGCAGGTAAGCCGGCCCGTGCGCCTCGAGGTAGTCCTGGACATGCTGCCAGGTCTCGATGCGCGCCGGCGCGGCTGTTGTCGGGGGGAAGAGATGTTTCATGGTCACTCCTGTATCGTGTTCCGGCTAAACCGGATTTTGCCTGCCAATGCCGGGAAAAAAGCGAAACTGGCGCCGATTTCCCTGAACCCGAAATCGACGGCAGTTCGGCTTTTTTCCGGCTATCCCGCGCGCGATCCCGCGCGCGGCTGCCTAGCGCGGCCAAATCCACCGAAAACCACCTTGCGCGCCGTCTCGGCGGGCGCTTCGGCTGGCCGGGCGGCCGTGGCCGCCGGTGACTGCGGCGCCGGTACCGTCATCGCGGGCGGCAGCGCGAGGCGGATGCCGTCTTCGCACCACAGCCGTACCTCGAGCGGACGGTAGAGCCGCAGACGCGGGCCGAGCTGCAGCGTCGGGAAGGGCAGCGCCAGCCGGCCCTGGCGCAGCGCCTTGGCCAGCGTGTCCGGGCGCTTGCCCAGTATTCGGGACATGCGCTCGAAACTCCACAGCGGGGCCTTGAGCGCTTCTTCGAGATCGTCGAGCGCGTCGATGAGCGGCGACCCCGCGCCTCTGGCGGCGTCTTTCTCAGCGCCCGGCGCGTAACCCGGCGTGCCATGTGCAACCTTGAGCTCGGCAAGCCGGCTGGCGAGCAGATGTCCCTCGGTGCCGTGGATACAGCGCAGAACGCGCCGCCACGGGTAACGGCCAGCTACCGGCTCGAGACCGGTGCGCGCGGCGATCCGCGCGCGCGTCTTTGAACACGAAACGCCCAGATGTGCGCCGAGCTCGGTCGCGGTCATGCTGTCCTGCATCGGGGCCGCGTCCTTCACGCGTCTGCGGCCGGGGTGGCGGCGTGCGCCGTTGTGTGGCGGCGTAGCGCCTTCTGCGCCAGTCGCAGGTAGTGCCTCCAGCTCTGCGCGGTCACGGCAAGCACGCGCGGCGACAGCGCCGCGATCCGTGGCCAGACCCGCAGCAGGTCGTCCGCCACCGGGTCTGCGGGCAGATCGACGGGCGCGGCGGCGCAAATCGCTTGCCAGAGCTCTTGCAGATATGTCTTTCCGCCCTCCTGCGCATCGATCCGCGCGAGCACGGGCGGCAGCGGGACACGCCGGCGGCCACGCCGATCATATGCGGGCGGCGCACCGATGCGCGCGGGCGGCAGCAGCCCGCTCTCTGCAAGCTCGGGCATGTCGAAAAGCGCATCGAACGCCACGACGGCCAGGCGCCAGGACCCGCGTCGCATCTCGGCGCGCCGATGCACGCGCCGCGCTTCGGCGGCTTTGCGGCGGACGCCAAACGGAGCCCCGCGAAGCAGCGCGGCGTTGCTGCGTGCGTCGCGAACCACCGGCTGCAGCGCGCTTGCGATGCGCTCCGCATCATGCGACCAGACCCAGTCCGCGCGCAGCTCCGCAGGCGCGAGACCGGCCGCCTTGCTCGCGGTTTGCAGCCGCGACATGCGCTGTTCGAGATCCATGCGCTCCAGTCTGCGCAGCCGTAACCGCAGGGCCTCCCACGGATCGCCATAGCCCTGGAGACTGAGGAGCCGGGTGATCTCGCCATGCATGATACCGTAGATCCGGCGGCTCAGGAAAAGCGGTTGCAGCGCGGGCTCGAGCGCGCCGAAGGACTCGGGAAAGCGTTGCGCGAACTGCGCCGCCGGCACGCGGTCGAGCCCGACCGCGCGGTCGAGCAGCAGCAAGCTGGCGCGCAACTGCGGCCAGTTCTGCACCGGTGGCGCCCCCGCCGCGGCGGCGGCATCACAGTCACGGGCAATCTCGTCGAGCGTGGGTGGTGCGGCTGTCGTCATGAACCAATCTCCTGTTTTGCAGGAGCCGGCTGACTGCGTGATGCGTCAGTGACCCCTACAGAAAGATTGGGTCGCTTGGTGATCTCCGGAAAAACGGGGGCAAGAACCCGTCCGGCCATTGGGGGGCGCTGTGCCGGAAAGCCAGGAGCTCAATCGCTTCACCGCGCACCCGGTAGGCGAGGATGTAATGGCGGTGCACCACGAACTCGCGCGTTGCAGCGACTCGACCCGGTCGGCCCATCTGCGGTCGGGTGACGAGGGTGTGCTCGAGCAGCTCGAACAGCCGGCTCTGGAACTATGCAGCGGCCTGGGGGTCGTCATTGGCGATATAGGCAAGCACGTCGGCGACATCGCTGAGCGCCTGCAGTGTCCCGTGCAGCCTCATGCACGCTGGAGTTTCGGCATGCCTGCTCGCTTGCCGGCCAGGACAAGCTCAAAACACGGAACGGAAAATTAATCGGCGGTGTCGCGCTCAGCCGCCCAGTCGTGCCGCGAGGGCGGCGGCGAAATCCATCGTGCCGGTGCGCCCGCCGAGATCGGCGGTGCGGGTGGCCGGATCGGCGAGCGCGGCATCGAGCGCGTCCTCGATCGCCGCCCCCGCCGCCGCCAGCTCCGGCGCCCCGCGCCGCGGCGCCAGCCAGCGCAGCAGCATCGCCGCCGAACCGATCAGCGAGGCCGGGTTGGCGATGCCGCGCCCGGCGATGTCGGGGGCCGCGCCGTGCTGCGCCTGGGCCATGGCCTGGGTCTCGGAGCAGTTGAGCGACGCCGCCAGACCCAGCCCGCCCGACATCTCCGAGGCCTGGTCGGACAGGATGTCGCCATACATGTTGGTGGTGACCACCACGTCGAAGGCCTCGGGCCGGCGCACCAGGTGCGCGGCCATCGCATCCACGATCACCTCCTCATAGGCGATGCCGGGATGGCGCGCGGCCACGGCGCGGCAGCAGTCGAGAAACAGCCCGTCGCTCTTGGCGAGCACATTGGCCTTGTGCACCGCCGTCACCTTCGCCGCGGGCCGGGTGGCGGCGAGCGCGAAGGCCGCCTCGGCGATGCGCGTCGAGCTCGCGCGGGTGATGCGGCGCAGCGCGATCGCGACATCCTCGGTCACCAGCATCTCGCCGGGGCCGTCATGCATGTTGCGATCGGCATAGAAGCCTTCGGTATTCTCGCGCATCACCACCAGGTCGAAGGCCCGCCCGCAGGGCGCGGGGAGCCCCGGCCGGGTGCGCGCGGGGCGGATATTGGCGTGCAGGTCGAGCCCCGTGCGAAAGGCGGCGGAGGCGTTGATGCCGCCCTCGGCGCGGGGCGGGTAGGCATAGGTGTCAAGCGGGCCGAGCACCAGCCCGTCGGCCTGCCGCGCCCGCGCCATCGTCGCCGCGGGCAGCGTCGTGCCCTCGGCCGCGAGCGCCGCAAGCCCCACCGGCGCCTCCTCGAATTCGAGCCCCAGCCCATGCGCCGCCGAGGCCGCCTCGAGCACCCGCAGCGTCGCCGCGGTGATCTCCGGGCCGATGCCGTCGCCCGGCATCACGAGAAGTCTTGCCGCCATGGTCTCTCCTCCTTCGGGCCGGGCGGCCGCGCCGGGCCGCCCGCGTGATCCTGCCGGCCCGGGCCGCGCGGCGCTGCGCCGCAACCGCCCCTGCCTTTCGCCCCGTCTCCTCAGTCCCCGGGGCCGGGGGGCTCGGTGTGGCGCAGCTGGCGCAGCCGGAACAGATGCGCACGCTCGATATGGGCGCGCATCACCTGCTCGGCGGCGTCGCCGTCGCGCGCGCGGATCGCGGCGATGAGCCGGGCATGCTCCGCGGCCGCCTCGCCCACCCGCGCCGTCTCGGTCAGCGTCGAGGGGCCGAGGATCATCAGCGTCCGGCTGATCGCGGCCATCGACTTGACGAGAAAGCGGTTCTTGGCCGCATCGAGCAGCGTGAGATGGAATTGCCGGTTCAGCCGGGTGACCCGCCCGGCATCGCCCTCGGCGGCGGCCATCTCGGTGTTGAGGGTGTCGAGCTCGGCGATCTCGATATCGGAAGCCGCGCGCGCGGCCAGCCGCGCCGCCGTGCCCTCGAGCACCGCGCGCATCTCGTAAAGCTCCATCACCTCGGCATAGTCGAGCCGGCGCACCGCCGCCCCAACCCGCGGCAGGTGCACCACGAGCCCGTCCGTCTCGAGCTGGCGCAGCGCCTCGCGGATCGGCGTGCGGCTGAGCCCGAAACGCTCGGCGAGCTCGGCCTCGCGCAGCCGCGCGCCGGGCCCGATGCGGCCCTGGCGCAGCTCCTCGAGCAGCCGCTCATAGGCGCTGCGGCCCTGGGGCCTGTCGCGGCGCGGCGGAGCGGGCTTGTCGGGCAGGTCGGGCATCGCATGCTTTCCATTCGGCATCCCGATGTATACGAATGCACCCCGAAGCCGTCAATCAAGCCCGCCCCGCGATGCCCCCGCTCCTGCGCGCCCGCCTGCTCACCATCCTGATCGCCGCGCTCGGCACGGCGGCGTTCTCGGTGCTGGGGCTGCCGCTGCCGTTCCTGTTCGGGCCGATGGCGGCCTGCCTGATCGCGGCGCTGGCGGGCTGGCGGCTGGCGGGGTTCGGGCAGGTGAGCATCGGCGCGCGCTCGATCCTGGGGGTCGCGGTGGGGGCGAGCATCACCCCCGCCCTCGTCGGGAAGCTGCCGCAGATGGCGGCGACGATCGCGGTGATCCCGCTCTATATCGCGCTCATCGGCGCGATCGGGGTGCCGTTCTTTCGCCGTGTGTGCGGCTTCGATCCGGTGACGGCCTATTACGCGGCGATGCCGGGCGGGCTGCAGGACATGGTCGCCTTCGGCCAGGAGGCGGGGGCGGATGTGCGCGCGCTGTCGCTCGTGCATGCAACACGGGTGCTGATCGTGGTCGCGCTGGCGCCGGTGCTGCTGACGGGGCTCTACGGCGTGAGCCTGAGCGAGCCCATCGGCGAACCCGCCGCTTCGATGGACCCCGCCGAGATGGCGCTGATGGCCGCCGCCGCGCTCGGCGGCTGGAAGCTGGGCGAGCGCATCGGGCTGTTCGGCGCGGCGATCATCGGGCCGCTGATCGTCACCGCGGTGCTGGCGATGACGGGGCTGATCTCCGCGCGCCCGCCGGCCGAGGCGATCCTCGCGGCGCAGTTCTTCATCGGCATGGGGATCGGGGTCTATTATGTCGGGGTCACGCTGCGCGAGCTGCGCGTGGACGTGGCGGCGGGAACGGCCTTCGCGGTGGTGCTCGCGCTGCTGGCGGCGATCATCACCGCCGCGGTCACCCTCATCGCCGGCGCACCCCCGGTGGAGGCGTTTCTCGCCTTCGCGCCCGGCGGGCAGGCCGAGATGACGGTGCTCGCCATCGTGGTGGGCGCCGATCTCGGCTTCGTGGTGGTGCATCACATATTGCGCATCGTGCTCGTCATCACCGGCGCGCCGGTGGCGGCACGGCTCATCGGCATCAGGGGGAGAGATCCATGAAGATCGCCGTTCTCGACGATTACGCCAATGTCTCGCAGTCGCTCGCCGACTGGTCCGGCCTCGGCGAGGTCACCGTCTTCACCGAGCCGCTCGGCGGCCCCGAGGCGGTCATCGCCGCGCTCACCCCCTTCGAGGTGATCTGCGTGATGCGCGAGCGCACGCCGCTGCCCGCCGCCGTGATCGCGGCGCTGCCGGCGCTGCGGCTGATCGTGACGACGGGGCCGCGCAACCTCGCCATCGATCTCGACGCCGCCCGCGCACGCGGCATCACGGTCTGCGGCACCCAGTCGCGCAAGACGACGACCTCGGAACTCGCCATGGCGATGATCCTGGCGCTCAACCGGCGCATCATTTCCGAGGCTGCGAGCCTCGATGCCGGCGGCTGGCAGGCCGGGCTCGGGCGCGATCTCGCGGGGCTGACGCTCGGGCTCGCGGGGCTGGGCAGCATCGGCGCGCAGATGGCCGCGCTCGGGCGCGCCTTCGGCATGGAGATCGCGGCCTGGTCGGCGAACCTGACCGAGGCGCGCTGCGCCGAGCTCGGGGTGCGCCGCTGCGCGACGCTCGACGAGTTGATGGGCACGGCGGATGTCGTCTCGGTGCATCTGGTGCTGTCGCAGCGCACGCACGGGCTGTTCGGGGCGCCACAGTTCGCCGCGATGCGCGACGGTGCGGTCTTCGTGAACACCTCGCGCGGGCCGATCGTGCAGGCGCCCGCGCTTCTCGCGGGGCTGCGCGCGGGGCGCCCGGCGATGGCGGGGCTCGACGTGTTCGATACCGAGCCGCTGCCCGCCGACGACCCGCTGCGCGACGCGGAGCTGACCGGATCGGGCCGGCTCCTTCTGACGCCGCATCTGGGCTATACGACCGAATCGACCTTCCGCCTCTTCTACGCGCAGACCGTCGAGGCGATCCGCGCCTGGCAGGCGGGCGCGCCGATCCGCGCGATCAACTAGCCCGCGAAGGCCGCCTCGGGCACCATCACCTCGCCGCGCGCCAGGAGCCGCGCGGTGCGCGCGAGCCCGGCGGCGTTGATCGTCACCGCGTCGCCGTCGCGGCTGTAATCGACGCTGACCTCGATCTCGCCCGACGGATGCTCGATGCGGATCGCTGCCGGGTTGCCCGCGGGCAGCGCGGCCAGCCCCTCGGCGGTGCTGCCCGGCACGAGCAGGCTCGCCGCGAGGCATTGCGCCCCGGTCACCGCCATCGTCGGATGGCACGCCCAGGGCATGAAATAGCGCGCGCTCACCGCGCCCCCGGCGCGCGGCGCGGCCAGAAGCCCGATCTTGGGGGTGACCGACTGCGTCACGTCGCCGAGCCCCATGCGCCGGCCCGCCTCCATGCGCACCGCCTCCATGCGCGCAAGCAGCGCCGTGTCGGCATCGAGTTCCTCGCGGCTCTCGTAGCCGGTGATGCCGAAATCCGCCGCGCGCGCGATCATCATCGGCATCGCCACGTCGAGACAGGTCACCGCGATGCCGTCGATCTCGTCGCGCACCGCGCCGGTGGGCAGCATCGCCCCGCAGACCGAGCCCACCGTGTCCATGAAATCGAGCTGCACCCGCGCCGCGGTGCCCGGCACCCCGTCGATCGCCTGATCGCCCTCGTACTGCACCCGCCCGCCCGGGGTCTGCACCAGCGCCTCGACGCGCGCGCCGGTATTGACGGCGCGGATGCGCACCCGCGTCGTGCCCTCGCGCGCCGGCACCAGCCCCATCTCGATCGCGGCGGGGCCGACGCCCGAGAGGATGTTGCCGCAGGTCGGCCGGTAATCGACCTCGGCCTTCTCCACCGCGACCTGCGCGAAGAAGTAATCGACATCGGCCCAGCCATCATCGCCCGGCGAGAGCATGGCGACCTTGGTGGTCACCGCGGCGCCGCCGCCGATGCCGTCGATATTGAGCGGATGCCCCGCCCCCAGCGCCGCGATCAGCACCCGCGAGAGCGTTTCGCGGTCCTTGGGCAGATCGCCGCGATGGAAATACGGCCCGCGCGAGGTGCCCCCGCGCAGGAAATGGAACGGGATCGGTCTTTGCATCGTCAGGGTCACCTCAGCGGCCAGGGCAACCGGTAGGCGTCCTGCAACAGCCCGCCGGGGAAGTTGAGATTGAGCGCATTCGCCATCACCAGCACCACGGCGAGCCCGCCCGCCGTGAGCACCACGGTGCGCACCGGCCCCGCCTTCGCGCGCACCGGCAGGTAGATCAGGAAGAACGCAATGAGCGCAAGCACGAACCCCACGAGCCAGCTCAGCCCCACCAGCAGCACGAGCCAGACCGCCCCGCTCCACAGCGGCCGCGCATCCGCGTCGCGCACCGCCTCGGTGTCGTAGAGCCCCGCCGCGCCGTCGCGGCCGAAAAGCTGCGACAGCAGCAGCCCCACCCCGAACAGCATCGCCACCGACCCCGCCAGCAGCGGAAAGACCTGCCCGAGGAAGGACTTGCCGAGCGCGTCGTGAATCGCCAGGGCGAACAGCGCCAGCGCCGCCAGCGTGAACAGCATCTGCGGATGGCGCCGCCGGATCGCCTCGGCCACGGGCGGGCGCGGGGCATCGGCGGCGGCCTCCTCGGCGCGGGTGACGGGGCCGCTGTCATCGATGCGCGCGCGCATGCCGAGGATCACCGAGCCCACCGTGATCCCCGCGATGATCAGCACCCCGGTGCGCCACATGAAGTCCCAGCCATAGAACTGCACCGCCTGGTAGAGATAGGTCTCCGCCTGGGTGGCGAGCACGAACCCGATCAGCAGCGCCGGGCGCGGCCAGCCGAAGCGGCGCATGTAGATGCCGATCAGCCCGAAGATCAGCAGCGCGAAGAGATCCTCGAAGATCCGCGTCGCCTGGAAGGCGGCAAAGCAGATCACCATGATGATGAAGGGCGCCAGGAACTGGAACGGGATCAGCGTCAGCCGCGAGATCGGCAGCGCCAGCGCGATGCACAGCCCCGCCCCCAGCACATTCGCCAGCGCCAGCGACCAGATGATCGTGTAGGTCAGGTCGAGATCGTTGCTGACCATGCCGGGGCCGGGCTGGATGCCCAGAAGCACCATCCCCGCCAGGAAGATCGCCATCGAGCCCGAGCCGGGAATGCCGAACATCAGCGTGGGCAGCAGCCCGCCGCCCTCCTTGGCGTTGTTGGCGCTTTCGGGGGCGATGACGCCGCGGATGTCGCCCGAGCCGAATTTCGGGTCCTTCTTCGTGGATTGCACGGCATGGCCATAGGCGATCCAGTCCACCACCGTGCCGCCGAGCCCGGGGATCGAGCCGATCACCGCGCCGATCCCCGAACAGCGCACCGACAGCCACCAGTTGCGCCCCCAGTCGCGGATCCCCTCGATCCAGCCGGAGCCGAGGCGGCCATCCGTGGCGATGGCGCGGTCGCGGCGCAGCAGATCGACGATCTCGGGCACCGCGAACAGCCCCAGCCCCACGATCACCAGCGGCACGCCGTCATAGAGATAGCCCACCCCGTAGACCATGCGGAACTCGCCGGTGGCCGGCGCGCCGCCGATCGAGCCGATCACCAGCCCCAGCCCGCAGGCCGACAGCCCCTTCACCAGGCTGCGCCCGGCGAGCACACCCACCATCGACAGCCCGAAGATCGACAGCATGAACAGCTCCGCCGAGCTGAAGGACAGGATCAGCGGCCGCGCGATGAGCACGAAGCCGGTCAGGATGGCCGCCCCGATCAACCCGCCCACCAGCGAGGAGAAGAACGCCGCCGACAGTGCGCGCGCCGCCTGCCCCTGCTTGGAGAGCGGGAACCCGTCGAGCACCGTGGCCTGACTCGCCGAGGAGCCCGGTATCCCCATCAATACCGAGGCGAAGGTGTCCGAGGTCGGGATCACCGCCACCAGCCCGATCAGCAGCGCCAGCGCCGAGACCGTGTCGAGCCCGTAGAGGAACGGCATCAGCATCGACAGCCCGGCGATGCCGCCGAGCCCCGGGAAGATGCCCACCATCAGCCCCAGCACCACGCCGCCGAGCATGAAACCGATATGCTGCAGCGAGAGGATGTCGCTGAGCGCGCTCAGGAAGATCTCGGCCAATGCTGCACCCCCTGCTGCGAGACGGCAGACGGGCCGTCACGGCTGCCGCCCGGCCGGGCGGCGGGCGCGACGGCCCCGCGCCGGCCCGCCCCGGCCGTGCCGGGGCGGGCCGCGTCATGCGGATGGTTCACTCGCCGAGATCGACGTCGTAGTCTTCCTCGAGCATGGTCACCACGCGCGCGCGCACCTCGTCGCCGATCGTGGTGCCGGCCTCGAAGAGCGCCATCGCGGCCTCGTCGGTGACCTGCTCGTAAGCGCCGAGCACATCCCCGACCGCCTCTTGGTAGTCCGGGTCCTCGAAGACGTCGCGGAAGGCCTGCCGGTAGGCCTCGACGATCTCCTCGTCGGTGCCTTCGGGCAGGAACACCATCTTCTGCGCGGCGAAGCCGGAGATGTTGAAGGCGCGGTAGGCGTCATAGGCGTCGCCCTCGGGCGGCTCGCCATGGATCATCTCGTAGACTTCCTCGAGCGTGGGCAGATCCGGGAAGGTCGGATCGCGCTGCATCTCGCCATCCGCGTCGAGCACGCCCCAGGTGAAGAGCGGCACCGCCTCGCCGGCTTCCACCATCGGCTCGACATTGGCGATGTAGGCCGAGGAGGTCTGGTAGTCGATATTGGTCTCGCCGCGCTCGAAGGCGACGCGCCCGTCGCCGCGCCCGCCGAAGCCGAAGACGTAATTGACGTCGAGCCCCAGCAGATCGAAGCCCAGCATCGGCACCAGGTCGAGCGAGGTCGCGCCCTGGCTGGCATAGGTGAGCTGGATCTCCTGCAGCGCCTCGATGTCCTCGACCGACTCGACCCCGGTGTCGGGCGTGGTGTAGACGACGCCGCCCGTGGGCGAGACCATCACCACCTCCCAGTCCTGGTATTCGTACTGCACGCGCGGATCGCCGAGCAGATAGGGAAACTGCGTCGAGCCCGAGGTGCCGAGGATCGTCAGCCCGTCAGGCTGGGCGCGCTGCGTGAACAGGTTGGTGCCGCGGGTCGAGCCGCCGCCGGGCTCGTTGACGACGACGACATCGGGGTTGCCGGGCAGATGCTCGGACAGGAACGGCGCGTTGAAGCGCGCCCAGGTGTCGGAGCCGCCGCCGGTGCCGAAGGGGATGATCCACTCGATCGTCTGCCCCTCGAAGGAAACCTCCGCCGAAGCCGGGCCCGCGAGGGCCATGCCCGCCGCCGCGAGCGCCGCACTGCCGAGATAAGCTGCATGTCTGGTCGTCATGGGGTCTCCTCCCTTTGCATTCCCCGCCGCCCGCGCCTGCCGGGCCGGCGGGAACAATCCGCGTGAGCGAAATGTCACTGTTTCACACTCACGCGGCCCGGAGCAAGGCCGCGCGCCCGCGTACCAGCGCGAACAACGGGGCGGGAAGGTTCCGGTATGCGAACGGGTTTCGCCGCTCGGATGCGCGCGCGGACGCGCGCGTCAGTCGGCCGGCTGGAAGGCGAAGGGCTCGGCGGGCTCGAAATCGGCCGAGACCTCGCCCACGAGCACGCGCTCCATGTCCGTGCCGAGATCGAGCTTGCGCACCCCGGCGCCCTCGGAGAAGTCGAGATTGTCGAGATCGACCCGGAAGACGCTGGGCGAGATCACCGACTCGACATGGTAGCGCAGGTCCTTGTGATCGGCCACGACACGCCAGCGGGTGGTCGAGAGGTTGGGCTGATCGGCGATGGAGATGCCCCAGGGCACCGAGACCTGGCGGATCACGCTGAAGACGGAGGCCGCGGCGATGCGCGGGTCGTCGCTCTGGACCACGGAATTGATGTAGTGATGCGCGCGCACGAAGCGATCCGAGGCGCGCACCGTGCCGGGCAGGAACTCGCGCGGGTTCACCCCCTGCCAGTATTCGAGCACGGCGCGCTGGCGGTCATAGGTCGGCTCGTTGGTCATCACCTGGTAGGCGCGGTCGTGCCAGATCACCATCTCGCCGGCCACGAACTCGATGATGGCGCTGTCGCCGGTGGCGTCCGACAGCGAGACATGCACCGTCGCCGCGCGCCCCGGCGGCCCCACCGGCACCTCGCCGCCCGCGACCTGCACGGGGCTGTCGCGCAGATCCGCGACGGCCTCGGCCACGGTGGCGTGGCGATCGAGCAGATACTGCGCAAAGACCGAAAGCGAGACGCGCGGAGTCGCGCCGTCATCCTCGGGATAGCTCGCCTCGACCTCCCACAGCAGGTTCGCGACCAGCCCGGCCTCGTTCATGCCGTCGGCGGTGGCGATGTCGTAGCCCGTCACGATCAGGCTGCCATAGTCGGAGCGCCATTCGGCCGAGCGCGGCCCGGCCGCGCCGTCGCGCGCCATGCCGCGGGGCAACACCCACATGTTGCTGGTCATGGGCAGCTTCCAGTCCATGCTGCGGCCGGTGAGGACGCGCTCCCCGGGGCCGAGATAGACGGCGCGGGTGCAGGCCTCGGCGGCCGCCGCCATCAGCGCGGCGGCGGCGGCGAGCGCGGCGAACAGGGGGGCAGGTGTCATCGCGATCTCCGTCGAGTGTCATCGGCGCGCCCCGCGCCGGCGCTTCAGAACCGCCAGGTCGCGCCCAGGAGCGGCCCCGACATCCGCATATCCGCGCGCAGCCCGCCGCCGCGGTAATCGACATGCAGGTGCCGGTACCCCGCCGACAGGAACAGCCGGTCGGTGGCGGCATAGTTCACCGTGGCGACGATCTGCCCGGTGAATTCCGACCCCACCCCGAAGCCGCCGATATCGGCATAGACCAGCCCCGACCAGCCGGGCGCGAGCCGCGCATTCAGGCGCGCGGCGATGATCGGGTCGGTGAAGCTCGCCCGGCGCGTGGCCGCGAAGCCGAGTGCGGGCACCTGCGCCGAGGCCCGCAGCCGCCAGTGCCGCAGCCCGCCCAGCAGATCGAGGCTCGCCCGCGGCGTATCGGCCACGCGATACCCCGCCGCCAGCGTCGCCGAGAGCTGGCGCAGCCGCCCCTCGGCGGGCACCCCCGGCGCCGGCGCGGGCAGGGTGCCGCCGCGCGACGAGGAGGACCGGCTCAGATCGCCGAGAAACACCAGCCGCCCCTGGCGCGCGAAGCCGCTCACGAAGAATGCGCCGTCGAGATCGGAGAGAAGCTCGGAGAAGGACTTGTCGATACGTACCGTCTGCGCGCCCACCGTCAGATCGCCGCCCAGCCCCGCCGCCCAGGCATAGGGCGTGATCTGGAAGCTGCGCGCGCCGCGATCCCATGTCCCGGGCTGCGCTGCGGATGGGGCGGCGGCCTGCACGCGCGGCTCGGCGGGCACCTCGGCGCCGGTCTTCGCCGCCGCCGGCGCGGCCATGGCGGCGACGGCGACGGCGAGCGCGGCAATGAGCGCCGTTCCCGCGCCCGGCGTCATGCGGATACTGCGTGCAAGGCGCGTCATCGCACCCCCCTGTCCCGGCCCCGTCTCACAGGGCCTCCTTGTGGATATGCCCGCCCTTCATGATCAGCGCGAGGCTGTCATCCGGGTCGTCGAGCCAGTCGAGCCCGGATTCCGGATCGCCATCGACCACCAGCAGATCCGCCAGCGCCCCCTCGGCGATCACCCCGAGCCGCCCGTCATAGGGCACCCGCCCCCCCGACAGCGCCAACAGCGCGCCGGCGCGCCCCGTGGCGGTGCGCAGCGCCTCGAGCGGCGACATGAAGCGGGCGAACTTGGCCAGCTGGCGGCCCTGCCCGGACGTGCCGGCGGGGTTGAACAGGATATCGGTGCCGAAGGCGAGCGGCACCGCATGCGCCGCGGCCATCTCGAAGGCGCGCACCGTGCCCTCGGAGACCTCGAGCTGCTTGGCGCGCTGCACCGGGTCGGACCTGGGATTGGCGTCCTCGTCGTCGAGGAAAGGCTGGATCGACCAGAACACCCCCTCGCCCGCCATCACGCGCACCGCCTCCTCATCGGCGAGATGGCCGTGCTCGATCGACCTGATCCCGGCGGCCACGGCCCGGCGGATGCCCGCCGAGGTATAGACATGGGCGCAGACATAGGTGCCCCAATCCGCGGCGGCCTCGACCGCGGCGCGCATCTCGCGCTCGGTGAACTGGACGCTGTCGAGCGGGTCATAGAGCGAGGAGACACCGCCGCCGGCCATGATCTTGATCTGGCTTGCGCCCTTCATCAGCTGCTCGCGGGTGGCGCGCAGCACCATGTCGGCGCCATCGGCGATCAGCGCGACGCCCTGGCGCTCGATGTTGCCCGGCGGCGTGTCGGGAAAGCGCGGCAGCTCCGAAAGCAGCCGGAAATCGCCATGCCCCGCGGTCTGCGAGATCATCGCGCCGGAGGGGAAGATCCGCGGCCCCGTCACCACGCCGCGATCGATCGCCGCCTTCAGCCCGAAGGCCGGCCCGCCCACATCGCGCACCGTGGTGAAGCCGCGCATCAGCGTCGCCCCGGCCTCGCGCCCCGCGATCAGATGGATCAGCGCGATATCCTGCGTCATCGCCGCCACCTGGCTGACGCCGACCAGCGTGCTGTGCCAGTGCGCGTCGATCAGCCCGGGGATCACCGAGCGGCCGGCGCAGTCGATCACCCGCGCCTCTTCGGGGCCCTCGCCGCGCGCCGGCAGGCCCTTGATGCGCCCATCCGCCACGAGAATGTCGCGCCCCGCCTGCATCGAGAGCGCCTCGCCGTCGAAGAGGCGCAGATTGGTCAGCAGGATCGGCCGCTCCGCATCGCCGGTCTGCGCGCGGCCCGTGCCGGGCTGCAGCCCGAAACCCGCGAACATGCCCACCACCGCGGCCATGCCCCCCACCATCTGCCGGCGCGAGATATCGGCCTCGATGCGGGCATAGGCGGCCAGGGTCTGCGGCGCCCCGCACAGGCAGGGGTCGATACCGGCGGCCCGGGCGGTTTGCGGGTCCCAGCAGGAATGGCACATGCGTCACCTCTGCGGGACACGGGCCGGGCCGGCGGGGTATCCCATTATTCTGAAAGACATCTAATCGCAACATTCAGATAGTGAAAAATACCAGAAAGCAAGAAAATTGTTCTGAGCCCCGCGCCGCGGCGGCAACGCCCGAGCGCCGCCCGCAGGCCCGCGATTGCGCCCGCGCGCGCGGCGCGGCACAGTGCGCCGATGGATCTGCCCGCCGCCCTGCCCCGCCTCGACGGCCTCGCCCCCGAGGATGCCGATGCGCTCACCGAGCTCTATATCCGCGGCACGCCGGCCAACACGCTGCGCGCCCATGCGCGCGACCTGGTCTATATCCGCGCCTGGAAGCGCGCCGCCTTCGAGGCCGAGCTCGCCTGGCCCGAGCGCGCCGATGTGGCGCTGCGCTTCGTGCTCGACCATGCCCGCGATCTGAGCGCCGAGACGGGGGCCGCGCGCGACGCCGCCGCGGCGCTGATCGCGGCCGGGCTGCGCCGCTCGCTCGCCTGCCCTGCCCCCGCCACGC
>LFIK01002137.1_pt1 | contig 15927 bp, 14 predicted proteins | sample 643401 | NCBI WGS metagenome assembly LFIK01 (sample SAMN03777447, study PRJNA286221) | soda lake metagenome | biome: soda lake; feature: Kulunda steppe; material: water; isolation source: sample T5-Br brine of Lake Tanatar-5 | place: Russia: Kulunda steppe | collected 2010-07
ATCCAGGTCGCGGTCGCCGGCGTGCACCTCCAGCGCGGGAACCGGATCGGTGCCCGACGGCTCCTCGACCGGGCGCTCGACCGGCTCGCCGGTCAGCCCGCAGTGCACCGCGGCATCGACGTCGAGGCGCTCCGACGCATCGCCGCCGTCGCGCGTACGCAGCTCGACGCCGGTCAGGTCCCCGTCGCGGACTGGGGTCCGTTCCCCGTGCGTCCCGACGGGGCCGCACCGGGCGTGTGGTTCGCACCGACCGCCGACGCCGTCGGGCCGAGCCCGACACCGACGCCGGTCGAGCGATGAGCGGTCCGACCCAGCGCGTCGACGACCTGGTCGGGCTCGACGCGCGCGCATGGGCGCAGCTCGTCCGAGCGCTCCGGCGCCGAGCGGACCTCCCTGAGGCCGTCACCGACGCACTCGCGCTGCCATCGGGGGAGCTCGCGAGCGGTCCGGGAAGGCGCGCGCTCTGCGAGGCGCTCGACGGCGCGCCCCCGCTCGTCGACGAGTTGCGGGAGGACTCGGCGCTGCCAGCGGCGGTGCACGCTGCGCTCGGCGCCGCCGCATCGGATGACGATGGCGGTCCCGGCCATGGGTCCGGTGCGGAGGGTGCGGGTGCGGGTGCGGGTGAGGGCGAGGCCACGGCGCGCGTCGAGGAGCGTGCTCGCGCGCTCCGGCGCTCGCTCGAGGAGGAGCGGCGACGCCGCGAGGGCGCAGAGGCGCGTGCGGCGGTCGCGGAGTCGCGGGCGGCAGCGCTGACCGCCGAGCGTGACGCTGCGCTCGCCCGCATCGATGAGCTCGAGGCGGAGCTCGCACGCTCGAGCGAGACCGTCGAGCGGACGGCCGCACGGGCGGAGCGGCGCTCCTCCACGCGCGCGGAGGGTCTCGAGCGCGAGCTCGCCGCCGAACGCAGCGCGCATGCGGCGCTGCGCCGCGAGCACGAGCGTGTCCGTGCGGAGCTCACCGGGGCGCGTTCGGAGGCCGACGAGCTGCGCGCCCGTCGCCCGGTCGACGCCGACCGGCGCGACGCCGGTCGGACCGGTCGGCCGCTCGAGCCGCCGTCCGAGCTCGTGGAGGGGACGACGGAGGAGGCCCGCTGGCTCGCCGCGAACGCGCGCATGCTCATCGTTGACGGCTACAACGCGACGCTGACCCTGCGTCCGGACCGGTCGCTCGAGGAGCAGCGACGCTGGCTCGTCGAGCGGCTGCGGCCGCTCGTCACACGCGACATCGCCGCGCCCGTCGTCATCTTCGACGGGGACTGCTCCTCGGGGCGGATGAGCGACACCGGGGGAGTGGAGGTCCGCTTCAGCGCCGCAGGGGTGATCGCCGACGACGAGATCGTCTTCACGGTCGCCGCGACGGACGATCCGGTGCTCGTCGTCACCGATGACGCCGAGCTCGGTGCACGCGTCCGTGCCGAGGGAGGCAACGTCGTCGGGGTCGTCCACCTCGCCGGGATCGTCGACGGGTGAGCGGAACGGGGCTGCGTGTCGCGTGGGTGACCAACGACCTCCCACCGCACAGTGGAGGCATCCAGCAGTTCGTCGCGAGCCTGCTCACGCGCACTGCGGACGCGTCGACGCTCGTGCTCGGGCCGGCCGCACCGAGCGGGCGCGGCGAGGAGGCCGCGACGTTCGACGCCTCGGGCCCGTGGCGCACCGACCGTGCCCGCGGACGTGTCCTGCCGACGTCGTCCGCGGTCCGGTGGCTCGTTCCGCGACTTCGGGAGCACCGGCCCGACGTGCTCGTCGTCGCCTCGCTGTGGCCGCTCGGCAGGATCGTGCCGGCGTTGCGTCGTCACGTCGATGTGCCGGTGCTCGGCATCACGCATGGGGCGGAGGCGGGTCTCGCCGCGGGGTCGGCTCGCGGTCTGCTCCGCGCCGTCGCACGTGGGGTCGACACGGTCACGGTCATCAGCGACCACACCTCGGTCGCCGTGTCGCGCGTGCTCGCTGGATCTCGAATCGAACGCCTGAGCCCCGGCGTCGATCCGAAGCGCTTCGCGCGGTCCCTGCACACCGATGCCGCGGCGCGGCTGCGTGACCGATGGGACGTGCCGCACGATGCACCGGTCGTCGGCTGCATCGCTCGGCTCGTCCCCCGCAAGGGTCAGGACGTGCTGATGGACCTCTGGCCGGAGCTGCGGCGTCTTCATCCCGGTGCGCGCCTGGTCATCGTCGGGGAGGGTCCGCAGCGGCGTCGGCTCGCGGCCCGCGCAGCACGCCTCGAGTGCGTCCACGTCGTCGGGCCGGTGAGCTGGGCGGAGCTGCCGGTGGCCTACGCGGCGCTCGACGTGTTCGCGATGCCGGTGCGCACACGGCTCGGTGGGTTGGACGTCGAGGGGCTCGGCATCAGCCTCCTCGAGGCCCAGGCTGCCGGCCTGCCGGTCGTCGCCGGTGACTCGGGTGGTGCGCCCGAGACCATCACCGATCCCCGATGCGGGACCGTCGTCGACGGACGCGACCGTTCGCAGGTTCGCGTCGCGATCGACCGTTGGCTGGATGACAGCTCCGCGCGCGCCGATGCGGCCGTCATCGGTCCTGAGCGCGCGATCCCCTGGTCGTGGGACGCGGTCGCCGAACGATTCGACGAGCTGGTCGCGGGGCTCGCACTCCGCTGAGGACGCGGATCACCCGTCCTCAGGATCCTCGACCTCGACGAGCCGGATGTCAGCGACGACGAAGCGATGGTCGGACAGGCCGGTCGCAAGCGTGGACGCACCGATCGTCTCCCACCCGGGTGGCAGCAGGATGTGGTCGATCTGCACGCGTGCGCCCACGTCGGGGAACGTCATGCGTCCCTCGGGCAGCGCGCTGCTGAGCCCGAGGTCCTCCAGCACCTCGAGCTCGGGGTCGCCGGGTCGCGCGTTGAGGTCGCCGGCGACGACGGCAGGGATGCCGCGCTCCCGCAGCCGCGCGACGATCGCGGCGAGCGACTGCGCCTGCGGCAGCCGCGTGTCGCCCTGACGGTCGACGTTGGAGAGATGCGTGACGACGAGCCCGAGCGGTGAGCCGTCGGGGAGCTCGACGACGACGGTCAGCACCGAACGAGGCAGCGGGTCGCGACCGCGAGGGAGCCGCGCCCGCTGGACCTCGAGCAAGGGTGGGCGTGCGAGCACCGCGTTGCCCCAGACCTCGTCGGTCGCGGGGGCGAAGACCGGGGTGAGGCCGGTGGCGAGCCAGTAGGTGCTCAGCAGGTCCGGGTTGCCGGTGATGAACCAGCCGCGGTCGATCTCGTTCAGCGCGATGATGTCGGCGTCGAGGTCGGCGAGGAGGTCGCCGACCTCGAGCGCACGTTGGCGTCCCTCGACGTCGTAGCCGTAGTGGACGTTCGCGAGCACGATGCGCAGCGATCCGTCCTCCCTCAGTGGGCCGGGGTCGGCTGGTGCACGGAGTGCGGCCGGTGCCGAGAGCACGAGCGCCGCGACGAGTGTCGCCGCCGTCATCCCGGCGAGCAGCGGAGAGGGCGCCTCCCTCCCGAGCCGTGCTCCGCGGAGCGTGGAGACGAGCGCTGCTCCAGCGAGCAGCACAGCGGTCGTGAGCATGACGGCATGCAGGCCGAAGGGCAGGCGGATCAGTGCGCCCGCGTACGCGGCGAAGACGATCGCTGCGAACACCACGAGCGATGACGCGGTGACGACGGCGCGCCGTCTCGGCGACGTCCCTCCGCCCCGGACCCCCGAGACGAGGCAGAGTCCGAGCCCCAGCGCGAGCGCGGCCTGACCGGCGACCGAGCTCGGACCCTCGGCGTCGAGCGCCGCAGCCGTGCCGGTCAGCACCAGCACCGCACCGGCGGTCCCCGCGAGCAGCGGACCTGAGCGCGCCGCGATGAGGCCGCCGACCACCAGGAGGGCGGCGAGGCCGACGGTCGTGACGGCGATGGATCCGGGCCCCCAGTCGGTCGCGATCGCGACGCGTCCGCTCGGCGCGATGAGGATCCCGAGCAGGGCGATCGTCGGGCCGAGCGCGCCCCAGGGCCAGGCTGCCGCCGCCATCCCGCCGTCCAGCGCGCGCGTCGCGCGCAGCAGAGGGAGCGCGGTCACCGCGATGACCGTCAGCGATCCCAGCACACCGATCGCACCGGTGCGCCAGGCGAGGTCGACCGAGCCGAGCACCGCGAGCACCGCGACCGAGAGCGCCGCGCCACCGAGCACGCCGAGTCGCGCGAGGTCACCACGCGCGCTGCCGCCGGCGAGTCCGGCGAGCGCGATCGCGCCGCCGGCCACTCCCACCGTCGCGACGACCAGCTGAGGCCGCCCGCCGTCGACGAGCAGCAGCGCGAGGCGGGTGCCGAGCAGGGCCGCCGCACCGAGCAGCCAGAGGAGCCTCGGCGGTACGGGGCCGACCGCCGTCGCGACGAGCACACCGAGGGCGAACGTCGCCAGGGCGGCGCCGGCGAGTCCCACCGGCCCCGAGCCGAGCCCCTCGTTGAGGACGACCACCAGGGACGGCATCCAGACCCGCAGCAGCTCCATCAACAGGTAGCCAGCAGCGACAGCACCCAGCGTGACCGCGGAGTCGCGCGCGACACGCTCGGTCGCCGGCGCGCCCGCCTCCGTCATCGTGCGACCTCCTGTCCGTGAGCGCCTGTGTGGCCTCGCGGTGTTGCGGCGGTCCAGCCTACGCGTCGCGCTACGGTTGCTCGGGGAGTGCGACGGGGACCCGATCCCGCGGAGGTGGGCAGGTGGACGCGATCGTCGGCGTGCCGGGTGCCGAGCCGTTCTCCGCGCGCGGACAGGGTCCTCGTGGCGCCGTCGGGGTCGTCGTGGTCCACGGCTTCACGGCGAACCCGACCGGCACACGTCCGCTCGGGATGCGGCTCGCCTCCGCCGGCTACAGCGTCGAGGTGCCCCGCCTGCCCGGTCACGGCACGTCCGCTCGGGACCTGAGCCGCACGCGCTACTCGGACTGGCGCATGAGCGTGTCGAGCGCCGTCGCGACGCTCGCGCGTGGCTGCGAGGCGGTGGTCGTCGTCGGCCACTCGATGGGTGGATCGATCGCCCTCGACCTCGCGGGGTCCGGTGAGCATGAACTCGCAGGCATCGTCACCATCAACTCGCTCGTCCTCGACCGCACCGAGGTGCTCGCCCGTCTCGCGCCGCTGCTGCAGCACGTCGTCCCGTTCGTGCCTCGAGACGCGGCTGGCATGCCGACCGACGACCTCGCGAAGCCCGGCGTCGACGAGCAGGCGTACGCCTGGGTCTCCGCCCGCGCGGCGCAGTCCTACATCGCCGAGCTTCCGCGCATCCGCGACGGTCTCGCGCGCATCACCTGCCCAGCACTCGTCGTCACGTCTCCGGAGGATCACACGGTGGACCCGGCGAACGGCGACGCGATCGCCGAGGGTCTCGTCGCATCCTCGCGGGTGGATCGCCTCGCGACCCCGCGGAGCTTCCATGTCCCGCTGATGGACTACGACGCCGAGATGCTCGAGGAGCGCATCCTCGCGTTCGTCGCTGACGTGACGGCCACGTGAACGACGCGCTCCTCGTCCGAGCGCCCGTCGGGGCGGTCTACCGGACGCTCACGGATCTCGACGGCTGGCCCCGATGGCAGCCCGGCTGCCGCAGCGTGCGGCTCGCCCCGACCGCCGAGGGGCATGACCAGCACGTCCTCGTGATGGTCGACGGTCGACGGCGCTGGCGGATCGGGGTCGCAGTGCACGGCTGGCGCCACGACCTCGGGGTGCACTGGGACGTCCGCGGCGACGTGGTGCTCGCGTCGGAGTGGTGGCTCGAGTCGCGCGCGGAGGGGACGGTCATCCATCACGTCGTGCACGGCACGCCGCTGGGGCGCCGGGCCGAGCGGCGGGTACGTCGTCACCGAGCCGTCCTGATGGGAGCGATGCAGGCGATGAAGGACCACCTTGAGCTGGCCGTCGCGCTCGCCGACGGGCGGACCCCATGAGCGCGGACGTCGCGGTCGGCATCGACGTGGGGGGGACGCACCTGCGCGTCGCGCTCGTCGGAGCGTCGGGGACCGTCGGCGCCGTGGTGCGCCGCTCCTCGGAGGTCGATGACCCCGAAGCGCTCGTCGCCGGTGTGGTCGCGGCGCTCACGGAGATCGGTCAGGGCCCGGGTCCGGGGCTACCGGTGGGCATGGGGATGGCAGGTCTCGTCGATCGTGAGGGCCGCCTGCGGTACGGCCCGAACGTCGGCGTCCGCGAGGTACCGCTCGCTCGGCTGCTCGCGGATGCGCTCGGTCCGGACCGCTCCGTGCGCGTCGTGAACGACGCCTCGGCGGCCGTCGTCGGCGAGCACCGCGCGGGCGCGGCACGCGGGCACGACGACGTCGTCATGCTCACGCTCGGCACCGGTGTCGGCGGCGGTGTCATCGTCGATGGTCGCCTGCTCGAGGGTGCACACGGCTTCGCGGGCGAGCTCGGCCACCTCGTGATCCACGAGGGGGGCCGTGACGCCCCGAGCGGTGTCCCCGGCACGGTGGAGGCGTACGTGTCCGGCACTGCAGTCGCGCATGAGGCGGACGAGGCGGTCGCCGTCGGGCTCGCCGGTGCCCGACCCGGGGGAGCGCATGTCGTCGTCGCCGCTGCCACCGCGGGCGAGGACTGGGCGATCGCAGTACTCGAACGCATCGGTGTCCGCCTCGGTATCGCCGTCGCATCCGTCGTCGCCGTCGTCGACCCGTCGATCGTCGTCGTCGGTGGTGGCGCGGGTGAGGCCGCAGCGCCGTTCCTCCTTCCCGCCGCCCGGGAAGCGTTCGCCCGGCACTTCATGGGCGCCGAGTATCGGCCCCACGCCGCGATTGTCGCGGCGGAGCTGGGGGACGATGCGGGTGTCATCGGGGCCGCGCTGCTCGCAGCGGACGCGGCGTCGGATCTCGGGCGATGAGCGCACCCTCTGCGGCGAACTACCCGGTCCGAGCGGCGCGCACGCGGCGGTTCACTCTCGGTGTCCCGCGCGACGTCGCGATCGTCGGTCCGCAGCGTGGGCGCAGGGTCCTCGCGCTCCGGAGCGATGCGGGCGATGACCCGGTCACGCACCTCTGGCGCTTCGACCCGCTGACCGGGGAGGGGACCCGTCTCATTGACGCGCGTGCGCTCGGTGCGGACGAGGACGACCTCCCGGCGGAGGAGCGCGCGCGACGTGAGCGGGTCCGTGAGCAGGCCGGCGGCGTGACGGCCTACACCGTCGACCGCGCTGGGTCACGCGTCGCGTGTGCTCTCGGCGGTCAGCTGGTCGTCGCCGACATCGAGGAGGGTGGACCGCGCGTGATCGCGCTCGACGTGCCCGTGTTCGACCCGCGGATCTCGCCGGACGGACGCCACGTGGCGCTCCACCATGATGACGGCGTGTCGGTCGTCGACCTCGATGCACCGACGCCGACGCTCCGGCGGCTCGTCGAGGAGTCCGGGGCCGTCTGGGGGAGGGCTGAGTTCGCCGCCGCGGAGGAGATGGGTCGGCTGCGGGGAATGTGGTGGTCGCCGTGCTCGACCCGGCTCGCGGTGACGCGCTTCGACGAGTCACACGTGGAGCGCGTGCACCTCGCCGACCTCGCGCGTCCTGGGCGTGAACCGGTCACCGTCGCCTATCCGTTCGCGGGCACAGCGAACGTCGCGATCGACCTCGCCGTCATCGACGTCGCCAGTGGCGAGCGCCACCTGCTCGGCCCCAGCGAGGTCGTCCCTGACGACGGTGAGTACCTGGCACGTGTCGTCTGGGACGTCGAACCGCTGCTCGTGGGGATGCAGCCGAGGGACCAGCGCGCACTGCACGTGCTCGCGCTCGAGGGTGACATGCTGCGTCCCGTACGACGCATCACGGGCGACCCGTGGTTGGAGCTGATCCCGGGATCGCCCGCCTGGCTCGGCGGTCTCCTCACGGTCGAGGACGTCGCCGGGACGGGAGGGACACTGCGTCGGGCGCTGTGCCATGACGGTCGACCGCTCACCGCCGAGGGCATCGAGGTCCGCGCCGTCCTTGCGGTCCACCGCGACGGAGACGGCGCGTCAGGGACCGTCGTGCTGTCGGTCGCTCACGACGACCCGACGTCGGTCGACGTGCTCACGGTGCGCATCGACGGCGAGCGATCCGAGGTCGCGCGGCTCTCGGACCAGGGTCCTGGGGTCCACCACGCCGCGCTCGCCTTCGACGACGGCGGCCGTGTGGAGCTGATCGTGCGCCGCAGCTCGGTGCTCGACGAGGACGGACCACGCATCACGATGGAGGTCGGCGGTGACCGCTCGGCGGCGCGCGCCATCCCGTCGGTGGCGGAGCCGTCAGGCCTCGAGGTGCACGTCCGTCTGCTCGAGCTCGGTGAGCGCCGCCTGCGCGCCGCGCTCATCCTCCCCTCCGACTCCGCTATGGCCTCCGGACCGCTGCCCGTCGTGCTCGACCCCTACGCGGGTCCGCACGCGCAGCGCGTGCTGTCCGCACGGGCCGCCCACCACGGGTCCCAGTGGCTCGCCGACCAGGGCTTCGCCGTGCTCGTCGTCGACGGCCGAGGCACGCCGGGGCGCGGACCCGACTTCGAGCATGCCGTCCACGGCGACCTCGCCGGCCCGGCGCTCGAGGACCAGATCGATGCGCTCGATGCGCTGGGAGAGCTGTTCCCGCTGCTCGACGTCGGCAGGGTCGGCATCCGCGGCTGGTCCTATGGCGGAACGCTCGCGGCGCTCGCGGCGCTGCGACGACCCGACCGCATCCGCTGCGCCGTCGTCGGTGCGCCCGTCACCGACTGGCAGCTCTACGACACCCACTACACCGAGCGCTACCTCGGTCATCCGGAGACGGATCCGGACGCGTACGCGCGGTCGGCCGTGGTGCGATCCGACGGGACGCTCGTCGCCCCGGACTCGGTCGCCTCGGGTGCACCGCGCGCGGAGCTGCTCGTCGTCCATGGGCTCGTCGACGACAACGTGCTCGCGGCCCACAGCCTGCGCCTCACCGATGCGCTGCACGCGGCCGGGCGCCCGTTCACCTTCCTCCCGCTGACGGGCGCGACGCACATGGCGTCCGATCCGGTCGTCGCGGCACGCCTGCTCGAGGTGCAGGCCGACTTCCTCCGGCGCTGCCTGAGGGACTGATCAGCGGAGCGGCCCGCCGAACCCTCCGGGTCCGCCTTCGCCGTCCTGCGTGCGTCGACCGAGCAGGTAGATGCCGATGCCGACCCCGACGAGCGCGAGCACGGGGCTGATGCGCGCGACCGTGCTCAGCACGAGCAGGCCGACGAGCAGGATCGCGATCGGCCGCGCGATGCCGCGCAGCCGCTCGGTGGGGAGCTGGCCGGGACCGCTCGCGCTGCGACGACCCTGCTGCTGGCCGCGCGACTCGCGGGCACGACGCCGTCTCGCCTCCGCGCGCGAGCGTGCGGCGTCAGCGATCGCATCCATGTTGTCGGCGAGCGCCCGGACGGCGACGTCCGCCTGATCGTCGGGGACGGTCACGACGATGCCCTCGCGGGTGCGCTTCGCCTCCGGCGTCAGGTTGGCGCGCTGGAGGACCTGGACGAGCACCGTCGCCTGCTCCGGTGGCCACGTACCGAGGTCCTTGGCCACGTCACCCGCCCCAGCCCTGCACCACGCCGGCTCTCGACGCGTCTGGCGTAGGCTACCGACGCAGGGTGACCCCACGGCGCCGGAGGCGGCGGCTGTGGACGAGGACCGGAGGGGGGAGGCGCGCATGGGACGGATGTCCGGAGCCCCGGCGCTCTACCGCGTCCTCCGCGCCACCCTCCCGAGCGTGGTCATGCCGTACTTCAAGGTGTCGATCGAGGGGCTCGAGCATGTCCCCGAGCGCGGGGCCGCGATCATCTCCGGGAACCACCTCTCCTTCATCGACTCGTTCGTGCTCGCGCTCGCGCTGCCGCGGCCGCTGTACTACCTCGGGAAGTCCGACTACTGGGAGTCCGCTCGCACGCGGTGGCTCGTCCAGGGCGCCGGCGTCGTCCCGGTCTACCGCGACGGCGGCGACCGGGGGGAGGGGAGCCTGCGGGCGGGCGTGCAGCTGCTCCGTCGCGGGGACCTCCTCGGCATCTATCCCGAGGGGACACGCAGCCCTGACGGCCGGCTCTACCGCGGGAAGACGGGACCCGTCCGCATGGCGCTCGAGGCGGGCGTGCCGATCGTGCCGTTCGGCATCATCGGCTCCGACGTCGCGATGCCCCAGGACCGCAAGGTTGTCCGTCGTGCCCCGATTACTTTGCGCTTCGGCCGACCGATCGATCTCTCGCGCTACTACGAGCGACGCACCGACCCGCTCGTGCTGCGCTCCGCGACCGACGAGCTGATGTACGAGATCATGCTGCTGTCGGGGCAGGAGTACGTCGACGAGTACGCGTCGCACGTGAAGTCGGGTGCGGTCGACGTCGACGAGGAGCTCCAGCTCCCGCTCGACGAGGGGGACGGGGACGAGCGCCCCGACGCCTCCGCGGGCTGAGCCGGGACTCAGCCCGCGTCGTCGCGCTCGAGGTCGATCGCCAGCGAGTTGATGCAGTAGCGCAGGCCGGTCGGCTGGTCCGGTGCGTCGTCGAACACGTGTCCGAGATGCCCGTCGCAGCGTGCGCACCGGACCTCGGTCCGCACCATGAAGTGCGAGCGGTCGGTGTGCTCGGTGACGGCGCCCTCCTCGAACGGGGCGAAGAAGCTCGGCCACCCGCAGTGCGCGTCGAACTTCGTCTCCGAGCGGAACAGCACCGCCTCGCAGCCGGCACACCGGTAGGTGCCGTCCGCGGTCTCGTCCCAGTACGCGCCGGTGAACGGACGCTCCGTCCCGGCCTCGCGCAGGACGTGGAACGTCGCCGGCGTCAGCCGTGCGCGCCACTCGTCGTCGCTCAGCTCGACGCGCCCTTCCTTCGGTCCTCGCTCCGTGTCACTCATGAGGTCACGACCTCAGCCCATCCGCCGCTCCTCGCGACCGCCTCGCGCCAGCCGGCGAGCAGCCGGTCGCGCTCGCCCGTGTCCATGCGGGGCTCGAAGCGACGGTCGAGCTGCCAGACGTCCGCGAGCTCGTCGAGCGATGACCAGACGCCGGCGCCGAGGCCGGCGAGGAACGCGGCGCCGAGCACGGTGGTCTCCGTGATGCGTGGCCGGACGACGGGGACCCCGAGCACGTTCGCCTGGAAGTGGCACAGCAGGTCGTTGGCGGCGGCGCCTCCGTCCACGCGCAGCTCTGCGAGCTCCATGCCGGCCTCCGAGCTCATCGCCTCGACCACGTCGACGACCTGGTACGCCATCGCCTCGATCGCGGCGCGGGCGAGATGGCGACGGTCGGTCCCCCGGGTCAGTCCGACCAGCACGCCGCGCGCGTGCGGGTCCCAGTGCGGCGCGCCGAGCCCGGTGAACGCCGGGACGAGGTAGACGCCCTCGTTCCCGGCGGGCAGCTCGGCGGCCATCGCCTCCGTGTCCGTCGCGTGCTCGATGATCCCGAGCTGGTCGCGCAGCCACTGCACGCTCGCGCCCGTGACGAAGATCGCCCCCTCGAGGACGAAGGTGTCGCGGCCGCCGATCCGCCAGCCGACCGACGTGAGCAGTCCGGCCTCCGAGCGCACGAGCTCCTCGCCCGTGTTGAACAGCAGGAACGAGCCGGTCCCGTACGTGTTCTTCGACGACCCGGGCGTCCAGGCGCCCTGGCCGAACAGTGCGGACTGCTGGTCGCCCGCGATGCCGGTGATCGGCGCCGAGATACCGAGGAACGCGGCCGGGTCGGTATCGCCGAAGTGACCGCTGGAGTCGCGGACCTCGGGCAGGAGCGAACGCGGCACGTCGAGCAGCGCACACAGCTCATCGGAGAAGTCGCCGGCCGCGAGGTCGTAGAGCATCGTGCGCGACGCGTTCGACGGCTCCGTGACGTGCGCAGCGCCGGAGGTCAGCCGCGCGACCAGCCACGTGTCGATCGTCGCGAACGCGAGCTCGCCGGCGGCGGCTCGCTCGCGTGCACCAGGGACCTCGTCGAGGAGCCAGGCGGCCTTCGTCCCGGAGAAGTACGCGTCGAGGACCAGCCCGGTGCGCTCGTGGATCAGCGGACCGTGTCCGGCACGCTCGAGCACGGTGCAGGCGTCGGCCGTGCGGCGGTCCTGCCACACGATCGCCCGGTGGATGGGGCGGAGGGTGTCGCGCTCGTACAGCAGCGTCGTCTCGCGCTGGTTGGTGATGCCGATGCAGGTGACCGCGTCGGGCGTCGTCTCCGAGACCTTCAACCCCTCGGCGCATGCGGCGAGCGTCGCCTCCCAGATCTCCTCCGCGTCGTGCTCGACCCAGCCGGGGCGCGGGAAGTGCTGGGTGAACTCGCGGTAGCCGCTGCCGAGGATGCGCCCGGTGCCGTCGACCACGAAGCCGCGCACGCCGGTCGTCCCGGCGTCGATGGCGAGGATGCGTACCGACATGTCCTGGTCCCCCTCGTTCGTCTCGTGCGAACACCGGTCCAACGGTAGGTCAGCCCGAGGTCGTTAGCATGCTGGGGGAGCGACGGGCGAGGTGCGGCGATGGTCAGACGGATCGGGCTCCTGACCGGGGGCGGGGACTGCTCGGGGCTGAACGCCGCGATCCGCGCGGTCGTGCGGCGTGCCGAGCAGGAGAACATCACCGTCTTCGGCTTCCGCAACGGCTGGAAGGGTGTCCTCGAGCAGGAGACGGAGGTCCTCGACCTCCGTGCGACACGCGGCCTGCTGCACCGCGGCGGCACGGCGCTCGGGACCTCGCGCGTCAGCCCGTTCTACGAACCCGACGGCGTGCGTGGCGTGCAGGAGGCCATGGAGGTCCACCGCCTCGACGGCCTCGTGGTCATCGGCGGGGAGGGGACGCTGTCGGCATCCCTCCGACTGCACCGCGAGGCGGGCGTGCCGATCGTCGGGATCCCCAAGACGATCGACAACGACGTCGCCGAGACCGACCTCAGCATCGGCTTCCTCACCGCGGTGCGCGTCGCGAGCGAGGCGGCGGACCGGCTGCACTCGACCGCCGAGTCGCACGACCGGGTGCAGGTGCTCGAGGTCATGGGTCGCCACGCCGGCTGGATCGCGACCTACGCGGGCATCGCCGGAGGCGCGGACGCGATCCTGATCCCCGAGGTCCCCTTCGACATCGACCGGATCGCGCGGCACCTGCGGCACCGCGCCGGGACCGGCCGGGACTTCTCCGTCGTCGTCGTCGCGGAGGGTGCGGAGCCCGTCCCCGGGACGCTCGACATGCCGGAGGCACCCAAGGACGAGTTCGGCCGGCCGCGCCTGGGCGGCATCGGACACACCATCGCCCACGAGATCGAGGCGAGGACCGGCTTCGAGTCGCGCGTCACCATCCTCGGTCACGTGCAGCGCGGCGGCACGCCGACCCCCGTCGACCGCATCATCGCGAGCCAGATGGGGGTCGCGGCCGTCGATGCGGTGGTCGAGGGCGCCTGGGGGACGATGGCAGGGGTCCGCGGGCACCGCGCGGTCCGCGTCGACCTCGAGGACGCGACGCGCGAGCTCAAGCGGGTGCCCGACGACCTGTACCGCGTCGGCGAGGTCTTCTTCGGCTGACCCGGCTCCGGGCCGGCCTCAGGCCCCCTGGCCCCAGCCCTGCGACCGGCCGGAGCCGGCGCTGAGGTCGAAGTCCACGGTGCGGTCCATCGCGGTCGCGAAGCGGGCGATCGTGCCGCGGAGCCGCGACATGTCGTCCTGCACGAGCGCCTGCGGGCCGTCGCACAGCGCCCGCTCCGGGTCCGGGTGCACGTCCACGATGACGCCGTCAGCGCCGACCGCGATGGCGGAGCGGATCAGCGGCATGACGAGGTCCCGTTGACCGCCCGAGTGTGACGGGTCGATGATGACGGGGAGGTGGGTGAGGGACTGCACGACCGGGACGGCGGACACGTCGAGCGTGTTCCGTGTCATCGGCTCGAAGGTCCGGACCCCGCGCTCGCACAGGACGATCTGGAGGTTGCCGGTGTGCGCGATGTACTCCGCCGCCATCACCCACTCCTCGATCGTTGCGGTCATGCCGCGCTTGAGCAGCACCGGCTTGCCGGAGAGCCCGACCTCCTTCAGCAGCTGGAAGTTCTGCATGTTGCGTGTGCCGACCTGCAGCATGTCGGCCTTGCGTGCGACGGTCTCGACGTCCGCCGGTGTGACGACCTCGGTCACGAACGGGAGGTCGAGGTCGCGCGACACCTCGTGGAGGATGTCGAGCCCGGCCTCGCCGAGGCCCTGGAAGGCGTAGGGCGAGGTGCGCGGCTTGTACGCGCCACCTCGGAGGATGGTCGCGCCCGCATCGCGCGCCATCTCGCAGGCGAGCCTCGTCTGCTCCGGCGTCTCCACGGCGCAGGGGCCGGCGATCAGCGTCACCGAGTCACGCCCGATGCGCTTGCCGGCCACCTCGACGGTGGACGGTCGCGGCTGAGCGTCGTTGCTCACGAGCTTGAACGGGCGGCTGACCCGGATCACGTCCTCCACGTTGGGGAAGGCGTGGAGCGGGAGCTCCGCGAAGTGGGTGATGTCACCCACGAGGCCGATGATGGTCTGGTTGCGACCCCTCGAGACGAAGCACTCGCCACCGACCTCGGAGACCGCCTCGACCACCCGGTCGATGTCCCCGTCCGTCGCGCTCGAACGCATGACGACGACCATGGACGCATCCTCTCTCGTCACGTCACTGCTCCCTGACGTAGAAGGCCCCGGGGCGATCCCCGGGGCCTCTGCTGCTGTCGCGCTCCTTCAGTGCGCTCGACCGGCATGACCCCGAGGACGGCCGAAGCCGTCCCCGAACCAGAAGAATCGATAGGTAGCGCGCATGCGCGAGACACTAGCACGCGTCCGGACGGGTGCGCACCCCACGGACGTCCGCAGGGTCGACGGCGTTAGGCTCGGCGGTCCATGCGGATGCGGAGGACCGATGCGACCCGTCGAGGCGGTGGCTATGGCGTCGGCGGCGTACGGGTTCGATGCACGGCGCTGTGAGGGCTGCGGTCGACGCAACGATCCGGAGCGCGAGCTGTGCGCCGTCTGCGGGGCGGACCTCGACACCGGTCTCCCTATCGAGCGTCCGCTGCGCTCGCAGGACCGGGCCGGTCGACGTCCGGCCTCCGAGCGGAGGGAGCGTCTCGTCCTCGGGCTCGTCGGGACGCTCGTCGTCGTCGCAGCGACCGTCGGTCCGCTCCTGCTGCTGGGACTCGGACCCTTCGCCCCGACCGAGCGCCTCGAGCCGGCGCTGCTGCTGCGCGCGGCCTATCCGGGGGGCCCCGTGGCGCTGCCCGTCGCGACGGTCGCGACCACGACGACCGCGAACGCCCCCGACCGCGACCTCTCGCCCCTCAACCTGATCGACGGGGACGGCGTGTCCGCCTGGGTCGGGCTTCCCGTCGAGGGGAGCGAAGCGGGCGAGGTCATCCAGTTCGTGCTCGACGAGCCGGCCTGGGTGACCCGGATCCAGATCCGCAACGGTGACCAGCAGTCCGCGGCCGACTACGAGCGCAGCGGTCGTCTGCAGCGCGCGATCCTCACGTTCGACGGCGGCCGCGACCATCGCATCGACCTGCTCGACATCGGCCGGCAGGCGCAGGTCGTCGAGCTCGCGCAGCCCGAGCTCACGACGCGGGTGACCATGGTGGTGGAGCGGGTGTTCCCCGGGACCGGCTCGCGCGGCGTCGCACTCTCGGAGGTGTCGCTCGTCGGCTGGACGGCCGACGCCTCGGACGCGGCGCTCGCCCGCCAGCGGGCGCAGTGGCCATGAGCGACCCCACCGCATCGACCTTCGACGACCAGCTCGAGGCGCTCGGCTTCCGCGCACGCGCGATGACGCGACGCGGCGGCCGCCGCTGGGACCTGCCGTTCAACCGGTTCCTCACCTTCATGCTGCACGACTACGACGACCATGTCGTGCTGACCTGGACGTGCGCGCTCGGTCACGCGCTCTCGGAGCGTGAGTGGCGGGCGAGCTCGGGGGAGCCGGGGGAGATCGAGATCTTCCCGAGCTACGACGTCCGGCTGCCGCTCGACATCG
>LFIK01002138.1_pt1 | contig 15926 bp, 18 predicted proteins | sample 643401 | NCBI WGS metagenome assembly LFIK01 (sample SAMN03777447, study PRJNA286221) | soda lake metagenome | biome: soda lake; feature: Kulunda steppe; material: water; isolation source: sample T5-Br brine of Lake Tanatar-5 | place: Russia: Kulunda steppe | collected 2010-07
AGACCAAGGTGCAGGGTAAGTGGCAGAGGGTGAAGGGGAGGTGCAGTGACCTTGGTCACCTTGAATCTCGCGCGTGATGCGCTCTTGCGCTCACTTGATTGCTCAGGTGAGCATTTCAGGCACACGCGCACACACTTCATGCTCACATGCAAGCACGTGCTTAACCACTCACATGGACACATGTGCACGCGCTCTGACAACACATATTTCTTACCACAGGCACGCCACGGATACCCAGCCGGGCGGAGCAGGTGGCCCTGACCGCCATCCTGCACAACACAACCCAAGACAGCGTCAGGTGCGTGCGCATGTTGTGAGGCTAAGGGGATTGGCTGCAATCTCGAGCTCCCGCCCCTGGTGTGGGCAGTGTGTGCCCTCCGACGCGAGCCCATCAGCAGCACCTGCATTTCGATCAGCTCTGCTCCCAAGGAGCACACAGCCAAGGCAGCCGCCAAATAGTACATTTTTACCTGCGTGTAATAGTACATTTTTACCTGCGTCTATTTTTTTGGCTGGCGAAGACCAGCAACAAACCAATCAGCCTAACGACCTGGCTGGCGGTTAACCCTTTAAACTTTAAACTTTAAACTTTACCTGCGTGTAGCACCACCCAATGCCCGCCCGCTTGCCCCGTACACACAACAGGCAGGCGCTGTCCGTCTGCCCACATGGCGGGCACCGCCCTTGCCTCATAGCCTGGCCCGCACCCACCCATGTGCTGTGCATGTGTGCACACCTAATGTGCCGACAGGTGGCGCAACCCCTTCCCCCGCGCCGTCTTGGCCGGACTCAGTTTGACAGGACCCAGTGCAGGAGCCTCTATCCAGGTCCTGACCCCTGTGCTGACGGTACCTGGCGACGCCGCAGGCGGCAGAGGTGGGTGGGGCAGTAGGGCTTGCTTAGTGCATGTGCATCTGTTGGGTCGAGGATCATTACCCTTTTAAAGCAGGGCTTGACTGCCGCTGAGCGCTGAGAGCTGGGTGTTTGCTGTGTGGATGGGTGGGTGTTGACACATGTGTGTGGAATTCATGGCATCAGCCAGCGACAGCGGGCTGCAAAGGTACTGCGTATGCGTGCACGCGTGCATTTTGCCTTCAAAGCAAGCCCTCCTTTGGTGCTCTTGAAGCCCACTTGAGAAATGCAAGCCCAGTTTAAAGCACATGAGTGTGCGCACGCGCGCGCACACATGCACACACGCACGCACGTGTGCACCTGCAAACAACGGGGGTAGGATAGAAAAGGGCGCACAAGCATGCATGCAGCACCCTCAGTCACGCGCGCAAAAGCCTCACACCTCATCCCGCACAAGCGCAGGCGACACCACCAACCGGAGCGCCGGCCGTGCAGCCACACAGCACACGCAGCTGGATGCAGTGCCTGTGGAAGTGGGGGGCCTGCTGCAGGTGCGTGGGCGTGGGTGTGGATGGGTGGGTGTGTATGAGTGCATATGCCACGCACACGTGACGTACGGTAAATGTGCGAGTAAGTTCACTAGCCTGCTGCATGTGGGTGTCCTGCTTTGTAAGTGTTTGCGCGTATGCCCCAACGCACAACATGCTGCTCGTGTGAGGCAGCATGGACTCAACATGAGCAGCATGTGCTTCTCCATGAGACAGGCACCGTGCTTGTGCTCCTTACTCGCGAGCACTCCGTGAAGTGCTCAGAGGGGCTTGCTGCGCAGGTGCTGCTCATGTGCTGCGTGCAGGGTGGGTGCTCTGCTTGCACGTATGCGTTGTTGCTCAGTGTCCACCCACAAGTATTGGGCAAGCCATCCAGTCCTTGCGCTGGCGTGTTCCTGGTATTGGGCAAATCATGCAGCTGTATGTGCAAATGCATGTTGGGTCCTGCAAGGCTCAAAGTGAACGTGCTCCTCCTTTTTTCATTACAAGCGTCATACAACTTTCGGCCAGGACGCACTAAGAGGAAGGCCTGGATCAAAATATGTGCCTGTGCGAGCCTGTGTGTGTGTGTGCGCCTGCATGTGTGCGCCTGTGCAAGCCTGTGTGTGCCTGTGTGTGCGTGCATGCGTGTGTGTGCGCCTGCATGTGTGCACTTGTGCGTGCGTGTGTGTGTGCGCCTGCGTTTGTGCGCATGTGCGTGTGTGCGCATGTGTGCCTGTGCCTGCCTGTGTGTGTGTGTGTGCTTTTGCCTGTGCCTGCGCCTGTGTGTGCGGTCCTGTTTCCCTCAGCGCGCCAGACTCAGACAACAAGTGGAGTGTGCTGTGTCGATAGGTCAGGTCAGGTTACGTCGCTGCACCATCCAAACCGGTGCACCAGTGCAGGCGCTAATGCAACACCATTGATTGCTAGATTAGTCAGTTGCAGTGCTATGCACATAGGGAAGGCGTCCTGGTGGCGCTTGCACGGGGGGCATACATCCCCCGGCAGTCGCCTGCAAGGCTTGCGTCCAAGCAAGCTTGCTTCCTCTTGCCTTGATCTTCCTTTACCTCGCTGCACACACCAGCGTGTTCCTCCAGCCCCCTATTCAGTCCTTGCACAGGCAATCAATTGTAATGCAACAGGGTTGGGGTCTCCTGCACCCATCAACATGCCCACACCCAATGGCCTGCCAATGCGTGTGCCGCGGCAGATGTGCGCCCCCGCCCATCAACTTGCCAATGCACGCTGCGGTCAATGTGTGCCCCACCCATTCACTGACCCGTGCCTGCCGTGGCCCATGTGCGCCCCCAGGTGCCCATTGCATTCACGCCCGACAGCCTGCAAGCCGCGGAGGCGCAGCTGGCTATCACCATACCGCCGCAGGCAGGCAACACGCAGGCAGCGGGTGGGTGGGCATGTGTGTATGTTTGCTTGTGGCTGTGTATGTCCAGGCACTGAAAGCAGGCGCTCCGCTCTGCGATGGGGCCTCTGTCACGCAGCACCCCCGCTCGGGGGGGCATGCCTGCCATGCGATGCGCCCTGCTTTGCAACACGCATGGGGCGCAGGGCTGCGGCAGGCCGTTCCTCTCGCTCGCATGGGGCAGGCCTCTGGCGGACTCATGTTTTGCGTGGGCCGGGGCTGAAGCAGGACTTCCCTCACCATGTGGCGGGGCAGGTACACAGTGAGCACACGGCCTGGTCTCATGGACAGACAGACAGATAGGCAGGCAGGTGCGCCCTTGTACCCACGCGCGCGTGCCACACGCCCCACGCCTGCAGAGCCGATGGTGTGGCGCTACGACATCAAGGCCACCGGCGAGGCAGAGCAGCCGCAGCAGGGATCCACCTTCAAGTTCAAGTGTAAGGCGCGCAGCCAGGTGAGAGGCTGCTGCTCCTCTGCTGTGCGCGTGCCCTGGCCTGTGGCTGGAGCACCCTACTGTGCACGTGCTCCAGCTCTTGGCCTGTGAGAAGTCCATGACAACCTTGTGGCTGCCCGGGTCTAGGACAGCCGCAGCGATTTGGGCTTGTTAGGCACGGCAGCTTGAGCTTGTGAGCCGTCGCGGCTTAGGCTTGTTAGCCGTGGCTTCCTTAGCGATGGGGGATAGGCCTGGTAGACCTTTGACACTGCCTCGCCTGTGTGTTGGGACCTGTGTGCTGGGATGCGGCACAGCGCCTGCTAGTAAGGCCATGGCAGCGCTGCCTGCTCGCTGCCAAGCCTGCGGCCACACGCACAGCAAAGGAAGCAGGACGTGGGCCCTCTCTTGCGCCTGCTGCCCTCAGAGGGGGGGGCAGGCGCCTCCGCCCTGTCAGCCACAGCATGGCCCACGCTGTGCTCACGCTGCGAATAGAAGAGCGCACGGAGGTTGTGCCAGCACACACACACACACACGCACGCACGCACATAAAACACCACACAACCACGCACATACACGCACACAACAACACTCAACCACGAACATGCAGAGCGCACAAGCAGAAGGGGAAGGAGTACATGGAGGGACTGAGCCACACATGTGCGCACACACACCAGCAGCACACACACCAGCAGCACACACACATGCATACATACGCGCGCACGCGCGTTTCTGCATTGCCATGCCTGCCTTCAGGTGGAGGAGCGCATGGAGGTGGTGCTGACTGGGCTGCACACGGTGTCGCCCGATGAGGCCTTCACGCACGAGGTCGTCCTGGCGCCCTCCGCCACCCCACCCCCCTCCACACAGCAGCAGCGCGAGCCCTCGCCTGACGCCACATCCCGCGGGCAGCCACAGCTGCCGCTGTCTGAGTGGCTGCAGATCAGGTGGGTGTGCTGCGCCGGTGGTGCTCCAGGTGCTCCAGCCACCATGCAGGTCACGAGGGGAGGTAGTACACGTGAGTGGGATCTGATATATATGCTGGCACCCCAGGTGCAGGGAGGCAGTGTTGTGGTGTGAGCGCTGCGCAGCCATGAGACAGGTTGGGGAGAAGTTGCGCCACGCGCCAAAAGCATGCAAAGGCAGGGATTCCTGGTGGGTGCTGCTGCGGGCCACGGATGGTTGTCCATAGGCGCACAAGCACACGCACGCACACATGCACACACACACACACACATGTGCACACTTACAGCACAGCACAGCACACACACACACATGTGCACACTTACAGCACAGCACACACACACACACACACACACTCATGCATGTTCCCATGCAGGCCACTGCCTGGCCCCGATGGCACCCCGCCCGGCCGCCTTGCCTCGCCCGCGCAGCCCCTGGTGTTCTCTGTGTTCTTTGCTCCCCCGCGCGCGCTGTCCACCGCCGTGCAGCTAGTGGTCACCAAGCCCAGTGGCGGGCGCTGGCGCTTTGAGGTGCAGCTGCAGGCTGTGGACACCGACGTTGACGGCGACATCGAGATCGAGGCCGCTATGGACCACACCAGCAGCGCGCCGCTCATGTTGTACGCGCCCTATGGTGAGCGGAGCGGGGCTGCAGGCTGTGCATGCACCTGTTGCTGTCCTCGCTGCTGTGATCTAGATTTTTTCTTCTGCTGCTGCGGCAGCGGCTACGGCCACTGCTGGTCTGGCACTTGTGACATGCGCGCCTGGCGTACGTCAACACCTTCCAAGCGGCAGACAAGTGCATGCTCTTCCCCCCTCGTGTTGTGAGGAACCCTGATCACGTGGGGATGTGGGGGAGCCGCGGCTGCGCACCCCCATGGCAGAGGGCGCGCGTGCCATGGTTTCACATCAATGTGTGTGAGTGTGTGTGTGTGTGCCATGGACCTGCATAAGCACGGTCCTGACAATGGGCCTGCATGACGATGGACCTGACATTGGACCTGCATGACAGCGGCCGCCTTCATGACTAATCATGGTCATTGACGATGGTGCAGGACATCTGTGACAACGCCCCTCTTGCAGCCCTGAGCCTGTTGCCCTATAAAACTGTGTCAACACCGCTCAGTGAGACTGTGCCAATGTGCTGCTGCCATGCTGCAGCGCCTCGCTGCCCAGCCTGTAGGATGCGCGCACTAACAAGCCCATCCACATTCACACACAAAAAACGCACAAACGCACACCTCTGCGTACTGCTTACAAGGAGCATGCACCAAGTGCCACAGGTCTACACGCGCACACACACCCCACTTTCCATGCACACACTAACACACAAACATACACCTGCGCCCCAGGCGCCACGGAGCCTGTCCCTTTCCGTGCCTGGTTCTCCTCGGAGACGCCCCTCACCTTCAACGTCAAGCCCGCGACAGGGCTGCTGCCCTTGAAGCCCATCACCCACAGCAGCACGCAGCCCAAGCAGCTGCCGCCCTCGCATTCCATGGGGCGCAGCAGGTGCGGTTCTGGGGCGTGCTGGCATTTGCTGCTTTTTGTGCTGCCAGTCTGTTGGTGTGGTGTTCCTGTCAGAGGCCACACCTGTGCTGCGGGCGCCCTCCCTCCTGTGCTCAAACCGTGTGTTGAGATGTGAGGAGGAGGGCTGTGATGGGCTCTCTGCACACCTGCAGGCACGTGCACACATGCGCTCGCGCTGCCATGCGCAACACACCCTCTGATCTGCACTGCAGGCGCGGCTCTCTCGGCGGCACGGCCGCCACGCAGCGCGGCAAGGAGGAGCTCCTGGCCCCGCTGCAGGTCACCTACACGTGCCGCGACTTTGGCAAGGTCGTGCGGGGGCGGCTGTTTGTGAGCGCTGGCGACATGCAGTACAGCTACAACCTGGTTGGCCGCATGCCGACGTACGTGCCTCCCAGGTGAGCAACAGCGGTCGTCTCTCTGCTCTGAGGCGGGGTGCCCGCCTGCTGCTGGGGCTGTCAGCCTGCCCCAGGGGGGGTAGGGGGCTGCCTGCTGCAGGGCGCACCCAGCGATGTCCACCGGGGCGCACACCTTTAGTTGCCTGCTCCCAGGGTGATCCGGCTGCTTACCTCTGAGTGCAAGGGCTGCTAAAGACGCAAGGCCTGCCAAAGACGCAAGGGCTGCCAAAGACGCAAGGGGTGCCAAAGACGCAAGGGCTACCAAAGACGCAAGGGGTGCCAAAGACGTAAGGGCTGCCAAAGACGCAAGGGCTGCCAAAGACGCAAGGGCTGCCAAAGACGCAAGGGCTGCCAAAGACGCAAGGGCTGCCAAAGATGCAAGGGCTGCCAAAGACGCAAGGGCTGCCAAAGATGCAAGGGCTGCCAAAGACGCAAGGGCTGAGGACAAAAGGGGTGCCCATTGCCTGAGCCCCTGAGGCCAGGCACCAATGGTGCACCCACGCTGTGTGTGTACATGTGTCTCAGTGCCTCTGTGTTTGTGTTTGAGCGTGTGTGCGTGCATGTGCGTCAGTGTTTTGGTGTCTGTATGTGCGTGCATGTGTGTCAGTGTTTTGGTGTCTCTGTGTGTGCACATTTGTGCATTTGTGTGTGCCTCTCCACCGATGTGCATGTGGCTGAAGCCTTTGTTGGTGCCAGTCCTGAAAGGCCTGCCCACCTTTTTGCATGCATGCAGGCCACGCTGCATGGCCAACTTTGGCAAGCACGCTTGCAGCCTCGCAGCTTCGTGCACTAGCTAGGCAGAGGCACCAGGGTGTGCATGACTCCCACGTGTGCATGAGCGTGTGTGCGTGTGTGCCCTGTGCAGGCCCGATGACTTTGAGGCCACTGTGGATACGAGGTTGTCGCCGGAGATGGCAGAGCGGCTGGACAAGGCCGCAAGCCAGACGCTGGGCCGCACCAACTATGTGGCGCGCAACGCCCGCCAGCGAACCTCCGGGCCACGGCGCTGAGCCGTGCCATTGGGGCCGGCAAGCGTGCCTTCGCCCACGGTGCTGCGCACCCGGGCTCAGATCCCTCTGCTCACGAACGCCCCCACGTTCAACCCCTGCCTGGAGACCTTGGAACGTGTTGAGCGCTGAAGAGAGCGCCTCATGGAGCTCAAGGCACAGGAGGAGGCAGCCAAAGATGCCTCGACTGCTGCAACGCGCAAGGCCAAGGAAACACGTGCCAGCAGGGTTCTAAAGACCAACGACCGACCAACCAACTGTCAACACTCTCGACAAAAAGCCCCCGTACTTTCCCACAGGGCGTCCAGTGGGTGCTTGCCAGCGCGAGCAAGGGCAAGGAAACGCCGGCCAGAGCGCGCAGCCCCAGCAATGGGCTTGAGGAAGTGGCACACCACGTTTGCCAGGCGCAGCGCCTTGTGCTGTGCGGTATTGTGGCAGTGCACAAGGCGCTCAAGCATGCCCTTTCGTCCACCAGCCTTACCTGCTGCGCCTTGTGTGCCCTTTTGCTTGGGTGCTACCTGCAGCTCTTAGGCTCCCAGTCTGTAGCCATGAGCACACCGGCACAGCCTGTGTGAGTGAGCGCCCTGGGGCTGGACGCCAGCAGTCACTATGTAACAGGTCAGAGGTTGAGGGGTGCGGCAGGGCATGCATGCTGTACGCCGCGAGACGTTATTTTGCAGGGAAGCCAGTGCAGTCCTCCCTGGGCGTGAGCTTGCTAGTGATGAACGGGACCATCTAGCAGCATCTGGCTCTGATTGACCGATTCCAAGCAAGGAGCACTTGTGACACAAACCGAAATTGAATGGATGCATCATTATGCCTTGACTGTCTTAGTTGTGACTGCGTGTTGATTTCATCTTCGTGCAAGCCCATTTCTAACCATTAATAGTATATAATGTGGAGGCTGGTACATCCACCCAGCTTAACTGACTGAACGAGGGTAGTCCGACTAGAGTCTGGCTAGAGTCTAGCCAAACTATAGCAGGCCTGCAACCTCCACCTGGCTCAAAAGTGGCGTAGAGGGAGATCAGAGATTGAGAGCCTACAGCAGTCCAGACAATCCTAGTGGCATGTGTTTAGGGAGACAGATACTTTTGCCACCCTCTGGGGGATCCTTTGGGTTACCTCCTTTGGGGGGCTGGTCCGTCTTTATGGAGCTCCCTGGACGTTCTGTGCCTGGTGCTTTGCCAGGAAGGCCCGCATTGTGTGGGTGGCATCTTAAGTTGTGCTTCATGGCTGTAACACTAACTCCTGAAGGGTTGCACAATTGAGCTTCAAGTTGCTGAATTAGGGCATGTGATTTCAGCCGTTGCGCATCCTGATCAAAGCCTGGGCATGAAGGAGGACCGATGAGGAGGAGTGTCACAAGGATTTATAGATAGAGATGGATCATAGTCAGGGTGTCAACTCAGACTGCTGTGGCCGTACCATGGTTTGATGTCCCTTGATGCACAGACTTTGCACTCTGGATGTGCCAAAAGCCAGAAGTTGGTGCACCATCTTCCTGGCTTGTCATTCTACACGGATAGTTAATAGTGGTGGTGTTTTGATGTAACAGGAGAGTACCTTGCAAGTAGTGGAAGGAAGAGCTGGCAGTCGGATGAGAGACCAGGCAAGGGGTACATAGCTGTATCCGCCGATTGAGGGCAATTTAGCTGAAGCCTATCAGGCCTGTTACCTGAACATACATTTGAAAAGCACCAACTTGGTGTCTGTCGAACAGACAAGGGAAGGTAGTGTCTGGGAGGATGATACACCAAAAGGAAAGCTCTAAATGCAAGTGTCAGATCTAAACAGTTTACGATGAGATGCAAGAGCTCAAGATGGGTCCAAGATTTTTACAGATCAAAGTTGATTCAACGTAAGTTACGTGAGACCTTGATTAATAAACACTACTAGTACTGTAGTACAGCTACTGCTTTCATACTCCTATTGCCTACAAGGAACAAGAAGAATAAAATCACTTCCGAGCAATCTTCACTCAGTTTCTTAAGCTTCTTCCGTAATTCACGCAGACAGGGGGTACCTTGCAACTTGAACGTACTCAAGACTACGCCAACAAGTTGTTGGCATACTATGCCTAGAAATCTTTTCTTTTTTTCACTCAAGAGTCCTTATCCAATCTTGACTCAAGAGCTTTGGAGTGGCTTGCTAGGCAGAAAGCGGCCTGCCTGCAAAAGAGAACTTGTTTTTGTTCATCATTTAGGACAGTGTATGCAGGGCAAGCCCAGTCATTTTTTGTCATCCTCTCCTCTTTCTCTTGGTGTAGCAACCAGTGTTCCTTAAGGCACACTCAGTGGCAGATTTCTTTGCAGACTTCACAGATGTCTAAATCATCGAAAGGTAGCTCTCTTTCTTCAGCTTCAAGGCCATAGAAATCATTTCTTCCATGATGGAAGCACTGCTGGCAGATCTCACACCTTGCACAGTCAATGGCAGAAAGAGCTATTGCATGAGTGCTCGGGTGTGAAGCCAGCCTTTTTTAAGACGGGGAGCGCCCACCTTTCTATGATCATTGGTTCTTGTTGGGTATGGTACCAATACCGGTATTGCTTTTGATGCTGGGGCATGATGTCATGCCTGTCTTTTTTCTTGGCAGTACAGAGTCAATGTGGTGACATGATATCGCTGATATTTAGGTCATGATGGTAGTTGTGTAAATGGCATATTTAGATGTTGTTGTCTATCTTGCTATCTTAAAGGCTATTTCTCTTACACATAGGGTCAAGGGATTGGTAGTAGGGTAGGGGAGGTCCAATTCTATGCGTAGGAGCCTCTAATTGTTTTGACTTGTTGGCTAGATGGGGTGTTGGGGAGGGTGAGCGCCAGAGTGAGCGAGCTGCTGAAGTGAGTAGCTTTTGCTGAAGAAGTATGTGGCTGTTGTCGGTATCAAACATCTTTCTGAATGGTATCAACCATTGATGTATCTTGGCTGAAGGATGGGGTGAGGGCTTAGAGGCTGGACTTGTTTTATAGTGTGTAGTCTCTCCAGAGGGCCTCCATAGGGCCTCCAGAGGGCAACCTGATCCGTGTGATGGCATCTTCGTAAATGTTCTCAAGCGCACCAATGGCATCTATAGGGAAGCCCAAGTCATACATGATCCAGAGCAAGTGTGTGTATGTGTGCATACACACTTGCATTTGTGTGAGCGCGCGTGGTGCGTGCGTGCATGTCTGTGGGGGTTTGGGTTGTGTGTTACGCACGTCTATGCGTGTGCATGTGTGTGTTGCATGTGTACATGTTTTGATGTTTTGGTGTGTACATGCATTCGTGTGTGTGTGTGTGTGTGTGTGTGTGTGTGTGTGTGTGTGCGCGCGCGAGTACACGCATGTCCGCATGCATGTATGCGTGCATGTGCGTGTGCAAGCCAGTGTGCTCGCCAATCCCACTTGGTATGGGCCATGCCCCAGTCAAACAATTGGGGCAGGAATGATTTCGCAGCAGGCAAAGTGGCGGGGCATGTCAAGTGCAAGTCAGACGGTCAGAACTGCCCTGGCTGGCTAGTGTGATAAGGTCCACACATAATAGTTTGGGCCCCCTGTGCTGGCATGCAAGGTCCACATCCAAGTCCGCGAGGTGAAATCATAATTGGTTTTAACGGGATAATGGAAAGGAATCCGAAAGCCATCAATTACGCTCTTTGCGAGGAAACCTCTTACATGTGTAGTTTATTCCGCAAGATTGCTTGTGCAATTATGATTGTGGTTGACGTGAACAATGGCATGGATTGAGTCGTTGAAGGGGCAGTGTGCACTTGCTTTCAAGGATGGGGAATGTTCTTGGTAAGGTCTCTTTTGTGCAAGCTGCTTGCATGCCATGGTGCATGACAGTGATCACAGGGCTCTGGTGTTGCAGTTTGCTTGAACCCGGCTACTAAGGAGCGCGTGCCTTCTTTGAGACCTCAAGAAACGGGTATGTTGGGGCAAGTCTCATGAAGGCTCACCTTCTTGCTGTTCTTGCTTGCCTCATAATGGTCTGTGCTGCACCAAGTGCACAAATGCACCTTTCCGTTCTTAATGGGAAAGGAAAGCCAGTCTGATGGCAGCAGCAAGGTTCAAACTCCATGAGGCCCGCGTACCAAACAAATGCGCCATTCCATTTGTGCAGCACAAAGCCAAGCACAGTGCACTTTGATGCAGTCAGCAGGACAGTTAATCAACCATACGAGGCATGCATGCTCAAATACATGCTCAAGTAACCATGGTTTTATGGTTTAGGTAGTTCCTCGCAAACTATGCCCATGTCTTGTTCAGGCCTGCTGCCAAATGGTCATGACCTTGCTACCTTCCTCAACAAAATGCAAGCTGAAGGCAAAGGTAGGCCGTGAGTGTGGATTTCAACTGCGTCATACAGGCTAGCTGGTGAGGTAGATGAAGGGTCTTCTTCTCCATTGTGTCATTTGAGGTCGTGGCAAATCACCTTATGACCCAACCCTGCATTAAGCTCAGCGCATTCTTTCGGCATTCTTAAAGAGATGTATGTATTGAGTACATGTCATAAATGGATGTGAGATCGAGGCCCTTGGTCTTATGCTTCACAGGCACACCCTTTGTACTGACAGCTGCATAACTCCCATCTTGTGATGCCTATGAACACTGCATCAAGAACCCATTCAAACTCCCTGCCTGTGACTCACAGGCAGCCCCACCCCTCTGGAGGCGCTGAAAGAGGGGATGTCCAGTTCACCCCAGGCCATCCTGCTCGTGCGTCCCAGCGCCGTGCAGCTGACTGCCTCGATTTGTGCTGGCAAACATGACCACACAGTCAGTGATAAAAGGCTGCAATTGTCCCCTGCAACCATGGCCCCGTACGTCCATGTGGTTCAGCGACTTGCGAAGGTTTCTTCGGCAATGCAGGGCGGGAGAAGTGGCCAGAGACTCGCGACACAGCTGGATGCAATCAGCAGGAAAAGACCCTCACCAGCTCTTAAGCCTGCTCAAGACCCAGCCCGTCTCGGCCTTGTCTATGCAAACGCTGCCGCATGCCAAGCACTTCAGGCAGACAAGCTCGAGGACTGGGTTGATGTGCACATCTCCCAGAATCCCTTGCTGTTGTGCCAGCTGAACATCAACAGGTGTGGATGGCTTGATATCAGACTCTTGTGCTGACCATAAGGGTAAGCAAGCTAAAAAAACTGCGGCGCAATGGCTGTTGTGTTTTAAACTAGACAGCCGCTGGTGACTCACCTGAAGGGGCGGGTGCAATTTGTTCCTGTGTGAGGATGTGCAACATCCTTATTGCAAGAAATGTGCATGTGGCACTGTTACTGTGCACAGGCAAAATGAAGTCTACCAGCACCATGTCCCTGCCCAGGATGGTGGTGTTCTATGTTTAGATGCTGCTGTGTGCCAAATCCAATTCCCGGATGGGAATTTGGAGCGGTTACTCCTGATCCAGCTCCTGTCTGAGAGAAGGTTCTCCACAAGTCAGCAGCAGCAGCAGCAGCAGCAGCAGCAGCAGCAGCAGCAGCAGGAGTGCCTGTACCTGGCGCTTTCTAACCTCCCTGTGGCTGTCACCCTTATCAACCCTTCCGGCAAAATCATTTGGCAGAATGGAAGGTGAGTTCACATCAGCTCAGCAAGAAACAGTTGAAGAGGGAATATGATGTCCAGAAGCGGGCACATTCTCTTGTATCAGCAAGACCTCACTAAATCGTGCACAAGGAGTTGACGCACAGCAGTTGCAATCAGCTGCCCTTGCAGCCACAAGCTTCTATCTAGCCTTAGCAACCTTAAACACGCTATGCTTTCACCACAGTTGCTTGCAGATTAACTTATCCTCTCTTCTTGGGGGTAGCACAAGTAGCTGACTTTTTACAGTATACATGCCTTTCCTTTGAGACATGCCAGAACTGTTTCCTCTGTACTCCAAGCTTCCTGCCTAAGTTCAAATAATGCATTTGGTTGCAGATCTGCTGCCTAAGTTCAAATAATGCATTGGGTTGCAGATCTGCTGCCTTGCTGGGCCTTGTGAGGCCTGGAGTTGACAGCACCGATATCACCTTGAGGAATCTGTTTCGCCAGGATCCTGAAGCGCTGGACAGTCTGCTGCTTGCCATTCAGAAAGGGGAAGTGAGTTTGAAAACTAGTCTGCCGCAGGCAGGATCTGGGGCTGCAGGGTCTTGAGCAGCTTGGGTAAACTGCTTTAGACCCCAGTGGATGTAAGTCTGTGTTGTTCCCATGACACATGGCTTTGTGCAAGAAGCAGCCCTAAAAGCGCCTCTTCATTGACAAGATAGGATTGGATGGACTCTGAAAGGAATAAGGATCACCTTCCATGCGCATGCTGCAGGCCTGGAATCGCTTGGTTCAAGTGCCCGTGGACGAAAGTCTGGAACGTGTGCAAGGTTAGTATAATGGCTGCAATCTTTCTGTGCCGCTTTAATCACAGGCTTAGCCTTATTTGCATGATCATAGATAGGCAATTTCTTATCACGCCCGTGCAGAGTGCCCATTAAAGTGTTTTGATGGTGATTATGTTCAGGTGTGGCTGGCCTGCACATGGAAAGATCTGCACAGCTGCTGTCAACAACAAACAGCAAATCAATTCCCTTAGACAAACTTGATCTCCCAGAGCAGAGTAGCTTCGGCAAAGACAAGGTGAGAAACTGCAGCTGTGTCTGCTATGTGAGCCGTTATTCTGGATATTTCTCCAGCTTTGCTTGCTGTTCTGCTTCCACAGCAAACTGGCACACTGTTGTCCCCAAACGGCTTATTTGGTGGCAAAGAGGAAATACTTGCAACCCAAAAGCTGGCCTGGATTGCTGCGCTAAGTGCATTGGCGCGGCACAAACAGATGGCGACACATCACCCGTAAACAGGCGATTAATAGCACCATATGCAACTGAATGCCTTTTCCAGGAACAAGAGCATTTGCCGTCTGGCCCTTATGCTGTCATGTTCGCTCGTGACCCTCATAATTTCCAATGCCCTTTTCAGGAACAGCTAAGTACCACGACACCCAGCCCTTTCCAGAAAGGAGGCCATCAATTTGCTGGTGCGCTGCCGCCCAGCACAAGCGGCCATGGTGTTAAGACATCCACGGCAAGCGATTCTGTTCCTTCTGCTGCTGCTGTTAATGGAAATGGCCAAGAAGTTGAAGCGGGCAAGGCATCCTTTTCCTCCTTTTTGGCTGCCCAAGATGGTCAGTCAAACTCGTGTTGCTTTAATGTGCTCTTTACCCACAAAGCACGTGCACTGCATGGTGATGAATAGATTTGATGCTTAAGGTATCTTAAAATATTTTATCTGCCAAAATTTTGCAACTGACTTTTTTCAGGGTTGGATCATGCGCATTTGCTCAGACTGATGCGCGTACGTTACAGACAAAAAGCGTATTCAATCAGAGGGGGCTATCTGAGCAAATGGCGGGGCATGATCCTTTTTCGATTCAAAATGTAATAATATCGCATAACTAGCTGCTGGCAAAATTTGGGGTGAAGAAGAAAATCCTGGTGGCCTGGGTGGGTGCTCTGGCTCTGTTATTGGCCTATTTAGGCATAGATAGCGCACGTGCGCCCTCACCACAGGCTCATCAGAGCTCCTTTTACCCCCAGAACCACACCAGTATACTTCTATTATGTTGCTCATTGATATTGGATGTTGAAACCCTGGTTTGGAGGGGGTCAGTTTTTGACCCATTTTGGCACACTGATGCTGGATTTTTAAGGTGAATGACCCAATATGCACATCTCACCAACCGCTGAGTGTTTTCACCCCAATTGTTTTGCAATGATGTTTATTACAGGGCACCAAAACATCAAAAATCATGTAATTTGGTGCAGTGGGTGATCTGGAGTGGACATCTGGCTGTAAAAAGCTTGCAAGCAGAGCTACCATCTAACACTAAGCTTGAAAGGTGCCCGTCAGGGGGCCCAAACCCTGGGATCATGCCAAAATCATACCCATTTTGAGCCTCGGATAGCCCCCTCTGGTATTCAATGTCAATTTGAGGGGTTAGGTTGAGTGAGATAGGACTAGGCCAGTGTGCCCCCAATTGCCCCCAGCCACAAAAAATCACCCACATTCATTTCCTTCGATGATTTGATTATTAAATCTTGTTCAGTCTTGGGACCTTGTCATGATTGTGGAGTATGCTGAGCCACAGTGCATGCCTACATGATTCTAGCACGTGTGTATGCGGTGTTTCCTGCGTCTGGGGGCACTATTGATCCTGAATACCTTCTTGTTAGGAATGCGAAGGAGCTGGCGAAGATCTCTGCCGCCTTTCTTGGACAGTGCTTCTCATAAAAGGTTTGGGGCGTGTAGCCATTTGGCTGCAAGGGTGTCCCCACCCAAAAACTTTAGCAAGGCCTAATAATGTTTAGTACCTGACTGCTGTAGGTCGTCCCCACCAATGGGTCACCCCTTTCTTAGGCAAACGTGGCCAAATAGGCCTCTTAAGGCATAACTTTGCATTCACCACACCGTTTCCTGACCTGAGCACACTATTGGATAGCTTATATTTTTCCAGTTCTCATGGTGGTCTTGGGGTCGAAATTGGTGAGGTGAGTGGAAGGCAATTTCGGAAAAATGGTATGTTACGTTGGAAGAGTGCACGCTGTTTCCCACTCTCAGCCCCAAACTCCGAGCTTGAGATGCCTGCAAATGTGTAAATTTGGGCCGCACATCCTGTGTGGATTTGGGCGCGGGATGCTCTCCCGTTGAGCTGTGCACTCAAAAGAGGCGAATGTTGCGCAACATTTTGGCCCGCCGCTTCCCACCCACACTCTCGATCGGCTCCATTTTAAGTTTCCTAGATTTGATTTGATTGGCCGCAACCCTCAGACTTGGTCTG
>LFIK01002139.1_pt1 | contig 15926 bp, 20 predicted proteins | sample 643401 | NCBI WGS metagenome assembly LFIK01 (sample SAMN03777447, study PRJNA286221) | soda lake metagenome | biome: soda lake; feature: Kulunda steppe; material: water; isolation source: sample T5-Br brine of Lake Tanatar-5 | place: Russia: Kulunda steppe | collected 2010-07
AAATTTGGGGTGAAATGGACGACCCTTGTGGCCTGGGTGGGTGCTCAGCCTCTGTTTTTGGCCTAATTTGGCATAAACAGCCCACGTATGCCCTCAACACGACCCAACCACACGTCTTTTTACCCCCAAAACACCACCAACATACTTCTTTAATGTTGCAAATTGATATTGGATGTTGAAACTCAGGTTTGGAGGGGGTCGGATTTTGACTTATTTTGGCACCCCTTCTGCTGCTTTCCCACAAGTTAGATAACCAAATATATCTGCTCTTGGGCTGTCAACACGAGATAATGGGGATTTTTGGTGTAAAAACTCGATTACTGAGAGGCATAACATAGCCACAGAGTAAAAGCTGAAGTTCTCAGCAAAAGAGCCTTTGGTGGAAATGTTGTTTACATAGATATTGCCAGAGAGAAACGCGCAACGAAGTGAAACCAGACCACATCGTACAGAGTGCTATTTAAAGCCACCTTCATAAGATTTTTCCCCATCTCCATTGTGCTGAACTGAAGCATATATACAAATATTCAACAATCCCTTGTAGATATCTGTGAAATACGTCCATCCAATCAAGCAATGCACATAGTTGAAATTAGACATTTCCATGATGTGTGCCCTGCAGCGCAGCTTCAGAGAGCAACACACTGGGGTCACACATATACTCAGGTCTTCTGGATGCAAGACGGTGCACAAGTGCAAACCTTGCTAAGAGAAGCTGGGACGTTTCGCATAAGGCACACAGAATCACCACTGAATAATGAATTGAGCCAAAAGTCGTATTGCTGCATAGAAGGATATCACAAACTTTATTGCTGATGTAACGAAACATAGACTTCCTGTCTGTTATAACTACCAGACCTGTCTACCAAACCTGTCCAAGACCCTCAGACCTCCAGTATACAATATACTGGACCAACGGTGCTTTTCAGCACCACCAATTGCTGGTCCTTTTACAATTTGGTATCGGAGCTATATATATCCCTATCGATTGACAAGCGCGGTATCCAAGACAGAACTCTGCTCTCTTACAGCTGAGCACACTGGTAGTTAGTAAAACAATTTGTTTTAAACAAAACAGAGGCACAGTGCGGGTCTGTCCCAGAATTATCTTTACCCACACTGAGATATCCGTCTCCCTCTTGGGCAGTGGCCACGTCCATGGAGGACTGTCTAGGAATCTCCGGTGCTTGCCCATGACTTATGCCTCTACCTTAGTTATACACCACCAGGGGTTACCTGAGGACTTCCTCTCTCATTCCTTGGCGGCCCTGGTCTTATGTGCACTGTGAAAAAGTATCCCATCGCAATATAGCTGCTGTCACAAACTGAAGATGGGAATACTTGCTCACTTGCTTTACAAACTGCGGCTGGGAGGACTTGTCCTCAAAGGTCCCCAGTTCGAGTCGGGCTGGGGGTAACGGTGGGGGGGGTTTTCGAAAGAGAAACCACCTTCCTTAATTCACGCCTCGGGTGTATCCTGAGTGCGTAGCTTTTCCTTACAACAAGTTAAACACACCGATTACTTGATGCAATTGGGAACAACATGAAGCCATTGAAGTCTATATAAAGAAAACATCATGTCCAACGCCATCAAGACATTTTGGTGAATATACAACACTTTCTAGCTGTACAAACACTCCTGGCTGTACAGACACCCCTGGGCCACATAGCAGAGGAAAAGGGCAATCAGATAAGTTGGACGCTGCACCTATCAATTGGCGCATGCACCCAAGTGCAATCAACGTTCTGCATGTGTCTGCTTTATGACAGCATTCAAGATCTTATGACACAATGCCTAAAGGGCAAAGACTCACCAACGAGCAATGTGTTTGTTTGACATGTAAATACAACATTCATAGATTGTTCTCTACAGAGTCAAGATACGGTGCAGAGGGAAGTACTGATTAAAGGATGCCTACAGTGGCTTTGAGAATTGATGCAGGGGCGTGCAGATAAGCACCAATCACACCCATTACTCCATAGCAGGCTCTTAAAGTGATGCTGGCGCTGCTTGTCTCAGCACCTTGCCCTCACATGCCCTGCACTCACACACGCATACTCATTGGAAGGACGGCAAGATTGGTAGAGGATGGGCCTGAGGAAGGGCAGCACGTAGTGGTGCAGAGGAAGGCGCAGGCTGCGCGCTAGCTCGCTTCTTGTGCAAATGGGAGGTGTTGCAGAAGATGTGCCTGAACCACTGCAGGGGAGCAGGGCCTCCTGGAGCGTCTGTTACAGAAGGGGGTGCAACCGCAGCTGCTGCGGCAGCTGCTGGCAGGGCAGCTGCAGCTGAAGGGGGTGCGGCTGCGGCTGCTTGAAGGGGACGGCTTAGAGTTTGTGCGCCAGCCTGAGCGCCACCTCTTGTCCTGCTCCCACTGCTGCTGCTGCTGCTGCTGCTGCTGCTGCTACTCTGTGCCTCTGCGGCGCTCATAACATGAGTGCCAACATGGTTGCTTGGGCGCTGAGGGTCTTGATTGCGGGATGCCTGGAGGACAGGGGATGAACCACAGGATGGACCTGAAGAGGGGACAAAGGGCAGGCTGCCCTCACTGCTTTCAAAACCCCTCACTTGCTGGTGCGCTGGCACCGGTGCCTCTGGGAATGCAGCAGGCACACCAGCCCTGCCGCTGACGCCGCCGCCGCTGTCCCTCCCGCTGCTCTCTTCCCCAGTGCGGATGCTCTCCCTGCTGCCTCTGCTGTTGCTGCTGCTGCTGCTGCTGCTGCTGCTACTGCTGCTGCCTCGGTTGCCGTCCACAAAGTGGAGGCCATTCCCTGGCCCAGGCTCTGTGCCGCCCTTGATCTTTCTGGTGGAAGGCAGGGCTGCATCCCCCACACTCCTGGCCTTTTCCTGCTCCGCCTTTGCCCTCGCTTTTCGCTCAGAGGCTGTGATGGATGCGCAGTACACAGCTGCAAGTGCAGCTCAGCAGGATGCAGGGCCACAGTGAGTTTCCGCACCACGTGAAGGGCAAATGCGGCATGCACAAGTGGGCAGTTACTCTTGTACAGATGGAGACGAATCAGTAGCACAACAAAGCTGCAATCAAGCAGTGTAGCGCACTGCAGCAGCAGCAGTAGCAGCAGCAGCAAGTATCATGGCAATTGCAACTTGGGCAGCGAGAAAGGTCACACATATACAAGCAAAAAAATGGCGGCCAGTGGTAACAGAACAGATCTTAATTGTTGAGCATGGATGAGCAGCTGGCACAATTTGTGCTTGGCTGGAGTAAGCTTTTGGGTGACTGGGCGGCGGGGCCTTGGCGCGAGTGAGGTGAGCACCTGCGCCTGCAACTGCCTGAAATGCTTGAGCATGCACACTAACTTTGGCAGCACTACCAGGCAGCTGAATCTCAGGCAGCAACAAAGATCATACATTCGTAGTGCACACTAAAGTGCGCACGGTGGGCATTTGCTTGTGCTCAAGGGTAGGGCTGGTCTTTGCGGCAACAAGCTCAGGTTTGCGCTGCGCATCAGCCTCACCTGCATCGTAAGCGCTCATGCCCTTCAGCTCCATCTTGCTGCCACTTGATGAGGCCCCTGGCACCTTGCACTCAAAAGACTGTCAGGGGGGTACATTGCCATGTGTGAATACACCTTGCACTCAAAAGACTGTCAGGGGGTACATTGCCATGTGTGAATATCGTCTTGCACTCAAAAGACTGTCAGGGGGTACATTGCCATGTGTGAATATCGTCTTAGACAGCGTAGGAGGTCATTGCAGGGAAAAGCAATGGTGGTTTGTTTTTCCACCGGCATGTCCGCAAGCATTCTTCATTGCATCCATTGTGGTTTTGGAGGGCTGGGGGAAAGTGGGTGAGACAGGCATGCCAGCAAGACCTCATACTGCATAGTGTATTGAAGCAGTGATCAATAAAGTAACCATGTATTGGATGCATGCCTTTCCCAAGACAAGTTCCGCTGTAGTCACCCACACCCTATGTGGCCCCCTCCCTCATCTGCGCACACCCACAATGTCACACCCACCCACCCACGATGTCACACACGCACACTCACAATGTCACACACACGCACATCCGCAATGTCACACACGCACATGCACGCCCACGATGTCACACACTTTTTTTTGAGCGGCCTTCTAGCCCTCAGGCACAGCGCAGTTTTTTGGCATGCGCTCCTTGCCTCTCTTGCCTCTGTCTGAGCCTGCTTCCTTGCCGGTTTCTTTCCTCTGAACTTTGGTTCTCTGCTGTGGACCCTATGGGAAGTCACTACGTCTGGTCCCCTTGTAAAAAACACACACGCACACCCACAATGTCAAACTCCTGGTCGTCATCCAGCCTCAGCAGCCTGCGCACTTCTGACTGGAATTGGCGCTGCCCCTCTGGCCCAGCGCCGACCTTCACCTGCATCCAAAACCACAGTCAGTAAGGGGGAAAGTATCTGAACGGGGCGCATGCTCATGTGCGTGGTACTCAGCCAAACACTAGGAATGCAGCATGATGGGACTTTTTGGTGGAAAAGCCTCACCGATCCCGTGCGCTTTAAGACCATGTATCCCTCACAAACAGGGTCCTCATGGGCACACTAAGCATGCCTCGTCCACGGCCATGAAACCAATCTCGCTCGTGTCAAAGCTTCTTTAGCAGGATCATTGTAGCATTAAGCTGTCCACAACCAAGCTATCCTCATTACCAAGCTCAAAGTGAGGCATGCCTCTCTTTGACAGCTTGCTCCCATGCCGTGAGTGCGTTAATGCTAATAGTAACGATGCAAGCCCCCCCTCGTACCAAGTATGTTTCACCACCAAAGTGGATGCTCATAACAGGAGGCTGCGGGGACAGCCCTTCTGGCGTCAGGTGGGGCCGCCAGTCTGGCAGCCTAGAGCTGCAGAAACGACAGGCCCACTCCTCAGCTTTCCCAGCAGACTGCAGCTGCAAGGATGTGGCACACAGATCGAGCAAGGCGTAAGTGCTGCATTGAATTGAAAACCCAGTGTTCTTCCAAGGGCAGCAGATAAAGGATACAGAGGCAACGAAAGCAGTCCTGCGTTCTAAAGTCCTTGAAAGTTTTTAAGCAACTGCCGTTTTGGCACCTTTGACCCTCTTGGAAAAACAAATACAGGCCCAAGTTGCCGCTGCTGTGATCTGCCTGATTTGTTTTGCTCGACTGCCTGGATTCTTGTGCCTAACTCAGGCTTTGATCAAGTTTGTCTGATTGACTGTGTCCAGGCAATTCACCGGAAAGCATTCAGCAACACTTACTTGCCACCTTGCCAAGCATTTTTTGTGGCAAACTCTTGGGCATCGACATGGCTGGAACAAAGATCCTGGCTGCATAAACATGGATCAAATTAAAGATTTGAGAAAGCAAGCACACTTGGATCTAGACAGATTGATCTACTTTGCAAAGAAGCAGGGGATGATCCTGATTATGGTGTTTGCCCTGTGTCTGCAAGCACATGGTCAAATACGACAATTCCACATTGAACAGGAGGAAGCCCAAGCTAGGGCCATATATGGCCCTATATATATATGGAGGCCAGGGGTGTGTGCGATGTCCATATAACTATGAAGGGGCTGAGGCACACCTAAAAAGCACATCCGAATGTGCTTGAATTCAAGCCCTTTGATGTGCATGCGAGCCCTTGGTACAATAGTCGATTCCCTCGTCCGAGAGATCGTCTGGGATCCCCGGAGAATGAGCACCCGCATATCATTAGGCACCGAACTCACCCCACTTCCTTGTAGGCAGATCCAGCACACTTCGTCCCCGTCCTCGTCCAAAGGAGAGGAGAAAGGGGCCCTCCCGTCCATAGAAGAGCGTGATGGAGATATTTCTATCCAACAAAAATTTTCATTTAGCCCTTTCGAACTTCATTTTAGTCTTCCGAGGGAAACGCTCTTGCCTCGGGATTCCGAGAGTTCGCCAGCCTGCTCCGGATCCCTTATGAGTGCCTGATTTTACGACATTTAAGGAAAGGGATGAGCAGCGGAGTTTCTTTACGGAAAATCTTGTGTGAATCTGTGAATTCACAATGCCAACCAAGGCAACAGCCTTCCCTGTCTTCACTATGGAATGCTTCCTCCTTTCACAGTTTGGAAAGAATGGGTTTTGAATGACATTTGTCTAGGCAAATCAAGCAGGTGATTGGAAGCAATTCTTCAGCCAAAATTGGCTTTGTATAGCCGGCCATCTATCTCATAAGACAACATAAAGCAACATAAAGGACGTTCACTTACCCCAAACACACACTTGACAAGCTCACAATGCGTCACGCACACGTGGGAATGCCCTTAACTAGGTCCCTCATTCCGCCGGCGCCCACAATCATTCTCAGACAGGTTCATGTGACATTTGTGTACACAATCCCTCCTGAGCAGGGGTTCCAACCCTTAAGCTCAGCCCACCAACTCTCGAGGCAACAGGAATGGTCTTGAAGAACAGAGAAGATTAACCTTAAGAAAACACAAGCAAGCCCCTCCTGTGAGCCCAAAAAAGGAAGGCAGCAAAAACGAGCATGGATCCCACTGAGGATGCAATGCTGACCTGGTTGAACACGTTGGGTGCCTGTGGTGCAAAAGAAATGGTTGGCAGGTTTGGTGTTAGGGCTGGTGAGAAAGACAGAGACGGCAAGGTTGGATTGATGTTCCCATGCTACAAAACCAGCAGTGACGCCCATGTTTGGTGAACGCCAGAGAAGTGTGTTCTCGCAATTCAAAATCTGAGCTCAAGGAAGATGAGGAAGGCATTTCAACCAGCACACAAAGTTGTTTGTTTCCACTAACCCATGTAAGCCGTTCCAGACAAGAACAGCACAAGGCTCGTCACCAGATCAAAGCAGCCTGGCGCGCAGGCACACTGCCGCGCACCTCCTCTAGCCCCGACACCAGGTTCATCCCAAAAATGCCCGAGATTGCAGTTATGATGGCAAGGCTTGCCGTGAATGCCGTGAGCACAAGGTCCACCGTGATGAGCGCGTTTCGATGCGTGTCCAGCTTAATGCTGACCATGTCTTCAGTGTCCTTGATGTACTCATTGAGCGTCTGCAACAACATGTGTAGGGGAAGTGGAAGGGAGAGGAGTTGCAGCTGACCAGAACAAGCACATGCTGACACTGGCAGCCGGTCCAGCCTGGGCAACCTTGACCCTCCTGCGCTCCAATCTGTGCCCTGCAAGACGCGTACGAGGTCAGCGCCAATTTCCTGCTTTGCACCAGGCACCTCAAAGAACCTTGCAGCCATTGCCCCCAATTGCACCATTGTCTTATTGATGGAGTCCCCCGTCTGCTACAGCTTCCAGCTTGCCGATGCAGAAACAAACAAAAACAATTTGACAGTGCTCACATGGGAAGGCTGCTCAAAGCCTACTCATAGGTTTTTCCCAGTGCAATACAGGCTACATAGATTTGAGTCTTCAAGCTTCACCAAAGTTTCAATATGGTAACGCATGCTGATAATGTAGGAAGCTTGTCCCCATTACATCACTAGAGGTCAGCGCTGTTATACTTTATGTTATGTGACAATAATTAACGTTGTAGGTTTTTCAAAGTATAATATTGCCTAGATTAAGACCTAATTTGGCCTTTGGCACCCCCTAGCTCCCATTTTTTTCCTCAGACAACTCGTTCATGTATAAAAATGGCAGATTTTGCACAAGGGGATCAAGATTGGATGGAATTGGCCAAGGATGGAACACAGCCCTATGTGCAAGGACGCTTGAAGCCTAGACTTGTACAGCAAGCTCACATCAGGCAAGCCTAAGCAGTGGGTGGCAGTGTTTAAAGCAGTAATTAAGGCAGAGTGTGGGGGACTGTGTGCTAGAGTGCAAGAGGTGCAAGGCCGATGTCAGCCCCAACAACCCCTCCCAGGCAGCACGACGCCACAATTGCACTGCAGCAGCACTGGCAGCAGCAGGCGTGCACAGCTGCCCTCCAAAAAGCAGCGCGGTGAGCAGGAGGAGGACGTCAACAAGATTGGGAGGCCTGCAAAGAAGGTCGCCATTGAGAGATACACAACAACAGTCGCGCAGTTTAAGGAAATCCATTGCCTTTATGCCATCCACATTAAGGCTGAGGTTTCGTTCATCGAAGTCGATTGCCCAGCTCTGAAGCGAGTGCTTATTTAGGGGCTTGCCTGGTGTACAAAGTACTGCACTGCACAAAACTGTGCGATGCTGATTGCAGGTGCCTTTGCCCTGATTGGAATGTCTGCTTTGGCTGCGGGAGTGGATGATTTTTGAGTGAGTGTGAGCTCCCTGTGCGTGTGCAGGAAAGCACTGGCTGTGCTGGGCATCGAGCTTAAAGGGGGAAAGGCATTCCGCACAACCCTCCTGCACCAGCTGCATAGCGAGTGCATGGAGATTGTGGACAGCACTTCCAAGTGGCATGATGGTGAGTGCATATCAATAGCTTGGCAGTTTCTGCCTTCCTTCTTTGGTACTTTTGTCTTATGGTCCGCAAACAGAAATGCCGCCAACAGAAAGAAAGCTTTAAATATGAAATGTGCTTTTAGGCGTGAACCTCATTTTCTAGCCGTGCCTGATTGCTTTTGCTGTGCCTTCTGTTGTGCAGGTCCGCCCTGGATTTGCAGGCATGCAAATCTGCAATAATGGCTGGAGGAGGAAGTCAGCAGCGCAAGGCTCACCCCCGCAAAATGTGTTTGTACTCAAGCCTGGAGGAGGGGCCATCTTCCTAGAAGTCATTCCCCCCAATGGTGAGTAGATACGGGTGCTCCTATCAGACGAAAGATTGTGTCCATGCACCAGTGTCTGTGTGCTTGCATTAGTGCCTGCATGTCATGACAAATGCATAATTGAGCACGGTGTTGCTGATGCCACTGTTGTGTGCTTTGTCTATCACTTTGCAGATGAGCGCAAAGTGGACCAGACTGCCAAGACTGGGCAAGCCATGGCTAAGCAGCAGAAGGAGATGGCTCTCTAGCCTGCTCATGGAGACGTAACAAAGGTTCTTGGCACAAATGCAGGACAACACGCCAGCCAACATGAAAGCCATGCGCCATGACTGCCCAACATAAGTCAATGCAGTTGGTCTGTAAGATTTGGATTGCTGTTGCAAGTAACCTTCACAACTTCCTACAACTTTTAAACTTGTTTTCTTAATACACCTTTGTAGCTGGCTCAACCTGGGATGCATCGCCATGAGCTCAACCTCTTCATCAAGGACTTAGGCAACAAGAAGAAGGCCGGTGAAGTTGGCGAGGTGGTGCAGAGGGTGGGTGTAACTTTCTTTTGGAGTTGTTGTGCCCGTGTTTTCTTGCGATCATTTGTGCAAATCTTTCCACGCTGCCGGCCATTGCTGTTCAACTGTATAACCTAAAAATGTACTTCTTTTGCACGCAATACAGCTGTCCATGGTTATCAGACACTCTGCTGCCATCAGGCTGGCACTGCGTGACTGGCAGTTGAAGAATTACGGTAGGACCAAGGCCATTGCAGCAAATTGCCCCACACGCTTTGCCATCATGGTGATGACTCTCCATGACCTGCTCGACACTGAGGACGCTCTCCGTGCCCTTGTGGAAATCCCTGACTGGGTTAGTGGTGCCCAAGGACAGCACCAACGCAGGTAAGAGCATCAGCCATTTGCAGTGATGGCTGTATAAAGAGAAGTTTCAAATTTTGCAGGCTTAGGGCTTTTTCGCGCCACTCTCCTCATATTTTCATTATCATCCGTGCAACTTTTACTCTTCCTAAATGCAGGGTATTTTTACCTTTGCAAAGGGCCTGCATGGTGGAGGGAGACGGCTGTGGTGCTCGAGCTTGTGCAACCTTTCTTCAACGCTATCCACAAGTTGGAAGCAGACAAGCCATTGCCCAGCCAGATAAAGCACGCATGAGCATGCAACTTAAGGCCCTGTATTTAAAATTAAGGTGCTTAATTTGTAGTTAAATTGAACCAGCCATCCTGTCATCTTGATTAAATCATGTAAGAATTGCAGGAATCCATGAGAAGAAAATCCTGCAATTTTCTCGTATTTGTTCTAGGTGTTCCCAGTCCTGGATGCGCTCCAGGCCCACACAGCCCGATGGGCAGGTGGCACCCTGACCTTCCTGCTGCTTTGAAGAAGCACGCTGTCAGCGCTTTCTCAGACCGCCGAAGCAAGCACCACACCCCAACGCTTGTTGCGGGACTTGTGCTCGACCCCACCAACTTCATCATTGAAGGTACGTGAACTGCTTGCATACATGCCCTGGATTTGCACTTAGTAGTGATTTTTGAAAAAGACGGTTATTGTGCTTGATTTGGATGGAATGGCTTGAAGTGTTTGAGATGGCTCCTAGAACACCAGCAAAGCATTATGGTATTTCCATAACATTGTGCCCTCATGTGATTGCACACATGCAGGTATCATCCGCACACCCTATGGCAAGCTGTGTGCCAAGCACAAGGAGGAGGTGCTCATGCTCTTAGGTCGCCTGAACGGAGGCAGGTTTGATAGCCGTGTGACAAAAGCAGTCAGCAAGGAGCTCATGGAGCTAGACATGGGTGATTGCCATGGGGTAGCGGACGTAGCCCGCCACCTCATAAAGCAGGACTACTCTGAGACATTGCCAAGCTGCAGATCATCCCCATCAAGCCTGACCTATTGTGCAACTTCTGGCTGACCAAGGCCAACAAGCTGTTCCCCCACCTGACAGTGGCTGCCAAGAAGCTGCTTTCAGCCCATGCAACGTCTTGCATAGCAGAGCGCGACTGGAGTGCATTGGGCAGCATTTACACCAGCTTGCACAACAGCCTTGGCATTAAGACAGCGGTGAATGCAAACATGTTGGGGGGTGTTACGGCTAGGCAGCAAGTAGTAGGACTAGGCTTGCAGCAGTGGGTAACTGGGACAAGCTTAAACAATAGCACTGAGGCAATGGGGAGTGCCATGGGGAGTGCCTGGCCAAATTAGTTATTTTCTGACCAAGCTGCAGCTGACAACTGAATATATTTTTTTGACTTACCATTTTGCTAAGGGGCAGCATTCAGCCTGCCCCACCCATCGTACAGATCTGATGGTGAAATTCATTGCCCTTGGGGGTGTACCGAGATCTAAAACAGAGATGTATACAGTTTGTAATGTCATATTGGTATAACATTATACTGGTATACAACGTATTATAATGTGAAAGAACTGCTTATATAGCATTATACGCTGACCCCTGTAAATCACCCATGTTGCACTCTTGTGTTTAAGCCACTAGAGTAAGTATGGGCTTTATCGCGCACCAATCATTTTGTGCTCACAAGCCGTGGGAACCTTGTGAGGTTTTAGTTGCAGGCGCCTTCTTTTTTGTGAGCTGCACGCGCTTATTCTGCACGAACACCTCAGCCTCCTCCAGTTCATACCTCCAACCGGTTGAAGGACGCGTCGATATTCATGTAGTATGCCTCAAGGAGCATCTCAACATCTGCGACCTCGTTGTCGACAATGGTGCTATCCACAGACACCGACGATGGCGCACTGTGGCCCATCAGCACCTAAGGCACACCCAGCATGTGCAACAACAGAAGTCAAGTGTTGTGTATGCTGGAGAGCAGTGAACACCCACAGCTGTATTCACCAGTTTGTTACTGACCCACAAGCGTAGGCTCAATTTTGCCATCCTGAATGGGTCAAGGGCACACGTCATGAGCTGCCCATCCCAAGGTGCATCTGTTCACCAAAGGCCTGATGGGCAGGCAACAAATTTTGTGCAGGGTACAAAGGAGCGCTCAAGCATAAGCATGCCAAAATTTATCACACCACAATGCTCAACGTACTGAACAGCTTGATCCACTCACTGCTTTCCCCCTCAACAACCTGCGCATCGGCAGCTAAGCACACAATGCACGTGCAAAATGCACACTCGCAAACGGATACATGCTATCTCACCTCACCGATGTCGTGGTCTCCTGATGCACCAGCAATTTGCAGCGACCGGGCACGCTCCTCTTGCAGTGCGTTTTCACGCTCCATGTTGGCAGTGATGTTGAAGTCATGCATGTCGTCATGGTTGTTCAGGAATTTTTCCAGCACCTCGCGCACCTGAGGATGCATGCCCCCCCCCCCTTGTAAGACATTGCACGCATACTTGCATGCTTTGGGGTTAACCCTAAACCTAGACCCTCGTGTGAAGTTGTGCAATTGCTACGTGTACCCAGCATGTACCCAGCATGTGTCACTGACTGAAGCAGCAAACGAGGCAGACCTTGTAGCTACGCCAGGAAGTTGCCATACGAGGTTGCACCCTCGTCTCTAAGAGTTCCCTCATAGAACCGGAGCGGCAGAAGCTAAAGCATACAGGCAATATCTGTGCATGTTAAGCCAGGGCGTGTCACGCGATATTTCCTGTGCCGTCACTTATCAAGCACAGTCTTTATAAGCCAGGAGTTCAAACAAGCACAGGGTCGCACAAAAGTATACGTGAAGTATACGTGTACAGCATGCAGACCCTCGGTGCAGTCTCACACATGCTTTCAAGGACATCCTATGCAGGGGCATAAACAGCCTGGCGGCAGGCTTACATGTGGTCCAATCATTCCAATGAAAGCAGAGGAAGTTGACCCTGCATGATTTCATCGGGGTCATGCTACAAATGTAACGCTTCCTGCAACCCTTTTCATCACATTATGCAGAATGTACTTACTGTCTCAACACGAGTCGTGAGCCTGACAAGCCTGTTCTTGATACGCCGGACTTGATCCAAATTTTCAGGGGTGACCTGCATGTTCAACATTTGAAAGCACGGTTGCCATCAGTGGCATGCACCGCACCCACGCCTTACTGTGCAGATTGACTGAGGCCAATGCACCACACACTGGGCAGCTGTAAAGAATGCCAGCTGATCAAGGTGTAAAATGACTCTTCAGCTAGCTGCCATGTCTCCTTCTTGGCCCAAGCAGCACGATTGTGTGCATGCAGTAGTATCTGCCTGCAGTCTGCAAGCACTGTGTGCCTGCAAGAAGTGTGTGTCTGCAAGCGCTGTGTGTCTGCAAGCACTGTGTGTCTGCAAGGAGTGTGTGTCTGCAAGCGCTGTGTCTGCAAGAAGTGTGTGTCTGCAAGCACTGTGTGTCTGCAAGCTGTAGCGTCGTCTGGTGCCTGCAGCCAGGCATGGTCTGGGCACCCGCTAACCCCCACCAAGCGGTTTGGGAGTCCTCGACCAGCCGCACATCCCTGTGCTGCCAGAGGGCAGCACCTGCTACTGCACCTGCAGCCGCACATCCCTGTGCTGCCAGAGGGTAGCACCTGCTACTGGTTGCACCCACCAGGGGGCATGACCTGCTAGGAAGGATAGCCTGCCTAGGGTTATGCCTCAGGGAACTCCAGGTGGGCATCCATTCATCACAGGCAACCCCTGTTTGCCAGAGAGAATCACCTGCCTGCCGAGAGGGGATTGCCAGCTTTGAAATCAACCTGTCAGAAGATATTGTCATTCCAAAGAAGGCCACCCAACGCAGAAGATCGCCTGCCAGCCACCCACCCACCACAAAAGAGATTGCAGCCCACCACAAGAGACCACCTGCCAGCAAGAGGGGTTCACCATTCAGCCTGAGGTAGCGCCTGCTCGGTGGCAGATGCGAACCATGCGCATAACCAGACCCGGTTCTGTAAAGCAATGCTCCTGCAACGCAGCAGCTTCCCTCATCCACTCCAACAAAGAGCTGACACCAGTTGCAGGCCCTCCTCCCACCCACCATGCCATCTCGCCACAGTGCGTACCCATCCATGATCCCGGTACCCCTCCCTCACCAGGGTCGCGCCCATGCACACCCTTGCAGTCTGCACACCCTTGCAGTCTGCTCACTCTTGCAATCTGCACACCCTCACACTCTGCTCACCCTTGCCTTCTACTCACCCTTGCAGTCTGCACACCCTTGCGCTCTGAACACCCTTACAGTCTGCACACCCTTGCGGTCTGCGCTCTGCTCACCCCAATCGCCATGCCATCGAGCAGGGGGTAGGCGGCCGTCTCCAAGGTCGTGGTGAGATTATCGTGCAAGGCAGAGAGAGACTCTAGGCAGCACTCCAGCACGCGCAGCTCAAATGGTAGCTCCTGCACCGCCGCATGTCCGACGCATTCTGTGTGTCAGTGCTTGCAAGCGTGCTGCGTCTGTGTTTGAAATTGTGCGGTAGTTGGAAGCGCATACATGAAAGCCCCAGCGCATGTGCACAAACGGGACTGAAACGACCATAGGTCTTGCAACAGGAGGCTTGCAACAGGAGGCATGTAGGAGACGGCACGAGTGCATGCAAGCGCAACTGCAAGTACATGGGTGCCCCTCAGCCGCTCACCCAGGCTGCGATGCAGCTGCTGAGCAAGCAAACAACGATAAAGGAGCAGAGACAACAAAGGTGAGCAGACGAGCAAGCAGCAATGAAGCTGGTCCAACACAATGGCAACAGCACCTGTATTCTGCCCGCTTGATTTGATCTCCCTAGGATGCTCTGTTTCAGCCCATCCCCCGTACACAGGGGCAGCCTCATCCTTAACCAGCCACATAGCCACTTCACAATGTGCCTGCCCTATTCTGGCCTTGAAGTTCCTTTCAGGTTACGCCCACGTGCAGCCACTCCACCATGCGCCCAGCCCATTGTGGCCTTTGACCTCAATCCCAGTGCTAAACTCCAACCCCCTCACCGAGGCACGGTTTGTGGAGCCAAGCTGCAGTTGCTCAGAGGCAGCAGCTGTCTGCTGCAGGTCTTTGGCCGAGGGCAGGGGCTTGCTTGCAATGCCAGGGTTAGCCAGGCGCTGGCATAGCTCCTCTGCAAACTGCACGCGCACACACCCCCGCAGCCAGTCAACCCAGGATTTTTGTACGTGCGTGCGTGTGTGAAGAACTTGGCGTTTGCGTGCGTGTGTTTGTAAGTGTTTGTGTGTGTATTTGTGTGTCTGTGCATGCGCACATGCTGCGCTGCGTCACATGATCCTGCAGGCCCACACTCTCAGCCACCTGGCCTTGACATACACTGAGCTGCGTGTGAGCAGCATGCGAGCAGGGAATTTAAGCCCATGGACATTATGGCCGTATGGCAATAATGGCCAAGGAAACAAAGGTTTCCAATGTGCACATGCATTCTGGCAAGCAGGGGCACTGCAATGAACTGGACAGGGCACAGCAATTGACTGGACATTGTGTGGCGCAAACGGTCAAGCAAACAAAAGCCTCCAGTGGCTTTCCGTGCCCTCGCAAGCAGAGGCACTCCAGGGGATCAGGTCATGCCATGGCCGAGGATTTGAAGACACAAAAGCAAGCACAGGCGTGCCAGACCCTGCACAGACCAGTTTTCCAGCTGCTTTGTTGCCGAACATGCCGCTGACGACGCAGGCCGCATGCGCAGTCGGGTGCTCTTGGCAAATGGCCGGCCAGTTGATGAGGGACGAGACCCCAGCACCAGCCCCACCTGCACATCACCCCTGACGCTCAACGTGGCTGGCGCAGCTGCAGAGGGCACTGATAATAATACACCATCATTCTGCCTCCTCATGGCCATAGCTGACCAGCAGCACCTGGTAATCCCCCTGATCACATTTGTAGAAAAACTCACTCCAACCCAAGCAGTAGACTACCTTGGTGCCCGCCTCGTCATGGCCGTAGTTCACGAGCAGCACCTTGTCCACAGTGATGATGGCCTTGATGTGCTCCAAGTTCACGATGATGGACCTGCGCGCAGACCAGCGCCACCCTGCAGTCGTCAGAGCTGTGTCCAGATTGCCGCCGCGCTGCTCCCTCCCTCCTGCTTGCCAACCTGCCCTCAGTGGGTGCTTGAGAATCTGCCTGCAGTACATGTTTTGTACTATGGCTTCTATGTTCCTGCACCTGCGGGACACTTAAAATGGGTGTGTTTGCATGTACACGCGCACGCACACACTGCCTCCCCTTGACCACGCCCCCATCCACCAGCGCCGCTGCCCCGCCCCCTCCCCCGCACACCATTGTTGGTATTGATGCCTGTCGCACGCAATGCGGGGGGCGCGCTGTGTGCTGTGAG
>LFIK01002140.1_pt1 | contig 15925 bp, 13 predicted proteins | sample 643401 | NCBI WGS metagenome assembly LFIK01 (sample SAMN03777447, study PRJNA286221) | soda lake metagenome | biome: soda lake; feature: Kulunda steppe; material: water; isolation source: sample T5-Br brine of Lake Tanatar-5 | place: Russia: Kulunda steppe | collected 2010-07
CGGTGTGGGTGCGGCGTGAGGTAGGGCGAGTCCGTCTCCGTGAGCAGCAACTCCGGTGGGACGACGGCAGCCGCCTGTCGCAGATCGCCTGCGTTCTTGAAGGTCACGTTGCCGGCGAAGGAGGTGTAGAAGCCGGCATCGACGCACCGTTTCGCCACCTCGACGTCGCCGGAGAAGCAGTGCAGCACGACCCGCGGCGGGGCTCCAACCGCCTCCAGGGTCGACAGCACGTCCTCCCACGCCTCACGGCAGTGGATCACCAGGGCACGATCCGTGCGCTTCGCGATGTCGATGTGTGCCCGGAAGCTCGCGTCCTGCTGCGCCGGAGTGGTGTAGTCACGGTAGTAGTCCAGACCGGTCTCCCCCACGGCGACGCAGGCGGGATCACGCGCCAGTTGCTCGATGACCTCCAGCACGCGGGGGGTGGCCTCGATCGCGTCGTTGGGGTGGATGCCGACGGCCGCCCACACCCCGTCGAAGCGGGTAGCGGTGGCCACAGCCTGGGCCGAGGAAGCCATATCGGTGCCCACCGTGATCATCGTGTCGACGCCGGCCGCCCGCGCTTTCAGCACCTGCTGGCCCGCGCTGAGCGCGAAGTGATGATCGAGGTGGCAGTGGGTGTCGATGGAGGACACAGCGGCTCACGACCCTTCCGAGGAGCACCGACCCCTACGGATCGGTTGACCACGCCGAGGTAGCAGCATCAGCAGGGAAACCCCCCGACCGGCGCACCGACCCCGAACATACGAACGCCCGCCTACCCGGCGAGCGGATGCCCAGGGTACCGGCCCGCTCACCGCGCCGCCCGCCCTGGGTCACTGCCCGGCAGGGACCACTGATCGCCAGGCGTCACTGTCCGGCAGGGATCACTGATCGCCAGGCGTCGCTGTCCGGCAGGGACCACTGATCGCCAGGCGTCACTGTCCGGCAGGGATCACTGATCGCCGGGTGGCGGGCTGCGGCTGTCGAGGACCGCCTGGTAGAGGGCGCGCTTGGAACGCCCATGCGGGCCAGCGACCGCAGCGACGGCGTCCTTGGTCCCCTCCCCGGCTGCGACGCGATCAGCGACCTCGGCGACCAGGGACGCGGTCGTGACCTCGCCATCGCCTGCTGCAGCTGGTGCACCCGCGAGGACCAGCGTCAGCTCTCCGCGCACGCCTGCCGCGACCCGTTCCGCCAGTTCGCCGAGCGTCCCCCGCAGCACCTCCTCATGCAGCTTGGTGAGCTCGCGGCACAGCACCCCCCGCCGGTCGGCACCGAGGATCCGTGCGAGATCGGCGAGGTCCTGCGCACCGCGGTGCGGCGACAGGAACAGCACGACGGTGCGCTGTTCCGCCGCCAGCGCTGCCAGCCGATCGCGCCGTGCAGCCCCTTTGCGCGGCAGGAACCCGTCCATGACCACGCGGTCCGTGGGCAGACCGGACACCACCAGGGCGGCCAGCGCCGCCGACGCGCCGGGGATCGGCACGATCCGTATCCCTGCCGCGGCACAGGCCGACAGCAACCGGAAGCCCGGATCGGAGACCGTGGGCGTGCCGGCGTCGGACACCAGCGCGAGGTGCGCACCGGCGCGGAGCCGATCCAGGACCTCCTCCAGACGGTGCTGCTCGTTGTGCTCGTGGAGCGAGAGCTGGGGCACCTCGCTGCCGATGTGCGCGAGCAGCCGTCCGGTCCGGCGCGTGTCCTCCGCCAGGATCAGATCGACCTTGCACAGCACCTCGATCGCCCGCAGGGTGAGGTCATCGAGGTTCCCGATCGGGGTCGAGACGACGCTGAGTGTGCCTTCCACCTTGGCTCCAACCTTGGGGTCCGGCCTCGGGGTCCCAAGTGTGCACCGTGGCCTGGCGAGTGGGTGACGCATAGTGACGATGCGGAACGCAAGGCCGCCATCCGTTCGCTCCTGCCCGCGCCGTATGGTACGTAGCACCCTCATCGCCACGCCGGGGGTGGCTGTCCACGGGGTCCTTCGGCGTCCCACCACCTCGCTGCACAGGAGAGGCTGTTGCGCCGCGTCGTCCTCTGGGCCGCGCTCCCCGTAGTCATGGTCCTCATCGCAGGGCTCGGCGGCGGTGGGTGGTACTACAGCGACCAACTCCTGCCCGCACCGCCACCCTTCGAGCCGACACCCGACATCACCGTGACCGCCGTCGATCCCGAGGACGGCCTCATCTCCCTCGACTCGCTGGACGCCGATACCGCGCTGTACCGCGTCGGCCTGGTCGCAGAGAGCGGCCTGCTCCTGGCGAACGGGGCTCCAGCCGATGCCGACCGGGGCACCGTCCGTCAGGCCGTGCTGCTCGATGGGCAGTGGCCCGAACCCGGTCAACTGGTCGCCACCTCCGTGGATGCCTTCTTCGGTGATCCCTCGACGACCCTGGGGCTTCCCTACGACGCCATCACCGTGACCAGCGAACTCGGCGACCTCCCCGCATGGCGGGTCGTGCCGAAGCGTGCGGACACCACCGGGACGTGGGTCGTGCTGATCCACGGCCGCGGCGGCGGGCTCAGCGAGGGCAACCGACTCCTGCCACTGCTCGACGACCACCGCCTGCCCTCGCTGTCGATCTCCGTGCGCAACGACCCGGATGCGCCCGCGGACCCCAACGGGTTCGGCTTCTACGGCGAGCAGGAGTGGGAGGAACTCGAGGCCGCGATCGATCATCTCGTGGAGGTCGAGGACGCGGACGACATCGTGCTGGTCGGTTTCAGCCAGGGAGCGTCCATCGCCCTGTCGCTGCTGCGGCGTTCGGAACAGGCCGAACAGGTATCCGCTGCGGTGTTGATCTCCCCGCTGGTGTCGCTGGACGCCACCCTCGAACTCCAGGCCCGAAACCGAGGCATCCCGGAGGTGGTGATCCCACCGCTGCTCGCCAGCACCCGGATGATCTCCACCTGGCGCGCCGGTCTGGACTTCGGACAGGTCGAGCACCTCGAGCGCGCCGGCGAGCTGCCGGGCGACATCCCTCTGCTCCTGACCCACGGCACGGCCGACACGACCGTGCCCTTCGAGCCGACCCGGGAGCTCGCGGACACCCTCGGTGACCAGGCGACCTACGTCGAGTACGACGGGGTGGAGCACGTCCGTGAGTGGAACAGCGACAGCTCCTTCGAGCAGCATGTCGACGAGCTGTTCGCTACCGCCGGTATCGGTCGCTAGGGGTGCGCCGGTAGGCTAGGCGTCCTGCTGGTAGCGCAGTCTGTGTGGCAGCGCCCGTGCACGATCCATCCAGGGCAGCGCAGGACCTGCACCCGATGTACCGGAAGGTCCCTACGCCGTGGAGACCACCTCGACAGCCGTCCCGATCGCCCCACGCGCCCCGCGTCCGCGCCTACGCGGGTGGATCCACAGCGCTACCGCACCCGTGGCGGCGGTCGTCGCCATCGAGCTCTTCCGCGCCGCCTCCCCGGGCCTGCCGCGGCTCAGCGTCGCGGTGTTCGGCGTCGCGCTGATCGGGCTGTTCACCACCTCGGGGCTCTACCACGCTCCCAGCTGGCCCGCACGAGTCGCACGCCGCCTGGCCCGGGCGGACGTGGCGATGATCCAGCTGTTCATCGCTGCGTCCTTCACCCCCGTGGCCGTGCACACCCTGTCGGGGGCCTGGCGGACGTGGAGCCTGGTGGTGGCCTGGACCGTGGCCATCATCGGGGCCATCGTGGCGGCATCACCGCTGACGGGACCCCGCTGGCTGACCGTGGCGGCCTACGCCTCCTTCGGTGCCCTTGGGGCGATCCCACTGCTGCGGATCGCCGAGGTACTGCCGCTCCCAGGGGTGCTGCTCGTGATCGCCGGCGGCACCGTCTACCTCATCGGCGGGGTGATCTACGCCCGCCGGCGGCCGGATCCGTGGCCCCGGTGGTTCGGCTTCCACGAGGTCTTCCACGCCCTGGTGGTGATCGGCGGTACCGCGCACGTCATCGCCATCTGGCGCTACGCCCTGCCCCTGGCCGGCTGAGCCACCGCCGAGGCTGCGGCCCTGCCCACTGCGTCACGTCGTGGTGGTCAGCCGGTAGCGCGACCGGTGCTCGTAGACCTGGCCCGGCGCGAGCAGCACCGAGGGCAGGTGGGGGTGGTTGACCGCGTCGGGGAAGCCCTGGGGTTCCAGACACACTGCGCCGTGCCGGCCGTAGACCTGCCCCTGCTTGCCGATGATGGGTGGGGCCAGCTGGTTGCCGGAGTACACCTGCAGGCAGCGTTGGTCCGTCGACAGCTCCAGCACACGCCCCGACACCGGCTCCTGCAGCACCGCGGCGGGGCGCAGCTCCCCCGGTGTCCCCCGCAGGACGAGGTTGTGGTCGATGCCGCCGGCTCCCGGCATCTCGCGCAGCGCGGCGACACCTCCTCGGATCGGCCGTGGGTCACGCAGATCGAGGGGCGTGCCCTCGACCGGCAGCACACGGCCGGTGGGGATCAGCTGCGCATCGACCTCGGAGTAGGCCTCCGCCTGCAGGGAGAGCTCGTGGTCGAGCACGTCACCCGCGCCAGCGCCCGCGAGGTTGAAGTAGGCGTGGTTGGTCAGGTTCAGCGGCGTGGTCGCCCCCGTGGTCGCCCGGTAGGTCACCGTGAGGGTGTCGCCCTCGAAGCGGTAGGTGGCACGTACCTCAACCTCGCCGGGATAGCCCTCCTCACCATCCGGTGAGCGGTAGCGCAGGGCCACACGGTCAGGCGCACGGTCGACCACCTCCCACAGCACCTTGTCCAGGGACCGCTCGGCACCACCGTGGAGGTGGTGGGGCGGTTCGTTGCAGGCGAGCTGGTAGGTGTTCCCATCGAGGGTGAAGCGGCCCTTGGCGATGCGGTTGGCCACCCGCCCGATGGTCGCACCGAAGTAGGGGTTGTCCGCACCCAGATAGCCGTCGACATGGTCGAATCCACAGACGACGTCGGTCGTCACCCCGTGGCGGTCCGGAGCGTGGAGCTCCACCAGTGTCGCGCCGTGGTCGGTGACCCGCGCCACGCGCCCATCGTCACCTGTGAGGGTGTAGAGGGTCGCCGGCTGTCCACAGGGTGCGGTACCGAAGTCGCGCTGCAGCATGGTCGGCTCACCCGTTGCGGAGGACGAACAGGCTGATCACGGCGATCAGCAGCACGTAGTAGGCGAAGACCTGTACGCCCCGACGGCTGACGAGCCGGACCAGGAACGCGATGGCGAGGTAGCCGGACACGGCTGCAGCCAGCACCCCGATCAGCAGGTCGACGGTGTTGACGCTGCCGAGGTCACGCAACGCGGGCAGCTCCACGACCGCGGCTCCGGCGATGGCAGGCACACCGAGCAGGAAGGCGAAACGCGTGGCCGCCGGCCGGGACAACCCGGCAGCGATGCCCGCGGAGATGGTCAGTCCGGAACGGGAGAGTCCAGGCAGCAGGGCGAAGCACTGCGCAGCACCGACGCTGAGCGCCTGACCGACGGACAGCTGACGCAGCCCCCCGAGGTCGCTCGCACCGACCTGTGGCCCCCCGGCTGCAGCAACCGACTCGTCGGCGGTCACCGTTCCGGCCCCGACCCGACGTCGGTGTACCCACTCACCACCGAGCAGCACACCAGCGGTTCCGAACAGCAGCCAGGCTGTCGCCGTCGGGGCGCTGAACACCGACTCGACCGCCCCACCCAGGGTGAGTCCGACGATCCCCACGGGGACGGTGGCCATCGCGAGCAGCCCGATCAGACGGCGGTACCCGTCGCGCTCCGGCGAGGGCGGCGCCACGGTGACCGCCTGCAGCATCTCCCACAGGTCGTGCCGGTAGTAGAACAGCAGTGCGAGCAAGGTGCCCACGTGCAGCGCCACATCGAAGGCCAGCCCGTGCCGCTCCCAACCTGCCAGCGCCGGCACCAGCACCAGGTGCCCGGAGGAGGACACCGGGATGAACTCGGTCAGTCCCTGCACCACGCCGAGGACGAGGGCCTGGAGCCACTCCGGAGCATCGGCGAACATCTGGTCCTCCCTGCACGCGGGCGTGGGTGCCGACGGAGCGCCGCGCACGCTACCGGCTGCCGCCCACCCCCTCGGTGGCGTCGATCGTGCACGTCACCGCGACGATCCTGGGAGGGTTGGCCCGGCCGCCGTCGCGCCGTGGGTGGTCGCCCTCACCTCACCCCCGCCAGGACCAGTCGCAGCAGCCTGTGCCACAGCGGCACGATGGACGGATACGGCTCCCCCGGATGCTGCCGGTTGCTCACCAGGGCGACGACCAGCTCTCGTTCGGGATCGATGAGCAGCTCACAGCCGGTGAACCCACCGTGGCCGAGCCCACCGCTGCCGGCGCCGAGCACCGGTTCGAGGCGATCGTCCCAGGCCCCCAGGACAGGTCCCGTGCCCGGCGCCAGGAATCCGCGGACGGTCGTGGCGGCGGCCAGCGGTGTGTCGCGTCCCTGCACGCCGAGCAGCAGCGCATGGCCCGACCGGACCAGGTCGGTCGCGGTGGAGAACAACCCTGCATGCCCGGCAACGCCGCCGAAGGCGTAGTGGGCGTTGCCGTCGTTGACCTCGCCGACCAGGGTGTGGTGGCGCCAACGGCCGAAGACGTGCGGATCCCCGGTGACCGGGTACGGCGTACCGGCGGCGATCATCCGGTGCTCATAGGGGTTGCCATGTGAGGTTGCCGCCGCGGTGGCCCCGATGGGGCCGTACCCCGTCGAGTTGAGGCTGAGCGGTCGCAGTACCAGCCGGTCGACGACCTCCTCCAGTGGGGCAGCGCCAGCGGCTGCGACGACCGCACCCAGGAGCATCATCGACAGGTCGGAGTACCGCCGTTGACGACCAGGGGGATCCACCAGCGGCAGCGTCGCCACGCGTGCGAGGGCGCCCTCGGGGTCCGCGGCGTGGAGGTAGGTGGGCTCCCAGGCCGCGAGCCCGCCCCGGTGGGACAGGAGTTCAGCGACGGTGATCTCCGCGAACCGCGGATCATGAGCGGTGGCGACGAGCTCCGGCAGCAGTGCCCCGAGGTCATCCGACAGCCGCAGGTCACCGCGGTCCACCAGGCTCAGGGTGGCAGACGTGGTCGCGATGAGCTTGGTCACCGATGCCACGTCGAAGCGCGTCGCCGACGACACCGGTAGCGGCTGCTCGAGCATCACCTCGCCGTCGTGGGTCTGTGCGGCCCCCCGGGCGAGCTCCACGGCGATGATCCCCCGGCGTGCAACGACGCAGACCGCGCCGGCTGTCGTCGCCCGGCCGCCTGGTTCGGGGGGACGGACGGCGTCGGTGAGGACACGGTCCAGCACACCCGGTAGCGCAGCCGCCAGTCCAGCGGAACCCGGCTCGTCCCGACGTAGCGGCCATGGCCCTGCACGATCGCCGGCGGCCACCCTCATCCCACCGTGCCCACCCCGGGAGCACCACCGGCGTCACGTTCAGCGACCAGACAGGCACCGAGGTGGTGGTCGGCGAGCCGCACGAGTGACGGTTCGGTCTCCCGGCATGCAGGCTCGGCGATGGGACACCGGGGGTGGAACCGGCAACCGGGCGGCGGGTCGGCGGGGTCGGGCACATCACCAGGGAGCGGTGTGGGCAGGCGTCCGGCCTCTGTCGACGGGTCGGCCACCGGGACGGCGTCACGCAACGCCGCGGTGTAGGGGTGGCGGGAGCTGCCAGCCAGCACATCCGCCGGTGCCAGTTCCACGATGCGTCCCAGGTACATGACCGCCACCTCGTCCGCGAGGTAGCGCACCATCCCGAGGTCGTGGGAGATGAAGACATAGGTCAGATCCAGCGCGTCCCGCAACCGCACCAACAGGTTCATCACCTCGGCCTGTACGGAGATGTCCAGGGCCGACAGCGGCTCATCGAGGACCAGGACCTCCGGCTCCACGGCCAGCGCCCGCGCCACCCCGATCCGCTGGCGCTGGCCACCGGACATCTCATGGGGATAGCGATCGAGGAAGGTCCGGGTCATACCGACGAGGTCGAGGAGTTCCACCACCCGTGCCTCTACCGCTGCCCGACCCCGGGCCAGCCGGTGGACCCTGAGCACCTCACCCAGCGTGTCGGCGACGGACATCCTCGGGTTCAGCGCGGAGTGCGGGTCCTGGAACACGAGCTGGATCCGACGCCGCAGTCCAGCCAGTTCGCGACCACTCGCGGATGCGACGTCCTCCCCACCGATCAGCACCCGTCCGGAGGTCGGCTGCTCCAACCGCGTCAGCAGGCGAGCGGTGGTGGACTTCCCACACCCCGACTCTCCGACGATACCGAGGGTGCGGCCCCGCTCGACGAGGAAGGAGACGCCGTCGACGGCCTGCACCGGCCTGTCCTCGCCGCGTACCGGGTAGTGCTTGACGAGGTCCTCCACCTCGATCATGACCTTGGCACTCATGACCACTCCTCCCGGGGCACATGGCAGGCGGCGAGGTGCGCTGCGGTCCCGGTCAGGTGCGGGCGCTCCTCGCGGCAACGCGCCACGACCTGCGGGCAGCGGGGAGCGAAGGCGCAGCCCGCAGGGGGGTCTGCGGGCTCGGGTGGTGCCCCCGGGATCTGCGCAAGTGGCCCGTCGGCTGCGGTCATCCCCGTCGGGATCGACCTGACCAGGCTGGCGGCGTAGGGGTGCCGTGGCGCAGCGAAGAGGGTGTGGACGTCGGTCTGCTCGACGATCCTTCCCGCGTACATGACCAGGACGCGGTCGGCGATCCGCGCGACCAGTCCCAGATCGTGGGTGATCCAGATCACGGCAAGATCGCGTTCACGCTGCAGGCGGGTGACCACGGCCACGATCTGCTGCTGGATGGTGACATCGAGGGCGGTGGTGGGCTCGTCCGCGACCAGCAGGCGGATGTCGTTGACCAGCGCCATGGCGATGACGACCCGCTGGCGCATCCCACCCGACAGCTGGTGGGGATACATCCGTACCGCTCGATCGGGTCGGGGGATACCGACGTCACCGAGGGCCTCACGAGCCCGCGCGAGCCCATCCTCTCGGGTCCCGCCGTGCGCGGTGACAGCCTCGGCGATCTGGTCCCCGATCCGCATCATGGGGTTCAGGGAGTGCAGGGGGCTCTGGTAGACCATCGCCAGCTCCCGTCCCCGACGCGTGCGCAGCGCCGCGCCATCGGCATCGAGCAGCTCCACGCCGCCGAATCGGACCGATCCTGCAGTCACGGAGATCGCTGGCGGGAGCAGCCCCATGAGGGACAGCATGGCCATCGACTTCCCCGACCCGGACTCCCCGACCACGGCGATGGTCTCCCCGCGACCCACCTCGAAGGACAGGTCCTGCACCAGGGGCACGGAGCGACGGCGCTGAGCCACCTCCGTCGTCAGTCCTGACACCTCGAGCAGCGGTCCGCTCACGTCGCGGCCTCCACACGCAACCGGGTGGGATGCCACCCGGCGGGCACGCCCGGTGCCGGCAGGCGGCCGTCGGCTCCCGGCAGGAGTGCGCCGAGGACACTCGCCCGGCGGGCACCCGTGCACGACGGCAGGACGCCGGGGACACCGTTGACGCTGAGGAACCCGAGCACCGCGAAGGCATAGGCCTCCTTGGCATCCGACGGCAGACCGAGGGCATCGATGGTGGTCAGTTCCGCACCTGCCAGGTGGCGGGCCAGCCGGTCCATCAGGACCGGGTTGTTGACCCCGCCACCGGCGGCGACCACCCGCCGGGCCCCGTGTGATCGGCAGGCGTCGGCAACGGTCCGGGCGGTGAGTTCGACCAGAGTGGCCAACAGATCGTCGATGGTGACCGTCGTCTCGTGCGCCGCCAGAACCGCATCGAGGTACCCGGGGTGGAACAGTTCCTTGCCCGTGGACCGGGGCGGGGCCAGGGCGTAGTAGGGCTCGGCAAGGAGCCGATCGAGGAGCACATCGTCGACCTGGCCCCGGGCTGCACGTGCACCGCCACGGTCGTAGCGCTCGACACCTCCCGTGGAGCGCGAGATGGCGGCGTCGATCAAGGCGTTCGCCGGTCCGACGTCGTAGGCCAGTGGTGGGTGCACCGGACCCACCACGGTGATGTTGCTGATCCCGCCGAGGTTCAGGGCCACCTCGGCGACGTCCGGCCGACCGAGCAGCAGGGCGTCCACGAGGCTCACGAGCGGGGCTCCATGGCCACCCGCAGCGATGTCGCGACTCCGGAGATCCGCCAGCACCGGTGCGCCCGTGCGCTCGGCGATCCAGGCGGGCTGACCGAGTTGCAGGGTGCTCTCGGCCCGACCTTCCACGACCAGATGGAACACCGTCTGTCCATGGCTGACGACCAGGTCGACGTGGCCGTCCGCCAGTTCCTCGATAGCGCCGGCAGCGGCTTCGCCGAAGGCCTGACCGAGGAGCGCGTCGAGGCGACAGACCTCTCCCAGCTCGGTGGTCTGCGGGGGAAGCACGTCCACGATGCGTTGCCGCAGCTCCGCGGCGAAGGGCACAGCCGTGGTTCCGAGGGGGCACAGCAGCAGTTCATCCCCCTCCGCCCACACCTCGGCCACGGCGACGTCGATCGCGTCGTGGCTCGTGCCGGAGATCATCGCGGCCAGGCGCATACTGGCTCCTTATCGCCGTTGACGGGTGGGGTCGAGCGCGTCACGCAGCCCGTCTCCGAGCAGGTTGAGGCCGATCACCGCAACCACGATCAGGAGCGACGGGGTGACCAGCATCCAGGGCGCAGGCCCGAAGAGGTTGCGTGCCTCGCTCACCATGCGGCCGAGGGACGGCTCGGGCGGCTGTGTCCCGAGGCCGAGGAAGGACAGGCTGGACTCGGTCAGGATGGCCCAGGACAAGGCCAGGGCGGTCTGGACGATGATCGGTGCGGCCACGTTCGGCAGCACGTGGCGCACCAGCAGTCGCGCACGGCTGAAGCCGAGCACCGTGCCGGCCGCGATGTACTCCATCTCCCGCACCGACAGCACTGGCCCGCGGGCGACACGGACGAAGATCGGGGTGTAGACGACGGCGATCGCCGCAGCAGTGTTGAACCAGCCCGTGCCGAGCGCGGTGACGATGACCAGCGCGAGCAGGATCGCGGGGAAGGCGAAGAGCATGTCGGTCAGCCGCCCGACGACGCGCTCCGTCCAACCTCCGAGATAGCCCGCCGAGATGCCGGCGGCCGAGCCGATGAGGGCCGCGAAGGCCACGGCCAGCACCGCGACGCGCAGGGACACCAGGATGCCCGCCATCGAGCGTGCAGCGATGTCACGACCGAACTGGTCGGTTCCCGCCCAGTACGTGGTGGACGGTGGGAGGAACCGGTCGGCAGGCGTCTGTACGAGCGGATCATGGGGAGTGAGCCCGACCAGGGCGAGCAGGCCGATCAGCACGAGTGCGCCCGTGACGAGCATGCCGATGCGGCCGTTGCTGGTCCGCCACAGGGCGACGAGGACACCAGGACGCCCGTGGGGCGTCGTCGCGTCCAGGGGATCGGTCTGCGCGCTCATCGCAGCCTCACACGAGGGTCGATCCGCGCGTAGAGGAGGTCCACCGCCAGGTTGACCAGCACGAACATCGTGGCGACGACGAGCACCACCGATTGCACGACCGCGAGCTCCCGTTGAGCGATGCCACCGATGACCAGACGACCCAGGCCCGGGAGCACGAAGATCTGCTCGACGATGATGGTCCCGCCGAGCAGGTACCCGAACTGCACGCCCGTGATGGTCACGATCGGCGTCAACGCGTTGCGCAGGACGTGCCGCCACCGGGTGCGACGTTCGGAGACCCCCTTGCCACGGGCGGTGCGCACGAAGTCCTGCTCGGCGATCTCCAGGTAGACCGACCGGGTCGTGCGCATCACGGTGGCCGCCAGACCGGTACCGAGCACCAGAGCGGGGTAGAGCATCTGCTGGAGGTTGATGGCCGGCGAGGTCAGGAAGGGGACGAAGTCCCCGGCGGAAGGGAAGTAGCCGAACCTGGTGGAGAGGAAGGCCACGATCGCCGAGGCCAGCACGAAATCGGGGATGGCGAGGCCGAGCAGCCCGAAGGTCTGACCGGCTGCGTCGCGGAGGCTGTCGGGTCGACTGGCGGCGAAGACACCAACGCTGACCCCGATCAGGACCCCGATGATGACCGACATCACGGCGAGCTGGATCGTCACCGGCAGCGCCGCAGCCAACTGCTCCGACACGGGCCGGCCGCTGATGACCGACACGCCGAAGTTGCCCTGGAACACGCTGCCGAGCCAGCCGAAGAACTGGTTCCACAGGGGCTGGTCGAGCTGGTAGTAGGACTCGAGCGCAGCCCGTTGCGCGTCGGTGAGCGATCCGGCTTCGATCCCGACGCGTGCGGTGATCTCATCACCGGGCAGGACCCGCAGGAGCAGGAAGATCAGCACCGCGACCCCGAGCAGCGTCCCCATCGCCTCGACCAGCCGCCGGCCGACGTAGCGAGCCATCGCAACTCCTTCCCCGGGGTGCGAGCAGCCGCCGGTGCGTACGGGGGGGTGGGAGGGAAGAACGCAAGGAGGGAGGATGGCCGGGCCAGCCCGGGGGAAGCTGACCCGGCCGTCTGCGGCGCGCTAGCCGTGGAGGCTGGCGTCACGCAGACCCTTCATCGACCCGGTGGACAGCGACTGGAAGCCGCTGACCTCGGGCCGAAGCACGCGGTACTCGAACCCGTTGGCGGTCCAGATCCACGGTGACGCCTCGAGCAGTCGCTCGGAGATCTCCGCGTAGATCGCGGCACGCGCAGCAGGATCGGTCTCCGCCTCGCCGTCGGCGAAGAGCTGATCGAGCTCCTCGCTGGAGTAGGTCGCGACGCTCTGGAGGTTGCCGTCGCTGGTGAAGTACCGGGCATACATCAGGTGCGGGTCGGGGTTCCCGCCGTTGAGGGCGACCGCTCCCTCGTAGTCGGTCGCGAGCCAGCGGTCGACGTACACGCTGGTCTCGAGCTGTTGGATGTCCGCCTCGATGCCGATGGCCGACAGCTGCGACTGCAGGCTCTGGGCCTCGTTGACGGCGGTCTCGTACCCACCGGTCATCACGATCATCTCGAAGCTGAAACCGTCCTCGTAGCCGGCGTCGGCCAACAGCTCGAGGGAGAGATCGGTATCCGGCCCGTCGCAGGGCAGGCCGGCGTAGGCGTCGGTCCGCCATGCGGGAGCCGTGAAGGGGCCGGTCACCTCACCCTCGCCGAGCAGCGCGGAGTCCACGAGTTCCTGACGATCGACGGCGCAGGCGATGGCCTGACGGACCATCGGGTCATCGAAGGGCGCCACCTCGGTGTTGAGCTGCAGCACCCGGTACGCCAGTGCCGGCTCGCGTTGGACGTCGAGCTCGGACTCGTCGATCTGTGAGATCACGATCGGATCGGTGATGACACCGAGGTGGTACTGGCCGGCGGTCAGACCCGCCTCGACAGAGCCCTCGTCGGGAACGACGCGGATCTCTATGCCCTCCAGCGCCGGGGTACCGCGCCAGTAGTCGTCGTAGCGGACCATGCGGAACACATCGCCCTGGGACCACTCATCGAACAGGAAGGGGCCGGAACCCAGCGGCTCGTTCTCGATGGTGCCGGACTCGATGGCAGCTGCTGGGGCGATAGCGGTGTTGGTCGAGGTCAGCGCGGCCGGCAGGGTCGCGTCGGCACGTTCGAGGTTCAGGGTGACACCGTGATCCCCGTCGGCCTCCGCGGCGGCGATGGACAGGATGTTCGCCCGTGCCACGGAGCCGCTGTCCTCGTCGAGCACCCGTTCGAGGCTGGCGACCACGTCGTCGCTGGTCAGCGGTGATCCGTCGTGGAAGGTGGCGTCGGGGGTGAGCTGGAGTTGCAGGGTCTCACCGTCCTCGCTGTACTCCCACTCCTCGACCAGGGAGCCGACGACGTTGAGGTCCTCGTCGTGCTCGAAGAGGGTCTCATAGATCTGCTCGAGCGCCTGGACGCTCTGGAAGGCCGTGGCACGGTGGGGGTCGAGGCTGTCGACGTCACCGGTCCGGGCGATGACCAACGGGCCCGACGCCGCGTCGTCTGCGTCGTCGGTCTCGTCACCATCCGCGTCATCGTCGGCAGCACCATCCTCCTCGGTGGGCTCCTCCTCGGTGGTGTCGGTCTCCTCGACGTCCTCGGCGGTGGGCGGCGCACAGGCGGCCAGCACCATCGTGGCCGCGGCGAGCACCGAGACCGTTGCGGTCAGGGTCCTTCTCATCGGTTCTCCTCCTGGGCTGCCTGGGTGGTGCCGTCCGGCACCGCCCCGGGCGGGGTCTTGGGGTCATCGATCCGTGTCAGCGCCGCCCGGACGACACCATCGCCCGCGGCCAGGGCAGCGCTTGCGGTGGCGACGTCCGCCTCGGCCAGCAGCATCACCAGCGCCACCTTGAGGTCCCCGTCAGCGGCAGCCAACGCCGTGCGGCAGTGCGCTGCAGGCTGTCCCGTCGCCTCGGCGAGGATCGTCAGCAGCCGACGTCGGAGCTTGTCGTTGCTCGCGGCGACGTCGACCATCAGGTTCGAGTACGTCTTGCCGAGCCGCACCATGACGGCGGTCGAGAAGGCGTTGAGCACCAGCTTCTGTGCCGTGCCGGCCTTCATGCGTGTGGAGCCGGCCACCACCTCCGGCCCGGTCGGCACGAGGACGTGGATGTCCACATCAGCAGCGATGGGCGCCGCCGGGTTGGCACTGACCAGGGCCGTGTAGGCACCCGCGCGCCGTGCCGCGATGATCGCGCCGTGCACGTAGGGCGTGGCACCACTGGCTGCCAGCCCGATACAGACATCGCCCGCAGCGACCGCTGTGGCAGCGTCGACCCCGTCCTCGTGGCGGTCCTCCGCACCCTCGATGGATGTCGTCAGCGCTGCGTTCCCGCCGGCCTGGTGGGCGATGAAGCGACCGGGTTCCAGGGAGTAGGTCGGCGCGAGTTCGACCGCGTCGAGCACCGCCAGCCGACCGGAGGTCCCCGCCCCGAAGTACTGCACACGACCCCCGCTGCGCAGCCGTCGAGACGCTTCGTCCACGACCTCAGCCAGGGCCGGAAGCGCCGTGGCGACCGCGTCGGCCACGGTGCGGTCCTCGGCGTTGATCCGTCGCAGCAGGGCGAGGGAGTCGAGCTCGTCGAGGTCGTGGCTCGCGGGGTTGCGCTCTTCGGTCGGTGGGCGGGACAGGAGCGGGGACTCGCTCATCCGCGGGCCTCCCGTCGGCTGCGGACGGCCTCGAAGGTGCGTTCCAGGGCGGCCAGGGACCGGTCGTAGCTGCGCTGTGCAACGCCGACGAACAAGCAGTCGACCACCACCAGCTGCGCGGTACGGCTGGCCATCGCCCCGGCACGGAAGGTGGTCTCCACCGCCGCGGTGGTCAGGACATGGTCCGCGGCGCGGGCGATCGGTGCGCGCGGGCCGTTGGTGAGCGCGATGGTGGTTGCACCACGACGCCCCGCCTCGACCAGCGGATCGATGGTGTCGGTCGTCGTGCCGGTGTGCGAGATGCCGACGGCTGCATCACCCGGGCCCAGCAGTGCGGCGGACGTCAGGGCGGCATGGGGGTCACGGCTGGCGAAGGCGGCACGACCGATGCGGTGCAGCTTCTGCTGCAGGTCCTCGGCTACCAGGGCGGACGCACCGATGCCGAAGATCTCCACCCGGCCTGCGGACACGATCGCCTCCACCGCTGCCTGGACGGCGACGGGATCCAGCGCAGCAGCGGTGTCCTGGATGGCGCGGGCCTCGGAGGCACCGACGGTGGCGATCACCTCGGCCATGGTGGCGTCGGGGGCGATGTCCCCGCCCACCTGACCGGTGACATCAGCGTCCTGGGCGGCTGCCACCGCAAGACCGAAGCGCAGCTCCCGGAACCCACCGACGCCGGCGTGGTTACAGAAGCGCACGACCGTGGTCTCGGAAACGTCGCAGGCCGTGGCGAGCTCTGTGATGGTCATCATCGAGGCGTCGGCGACGGATGCGAGCAGGTACTCCCCGACGCGCCGCTCCGCGGGCGCAAGATCCGGGAGGATCCCACGCAGCCGTGGGAGGAGGCCGGCACCGGCCGCCATGCCCGCCGCGGATGATGACAAGTTTTCTTCTCCGA
>LFIK01002141.1_pt1 | contig 15925 bp, 20 predicted proteins | sample 643401 | NCBI WGS metagenome assembly LFIK01 (sample SAMN03777447, study PRJNA286221) | soda lake metagenome | biome: soda lake; feature: Kulunda steppe; material: water; isolation source: sample T5-Br brine of Lake Tanatar-5 | place: Russia: Kulunda steppe | collected 2010-07
CCCATGCCCCGCTCGCGGGCGCTCGCCCCCGTGCCGGGGGCGGGGGCAGGGCACCCCCGCGGGCGGCCGGGTCTCGTGTCCGAGCGCGCTTTGCCACAGCCGCGCGGGCAGGGGGTGACAGCGCCGCGATCATCGGCTATCGAGTCTGGCAAGTCGCGGTATCAGGAGGCGCAGATGGCAAAGCATGAACACGGCAAGATGGATATTTCAGAGCAGGAAAAGACCTTTGTCGGTTTCATCCGCGTGACCATCTGGGCCACGGCGATCAGCCTTGGCGTGCTGGTATTCCTTGCGCTTGCGAATTCCTGACGTGGACCGCCTTGCCGCCCCGCGCGGCGACCGGACCCCAAGCGGACACGGACGATCATGACATTTCTATCCGCGCGCCTCGCGCTGGTTTTCGGGCTGGCCCTCGCGCTTTTGGGCGGCTGTGGCGGCCCGGCCATCTGGGCCAGCGATGCCGAGGTCTCGGCTGCGCGCCATGTCCATGGCGGCCCGCCCGAACTCGCGCTGGTGACGATCATGCATTACGGCTCCGGGCGCGGCGATCACACGGCGCTGTTCATCAACGGCGCAGAGCGGGTGATCTTCGACCCGGCGGGAAGCTGGCGACGTGACGTCAATCCGCGGCGTGGCGATGTGCATTTCGGTATGGATTACGAGGCCGGCGCCTCGTTCTACGCCAGCCATGTGCGCGAGACGCATTATGCCGTGGTGCAACGGGTGGCCGTGACGCCCGAGACCGCTGCGCAGGCCACGGCGCTGGCGCTCGAGGCAGGGGCCGTCGGCCCGGCGCGCTGCACGGCGGTGACAGCGCGCATCCTGCGCCAGTTGCCCGGCTTCGAGGGGGTGGGCGCCACCTTCTTTCCGCAGGTGCTGATGCGCGATTTCGCAGAGTTGCCGGGCGTGGTGACGTATGAGTTGCACCAGGACGATCCCGATTACCACGCCGCCCTGCGCGCGGCGCAGCGACCGCTGGGGTCGGACAGCTAACGTGCTTCGACCATCTCGTCGGTGAACTGCGCGATGATGAAGCGCCACCAGTCGAGGCTGTCGTCGAGATTGCGTATAGTCACCCCGCCGTCGAGATTGACGATGTCGTCGAGGATCAGATCGTCCTGCGCATCCAGCGACGCACGCCCGTAATTCCATGTCCGGTTCCATTGATTGATCTTCTCGAGCGTGACCCCGCCCGGATTGTCCCAGATGGCAAGGACCTGGATCGCCCGGCAATCGGCGCCGTCCGTGCAGCCATAGAAAAGCGCCATGCAGCCCGTGCCGTCGATGCGCCCGGCGATCATCGGATCGCCGAGGGCATCGGTCTCCAGCCGTGCCGATCCGTAGCCGCGCGCCAGATCCACGATCACGGCCGGGTCGGTGGCGTCGATCAGATTGCCGCTGATCGCGGGGGTGGCGAGCGCGGCGTGCGCGACAAGGGCGGTGAGCGGGCGGGGCATGAAGGGTCTTCGGGCGGGCAGGGCAAGGCGGCTTCTCGCGAAAGCGTGCGCGCACAAAGCCCTTTGCGCCCGCGACAACTTGCCAAGCCGCGTGGAATGGGCGATGCCCGGCCCATGTCGGACTTCGTCTATACCCCGCCCGACACGGCGCCCCGCATCCTGCACGAGGACGCGGCCCTTGTCTTTGTCGACAAGCCTGCGGGGCTTCTGTCAGTGCCGGGCAAGGGGCCCGACCGCGCCGATTGCCTGATCGCGCGGCTGCGTGGGGCCTACCCCGAAATCCTGCTGGTGCATCGGCTGGATCTGGACACCTCGGGGGTGATGGTCTTTGCGCGCACCCCCCATGCGCAGCGCCATCTCGGCCTGCAATTCGAGAAGCGCCAGACCCGCAAGACCTATGTCGCCCGCGTTCACGGGGTGCCCGAGGGGCGCTCGGGCCGTGTCGATCTGCCGCTGACCGTGGACTGGCCCAATCGCCCGCGCCAGATGGTGTGCCATGCGACGGGCCGCCCGGCGCAGACCGACTGGCAGGTGATAAAGCGCGAGGAGACAGGTGCGCGGATGCGGCTGCTGCCAGTGACCGGGCGCAGCCACCAGCTACGCGTGCACATGCTGGCGCTGGGGCACCCGATCCTGGGCGATCAGCTCTATGCGACCGGGGCGGCGCGCGACCACCCACGGCTGATGCTTCATGCCCACAGCCTGCGGCTGCGCCACCCCGAAGGCGGGCGCGGCCTGACGATCACCGCCCCGCTGCCTTTCTGAGCCCTTGGCACCCCGCAGGGGTGCCAGCGCCCGCGAGCGGGGCATGGGCGGGTGGGTGGGCTCCGCTCGCGGGCGCTTTGTCCTGACCGCTCTCAGGCCGACTGGCGAGAGCGATCGCCCGCACCGCCGGGCTTGCCCGCGCCGCGTCCCTTGACGCGCGGCTTGCGGCCCGCACCTGTGCGCGGCTTGGCCTGCTCGCCGCTTGCACCGCGACCCGCGCCACCGCGCCCGCCACTGCGCTGCCGGGCGGCGGCGCGTGCAGGACCAGCGAGATCATCGGGCCAGGGCGTGCCGCCCAGCACCGCCAGATCGCGCTTCATCAGCCGCTCGATGGCGCGCAGATCGCCCATCTCGGCGGGTGCGCAAAAGGCCACTGCGCGGCCGGACGCGCCTGCGCGCGCTGTGCGCCCGATGCGGTGGACGTAATTCTCGGGCACCTCGGGCAGCTCGTAGTTGTAGACATGGCGCACATCGGGAATGTCGATCCCGCGCGCGGCCACATCGGTCGCCACCAGCACCTTCAGCCGCCCGTCGCGGAACGCGGCCAGGGCGCGTTCGCGCTGGCCCTGGCTCTTGTTGCCGTGGATCGCACCGGCCTCGACCCCCCAGCCGATCAACAGCTTCGTCAGCTTGTCCGCGCCGTGTTTGGTGCGCGCGAATACAAGCGCCAGATCCTCGGGGTGGTCCTTCAGATACCCTTCGAGCAGCCGCGCCTTGTCGCCCTGGCTGACGAAATGCACGGCCTGGTCGATCTTCTCGGCAGGCTTGCCCGGCGGCGATACCTGCACCCGCTCGGGGCGGTCGAGATAGGCATTCGCGATCTCGTTCATCTGTTTCGACATGGTGGCCGAGAACATCAGCGTCTGACGCTGTTTCGGCAGCAGTGCGGCGATCTTTCGCAGCGCGTGGATGAAGCCCAGATCAAGCATCTGGTCAGCCTCGTCCAGCACCAGCATCTGCGTGGCATCGAGCGTCAGCGCGCGCCGGTCCAAGAGGTCCAGCAGCCGCCCCGGGGTGGCCACCAGAATATCGCAGCCCTTGGCCAGTTTCTGGATCTGCGGGTTCAGCCCCGCGCCCCCCACAACGCGCTGCACCTTCAGCGGCGTCTTGCGGGCAAAGCCGCCCAGCGTCTCGGCGATCTGGTTGACCAGCTCGCGCGTCGGCGCAAGGATCAGCGCCTGCGTGGTCTTGGGCGCCGGGCGGCCCGCGCCCAGCAGCGCGTGCATCAGCGGCAGGCCGAAGGCCAGCGTCTTGCCGGTGCCGGTCTGGGCCAGCCCCAGCAGATCGCGCCCGTCCATCACCAAGGGGATGGCGCGCGACTGGATGGGGGTCGGCGTGGCGAGGCCTTGCGCCTCGAGCCCCGCCATCAGCACGGGCCGCAGCCCGAACATGGAAAAATCGGTCAAATTCTGTCCTCTCGCAGCCCGCAACACGGCAGGCGTCAGGCCTCCGACAGGATGCCGGTGGCGGTTTGGGGGCACCTGTTCAGAGGTGCCGCCCCCCATGCGTGATGTCGGGAAGCTTGTGGCGGGCCGGATGCCCTGCCCGCAGCGACAGGACTGCTCACGCGGCAGGCTGCGGGTGGCTCGCAAATGGGGCGCGGGGGCGCGAATGTCAAGCGTCAATGCGGATCGGGCTGCCGGGCAGCAAGCGCCAGCACGCCGGCAAGGGCGCACATGACAATGGGAAACATGGTGAAGACGCCGAAGCCGAAGGTCAGGTACATTCCCCCGCCCGAGACCAGCAGCAACGCCCCCCCGAGGAGGTTGGACGACCGCGCCATCGCCGCGCCCGCAATGGCCAGCACGGGCGCGATCAGGCTCATCGCGCGGATCAGCCCCATATTTGCCACGCCCCCGGTGAATTCCTCGAGCTCGGGGTAGCGAATCAGCAGATCCGTGTAGCCGAAGCTGAAAAAGCCCACGACCATGCCCCAGAGCCCGCCGATCAGCCCCAGCGTCAGTGCTGCATTCCGCATGTGCGCCCCCCTCGGCCTGCAGGGCGAAAACCGCCCGCGCCTGCCTCTCTACCCGCAAAGCTCTTGCGTTTTAACCCCGCTATGGCAGTCTCGACATGGGATGACAGACTTTCCACGATGCCCCTGTTTTCGCAGCCGGCAGCGGAAGACCTGGCTGAACGGCCCCGCGGCAATCCTGCCCGGGAAAGCGAGAACTGAGGAGACGACCGATGCCGACAGGCACCGTGAAATGGTTCAATACAACCAAGGGTTATGGATTCATCGCGCCGGACGGGGGCGGCAAGGACGTGTTCGTGCATATTTCCGCGGTCGAGCGCGCCGGGCTGACCGGCCTCGCCGATGACCAGAAGATCGCCTACGAGCTGCGTGCCGGGCGCGACGGGCGCGAATCGGCCAGCGATTTGAAGCTGCTGTAACGCGGCATCCGCCGCCGACCTGTCGCGGCCGCGAAGACGAAAGCGCCCTCGGGCCGTGCCCAGCCACCCACCCCGCACGGCCCGAGGGCGCGACCCGCGCTGTTCGCGCGGGCAGGGCTGCGGCTCGGGCTGTGCGCGGGGCTGACCGTCAGACCGCGCGGCGCAGGGCAGGGCGGTCTGTCAGCCGAGCCCCAGCGCGCGCTGGACATCGGCCTTCCAGCCAAGATGCAATGTCTCGCCCGCCCGGATGACCGGGCGTTTCATCAGCGTTGGATGCGCGGCCAGCAACGCCTCGGGTGGTGCGGCGCGTGCCTCCTCGTCCAGCCCGCGCCAGGTCGTCGAGGCGCGGTTGATCAGCTTGTCCCCGAAGGCGGACAGGAACTCGGCGCGCTCTGTCTCGGTCAGCGGCTCGGCGCGGATATCGCGCAGCCGCGCCCCCGGCAGCGCTTTCAGCGCCTTGCGGCAAGTGTCGCAATTGGGGAGGCAGTAGAGGGTGATCTGCATGGGAACGCTCCGGTTTTGCCGTATCAGTAGCCCACCCCGCGCCACACTTCCAGACGCCACGGGATCGCGCTAAGGGGGGCCATGGCGAAGCTCTATTTCCACTACTCGACAATGAATGCCGGCAAATCGACCGTGCTGTTGCAGGCCGCGCATAATTACCGCGAGCGCGGGATGGTGCCCTATCTGATGACTGCCGCACTCGACACGCGGGCCGGGGCAGGGCGCATCGCCTCGCGCATCGGGATCGCGGCCCCGGCGCAGGGGTTCGATGCGGGCGACGATCTGTACGCGATGCTTGCCGCGCGGCTGGCCGAGGGGCCGATCGCCTGTGCCTTTGTCGATGAGGCGCAGTTCCTGACCGAGGCGCAGGTCTGGCAGCTTGCCCGCGTGGTCGATGATCTGGGCCTGCCGGTCATGTGCTACGGGCTGCGGGTGGATTTTCGCGGGCACCTTTTTCCCGGCTCGGCCGTGCTGCTGGCGCTGGCGGACGAGATGCGCGAGGTGCGCACCATCTGCCATTGCGGGCGCAAGGCGACCATGGTGGTGCGGCTGGGGGCCGATGGGGCGGCGCTGACGGATGGCGCGCAGGTGCAGATCGGCGGGAATGAAAGCTATGTGGCGCTCTGCCGCAGGCACTGGCGCGAGGCCGTGGGCGACCGGGACGCGGATTGCAGCGCCCGCGCAGGGTCGTAAGGACGCGCTCAGCCCGCTTGGGTGTCGAAATGCGCGATGATCCGGTCGAGGAACGGCGCGCGGATCGCGTCACGCTCGAACAGCAATTCGTGCAGCCCGCCTTCGAACTGGTCGAGCGCGCCCTCTGGCCAGTCGGCCATCCGCGCCTCGATCGGGCCGGGGGCAACGATCGTCTCGCGCGTGCCTACGCCGCAATAGGCCGGAATTTGCGGCGAGGGCAGTTGCGCCAACACCGCCGTCTCGGCCAGCGCGGCGACCAGCCAGCGCAGGCTCGGCGCGCCAAGGCGTAACTCCGGGTGGGTGGCGACCTGCGCCTGCATCCAGGCATAGCGGGTCGCGTCAGTCGTCAACTCGTTGTTGTCGAACAGGTTTTCCCACAACCGGAACTCGACCCCGGCGCCCGGCACCTCGCGCAGGTCGCGCCCGGCGAAGCCCAGCACCCGCGTCATCGCTACCACCGCGCGCCGTGTGGCCATGTGCAGCGGCAGCCCCCACATGGGCGCGCTGAAAGCGACCGCGCGCGGCGCGAAGCCGTCCACCAACGCGCGCAGCGCGATGCAGCCGCCCATCGAATGCGCAAGCAGGAAGCGCGGCGCCTCCGGGGCGATTGCGTCCAGCGTCGCGCGCAGCACCGCGACATCGCGTTGGTAATGCGCGAAATCGGGCACGTCGCCCAGTAGCGGCTTGCCCTCCAGCCGGTCGGACAGCCCCTGGCCACGCCAGTCGATCACCACTGCCCCATAGCCGCGTGCGCCAAGCTCGGCGACCAGTGCCGCGTATTTCTCGATCACCTCGGTGCGGCCGGGAAACAGCGCGACCATGCCCTTCTCGCCCGCAGGCCAGACGGCCAGCCGCAGCCGTGTGCCGTCCGATGCCTGCTGCCACAGCACCTGCGCGGGCGGGGGCGCGCCGGTCACATCGGCGAAATAGGGCGCAGTCATCAGCTCAAAGCAGAGCCGAGCTTCATTGCCATGCCCATGTTGCCCTCGACCTTCAGCCTGCCGGTCATGAAGGCGGTGGTCGGGTTCACATCGCCCTCCATGATGCCCTGAAACGTCTCGGCGCTGGCGATCATGGTGACATCGGCCTCGTCATCGCCCTCGCGCACGCCGCTTTCATCGACCATGATCGAGCCCTCGCCCTCGATCTCGAACTTGGCGGTCCCGTCGAACCCGTCGCCAAGCTTGGCGCTGAGCGCGGTGATTGCGTGCGAAATGATCTCGCTCATGTCTGTGCTCCGATTTGTGATAGGTCGGATCTGGAAAGATCCGGCGTCTGCGTTACACTCGGACTATGGTGGTGAAGCGTTCCATTCTCAATCATGTCGTTGCGGCATTTCTGCTGATTTTGGCAGGCAGCCCCGGCTGGACCAGCCAGGCGAGTTCGTCGGCCGAGGTGCTGGAGCTGCTTGAGGAATTGCGCAAGCCCGAGCTGGAGCGGTGGCAGCGCGTCGAGCGCCAGATCGCGCGGCTGTGGTCGCGGTCGGGCTCGGCCAGTGCCGATCTGCTGCTTGCGCGGGGGCAGGATTCCCTGCGGCGCGGCGACAGCGGCGCGGCCATCGACCATTTCTCGGCCCTGATCGACCACGCCCCGGATTTTGCCGAAGGCTATCACGCCCGCGCGACAGCGTGGTTCATGGCCGGGGATCTGGGTCTCGCCCTCGACGATCTGGTCGAGACGCTGGCCCGCAACCCGCAGCATTTCTCGGCGCTGGCGGGGCTGGGGCGGATCTTCGAGGATCTGAGCCAGCTTGAGTACGCGCGCGAGGCTTACCGCGCCTCGGCGGCTATACATCCGCATCGCACTGACGTAAACGACGCGCTGGAGCGGGTCGAACGTCAGTTGACCGGAACCGAGCTCTGAAGCTGGCCGGGAGGCATCGCGATGAACATGCGCGCGCAGGGCCGTGTCGTGGCCGTGCTGGGCCCGACCAATACCGGCAAGACCCATTATGCCATCGAACGGATGCTGGCGCATCGCACCGGGGTCATCGGCCTGCCGCTGCGCCTGCTCGCGCGCGAGGTCTATGACCGCATCCGCGCGGCCCGCGGCCCCGATTGCGTGGCCCTCGTCACCGGCGAGGAGCGCATCGTCCCCGACCGCACGCAATACTGGGTCTGCACGGTCGAGGCGATGCCGCTCGAGATAGGTGCGGATTTCGTCGCCGTGGACGAGATCCAGCTGTGCGGCGATGCCGACCGGGGCCATGTCTTCACCGACCGGCTGCTGCATGCGCGGGGATTGCACGAGACGTTGTTCATGGGCTCGGACACGATGCGCGGGGCGATTGCCGCGTTGGTGCCGGGGGCCAGTTTCCAACGCCGCGAGCGGATGTCGCAATTACGCCATTCAGGTTCGAAAAAGATAAGCAGAATGCCTGCCCGCAGCGCAATTGTGGGGTTCAGTGTTGAAAATGTGTATGCGATTGCCGAGCTGATCCGTCGCCAGAAAGGTGGTTGCGCAGTGGTTATGGGGGCGCTTAGCCCGCGCACGCGCAACGCGCAGGTCGAGCTTTATCAGAATGGCGATGTCGATTACCTGGTCGCCACCGACGCCATCGGCATGGGTCTCAATCTCGACATCAAGCATGTGGCGTTCTCGGCCACGCGGAAATTCGACGGCCGCCGCATGCGCCCGCTCGCCCCCGATGAACTCGCCCAGATCGCGGGCCGGGCGGGGCGGCACCAGAATGATGGCAGCTTCGGGGTGACAGGCGAGGCCCGCCCGCTGCCCGACGAGGTGGCCGAGGCCATCGAGAGCCACAGCTTCGTGCCGTTGCGCAAGCTCCATTGGCGTAATGCGCGGCTGGATTTCGGTGCGCCCGCGCGGCTGCTGGCCTCGCTCGAGGTGCAGACCGATAATGACTGGCTGACCCGGACCCGCGACGCCGAGGATCTGATCGCGCTCAAGACACTGCTTTCCATGCCCGAGATCACCGACCGGCTGACGGATGCGCGCGACCTGCGCCTGTTGTGGGATGTCTGCCGCGTGCCCGATTTTCGCGGCATCTCGGCGATGGAACATGCGGGGCTTCTGGCGCGGGTGTTCGGCTTTCTGCATGGCGCGGGGCGGATCGAGCCGGAGTGGCTTGCGCGCAACATCGGGCGGATTGACCGGATCGATGGTGATATCGACATGCTCTCGCGGCGGTTGGCGCATATCCGCACATGGACCTACATCGCGCAGCGCAAGGGCTGGGTGGATGATGAAAACCATTGGCGCGCGGCGACCCGCGCGGTAGAAGATCGCCTGTCGGATGCGCTGCACGCGCGGCTGACGCAGCGTTTCGTCGACCGGCGCACCTCTGTGCTGCTGCGCCGGTTGAAGCAGAAGGAGAGCCTTGTGGCCGAGGTGAATGACAAGGGCGAGGTGACGGTCGAGGGCGAGCTGATCGGCCGGCTGGAGGGGTTCCGCTTCCGGCAGGACACGTCAGCGTCGCCGGATGAGGCGAAGACGCTGCGCCAGGCGTCCATCGCCGCGCTGGCACCGATTTTCCATCTGCGCGCCGACAGTTTCTACAACAGCGCCGATACCGAGTTCGACCTGACCGACCAGGGCGGGCTGATGTGGGGCACGACCGCTGTGGGCAAGCTTGTGCGCGGCGATGATGCGCTGCGCCCGCAGGTCGCGGCCTTTGTCGATGATGAGGCCGGGCCTGATGTGGCCGACAAGGTCCGCCGCCGGTTGCAGCATTTCGTCGACCGTCGCATCGCCACGCAGTTCGAGCCGCTGATGGCGATGCGCCGGGACGAGGCGCTGACGGGGCTGGCCCGCGGCGTTGCCTTCCAACTGGTCGAGGCGATGGGCGTGATCGCGCGTGATGCGATTGCGTCCGATATCAAGGCGCTCGACCAGGAGGCGCGGGGCATGCTGCGCAAGCATGGCGTGCGGTTCGGGCAGTTCACGATCTTCCTGCCCGTGCTGCTGAAGCCCGCGCCGACGCGGCTGCGGCTGGTGCTGCGCGCGCTGGCCGAGGGGCTGGAGGAGTTTCCCGAAAGCCCGCCCGCCGGGCTGGTCACGATCCCGCATCTGCCAGAGGTCCCGCGCGACCATTACCTGATGGCCGGTTATCGCCCGGCGGGTGCGCGGGCGATCCGCATCGACATGCTAGAGCGTCTGGCCGACATGCTGCGCGCCTGCGACAGCCGCGGCGGCTTCGAGGCGAGCGCGGACATGCTGTCGATCACCGGCACCACGCTCGAGCAATTCGCCGATCTGATGACGGGCCTGGGCTACAAGGCCGAGCGCGGCGAGCGAGTCAAGCTCAAGCCCGCCCCCGAGGGGGACGCCGCCCAATCGGGCGAGGCCGCGCCTGGCGAAGACGCCGGGACAGAGCCTGCGGCCGAGGACGGGGCCGCAGCGCCCGCCGAGACCACGCCGGAAGTGGCTGATAGCCCCCAGGCCCCCGTTGACGCCGCGCCCGAAGTGGCAGAGGTCGCCGAGTCCCCGGCCGAATCCCCAGCCGAGTCCCCCAGCGAGGAGGCCCCTGCAGACCCCGCCCCGGCCACGGAGCCGGCCCCCGAGGAGGTCGAGGTCTTCTACACCTTCACCTGGGCCCCCCGCCCGCGCCATCAGGGCCGCCCGCAGCGCAAACAGCAGGAAGCCCGCCCCAAAGGCGGCAAGCCCAAAGGCAAGGGCCGCAAGCCCGACACGGGCCGCACACCGCCCCCGAACCGGCCCGAGCGCAAGCCCGACCGCATAGACCCGGACAACCCCTTTGCCGCCGCGCTGATGGGGTTGAAGACGAAAGAGTGAGTGTCCCGCCACCCCGCCCCACCATCCGCCTCGACAAGTGGCTCTGGCAGGCGCGCATCGTCAAGTCGCGTGCGCTGGCGGCAAAGCTGGTGGCAAGCCCGGGGATGCGCGTCAACGGAACGCCGATTTCCAAACCCGCCTTCGCCGTCGGGCCGGGCGATGTGCTGACCTTCGCGCTGGGCCCGCGCGTCAAGGTACTGCGCATCGAGGGGGTCGGCACTCGCCGCGGACCCGCCCCCGAGGCGCGCACTCTCTATGCCGACCTGTCGCCGCCACCCCCGCCGCCGGACCTGTCTCGCCCCGCCCCTGTGCCCGGCGGACGGCCCGACAAGCGCGACCGCCGCCGTTTTGCCGCACCCTTCCCTGATGCGCTTGATTGATCCCGGCGGGGGGGTTATCTCCCCTCCGACGCGCAAGAAGGACCGGATCTGATGACCTATGTGGTGACCGACAACTGCATTGCCTGCAAATACACGGATTGTGTCGAGGTCTGCCCGGTCGATTGCTTTTATGAGGGCGAGAACATGCTCGTCATCCACCCTGACGAGTGCATCGATTGCGGCGTGTGCGAGCCCGAATGCCCCGCCGACGCCATCCGCCCCGATACGGAGCCGGAGATGGAGCCCTGGGTCACCTTCAACCGCAAATACTCCGAAAAGTGGCCGGTGATCATCACCAAGAAGGACCCGCTCCCCGGCGCCGACGAGCGTGATGGCGAGACGGACAAGATGACCAAGTACTTCTCGGAAGCGCCGGGCGAGGGCGGCTGACGCGGCGCGTACTCGGCGGAAATGTTACCGGATCATTGCCAAGGCGCTTTGATTCGGTGCCATTTTGTGGTATGCACCGTCATCGAAATGTTAATCGCCCGGAAACGGCAGTGCTGCCAACTGCCGTTTTTTTATCGCCAGTCCTGAATCGCCACGCAGAAGCTTGCTTCCTGCGGACGGTTTTTTCTGCTGCGCCGGGGGCCTGAAGGGGAAGATCTGAATGTCCAAAGCCAAGAAAGCCGAGTTTCGTCCCGATGATTTCGTCGTCTATCCCGCGCATGGCGTGGGACGGATCGTCTCGATCGAAGAGCAGGAGATTGCAGGGCTGAAGCTGGAGCTGTTCGTCATTTCCTTCGAGAAGGAAAAGATGACCCTGCGCGTGCCGACCAACAAGGCGGTGACCGTGGGGATGCGCTCGCTTGCCTCGCCGGAGCTGGTGGACAAGGCGCTTGCAACGCTGAAGGGCAAGGCGCGGGTCAAGCGGGCGATGTGGTCGCGCCGCGCGCAGGAGTATGAGCAGAAAATCAACTCTGGCGATCTGCTGGCCATTGCAGAGGTGGTGCGCGATCTGCACCGCAATGACGACCAGCGCGAGCAGTCCTATTCCGAGCGCCAGCTCTATGAGGCTGCGCTCGAGCGCCTGACGCGCGAGGTCGCCGCCGTGGTCGGCGGGGACGAGACAAACGCGCAGAAGCAGGTCAACGAGGTGCTGCTCTCGCGCGCTGCCTGAAACGGGCCGAATTCTCCAATAGAACGCCCGCCGCATGTGCGGGCGTTTTTCATTGCACGGATTTCATCTTGGCGGGCTTGTCGCCCCCCCGCGCGCTGGATTATGAGGGCGCGAGACCACACACAGCGCCGGAGGACACCATGGCAGGCCATTCCAAATGGGCCAATATCCAGCACCGCAAGGGCCGTCAGGACGCAGTGCGCGCAAAGCTGTTCTCCAAACTCTCGAAGGAGATCACGGTCGCGGCCAAGATGGGTGACCCCGATCCCGACAAGAATCCGCGCCTGCGCCTGGCGGTGAAAGAGGCCAAGGCCGCCTCGATGCCCAAGGACAACATCGAGCGCGCGATCAAGAAATCGCAGGGCGGCGATGCCGAGAGTTACGAGGAAATCCGCTATGAGGGTTACGGGCCGAACGGCGTGGCGCTGATCGTCGAGGCGATGACCGACAATCGCAACCGCACTGCATCCAATGTGCGCTCGACCTTCTCCAAGAATGGCGGCAATCTGGGCGAGACCGGCTCGGTCGCCTTCATGTTCGACCGCAAGGGACAGGTGGTCTACCCCGCCTCGGTCGGTGATGCCGACTCGGTGCTGCTCGCCGCCATCGACGCGGGCGCCGAGGATGTCGAGAGCAGCGCCGAGGGACATGTGATCTGGTGCGCCGACACCGACCTCGCCGCTGTTTCGACCGCGCTGGAGGACGCGCTGGGCGAGGCCGAGAGTACCCGGCTGGTCTGGAAGCCGCAGACCACCACCGAGCTTGACCTCGATGGCGCGCGCGCGCTGATGAAGCTGATCGACGCGCTGGAAGACGATGATGACGTGCAGAACGTGACCGCGAATTTCGAGGTTACGGACGAGGTGATGGCCGAACTATAGGCACTGGTTCGGTGGGTCGCCCCATCACCTCTCCTTCACTGAGAGCGCCATCTTGTCCCCAGGGCGTCGCGAGGTCTTGTGTTTCATGTTTCTATCGATTCTGCGAGTTCTGGTTAGACCGCTTGATATTCTCGGCAAGTTTCTCAAGCGAACGCGGTGCCGGAACTCCCCGAGCGGTCGCAAACTGGTTGATTTTTTGCTGTTGCCGTCAGACGTTATTAAGATACTGCGAGCACACAGGGAGAAACTGGGGCGGTATCCCCGGCTGTTGAACCCGACGCGCTTGTCGGATTGCTTGCAGCGCTCGAAACTTGTGAATCGCAATCCGGTGCATACTATCTGGGCGGATAAGCTGTCAGTACGGGAGTATGTCAGCGACAAGATCGGTCCAGCGCATCTGACGACGCTGCTGTGGAGCGGAACGGATCTCGCCACGCTTGACACTTCTACGCTGCCTGACCGCTTTGTTATCAAGGCGAATAACGGGTCAGGCACAAATATTATCGTACATGACAAGACGGACCTGGACTGGGACGCGGTCTCGCGTCAGGCAACGCGGTGGTTGAAGGGTGACCATTCCACATATTTCGGAGAGTGGCAGTACCGTTGGATCGAGCCGCGCATTCTCATCGAGGAAATGCTCCAGACCGAGGATGGCAAGATACCGACCGACTACAAGTTCTACGTTTTTCACGGACGCGTTGAGATGGTCACCGTAACGACCGGAAGGTTCGATGATCGTCGAGTGAACCTGCGAGATCGCTTTTTCCGACATATTGATGGTGGCTACAAGACCTACCCGACGTCCAGCTCCCTAGAAAAACCCGCTTGTTTTGATCAGATGGTAGAGATCGCAGAGTGTCTCGCCGGGGAGGAACCCTTTGTTAGGGTCGATCTCTACGCCTTGAGCAAACCCGTGTTTGGCGAGTTGACCTTGCATCCAGCTGCGGGAGCGTTCGTTTTCAGACCTGATAGCCTGGACCAAGACCTTGGCGACGCCTATCTTCGCAGGAAACCGCTTGCTGTCTGAGCTTGTGGCGATGCCATGCATCGGAGTGCAATGTATCTTATGGCGATACGGGCGACCTAAAGTCGCCACACCACGTGCGGGCGGCGTTTTCGGGCATTTCCCCGGTGCGTGAAGGCCCTAGTCTCCGGATTGACCAAGGAGGGCGAAATGACCGACGACCCGGTGATCTGCGAGCGTGAAGGCAGTGTCGCGCGGCTGGTGATGAACCGGCCCGGCAACCTCAACGCGCTGTCCGATGCGATGATGGCGGCGCTGACCGGCGAACTGACGCGGCTGGGCGCGCGGGCCGACGTCAAGGTGATCGTGCTGGCCGGCGCCGGCAAGGCCTTCTGCGCGGGCCATGACCTGCGCGAGATGCAGGCCGCGCGCACCACCCCGGACAAGGGCGCGGCCTATTTCGCCGATCTGTTCACCCGCTGCGGGGCGCTCATGCAGCTCATCCCGTCCCTGCCGCAACCCGTCATCGCCGAGGTGCATGGCATCGCCACGGCTGCCGGTTGCCAGCTTGTCGCCTCGTGCGACATGGCCGTGGCGGCCGAGGGCACGCGCTTTGGAGTCAACGGGGTCAATATCGGGCTGTTCTGTTCCACCCCCATGGTCGCGCTGACCCGCAACATCGCGCGCAAGCACGCCTTCGAGATGCTGACCACGGGCGAGTTCGTCGATGCCGAGCGCGCGCGCGAGCTGGGTCTCGTCAACCGCGTGGTGCCCACGCAGGCCTTGCAGGGAGAGGCGATAGCGCTGGCACAGACCGTTGCGGGCAAGCTCGGCCCGGCGGTGCGCGTCGGCAAGCAGGCCTTCTACGCGCAGGCCGAGATGGGGCTGGCCGAGGCCTATGCCCATACCGGCGCGGTGATGGTCGAGAACATGCTGTGGCGCGACACGGAAGAGGGCATCAACGCCTTTCTGGAAAAGCGCAAGCCGGACTGGGCGGCGGAATAACCCGCCCGCCCGCACCTCATTTCGGCGGTTCGCGCCAGTCGCTGCAATCCCAGCCGGTCAGCGCCTCGACCTCGCGGATGTCGTCCTCGTAATACGGCAGCACCTGCAGGAACTCTTCGCGCGTCAGCTTGCGGTTGTAGCGCCAGACATTGACCTTGCGCAGTTGCGGCAGCTCGAAATCCTCGGGCCCGCCGACAAAGCGCACGGCGCGGCGCACATGCTCGGGCTGGTCGCGCTGGAACTCCTCGTATTTCATCAGCAGCACGTTCTCGGGCGGAAAGACGCGCTGCACCTCGCGCAGCTGCGCGGCGTAGCGGCCCGTATCGACATAGCGATACTTGTTCTCGCGCGCGACACGCACATCGCCGCCCGACTCGACCTCGACCCGTACGGCGGTCATGAAATCGCGCTTGTCGCGCAGCCGGGCGCGGCGGAAGTTCCAGGCCGAAAACGCGCGCCGCACGGGCGAGCGCAGGATGGCGATGACCTTGATCGCGGGGTTGTAGTCATGGATGCGCTGCAGGCACCACGGGTTCTTGAGGTAGCTCGGCGTCGCCTCGCCCAGGATGGCGCCCTTCGGGGCCAGCAGGAACCAGCGATGCAGCGCCGAGAAATCGGTGCCGTCGCGGTAGCGGCTGTCATGGTCGAAGAAGTTCAACTCCTTGTTGAGCGGCCCATAGAGGCCCGGAGTGCGGCGCAGATAGTCGAACAGCGCGCTGGTCCCGGCCTTCTCGGCCCCGATGATGACGAATCCCAGCCGGGGCCGGGCGTTCAGAAAGGCGCGCATGGCATCCCCCGAAGATAACTGGCTGTGACCGGGCGGGCCGGTGGCCGCTCTCTAACGCAAGCGCGCGCGGGGGGCCATGGGGATTGCGGGGTGTGGTGGACCAGCAGATCGACCCGATAGGTCCTGTCAAGCGCGATCTGCAGCGCGATGGGCGAGTTGATGGCGCGGGTGCGCTTGTGCAGCATCTGGTTGGCGCCGATGATGGGCAGGGGATCGC
>LFIK01002142.1_pt1 | contig 15920 bp, 19 predicted proteins | sample 643401 | NCBI WGS metagenome assembly LFIK01 (sample SAMN03777447, study PRJNA286221) | soda lake metagenome | biome: soda lake; feature: Kulunda steppe; material: water; isolation source: sample T5-Br brine of Lake Tanatar-5 | place: Russia: Kulunda steppe | collected 2010-07
GGGATGATGGCTCGGCCTCGAGCCACTTCGTCGCGGACGAACTCCGGGGTCACGCGTTCCGGAAGCTGCGCGCCGAAGCCCTGGCCGGCGTGGCGGCGGAGCAGGCGCTGGTCCTGGAGTTGATCCAGCCGCTGATTCTCGCGGATGGCCACGTACTCCATCTCGGGGGTGATGATGCCGCGGCGCGCGTAGTGCATCTGGGTCACATTCGCGCCGCTGCGCGCACGGCGCGGCGGCTGGATGTGCGCGAAGCGCAAGTGGCGGGTCACCGGGTCGCCTGCACGTTCCTGACCGAAGCGGGAACTCGGGCCGGGCAGCGGCTCGGTATCACCGCGCTCGATGATCCAGTCTTCCCGCAAGCGTGGGAGACCCTGTTCCAGGTTGATCCTTTGGTCGGGATCCGTATACGGACCGGAGGTGTCGTAGATCGTGATCGGCGGGTTCTTTTCAACGCCGTTCATGCCCCGCGTGTCCGCCTGGCTGATTTCGCGCATGGGAACACGGAGATCCGGTCGGCTGCCCGGTACGTAGATGCGTCGGGAGCCGGGGAACGGGCGGGTGATTTCCTCGCTCAGACCTGCGGTGCGCTGGGTAAAAATATCGGGTTTGGTGCTCATCGCATCACCTCATGTACTTGTTGTGGAGGGACGCGAAGCGGAGTGTGCGACGATGGCATGGCTGGTCATCGAAGCTTCCCTACGCCGGTGCAAACCGGATCAGGTTCAAAGGGTCTGTCTCAGCCCCGGCGAGACCTTTCGGTCCCGGCAGGGCACCCCCGCTTCACTGTCTGGCCGTCTTTGGACGGCCGAACCCAGCTTAGTGCGAGCGAAGGGGATTGGAAAGACATGGTGGGCTGCCGGTTCAGTGGGCAGGTGGGCGGCCACCGATGCGTTTCGTGATTTCCCGAGAGGTTGCGGCAACAAGTTTGCCAAGATTCTCTGCCTTGGCGGCGGTCAGGCGGGCGGCGGGGCCGGATAGGGAGATGGCGGCAATCGGCGCGCCATTGCCGTCAAAAAACGGTGCTGCCACGCAGCGCATGCCCAGCACATGGTATTCATCGTCCACCACATAGCCGCGCTTGCGCCCCTGGGCCAGCAGCGCATGCAGGCTGTCGATGCTGGTGATGGACTTGGGCGTGTAGGTCGGCAGACCGGTCTCGCGGATGATGACATCCACTTCCTCGCGCGGGTGGGCGGATAGCAAGGCGAGGCCGACGCCGGAGCAGGCCAGCGGCACACGGTCGCCCAAACGCGAAAAGGCGCGGATGGTGGCGCTGGATTCCACCTGGGTCACGTAAACGGCGGCGAGATCCCGCTCCACGGCCAGGTTACTGGTCTCGCCGGAGCGACTGGAGAGTTCCCGCATATAGGGGCGCGCCAGCGCCACGAAGTCCCGGCCGCGGATGAAGGCGCTGCCCAGGGCCACGGTGGAGGCGCCCACGCGCCACAGCCCGGTGCCTGCCTCCAGTTCGGCGAAGCCATTATGCTCCAGCGTCGCCAGCAGGCGGTGCGTGGTGGAGGCGGCGAGACCCACACGCCGGGCGATGTCCGTGAGTTGCAGGCCTCGTGGTTCCGACGCCAGGCAATCGAGCAGGGCGAGGCCGCGACTGAGCGTCTGCACGTTACCGGAGCTTTCAGTGGTGGCGCGGCGGGGCCCCGTGCGCGACTTGCGATCTGCCATGATTCGGTTTCTGATGTGCCGAGGGTTTCCCAGCGATCATACGCAGTCATGCGCCCGGCGCGCCAGCACCCAGGATCTGCCATGCCTCGTTTCGCAGCCAATCTGTCGCTGTTGTTCACCGAATTGCCCCTGGAGGAGCGGTTCGCTGCCGCTGCCCGGTCCGGGTTCGACGCGGTGGAGATCCAGTTCCCCTATGCCATGGCTGCAGCGGACATGGCCCATGCCCTCCATGACGCCGGTCAGCGGCTGGTCCTGCACAACCTGCCCGCGGGCGACTGGGAGGCGGGTGAGCGTGGCCTGGGTTGTGATCCGCGGCGCATCGAGGCGTTCCGCGACGGGGTGGAGCAGGCGCTGGAATATAGCCTGGCGCTGGGGTGTACGCAGTTGAACTGCCTGGCCGGCATCCCGCCCGCAGGTCTGGGCGAGGAGGAGGCCTGGGCCACGTTGCGTGAGAACCTGCGCCATGCGGCGCTGCGGCTTGCGCCGCATGGCAGGCGCCTGCTCATCGAACCGATCAACACCCGGGATATGCCCGGTTTCTTGCTCAACCGCAGTGACGTGGCGCTGGAACTGATTCGCTCCCTTGCGCTGGATTCGCTTTATCTCCAGTTCGACGTCTACCACATGCAGATCATGGAAGGGGATCCGCTCCAGGGGCTGCAGCGCGCCGGGGACCGGTTGGCGCACGTGCAGATCGCGGATGCGCCGGGACGTCACGAACCGGGGACCGGGGCGATAGACTTTCCACCCCTGTTCCGGTGGCTGGACGCCCAGGGCTACGACGGCCACGTGGGCTGCGAGTATCGCCCGTCCATCACCACGGAACAGTCCCTGGCCTGGTTCAGGCGCTTGGTTGCCGGGTGCGACTGATCAGGGGATTAGTAGCACATGCAGGCTGCGCGGCCCGTGGGCGCCCAGTTGCATGGTCTGTTCCACGTCCGCCGTGCGTGACGGGCCCGTCACGTAATTGATGGAGCGCGGCGGGAAGCCCGGTTGCCGCCGCAGTAGCGGCCAGACATCCTCCATGTAGGGCACCAGCCGCTCCAGCGACAGCACCACGAGATGGTGATCCGGCAGGAACACCAGCGAGGTCGGGGATTCCGGGCCGGAGCAGAGGATCAGCGTGCCGGTCTCGCCCATGGCGGCATCGGCCACGGACAGCCCCACATCCAGGCCTTCGTGCGCGGTCCCGGTGGTTATCGTCAGGCCGTCCGGCCAGGTGAGTTCATTGAGCAGCGGATGTTCTGCAACGCGCAGGGCGCGCGGCAGTTCCAGGCGCTGCAGGTAGGCGTCCACGGCCCCGGGGAGATCCGTGACCGCGTCCAGGGCTTCCCAGCTGGCGGCCGCCGCCTCCAGCTTGCTCAGGAAGCGCTCTCGCAGCGGTTCGTCCCAGGCCGGTCGTGGCGGGGGCGTATCCGCATAGCTGCTGCGGGCTTCCGAGCGGGTCAGTACGCCCGTCAGGTTGCGGTTCCGGTCCAGCGCTTCGCTGACCGCCCGGAAGATCTGTTTGCGCGCATCGCTCATGCTGGTTTCCGCCCCTGCCGCCGTTGCTTCCATTGATCCCGGAACCGCGCGCCTGACGGCGCGGGAAAGTCACGCCCGGCCGTCCATCCGCCCGCCAGGGGCAGGCGACTGAGCCTGCCGCGCCTGCCGCCCAGCAGGCGGAGCAGGCGGCTGCCGATCCGGGTTCCCAGGTCGTACAGGCGCGGCTGGCGGGCCAGATAACCCCAAAGCCTCAGGCCCAGGCGGGTACGCCGGTCCACGATGTCCTGGCGGAACTGATCCGTCCGCAGCTGGCGGAGCAGATCCGGAAGCGGGATTTTGACCGGGCACACGGAAGCGCAGCGCCCGTTCAGCGTGCAGGCATGGGGTAGATCGCGCGCGTTTTCCAGGCCCACGAACATCGGGGTCAGCACGGATCCCATCGGCCCGGGGTACACCCAGCCGTACGCGTGGCCGCCGATGGAGGCGTATACCGGGCAGTGGTTCATGCAGGCGGCACAGCGGATGCAGCGCAGCATGTCGCGGTAGGGGCCGGACAGCATGCGGCTGCGACCGTTGTCCAGCAGGACCAGGTGGAATTCCGACGGCCCGTCCGGATCCGCCTTGCGGCGGGGGCCGGTGACAAAGGTGGTATAGCAGGACATTTCCTGCCCGGTGGCGCTGCGTCCGAGCAGCCGCAGCAGCGTGGTGGCGTCATCCAGGGTGGGCACCAGCTTGTCGATGCCGGCGACGGCAATATGGGTGCCGGGCAGGGTGTGGGTCAGATCGGCATTGCCTTCATTGGTCACAAGGACGATGGAGCCGGTTTCCGCCACCAGGAAATTGGCGCCGGTGATGCCAATGTCCGCGCTGAGGAACTTGTCGCGCAGCACCTCGCGGGCCTCGGTCACCAGTTCCGGGATCTCGCGCAGCTTGGCCTTGAGCGCACCCTGGTGATGGTAGGTGTCGAACAGTTCGGAAATCTGCTGCCGGGTCTTGTGGATGGCCGGCCCGATGATGTGGCTGGGCGGTTCCTTGGCCAACTGGATGATGTACTCGCCGAGGTCGGTTTCCACCACGTCCAGCCCGGCCTGTTCAAGGGCAGGGTTCAGCGCAATCTCCTCGGTGATCATGCTCTTGGACTTGGTGATGCGCCGCGCCTGGCGCTCGCGGCAAAGCCCGACGATGATCTCCCGCGCCTCGGCATCGTCCCGTGCCCAGTGAACCTGTCCTCCGGCCGCCTGCACGGCGGATTCCAGCTGTTCCAGGTACTCGTCCAGGTGGTCCAGGGCATGGTCACGGATGCGTCGGCCCCGTTCGCGCAGGCTCTCGAAATCCTCGAAATCCGCGATCCCCTTGCGGCGCTTGTCGATGAAGCCGGTCTTTGCCCGGCCCAGCGCCTGCTGCAAGGTGGCGTCCTGTAGTGCCGCGCGCGCCTGGGGTCGGAACTGCTGCGGTGAAATCTGCATGCGCTTACTCCTTCTCGCCGATGGCGGGCTCATCGCCAAGTCCGGCCAGGATTTCAGCCACGTGATAGGCCTTTACGGGTACGCCCAGCCGCTGCATGCGCCCGGCGATGTTCATGAGGCAACCCAGGTCTCCACCGAGCACCGTGTCAGCGCCGCTCTCACGGATTTTCTCGATCTTGCCGCTGACCATGTGTTCGGAGATCTCCGGGTACTTGATGCAGAACGTGCCGCCGAAGCCGCAGCAGATCTCGGTATCTGCCATCTCCTGCAGCGTGAGGTCGTCCACCTGCTCAAGCAACCGGCGCGGTTGCTCGTGGATGTTGAGCTGGCGCAGCCCGGAGCAGGAATCGTGGTAGGTGACGGTGTGCGGGTACCGGCAATCGACGTCCAGGGAGAGGCCGGCGTCCTCGACCAGGAACGTGGTCAGTTCCTTTGTGCGCCGTGCCAGATCATAGGCGGCATCCTGCCAGTCGCGGTCGCCGGCGAACAGGGTAGGATAGTGACAGACCATGGTGCCGGCACAGGATCCGGAGGGCACCACCACGTGGTCGTAGTCCCGAAGCTGGTTGATGGCCTGCCGGGCCAGTTCCCGGGCCTGTTCCTCGTCGCCGCTGTTCCATGCCGGTTGTCCGCAGCAGGTCTGGCCCTCCGGTACGTCGACACGGTAGCCTGCGCGTTCCAGCAACTCGGCGGCGGCCATGCCCACGCCGGGCCGGAACAGGTCCACGAGGCAGGTGACATACAGGGCTACCGTGGGCTTGTCGCGGGAGGTCTGGGTGCTCATGGGCGGCAACTCCGGATGGATTCGATGGGCAACTCCGTACGTGCGACGGTGAGAAGGGAACCCGTCATACTGTTGGGAGTCTGCATGAATACGTGAGCAAGCACAGCAAAGGGGGAATCATGAGTCTCAGTGCCAAGACCTGTACACCCTGCCGTGGCGGCGTGGACCCGATGACCGCGGATCAGGCGAAGGAGATGCTGAAGCAGGTGCCGGAATGGTCCCTGACCCACGAGGCCACCCGCCTTGAGCGTCGCTTCACGTTCAAGAATTTCGCCGAGGCGAACCGCTTCGTGGACCTTGTGGGCGAACTGGCGGAAGAACAGGACCATCATCCGGACATCACCTTTGGCTGGGGTTACGCCGTGGTGGAGATCTGGACCCACAAGATCGGCGGCCTGCACGAGAACGATTTCATCTTTGCGGCAAAGGCCGACGACATTTACCGGGCTTCCTGAGCATCGCGGTTCCAGATACCGGAGCGTCCGCCTGACTTGTGCAGCAGGCGGACGCCGGTGATCTCCATGCCGCGATCCATGGCCTTGCACATGTCGTAAACGGTCAGCAGCGCGGCCTGCACGGCGTGCAGGGCCTCCATTTCCACACCGGTGCGCTCCACCGTGACGGCCTCCGCCCGGCAGGACAGGCCGCTGCCATCCTCCAGCGGCGTGATCACCACTTCGGCATGGGTCAGCGCGATGGGGTGGCACAAGGGTACGATATCCCAGGTTTTTTTCGCGGCCATCAGGCCGGCGATACGCGCCACAGCCAGCACATCGCCTTTCTTCACCTGCTGATTGCGGATCGCGGTAAGGGTCTCTGCTTCCATGAGAATCCGGCCCTCGGCAATCGCAACCCGTCGTGTCGCCGTTTTCTCCCCGACGTCCACGATGTGCACTTCGCCGGTCTCGGTCAGGTGGGGCAACTGGCTCATCGGCTTCTCCGTGGATGTGTTCTCCCAAGTATACGGTCAGATTCCGCCGCCTGGAAAACGCGCCGGGACACCGCCCTGTGGCCGGCTCAGGCGGCAGCAATGAACAGACCGATTACGCAGGCAAAGCCGGCAAGCCAGGCCAGGCTGCGCAGCAGGTGCCAGTCGGCGATGTAGCAGACGCCGAAAGCCACCCGGGAGGCAATGAAGGCCAGCGCCAAACCGTTCACCACGGTCTGCGTGGCGTCCAGTTGATGGGCGATGATCACGGCGGCCGCAAAGGGCGGAAAGGCCTCGTAGCCGTTCTGCTGCGCCCAGTTCGCCCGTTGCCGCCAACCCTCCTGGCGACCGAGCCACTCCCGGGGGGCGCGGTTGTCGAAACGGCTGCCGCCGGCCTTGGCGATACCGGCGAACACCATGGGCAGGATTGCGGCGACAAGGACCAACCAGTAGGCAAGCGTCATACGTGTTCCTCGAAAGAATTCGGATGAAATCCGTAGCGCCGGAAAAGCGTCCGGCAACAAAAACGGGCGCCCGCAGGCGCCCGTTGGAGATTAAACGACTTCCGGGACGCTGTCTCAGAAGCTGTGCTGAAGGGCGAACATGCCCAGCGTGTCGTCGGCGTCGTTGTCCAGTTCCACGTACTCGAACTCGAAACGGGCACTGGTGCGGTCGGTGAACGAGTGCCGCACGAAGCCATAGACATTCAGGTCAAGATCGGCCACTTCATCCAGGTCAGCAGAGCCGGCGCCAATACCCAGGCTGGCATCCCAGCCCTGACCGAAGTTAAAGAAGCCGGCCAACGTATATGCTTCGCGTTCGTCGCCGGCGTCATCGTCAACGTTGGAGTAATTCACGCCCAGTTCGATGTCCGGGGTGATCGTCCACCGGGCGCCGACATTCCAGAGCGTGGCTTCGTTGTCGGGTACGCCATCCGGCACGTCAACGACTTCCTGGACGAAGACAGCATTTACACTGAACTGGTCGTTGAACGAATACTGCGCGGCCGCCTGAACGGAGCTGATGCCGCTCTCGTTATCATCGCCTTCACCAATGCCAAAGGTCAGATTGAACGCAAACGGATCGGAGTGATCCCAGGCACTACCGTACTGGTAGCTGATCGCGCTGGATTGCCGGAAACCGAAGGCCAGCGAATCGCGCAGCAGGCCGGTCGTGTAGTAGTACGCGCCGTAGCCATGCACATCGTTCCGGTAGGTGTTCCAGGCGCCGAACTCGTAAAGGGCCATCCACTGGGTGCCGGTCTTCACCGTACCCCAGTCACCGCCGAGCGCGATCCAGCCCAGCCGGGTTCCGATGGAACTCTCCGAGAAGCCGGAGTCCTCGACAAGCACATCCACCGCGTATTCGAGATTGAATGTGAGTTCAACCTGATCGTTCAGGCGCTCACCGCCGCGCAGGCCGATGCGCGACTGCAGCCCGTTGCTTAACGTGAAGTCACGATCATCGGTGTTGCCGGCGACGGAGTTCATGCCTGGGAAGATCAGCGCAGTGCCATCCCCGGAATAACTCTCAAGGCCGACGTCGACCATGCCGTAGAGTTCGGTTTCAAAAGCCTGCGCCGTGCCCGCAGCGACCAGCGCTCCGCCACCGACCATGGAGGCCAGGGCCAGTGCATTGAGTCGAACCAGTTTGGGTTTCTGCATCACTTCTCCCTCCTGGGTTTTTGTTGCAACAGCGACGGCAGCATTGCCGAAACTGCAGGTGTAGCCACCAGTGTAGCCACTACGCCCGGTTGTTGCGTCCGAGCGACACGCGAACGTTGTAATTCCACAACGTTTCGCGACACTGTAGAGCCTGACAGCACTCGTAACAAGGCGGGGTGCTCTGACACTGGCAATCAGTCAGCGGTGCCTTAGGTTCTCCCGGTCAGTCCTGTTACGCTTACCGGTCAAGCGGCAACTGTGGGGTTTACGAGCATGACGACGTTTTCCTGGCTGTTCGTGCTGATTGTCGGGATCCTTGTGTCCTTTCTGGCAGGGCGTATGGCGGCGCCGCGAACCGGCCGGCTGAAGGCCATGCAGGAGGAGCGGGATGCGGCGAGCGCGGAACTGCAGCGCTACAAGGAGGACGTGAGCGCGCATTTCGAGAAGACCGCCACGTTGTTCAACGAGGTGACCGGCAGTTACCGCAACCTGTATGAACACCTGGCTGAAGGCTCCCAGCGGCTCGGCGTCGGTCCGGATGCCAATCTGTTGCAGAGTCAGCCGGAGCGCCGTCGCCTGGAGAGCGCGGCAGACAAGGACGATGTTGTGGAGGGTGCAAAGCCCGGGGCGGCCGCGGCTGCAGCGGCGACAACAAGCCAGCAGAATGACGTTGAAGCCGGCGCGGGAGCCCCGGCTTCAACGGAAGGCACCGAGCCCGAAACCGGCAAGGATGAGCCGGTGACAGCTCCTGAACCCGAGGAAACGTCGCCAACCAAGGCCCGGGATGAGCACTCCGCCGACGAGGAGGCTGAGACGCCAGCCCACGAGGAAGCCGACGCTCAGGAAGCGGACGAGCCCGCCGCCGATGCTGAACAGTCGGATGAGCCCGAGGAGGCGGTGAGGCAGCCCAGCGATTACGCCCCCACTGATTCGGACGATCAGGACCCGGCGCGCCGCCGCGACCGCGACTGAAGATCCTTTCGGACCAGCCTCATTCCCCGGTCGCGATGGGGTTCTCCGGATCCTGGATCCACTCGCTCCAGGATCCGGGGTACAGGCGAGGTCCTTCCAGTCCCGCCTGCCGCATGGCCAGCAGTGTGTGGCAGGCGGACACGCCGGAGCCGCACATCACCACCACCCCGCTGGGGTCTGTATCGGGCAGCTGCCCTGAAAACAGTGCCCGGAGCTCGTCCGGCTGGCGGAAGTGGGCGTCTGCATCCAGGCTCAGGGCGTGCGGCAGATTGTGTGCTCCGGGTACGTGTCCGGCCACCGGGTCCAGCGGCTCCTGCTGACCCTGGAGGCGCTCTGCGGAGCGTACGTCGATCAGGTGCATGGGTGCATCCAGGGGCGCCTGCAACCAGCGCCGGATCTCCTCCTGGCTGCAGACTGACACCTGGGCCGTGCGCAATGGTAACGCGGTGGGTGTGGCAGTCACGCGGCCGGGCTCCAGTGTCCCGCCGGCCGTGAGCCAGGCGCGAAGACCGCCGTCCAGCACCCGCACCCGCGTATGCCCAACCCAGTGCAGCATCCACCACAGCCTGGCCGCCATGGCACCACCCACGTCGTCGTATGCCACCACCGGGGTGTCCGGGCCGATGCCCAGATGCCCCAGTTGCTGCGCCGCCTGTTCCCGATCCGGGAGCGGATTGCGTCCGGAGCCGGGGCCGCGAGGGGCGCTCAGATCGCGTTCCAGGTGGGCATGAACCGCGCCCGGCAGGTGCCCGGCCAGGTAGTCGGCCTCGCCGGCCTCCGGTGCATCCAGCCTGTGACGGCAGTCCACAACATGGGGTGGGTGGTCGCTCGCATAACTGGCCAACAGTTCATGGCCACTGATCAAGGGGGGCTGGGACATGGCGTGAACTCCTCGGCACCGGCCGCCGGTGATGGTCGTTCCACTGGACTGCCCGAACGGGCACAATCGGAACCGTGCAGGGGGCGGGCGGTCTATCCGGACAGCCGGCCACGCGCCAGGTGGAACAGTGAATAGCTAAGGATACAGTCATGATGCGTGCAATGCAGGGAATGATGGTGGTGTTGTTGGGCCTCGCGCTCGCCGGTTGCGCCACCCAGGTGGATCGGGTGGGCACGGATGAGCCCATCGACCTCACGGGGCGTTGGAACGACACGGATTCCCGCCTGGTGTCCGAGGAAATGGTGGATGACCTGCTGTCCCGGGGCTGGATCGAACGCCACGTATCCCGGGAAGCTGAGCGGCCCGCAGTGATCGTCGGCCAGGTCCGCAATCTCAGCCATGAGCATATCAACACCAATACCTTCATCCGGGACATCGAACGGGAACTGATTAACTCGGGGAAGGTGGTATTCGTGGCCGCGCCTGGCGAACGGGATGAAATCCGCGACGAGCGCGACGACCAGGCACGCCATGCCCGCCCTGACACGGCCAACCCGCCCGGCCGGGAGTTGGGTGCCGACTACATGCTGACCGGAACGATCAACACCATCATGGATACCGAAGGACGCACGGAAGTGGCCTACTACCAGGTGGATCTGGCATTGACCAGCCTGCGGGACAACACGCGCGTCTGGGTGGGACAGAAGCAGATCCGGAAGGTGATCCGGCGCGGCCTGTTCCGTTCCTGAGGCCGTTATGCAACTGAAATCCGTGCGCCCGCGGCGGCCGGCTGCCATCGCGCTGCTGCTGGTGCTCGTCGTTCCGCTGCTGACCGCGTGCGCTTCGCTGCGCACGGATTTCTCGGCAATGGAGCAGGACCTCACCCGGGGTGATGCCGATTCCGCCCTGGAACGGCTGAAGTCGCTCCAGGGTTCACAACTCAACCAGCCGCTTTATCTTCTGAACCGTGGCATGATCCTGCGCTTGTCCGGCGACCTGGATGGCAGTGTGGCTGCCTTCGAGCAGGCCAAGGACGCCATCGGCGAACTGCAGGCAATCAGCCTGAGCGAGACCGCGGCGGGCTGGACGGTTACCGAAACAGCCACCAGTTACACGCCGCCGATCCACGAACACCTGCTGCTGCACGTCTACCAGATGCTGAATTTTCTCGAGCAGGGGAACCTGGATGCGGCACGCGTCGAGGCGCTGCAGATCGACTTGGGGCTGCGCCGGATTGATCCGCGCGCCGGTGCCGCGCCCGATGGCGGGGATGCCCTGGCCCGTTACCTGAGCGGCATCGTGTTCGAGACCGCGGGCGAGGATAGCGACGCGATGATCGCGTACCGCTATGCTTACCGGGCCTATCAGCGCCAGGGAAAGGCGGTGCCGCGCGATTTGCAGCAGAGCCTGGTGCGTTTGGCGGACGCATTGGATCTGCAGGACGAACGCGACAAGTATGCCGCGGAATTCGGGATTACCGCCTGGACACCCCAGCGGGAGTTGCGCCGACGGGCACAGGTGCTGCTCCTGGTGCATGACGGCTTCGCGCCGAGGTTGCAGGACGAGAGCCTGCTGGTGGCAGCGCCGGACAGCGGACATCTGATCCGTGTTGCGCTGCCGTCGCTCCACCGTCGGCCGTCCGGTCTGACCGGGGCACGGGTGTCCGCCAATGGCAGTCAGGCGACAGCGGAGGTCGTGGAATGGCCGGCTGATGCCATGGACCAGTGGCTGCAGCGCCAGATTCCGATGCTGGTCGCTCGAGCAGCCGGCCGCAACGTGGCCCGCTACCAGGTCACGCGACAGGTGGAACAGGAAAGCCCGCTAGTGGCCTTTTTGTTGAATATCGCCGGGGCTTTTGCCGACAACGCCGACACGCGCAGCTGGCGCACGCTGCCGGACCGGATTCGCCTGGCACGTTTGCACCTGGAGCCCGGCGTCTACGATCTGCACGTAGAGTTACCGGGACGCACCGCCGGCGCCAGTGTGGAGACCGTGCAGCTTGCGCCCGGCGATCTCATCGTGATCAGCCGCCACCTCCCCGGCCGCTAGCCCGATTCCCGATCACTTAACGTTCGCGCAGATAATAGTGGCCTGATACGGCCAACGCGTCGTCCAGTTCAAAGACCAGTGGATCACCGGTGGGGATCTCCACCTGCATGATGGCCTCGTCGTCCAGGTTGCGCAGATGCTTCACCAGGGCGCGGATGCTGTTACCGTGAGCGGCGATCAGCACGGTGTCGGCCTTGCGCAGGGTCGGCGAGATCGTTTCCTCCCAGAAGGGCAACACCCGCTCCAGCGTGGTCTTCAGTGACTCCGAGCCGGGCAGCTGTTCAGACGCCAGCCCGCGGTAGCGCGGATCGAAGCGCGGATGGCGTTCGTCGTCCTGTTCCAATGCAGGCGGCGGCGTTGCATAGCTGCGGCGCCAGATACGGACCTGCTCATCACCGTATTTCTCGGCGGTTTCCGCCTTGTTCAACCCGGTCAGCGCGCCATAGTGGCGCTCATTCAGGCGCCAGCTGTTGGTGATGGGAATCCACATCTGGTCGAGTTCGTCCAAACCGATCCACAGGGTGCGGATTGCCCGCTTGAGCACTGAAGTGAAGGCCGCGTCGAATTCCATGCCGTGTTCGCGCATGAGCTGGCCGGCGGCCCGCGCCTCGCCCAGTCCCTTTTCGCTCAGGTCCACGTCGTACCAGCCCGTGAAACGATTCTCCAGGTTCCACTGGCTTTGTCCGTGGCGCAGCAGGACGAGTTTTTTCATGATGCAGTCATCCTCGAAATAGGCAGTCTGAAATCAGCGATCCGGCGCCGCCGCGACCGCGGGCGGCAGATGGGCCGCTAGTTTATCAGCGATTGAAAATCGGTTCAGGCACGGTCCGCGCCCCGCATGCTTTGCGTTACCATGGGCGCAACAATCGGATCAGGGAGAGTATCGGTGGGCGCCGAAATCGAGCGGAAATTCCTGGTGAAAACCGAGCGCTGGCGAGATGCCGTGGAGCGCAGCCTGCCCATGCGCCAGGGCTATCTGGTGGGCGGCAAGCACGCATCCGTGCGGGTGCGCGTCAGCGGCGATCAGGCCTGGTTGAACATCAAGGGGGCCACGCTGGGCGTGAGCCGGCGCGAGTACGAGTACCCCATTCCCGTGGCGGAGGCCCGTGAACTGCTCGACCACCTCTGCGAACGTCCGCTGATCGAGAAAGTGCGCCACGAGATCACCGTGGGAGATCATCTCTGGGAGGTGGACGAGTTCAGCGGTGACAACGCGGGGCTGATCGTCGCGGAAGTGGAACTGGCCAGCGAGGAAGAGGCATTCCGGATGCCGGACTGGGCCGGCCAGGAGGTGTCCGATGATCCGCGCTACTACAACGTCAGCCTGGTGAAGCACCCGTACTCGGAATGGGAGCGGTAAGAAATGGGTATGCGGGCGCCGGACGGCCTGTGGCTGCATGTCAGGCCGGACGCACAAAAGCTGTATGTGATGGAGGGCGAGCAGTGTCGAGCCCGTTATCCGGTGTCCACCGCGGCGGCCGGGCTGGGTGAGCGCAATGGATCCTTTCAGACACCGCGCGGCTGGCATTGCATCCGTGCCCGGATCGGGGAGGGGTTGCCCAGTGCCGCGGTCTTCCGCGGTCGGCGCTGGACCGGTGAGATCTGCGACGCGGCCTTGTACCGGGCCGAACCCGAGCGGGATTGGATTCTGTCGCGCATTCTATGGCTGAGCGGGCTGGAACCGGGGATCAACCGTCTGGGAGACGTGGACAGCATGCGGCGCTACATCTACATCCACGGCTGCCCGGATGCAGTTCCCCTGGGGCAGCCGCTGTCAAAGGGTTGCGTGCGCATGCGCAATGCGGACGTGATCGAACTCTTCGACCGCGTGCCTGTCGGCACTCGGGTACTGATTGACGACTGAGGGAGTGCATTCGATGGGGCTTGGGCCGGTCATGGTAGGCATCGGCAGTACTCGCCTGTCCGTCGAGGAGCGGGAGCGACTGCAACATCCGCAAGTGGGCGGCGTGATCCTGTTCAGCCGGAATTACGAGAACCCGCGCCAACTCCAGGAACTGTGCACGGACATTCACGGCTTGCGTGATCCGGCGCTGCTTGTCGCCGTGGATCAGGAAGGTGGCCGGGTCCAGCGCTTCCGCGAGGGGTTCTCACGGCTTCCGCCGCTCGCGGCCCTGGGCCGCGTCCATGGGCGTGACCCGGAACGCGCACAGTCCCTGGCGCGCAATATGGGCTGGCTGATGGCCTCGGAACTGCGGGCGGTGGGGGTGGACCTCAGTTTCGCCCCGGTGCTGGATCTGGACCAGGGCGTCAGCGAGGTGATCGGTGACCGGGCGTTGCACCAGGAGCCGGACGTGGTTCTGCGCCTGGCTGATGCCTATGTCGACGGCATGGAGCAGGGCGGTTTGCGCGCTGTGGGCAAGCACTTCCCCGGGCACGGCGGCGTCGAGGCTGATTCCCACCATGATCTGCCGGTGGATGCGCGTTCTCTGATGACGCTGCATGAGCAGGACCTGGTGCCTTTCGAGGAACTGATCCGCCGTCGGCGACTTGCCGGGGTGATGATGGCGCACGTGGCGTTCCCGGACCTGGACAATCAGCCTGCCAGTTTCTCGCGCCGCTGGATTGACGGCCTGCTCCGGCGCGAGCTGGGCTTCAACGGAGTCGTTTTCTGCGATGATCTCGGCATGGAGGGTGCGGCCAGTCTTGGCGCACTGCCGGAGCGTGCGCGGGTTGCGCTGGATGCCGGTAATGACATGATTCTGGTGTGCAACGAACTGGACGAAATCCCCTACGTCCTCGAGGCGCTGGAAGACCGTGAGCCGGAGGGTCGGCACGCGCTGCAGGACCTGCGTGGGCCGGCAGGTCCGGCACTGAAGGATCTACAACAGGCGCAGCGCTGGCTGCTGGCCCGGGATGCCGCCCAGGGTCTGCTGGCGCTGATGGAGGAGGGTGGATGAATCGACTCTCGGTCGGCGCATGAGCAGCGTGGGGGAAGCGCCTGAAACGGCACCATACTATGCATTGGGCCCCGCGGCCGTGCTGGATGCCCTGGAACAGCTGGGTTTTCGCTGCGACGGGCGCCTGCTGGAACTGAACAGCTACGAGAACCGCGTCTACCAGGTCGGCCTGGATGACGCTGAGCCGGTGGTTGTGAAGTTCTACCGTCCTGGGCGGTGGAGTGATGCCGCCATTGAGGAGGAACATGCCTTCTCGCGGGAACTGGCGGAGCGCGATGTCCCGGTGGTGGCGCCGCTGCAGGTCCATGGCCGCAGCCTGCATCATGACGGTGCGTTCCGCCTGGCGGTGTACCCGCGCCGTGGCGGTCGCGCCCCGGAGCTGGATCGGGCCGATCATCGTGTCTGGCTGGGGCGTTTTCTCGGGCGCCTGCATGCGGTGGGAGCAGTGACGACATTTCAGCACCGTCCGCGGCTTGATATCGACATGGGCCGCGATGCAGCCAATCTGATTCTGGATCGGGACCTGATACCGGGGTTTCTTGTCGAAGCCTACCGGACCACGGTGGACGCAGTGCTGGAGCGCATTGAACACGCCTGGCAGCGGGGTGCCGGCGTGCCCTGGATCCGGCTTCACGGTGACTGCCACCCCGGAAACATCCTGTGGACAGATGCCGGGCCTCATTTCGTGGATCTGGACGATGCGCTGACCGGACCGCCGATTCAGGACCTGTGGATGCTGCTGTCCGGCGACCGGCAGGAGATGACCGTTCAATTTCTCGATATTCTGGAAGGTTACGAGGATTTTTTCGAATTCGATCCAGTGCAGTTGCACCTGATGGAAGCGCTGCGAACCCTGCGCATCATGCACCATGCAACCTGGTTGGCCCGGCGCTGGGACGACCCGGCGTTCCCACGGGCCTTTCCCTGGTTCGGTGAACCGCGGTTCTGGGAAGAGCACGTGTTATCCCTGCGTGAACAGGCGGCCCTGCTGGATGAACCCCCGTTGACGGTCTGATGCCTGTGCCGCTGCTGATCCGCACCAAGCTGCTGTTGGGCCTGCTGCTGCTCGCCCTGCCCGGCGTCTTGCTTGCGGA
>LFIK01002143.1_pt1 | contig 15914 bp, 15 predicted proteins | sample 643401 | NCBI WGS metagenome assembly LFIK01 (sample SAMN03777447, study PRJNA286221) | soda lake metagenome | biome: soda lake; feature: Kulunda steppe; material: water; isolation source: sample T5-Br brine of Lake Tanatar-5 | place: Russia: Kulunda steppe | collected 2010-07
ACCCGCCATGACCGGGCAAAACGGTCCACGATTACGCTGCCACATATCCCAGAAAGCCGCTTCCTGCAGGCTTCAAGCCGCCAGATTGCCACTGAACAGCGAAAAACGGCGAAAAATCGAGGTGCCCTATAGCAAATTGATTGCGTTGGCGGGCGGGAGGGAGGCCCGCCGAGCGGGCGCTTCGATAGCGCCTCCGCGCAGGTCATCAGGGAAATCGATGAGGAAAGTGCAGGCTTCTGTTGCCAGGTGCCTGCGGACCCCGCCTTACGCGGCTAGGCGCAAGGACTTAGGTTTCGGTCTTGTGACAGCTTACGCTGCAACTGCGACCGGAGCACGGTTGTCATTGGCAACTGTACTTTGCGCACCGATAACGGTGGTCGCTCACCGGGACAAAGCAAACCCCTTTACACGTTCGTCGATCCTGTTTCGGCCCCCTGTCCCGCCAATGACCGGGTGTCTGGTGGAGCCGCCGGGTACCGCCCCCGGGTCCGATCCGCTTATTACGGGCGCGTTTATGTCCATAGTCCCTTGCGGGACACCCGATAGGTAAGCGGCAGGGCGCGCCCGCGCAAGGGGGAGTGCGCGGGGCTTGCTCCGTCGCGCGCGCGGCGGCACAGTGGCGGGCAAGGAGTAATCCCATGACGCAGACCATCAACCTGCGGCAGGCCCGCAAGGCCCGCAACCGCGCCCGCAAGAAGGCCGAGGCCGACGCCAACGCCGCGAAGCACGGGCGCAGCAAGGCCGCGCGTGCGCTGGACGATGCTCGCGATGACAAGGCGCGCCGCCACCTCGACCATCACCGGCGCGCGGACGCGCCCGAATGAGTACGCGCCCGGTCAAGCATTCGCTGACCCTGCGCGGGCACCGCACCAGCGTGTCGCTGGAACCCGAGTTCTGGGACGAGTTCCGCCGCATCGCCGCCGCGCGCGGGCAGGCGCTGAACGCGCTGGCGGCCGAGGTCGACGCGGGCCGGGGGGACATCGGCCTTGCCTCGGCGCTGCGGCTGTTCGTTCTGCAGGATCTGCGCCGCCGGGCCGGGCAGCTCTGACACGCCCTCCCCACTCCCCCGACACGCCCCTGTGATCGGGCCTTTCAAGCGGCCTGCGCCCTGTTATAACGGCGGCCAACACACATCGCATGAGGAGAGGCCCCATGGCCGAGATCAAGGACCCCGAAAACACCATCCTGATGGAGCTGAAATCGGGCACCGTGACCATCGAACTCTTGCCCGATATCGCGCCGAAGCACTGCGAACGGATGAAGGACCTGGCCCGCGCCGGAGCCTATGACGGGGTGGTGTTCCACCGCGTGATCGACGGCTTCATGGCCCAGACCGGCGATGTGCAGCACGGAAAAGCCGGGGGCGACCTGCGCCGTGCGGGCACCGGAGGGTCCGACAAGCCGAACCTTCCGGCGGAGTTTTCCGGTGTGCCCCATGACCGCGGCACCCTGGGCGCGGCGCGCAGCCAGAACCCCGACAGCGCCAACAGCCAGTTCTTCATCAACTTTTCCGACAACCACTTCCTGAACCGGCAGTACACCGTCTATGGTCGTGTGATCGGTGGGATGGAGCACGTGGACGCCATCACCCGCGGCGAGCCGCCCGCCGAGCCCGACACCATGGTCAGTGTGAAGGTGGCCGCCGATGCGTGATCGTCTGATAGTTGCAGGCCTGTTTGTCCTCGGTCTTGCGGTGCTGGGCGGGTATTACGTCAACGCGACCCGCGCCTCGGATCCCGGACCGTATGAGCCGGTCATCGCGGGCGAAGGCCCGGTCATGGCGATCGAGGTCGCAGGCGAGGCCGAAGGCACCATCCGCATCCAGTTGCGCGCCGATGTGGCGCCCGAGCATGTGGAGCGCGTGGTCACGCTGGCCGAGCGCGGTGATTATGACGGGGTTGTGTTTCACCGGGTGATCGACGGGTTCATGGCCCAGACCGGCGATGTGCAGCATGGGCAGGTCGGGGGCGATCTGCGCCGCGCGGGCACCGGCGGGTCGGACCTGCCGAACCTTCCGGCCGAGTTCTCGGACCTGCCGTTCGAGCGCGGGGTCATGGGCATGGCCCGCAGCCAGCACCCCGACAGCGCCAACAGCCAGTTCTTTCTGATGTTCGCCGCGGCCCCGCATCTGAACCGGGAATACACCGCGCTGGGCCAGATCATCGACGGGATCGAGGTGCTGGACGCCATCAAGCGTGGCACCGGCCCCAACGGGGCAGTGCAAGGCACGCCGGACGCAATGGCGCGGGTGACCATCGAGCGCTGAGGGCGCACCATTGCCCACCCGTCCCGGTCACGCTCTCATCGCCGGTGCGCTATGCGCACCGGCGATTCAGTTTGTGAAATCCGTGATGACGGCCACACCGGGCGGGGTGGGACCGTCAAAGGCCGCAAGCTCGGCGCTGGCGTCCGACAGCGCCACCTCGCGCGCGATCAGCGGCGACAGGTCCACCCGCCCGCTGTCGATCAGCCCCAGCAGCGAGGGGTATTTCCACCCCGGCATCCCGCGCGTGCCATAAAGCGCCAGGTTCTTCATGTAGACCGCGTTCATGTTGATCCGCATATGCGCGGTGTGGCCCACCGGCATGCCGATCTGCACATGCCGCCCCAACGGGCGCAGACACTCGATCGAGGCATTGGTGGTGGCTTCGATACCCAGCGCCTCGACCGAGACATGGGCGCCGCCGCTGGTGATATCGAGGATCGCCTCGGCCACGGCCCCGTCGCGGGCGTCCACCACCGCCTCGGCGCCCAGCGCGCGGGCGTGCTCCAGCTTTTCGGCCACCACATCCACCGCCACCACCCGCGCCCCCATTGCCCGGCCCAGGAGCAGCGCCGAAAGCCCGATGCCCCCGGTCCCGTGCACCGCCAGCCACTCGCCCGGCGCCAGTGCCGCGCGGTCGGTGAGCGCGTGCCAGACGGTGGTGACCCGGCAGCCCAGCCCGGCCGCAAGCGCGGGCGCCATGCCTTCGGGCAGCGCGGCCAGGTTGTGCGCGCGGGGCACGGCGACGAATTCGGCAAAGGCGCCGGGCTCCACGAAGCCCGGCAGGCGCTGGTCGGCGCAGATGGTCGAAGCTCCGGACCGGCAGGCGGGGCAGGTGCCGCAGGACAGGATAAAGGGCGCGATCAGCCGCGCGCCGGGCTTCCAGCCCGCGTCAGGCCCGGCCGCCACCACCTCGCCGCAGTATTCATGGCCCTGGATCTGGCCGGGTTTCACGCGCGGATGCTCGCCGCTCCAGCCGTGCCAGTCGGACCGACAGATGCCGCAGGCCAGCACCTTCAGCACCACCCCATCGGGTGGGCACTCCGGGTCCGGCACGGTTTCCAGGCTCAGCGGCGCGCGGTATTCGCGCAGGACGGCGGCACGCATGGAGTTCTCCCGATCAATTTGGTGCGCGGTCATCATCCTCGGCGGGGCGGCAGGTGGCAAGCGCTGCCTGGTGCGCACGCCGCGCGCCTCCAACAGCGGAGCAGGTGGTCGAGTGCTCGAAAAGCGCCCGCTCAGCGTGGTCGGCGCGCCACCTTACCGTCGGGGTAGACCAACCCGGCCGAAATCACCAGCTTGATCGCGTCCTCGACCGTCATGTCCAGTTCCTGCACGTCCGCGCGCGGCACGAAGAGCAGGAACCCCGAGGTCGGGTTCGGCGTGGTCGGCAGGAAGACGCTGATCATCTCGCCGTTCGCGCCCAGCTTGTCGCTGACCTCGCCCCGCGTGCGGGCCGAGATGAAGGCCACCGCCCAGATGCCCTTGCGCGGGTACTCCACCAGGCAGGCGCGGTCGAAGGTCGGCTGGCTGCGCGCCAGCACCGTGTCGGCGATCTGCTTCACGGCGTTGTAGATCGAGCGGACCACCGGCATTCGCTCGACGATGCGTTCGCCCCAATGGATCAGGCTGCGCCCGATCAGCCCCTTGGCAAAGGCCCCCACCACCACCGCAAAGATCAGGAACAGCACCACGCCGACGCCCGGGATGTCCCAGCCCAGCAGCGTCTCGGGGCGATAGGCGCGGGGGATGAAGGGCAGCACCAGGCTGTCGATCCAGTTGATCGCGGTCCAGACCACCCAGATGGTCAGCACGGCGGGCGCGATCACCGCCAGCCCGGTCAGGAAGTTGTTGCGCACCCGTCCGATCAGGCTGCGTTTCTGGGGATCGTCCGGGTCGGTCATGCTGTCTCGGTCAGATTGCGGCTCACGTTGCGGAGTTGTCCTGCAGGGCAATGGCGACGGCCGCGGCCAGCCGCGCATTGTTGCGCACCAGCGCGATGTTGGCGGAGAGCGACCGGCCCTCGGTCAGCGCGAAGATGCGATCCAGCAGATAAGGCGTCACGGCCTTGGCCGCAATGCCTCCCGCTTCGGCTTCTTGTTGCGCCTGCGCGATGAGCGGGGCCAGCGCTTCCGCCGGAATCTCGGCTTCGGCGGGGATGGGGTTGGCCACCAGTTGCCCGCCCGCAAGCCCCAGCGCCGCGCGCATCCGGTGGGCGCGGGCAATATCCGCGGCGCTGTCCAGACGCAGCGGCGCGGCCAACCCGCTGTCGCGCGACCAGAAGGCCGGAAGCCTGTCCTGCCCGTAGGCAATCACCGGCACGCCCAGGGTCTCCAGCACCTCCAGCGTCTTCGGCAGGTCCAGGACCGCCTTGGCCCCCGCCGCCACGACCGTGACCGGGGTGCGTGCGAGTTCCTGCAGGTCGGCGGAGATGTCGAAACTGGTTTCGGCGCCCCGGTGCACCCCGCCAATCCCGCCGGTGGCAAAGACAGCGATCCCGGCCAGGTGCGCGCAGATCATCGTCGCGGCCACGGTGGTCGCGCCCATCCGCCCCTGCGCCAGGCACACGGCCAGATCGGCGCGGCTGAGCTTCATCACCCCCTCGGCGCGCGCCAGCCGCTCCAGATCCGGCGCGTCCAGCCCGATGCGGATCGCCCCGTCCATCACCGCGATGGTCGCTGGCACCGCGCCCGCCGCGCGGACTTCGGCCTCGACCGCCCGCGCGGTTTCCAGGTTCTGCGGCCAGGGCATGCCGTGTGTGATGATGGTCGACTCCAGCGCCACCAGCGGCGCGCCGGAGGCGCGCGCTTCGGCGACTTCAGAGCCATGGGTCAGGGCGCGCATGGCGTCTCCTCCGAACTGATATGCGCCGCAGCGCGTTGCAAGGCATGGTCCAACGCCGCCGCCGCGTCCAGCCCCCGCAGCCGCGCCGCCAGATGCGCCGCCAGCAGCCGGTCGCCCGCGCCGGTGACCCGCGCCACGCGCACCGATGGGGGCATGGCGGTGATGCAGCCGTCCACATCCGCCCAGGCCGCCGCCCGCGCCCCGTCGCTCACCAGCGCCCCGACGGCGCCCATGCCGCACAACGTCCGTGCCGCCGTGTGCGCCGCGCGGAAACGCACGCCGCAGAGCGCTGCCGCCTCGGCACGGTTGAGATACAGCGTCACGCGCGGATGGCCCAGCACCGAGCGCAACCGCGCCGCCTTGGCGGGCGAGACCCCGACCACGCAGAGCTCGGCGCCCTCCAGCGCCGCGACCGCCGCCGCCAGCACCTCGGACGCCAGATTGCCGTCGAGCACGGCGCAGGCAACCGAGTCGCCCCACTGTAGCGGCGACAGGACACCGACCCCCGCCACTGTCATGACGCCTGTGTCGGCCACCGCCGCCACCAGCCCCGTGGCCGCCTCGATCGCGATATAGGTCCCCGTCGCCTGCCCCGGAACCTTGAGCACGTCGGCGCAGGAGATCCCGGTCGCCGCCGCCGCCGCCAGCAGCTCCGCGCCCGCCGCATCGTCGCCCACCGCCGCCAGAAGCGACGGCGCCAGCCCCTCGGCAGCCAGCCAGCGCGCCACGTTCAGCGCCACCCCGCCGGGCACGCGTCGCACCCGCCCGGGCAGGTCATCACCCCGCCGCACCGCGCCGGGGACCGTGCCAAGCACATCCCAATGCGCCGCGCCGATGCAGTGCACGCGACCTGCCGTCACCGCACCCGCACTCGCAGCAGGCGCGCAGTGCCGCCGTCACCCCCGTCCGTCGCGCCATAGATCGGCACGTCCAGATGCGCGACCTCCGCGATCCGCGCCGCCAAGGCTTCCAGCGCCGCCGGAAACCCCTTCGCCTCCCACACGCCCAGGTTCACCGACAGCACCATCACCGCTCCGGGCGCGGCCACGTCAAGGAGCGGCGGCAAGCCTTCGGGGCCGACATGGCCATGGGTGAAGGTGCCCGCACTGACGATCCCGGCATAGGGCCCGCAGCCCGCAGGCAGGGGCTGCGTCACATCCGCCACCCGCAGGGCGCGATAGACCCCCTTCGCGCGGGCGACGGCCAGCATCTCGGCCGAGATGTCCAGCCCGTCGATGGCTCCCGCAAACCCGCACCCCCGGAGCGCCTGCGCCACCAGCCCGGTGCCTGCGCCCACATCCAGCACCGCGCCCGCCGGGGCCTCCGCCGCCACGAACGCCTCTGCGACCTGCGCGGGCAACACATACCCCTGCGCCTCGGCGAACTCCGCGTCATAGCTCCCCGCCCAGTTGGCATAGAGCCGCAGGCATTCCTCCGGGCTGCGCAACGCATAGGCGCGCTTCAGGTTCGGCCCGTCATCCCCCATACGCTTCTCCCCGGCTCATCGCCCAAACCCTTCATCTTGACCGAAATACCCCGGGGTGAAACCAGCCCCCTTGCGGGGCTGGTGAGGGGCACCGCCCCTCCACCGGGGCGCTTGCGCCCCGGCCCGGCCCAACGCCGACCTGCGCGCGGGCGCCAGCCCGCGGACCGGTCGGGGGCGGGAGCCTCCCTTGCCCGCCGAACCCCGCCCGCGTCAGAGCGCCGTCCAGCCGCCGTCCACGCTGATGGTGGTGCCGGTGATCTGGTCGGCCGCCGACGAACACAGGAACACCGCCGTCCCGCCCATCTGCTCCACGGTGGCGAAATCGCCCGAGGGCTGGCGCGACAGCATGACCTCGCGGATCACCGTTTCGCGGTCCATGTTGTGGGTCTTCATCTGGTCGGGGATCTGCTTTTCCACGATCGGCGTCAGCACATAGCCGGGACAGATGGCGTTGCAGGTGACCCCCTTGCCCGCCGCTTCCAGAGCCGTGGTCTTGGTCAGCCCCACCACCCCGTGCTTGGCCGCCACATAGGCCGACTTGTAGGGGCTCGCCGTCAGCCCGTGGGCCGAGGCGATGTTGATCACCCGCCCCCAGCCGCGGTCATACATGCCCCCCAGCGCGGCGGCGGTGGTGTGGAATGCGGAACTCAGGTTGATGGCGATGATCGCGTCCCACTTGTCGCCCGGAAACTCCTCGATCCGCGCGACGTGCTGGATACCGGCGTTGTTGATCAGGATATCGCAGCCCCCGGCCTGCGCGACCAACGCGCGGCAGTCCTCGGGTTTCGACATGTCGGCCTGGATGTAGCGCACCGTCGCGCCGGTGTCCGCGGCCATGTCAGCCGCCAGCTTGTGATCCTCCTCGGCGTCGGTGAAGGAGTTGATCACAATCTCGGCCCCGGCTTTCGCCAGTTCCCGGGCGATGCCCAGCCCGATCCCCGAGTTCGATCCCGTGACGATGGCGCGCCGACCTGCAAGCGACATGTTCCGTTCCTTTCGTGACTGCGGCATTCCGGAGCCCGGCGCGCCGACCGCTGCCCCATCGGTGCGGAAAGGCAGGGCACGGCGCCGGGCGTGACGGGTCGCACCTTACCGCCTTGACGCGCGAATGCCAGCGCCCGCTGCGATGCGACGTGTCCCGGGCAAGGCAGAGATCGGGCAAAAAAAGCGCCCGCACAAGGCGGGCGCAAGTCGTTGAGGCAGGTTTCATACAGGCAAGAAACCTATCGAGCAGTGCTTCACTTATAACCAATCATCGCCGGCTGTCCAAGCTAAAAGTTTGAAACTTTGGCATTGTCGCAGTAGCGTCGGCAGGGATATGCCGTCTTGCAAGGACACTCCGACAATGATCGCTCCCCTGTGCCGCCCGCTTGTCGCAACCGCTGTCATGACCGCCATCGGCGCGCTTGTGTCACTTCCTTCCGGTCCGGCCATGGCCGAACCCGCGCATGGCATCGCTATGTATGGCGACCCGGCGCTGCCACAAGATTTTGAGCATCTGCCCCACGCCAACCCCGATGCACCGCAGGGCGGACGCATCGTTTTCGGCGAGGTTGGCGGCTTCGATTCGCTCAACCCCTACATCCGCCGCGGCACCGCGCCCTGGGGCGTGGGGCTGCTGACGGTCGAGACGCTGCTGGGCCGCAGCTATGACGAGCCCTTCACCATGTACGGGGTGCTCGCCGAATCGGTCGAGACCAATGAAGCGCGCGATTTCGTCGAATTCACCCTGCGCGAGGAGGCCCGATTCTCGGACGGCAGCCCGGTGACGGTCGAGGATGTGATGTGGTCGATGGAAACCCTCGGCACGCTGGGCCAGCCGCGTTACCACGCGGCCTGGGCCAAGATCGAGACCATGGAGCAGACCGGCCCGCGCTCGATCCGCTTCACCTTTACCGAGGTCGACCGCGAGTTGCCGCTGATCCTGGGCCTGCGCCCGATCCTCCAGAAGGCGCAGTTCGACGACCGGCCCTTCGACGAATCCTCGCTGACGCCGGTGATCGGGTCCGGGCCCTATGTGGTGGGGAATTTCGAGCCCGGGCGTTCGATCAGCTTCGTGAAGAACCCCGAATGGTGGGGGCGGGACCTGAACTTCTATGCCGGGCAGCACAATTTCGACGAGGTGCGCTACGAATACTTCGGCGACGCGGCGGTGGTGTTCGAACAGTTCAAGGCGGGCGAGATCATGTCCTGGCGCGAAGGCAATGCCGCGCGCTGGGAGGACAGCTACGACTTCCCGCGCATGGCCGCGGGCGAGGTGGTGAAGTCCGAGATCGCGCATCAGCGTCCCTCGGGGATGACCGGGCTGGTGTTCAACACCCGGCGCGACAAATTCAGCGACTGGCGGGTGCGCGAGGCGCTGATCCATGCCTTCAACTTCGAGTACGTGGCCCAGACCATCACCGGCGGGGTGGACCCGCGCATCACCTCGTATTTCTCGAATTCGGTGCTGGGGATGGACCACGGCCCGGCCGAGGGGCGCGTGGCGGAACTGCTGGAGCCCTGGCGCGCGGACCTGCTGCCCGGCGCGGTCGAGGGTTATTCCCTGCCCGAATCGGACGGCTCGGTTGCCAACCGTGCCAACATGGGTGCCGCCGCCGCCCTTCTGGCCGAGGCCGGGTGGGAGCCCGATGACGGGGGCGTGCTGCGCAACGGCGACGGGCGGGCATTCGAATTCACCATCCTGCTGCGGCAGGGGGCGTCCGAGATGCGCGCGATCGTGGATATCTATGTCGAAGCGCTGCGTCGGCTGGGCATCCGGGTGGACACCGCCAGCGTGGACAGCGCGCAGTATACCGAGCGGGTGAACGATTTCGATTTCGACATGACGCATATGGTGCGCGCCATGTCGCTGAGCCCGGGTAACGAGCAGTGGCTCTACTGGGGCTCCGAAGCCGCCGAGATGCCGGGCAGCCGCAACATCATGGGCGCGCAGAGCCCGGCCATCGACGCGCTGATCGAGGGGCTGCTGACCGCCGAGGGGCAGGACGACTTCCGCGCCGCCGCGCAGGCGCTGGACCGGGTGCTGATGGCCGAGCGTTTCGCCGTGCCGCTGTGGTTCTCACCGGTCTCGCGACTGGCCCATGACGCACGGCTGCATTTCCCCGAACGGCTGCCGATGTATGGCGACTGGCTGGGCTTCCAGCCTGAAGTCTGGTGGTTCGAGGAGTGAGCGGCGGGAAAAGGAGCACTCCCGCCCCCGCGCCGCCCGCGGGCTGACGCCCGCGCGCACCGCGGCGTTGGGCGGGGCCGGGGCGCGCAAGCGCGCCCCGGTTGGAGGGGCGCTGCCCCTCTGCGCGCAAGGCGCGCATTCACCCCGGGGTATTTCGCGGCAAGATGAAGATCCGATGGCGCGCTGAAGGGGCGTGGGGTGCCTTTGGATGGGCAAGCGAGCACTCGTCCGATGTGTGTTTACGATTTGTTCGCTTTTTTCGATTGGAGGCGCGCGGCGGCTGCGTTATCTGTAGCGCCTGCGCCCTCCGTCGGGCGCGTCCGGGGGTGGCGATGGCAGACGCGAAATTCATCGAGGTGCGTGGCGCGCGGGAGCATAATCTGCGCGGGATCGATGTGGACATTCCACGCAACCGGCTGGTGGTGATCACCGGGCTGTCGGGATCCGGCAAGTCCTCGCTCGCCTTCGACACAATCTATGCCGAGGGGCAGCGGCGGTATGTGGAAAGCCTCAGCGCTTATGCCCGGCAGTTTCTGGACATGATGCAGAAGCCCGATGTGGACCATATCGCCGGGCTGTCCCCGGCGATCAGCATCGAGCAGAAGACCACCAGCAAGAATCCGCGCTCCACCGTCGGCACGGTGACCGAGATCTACGACTACCTGCGGCTGTTGTTCGCCCGGGCGGGCACGCCCTACAGCCCCGCGACGGGCGAGCCGATTCGCGCCCAGCAGGTGCAGGACATGGTCGACCGGGTGCTGGCCCTGCCCGAGGGGATGCGCGCCTATCTGCTGGCGCCGATCGTGCGCGAGCGGAAGGGGGAATACCGAAAGGAATTCCTGGAGTTGCGCAAGCAGGGCTTCCAGCGGGTGAAGGTGGACGGCGCGTTTCACGAGCTGGACGATCCGCCGGTGCTGGACAAGAAGTTCCGCCATGACATCGATGTGGTGGTGGACCGGATCGTGGTGCGCCCCGGCATGGAGACGCGGCTGGCGGACTCCTTGCGCACCGCGCTGGATCTGGCCGACGGGACCGCGGTGCTGGAGGAAGCCGCCGAGGACGGGGCGCGGATCACGTTTTCCGAGAAATTCGCCTGCCCGGTCAGCGGCTTCACCATCCCCGAGATCGAGCCCCGGCTGTTTTCCTTCAACGCGCCCACGGGGGCCTGCCCGGCCTGTGACGGGTTGGGGGTCGAGCTGTTCTTCGATGAGCGGTTGGTGGTGCCGGACGCCGGACTGCGGCTGGCGGACGGGGCCATCGCGCCCTGGCGCAAGGGCAAGTCGCCGTATTTCCTGCAGACGATCCAGTCGCTGGCGGCGCATTATGAATTCGACGCCCGCAGCGCGTGGAAGGATCTGCCCGCCCATGTGCAGCAGGTGTTGCTCTATGGCTCCGGGGGCGAGGAACTGCCGTTCCGCTATGACGAAGGCGGGCGTGTCTATAACGTCACCCGCGCCTTCGAGGGTGTGATCCCCAACATGGAGCGGCGCTACCGCGAGACCGACAGCGCGTGGATCCGCGAGGAGTTCGAGCGCTACCAGAACAACCGCGCCTGCGGCACCTGCGGCGGCCACCGGCTGAAGCCCGAGGCGCTGGCGGTGAAGGTCGGTCCCGCCAGAGGCGGGCACGGAAAGCTTCTGCACATTGGCGAGGTCACGCAGAAATCCATCCGCGAGGCGCTGGAATGGATCGACGGGGTGCCGGAGCACCTGAGCGGGCAGCAGAACGAGATTGCGCGGGCGATCCTGAAGGAGATTCGCGAACGGCTGGGGTTTCTGGTCAATGTTGGCCTGGATTACCTGACGCTGGGACGCCATGCGGGCACGCTTTCGGGCGGGGAAAGCCAGCGCATACGGCTGGCGAGCCAGATCGGCAGCGGGCTGACCGGCGTGCTCTATGTGTTGGACGAGCCGTCCATCGGCCTGCATCAGCGCGACAATGACCGCTTGCTGACCACGCTGCGGAACCTGCGCGATCAGGGCAATACGGTGATCGTTGTCGAACATGACGAGGAGGCGATTCGCACCGCCGATCATGTGCTGGACATCGGCCCCGGCGCAGGCGTGCATGGCGGGCAGATCGTGGCGCAGGGCACGCCCGAGGCGATCATGGCCGATGCGGCCAGCGTGACGGGCCAATACCTGTGCGGGACGCGCGAGATTGCGGTGCCGAAGCGCCGCCGCAAGGGCAACGGCAAGAAGCTGCGCCTGGTCAAGGCCAGCGGCAACAATCTGCGTGACGTGACGGTTGATTTCCCGCTGGGCCGGTTCGTCTGCGTCACCGGCGTGTCCGGGGGCGGCAAGTCCACCCTGACCATCGAGACCCTGTTCAAGACCGCCAGCGCGCGGCTGAACGGCGCCCGCCAGACCCCGGCGCCGTGCGAGACGATCAAGGGGCTGGAGTATCTGGACAAGGTCATCGACATCGACCAGCGGCCGATCGGGCGCACGCCGCGGTCTAACCCGGCGACCTATACCGGCGCCTTTGGGCCGATCCGCGACTGGTTCGCCGGGCTGCCGGAATCGCGCGCGCGCGGCTACAAGCCCGGGCGGTTCAGCTTCAACGTCAAGGGCGGGCGCTGCGAGGCGTGCCAGGGTGACGGGGTGCTGAAGATCGAAATGAACTTCCTGCCCGACGTCTACGTCACCTGCGAGACCTGCAAGGGCAAGCGCTACAACCGCGAGACGCTGGAAGTCCTGTTCAAGGGCAAAAGCATAGCGGACGTTCTGGACATGACGGTCGAGGAGGCGCAGGCGTTCTTTTCCGCCGTTCCGGCGATCCGGGACAAGATGGACGCGCTGATGCGTGTGGGGCTGGGCTATATCAAGGTCGGCCAGCAGGCGACCACGCTGTCAGGGGGCGAAGCGCAGCGGGTCAAGCTGTCGAAGGAACTGGCGCGGCGGTCGACGGGGCGGACGCTCTATATCCTCGACGAACCGACCACGGGCCTGCACTTCGAAGACGTGCGCAAGCTGTTGGAGGTCCTGCACGAACTGGTGGAGGCGGGCAACACGGTTGTGGTGATCGAGCATAACCTCGATGTCATCAAGACCGCCGACTGGATCATCGACATCGGCCCCGAGGGCGGCGATGGCGGCGGGCAGATCGTGGCCACCGGAGCGCCTGAGGATGTGGCGCAGGTGGCCGAGAGCCACACCGGGCGCTATCTGGCGCCGCTGCTCAAGGTGCGGCGGGTGGCGGCAGAGTAGTGTTCCGGCGCGCGCCTGCGCGGGTTGAGGCGCAGACGGCTGGATCGCGGCTCGGGGCGCATGGACTGTCATAAAACCGTTGCATTGCCGGTGGCCTCGCCTAGGCTGGTACCGCTGGCGACGGTACGCCTGCTCGTCGCTGCTGACATGATGCTGTCACGGACTCGGGTTTGAGTGGGGCTGAGTTGGCCCGCGCATCGACCGCGATCCGACGCTGACGCTATTGCTCTGACAGGGGGATACCATGAAAGACAAAGACACCATTCGGCCCGCAGTTGCGGCCACGCCGCTGGCGCTGAAGCGGCGCAGCTTCCTGACGCTGGCGGGCGCCAGCCTCGTTGTCACCGGCGCCGGGGCCTTCACCATGCGCACTGCGCGCGCGGGCGGCGGCTACCGCCTGGGTGTTTTGCACATCAACGACATGCACAGCCGTCTGGCCGAGATCAGCCGCCACAACTCGACCTGTTCGGACGATGATTCGGCCGATGGCAACTGCTTCGGCGGTGCCGCGCGCCTGGCCACCGCGATCCGCGAGCATCGTGCCGTCATGGACGAGGACGGGTTGCCGCATGTCACGCTCGATGCGGGTGACCAGTCGCAGGGGACGCTGTTCTACACCACCTACAATGGCATGGCCGAGATCGAGATGATGAACATGATCGGTTTCGATGCGATGGCGCTGGGCAACCACGAGTTCAACAACGGTCCCGACAGCTTGGCCGCGATGATCGCGGAGGCGAGCTTCCCGGTGATTTCCGGCAACACCAACGTGGCCGAAGGGCCCTTGGGCGATGTGCTGGAGGAATACACCGTGATCGAACGGGACGGCGAGCGGATCGCAGTGCTGGCGGTGACCACGCCGGACACGGCCTTCATCTCCTCGCCCGGACCGCATGTGACCTTCACCGATGACATCGTCTATCTGCAGGAGGCGGTGGATCGCGTGCGCGGCGACGGGATCCACAAGATCCTGCTCCTCAGCCATGTGGGCTTTGGCCGCGACCAGCAGATCGCCGCCGAAGTCGACGGGATTTCCGCCATCATCGGCGGGCACAGCCACACGCTGCTGTCCAACACGGTCGAGGATGCGCCCGCTTACGCGACCATGGTCGAAAGCCCCTCGGGCCGGGCGGTGCCGATCGTGCAGGCCTATGCGTTCTCGCGCTATCTGGGGCGGATGGATCTGGAATTCGCCGATGATGGCGCCGTGGTCTCGGCCACCGGCGACACGATCCTGCTGGATGCCTCCTTCGCCGAGGCCGAAGACCTGCAAGCCCGGATCGACGAACTGGCCGGCCCGATCGAGGAAATGGTGCGCACGCCCGTCGCGGAACTGGCCGCCGGGATCGATGGCAGCCGCGAAAGCTGCCGGGCAATGGAATGCGAGATGGGCAACACCGTCGCCGACGCCATGCTGGAAGCGGTCGACGGGCAGGGCATCACCATTGCGCTGGCCAATGGCGGGGGGCTGCGCGCCTCGCTCGGCGAAGGGGAGGTGACGCTGGGTGACGTGCTGACCGTGCTGCCGTTCCAGAACACGGCTTATACGCTGGAGCTTACCGGCGCCACGCTGATCGCCGCGCTGGAGCATGGGGTCAATGCCATCGAGGACGGCGCCGGGCGCTTCCCGCAGGTGGCAGGACTGCGCTTCCGGCTTGACCCGTCGGTCGCGCCGAATGAGGGCCGGGTGTCCGAGGTCGAAGTGCGTGACGGCGACGGCTGGGCCCCCATCGACCCCGATGCGACCTATGGCGTCGTCACCAACAACTTCCTCGCCGGGGGCGGTGACGGTTACGCGATGCTCGCGACCGAGGGCATGAACGGCTACGACACCGCCATCGACCTGTCCGAGATGCTGGCCGAGTATCTGTCGGCGAACGAGCCCTTCGCGCCGGTGATCGACGGGCGGATCCTGCAGTAACGGTCTGTGCCGCCGGGGGGATCCGGCGGCGCGAAGTCATCAGAACGGCACCGGACACGCGCCGGTGCCGTTTTCGTTGCGCGATAGACCTGTTCGGGCAAGGAGCGACGGGTTGATGCCGCCCGCGGCGGGGCGATCAGGCAAACAGCCGCTCGCCCTGTTCGTCGATCACCTGCCGCGCCTTGGCCAGCGACATGGCGCGGGCATCGTCAAGGCTGGCCATCGTGTCCGCCCGGACCATGGTGTGGCTGCGGCGTTCGCCGTCCACATCCTTTTCTATCCGGGCACAAACGCGATACTGACCGCCCTCGGACCTTGGTTCGACGAAGATCTCGAACTCCTTGTAGCCCTCGGGCGGGGCGCTGGAAGCGGGCGCCTCCGCCTTGCCGCCACCGCCGAACAGGCGCGAGAACAGGGACATGTGCGGCCTCCTTTGGTTATGGGCGTATCCTAGCGGGTGGGAGCGGGGGCGGGAAGGGGTGTGCGCGAGGTTGCGGCGGCTCAGTAGTGGTAACGGCACTGGACAATCTCCAGCGCCGTTTTCGTTGCGCGATAGACCAGCCGGTGGCCGCGGTCGATCCGCCGGGACCAGAAGCCGGACAGGTCCCCGCGCAGGGGCTCGGGCTTGCCGGTGCCGTCGAACGGATGGCGCAGGCATTCGGCGATCAGGCGATTAATCTTGCGCAGCATTGCCTTGTCAGTGCGCTGCCAGTAGAGGTATTGCTCCCAGGCCAGCGGGTGAAAGGAGAGCTTCACTCCGTCTCCCGGCGGCGCAGGTCTTCCAGATCGGCTTCGATTTTCTGTGCTTCGTCCAGATCGGCAATAGCGGTCATAAGCGCCGTGCGGTTGGCGGGTGAGGCCAGCAGGTAGGTGGTTTCGTCCATGCTGGCCCAGTCTTCGAGGCTGACCATCACCACCGGCTTGCCGCGCGCACGGGTCACGATGACCGGCTCATGATCGTCGTTGACCCGGTCCATGACCGAGGAAAGCTTGGCGCGGAGTTCGGTGGAGGAGAGGGT
>LFIK01002144.1_pt1 | contig 15911 bp, 13 predicted proteins | sample 643401 | NCBI WGS metagenome assembly LFIK01 (sample SAMN03777447, study PRJNA286221) | soda lake metagenome | biome: soda lake; feature: Kulunda steppe; material: water; isolation source: sample T5-Br brine of Lake Tanatar-5 | place: Russia: Kulunda steppe | collected 2010-07
GCGGCTCTCACGATACTGCGGCGCAGTGCCGGGTGATCGAGCGATACGTCGGAATCCGCCTTTGACGGCATCGCGAACCCGGCGCGTTCATAGATCGCAACGGCAATGCTCTGCCCGCCCGACATGGATGACCGATAGCGAATGCCGTGGCAATCGGGATAGGCATCGTAGATGTCCCGGCTCCACGCGCGGCAGGTGGTGCGCCGCCCACTGGAGAAAGCCGCTGAGCCGCCGATCCTGGTCGCGCCGTATCCCGATAGGTCGATCAGCCTCAAAGGCGCTTGCGCCGTGAGAATGGCGAGGCGCGGCTCTCCCGTGCGCGTGTCGATTTGCCGGGCAGGCTGGAAGACCTCTCCCAGGGCGCACGCAAAGGCGTCTCGATCGTGGTCGGCCTCAACAGCATAAAGGATTCCTCGCCCGCCACTGGTCGGCCCGCCCCTTCCGTCACCGAGATGGTGATCAAACCGCGCATCCGTCGGCCCAAAGGTCCTGAAATGCGCCGCGCCCGTGGGAAAGGACGATCCCGCGAACCATATCCGAGCGAGTTTAGTCTCTGCCGGCAGGATTGTGATCGGCGGTGGCACCGCGCGCAACGCGACAACACCCGGCGACGGGTCAATGTCCTCCATTCTCAGCCAGCTCAGAGGCCAGCTAGAATGCGCGCGACAGCCGCTGGATCCCGGTCTGCCATCAGCCACCCGCGCGGCGTCTCTCCGTCAAGTTCCTCCTGCGGGTTGCGGAACACAGCATCAAGCGTATAGGGCGACACCTCACGCCGGGTCGCGGCCAGCACCCGCGCGAGATGAGGCAATTCGCCTGTGTCGGTCAACTGGAACACCGGGACGAGCCAGCCGCGGCCACGAGGTCTGCGAATAGCAGCCAGCGTGCCGTCTGAAATCCGCTGCCTGAGCCGGGCATCGCTCACGCCGACCCGTCGCGCAGCTTCCGCTAGCGGGATCGCTGTCGCGGTGACGTCGGCACGGTGCGCAATGCCCTGATGTACAGGCTCTGTTGCATAGAATTCGGCATCGTTCATCGGTTCGGGCGTCACACCGATCCGGGCAAGCGCCCTAATATCACGCTCCGTGAGCGGCTCATCAAGTGTTGCGGTCGGTCGCTCCACAATTTCCGCGCTGATGCGCAGCGCCACTTCGGCAAGCGCGCGTTTCGTCGGATCGTTCAGGGCGGCGTCGATCGTGGCGACATCGCGCGCGATGCTGTGGTGCTGACGCTTGCCACGTACGGGCGGTGTCGAGGTGGGGTGCTGCATGGTGCCTCCTGTCATCACCTTACTTCGTAAGCGTCCGTAAATCAAAAAGTTTCGTAATCTTCCGTAAGTGGTCGCTTTGAGCAGCCCCGGTTTGAACTGCCCCCCTCACCCCGTGCGCGGCCGCCGCGATACCAGCAGGACACCGACCGCCAGCAGGGCCAAGCCGGGGACGAAGCCCAGCCCGGGCGGCAGTCCGGCCAAAACCCAGTCGCCCATGCCGCCGACAAAGGCGATGACGCCGCCGACCAGGCTTAGGACGACGGGGCCGCCGTGGCGTTGAAGGGCGTAGAAGGCCAGATAGGCCAGGACGGAAAAGGCGACCATGCTTGCCGCCGCCGGAAACGTATCGGCGGTCGGCACGATCGCCGCCGGATCGACGGCCAACAGAACCAGGGCGAGCGGCACGCCGACGCCCAGTTTCATTGCCGCCGCCAGGGTCGGGATGGCCGCGCCTTCGGGCCATTTGACCGTGCGATAGACATTGCCGAACGACAGCGACAGGGTGACGACGCCCAAGGTCAGCAGCGCATAGAGCGGGATGGCGCCCGGTGTGCCGGCGCCGGTCAAAAGGGCGACACCCGCTGTTCCGACCAGGATGCCGACCCAGCCCAGAGCACCCAGCGGCTTGCCCTGCCAAGCCCAAGCGATCAGGGCCGTCATGACCGGGGTTGCGGCCAGGGCGGTGGCCACCCGGCCGGCACTGATTTCCGCCAGCAGCCAGAACAGCAGCAGGTTCGGTATGGCGATCGCCGTCAGGCCGGACAGCACGCCATAGGTCACCAGGGTGCGGTCGATGCGGGGGCGGTAGGGTAGCGCGATCAGGGCGAGAACCGCGCCGCCGCCGACGGCCTGCCACACGACCGTGGCCAGGGTTTCTGCCCCGGCCGCCCGGGCCGCCTCGGCCGACGCCAACATGCCGGCGATCATGGCGCCGGTGATCACCAGCAAAACGATGGCGACGGCCTGCCCGCCGCCGAAGGTCGTCTCGTCGGCGGCGGTGCCGGTTCGGGGGTCGGTTTGGGACTCGGGGCGGGTCACTTTTTCGGGCGTAGCGTCGGAAAGGCAATCACGTCGCGGATCGAATGGCTGTCGGTCACCAGCATGGCCAGGCGGTCGATGCCCACACCCAATCCGCCGGTCGGCGGCAGGCCGTATTCCAGGGCGGTGACATAGTCGGTGTCCATCATCTGGGCTTCTTCGTCGCCGGCCTCGCGGGCGTCGGATTGGGCCTTGAACCGCTCGAACTGGTCCTGCGGATCGGTCAATTCCGAGAAGGCATTGGCGATTTCCCAGGTGTTGATGAAGGTCTCGAACCGCTCGGTCAGGCGGGGGTCGGTTCGATGGGCCTTGGCCAGCGGAGAAATATCGCGCGGCATGTCGGTGACATGGGTTGGCTGAATCAGGGTCGGCTCGACCTTTTCGGCGAACACCTCTTCCAGCACTTGGCCCCAAAGCGCGCTCGGCTCGACCTTAATCCCCAGGTCCTGGGCGGCTTTGCGGGCCGCCGCCGCATCCTCCAGCGTCAGGAAATCGACCCCGGTCGCCTCGGTCACCAGGTCGATCATGCTGCGGCGCGGGTAGGGGCCGCCAAGATGAATGTCGATGCCGTTGAACGAGACGGTCGTGCCGCCGGTGGCAGCCAGGGCCGCTTCGGCGATGATCGCCTCGACCAGCTCCATCATATCGGTGTAGTCGCCATAGGCCTGATAGGCTTCGAGCATGGTGAATTCGGGATTGTGCCGGGTCGACAGCCCCTCGTTGCGGAAGTTGCGGTTGATTTCGAAGACCCGGTCGGATAACCCGCCGACCACCAGCCGCTTGAGATACAGTTCCGGTGCAATGCGCAGGTAAAGATCCATCTCCAGCGCGTTATGATGGGTTACGAAGGGCTTGGCCGATGCGCCGCCCAAAATCGGATGCAGCATCGGCGTTTCGACTTCGAGGAAGCCGCGCTCGGTCATCATCCGCCGAATGGCGGCAACCAGCAAGGCGCGCTTGCGCAGGGTGTCGCGGCTGTTTTCGTTCATGATCAGGTCGACATAGCGCTGGCGGTAGCGCGCCTCGACATCGGTCAGACCGTGATATTTCTCCGGCAACGGCCGCAGCGTCTTGGCCAAAATGGTTAAGGTCTGGGTGTCGACGGTCAATTCGCCCCGCTTTGTCCGCCGAATCCGTCCTTCGATGCCGATCAGATCGCCCAGATCAAGATAGGCAAGCTTCGCGCGCTCGTCCTCGGACATGGAGTCTTTGTGGCTGAACACCTGGATCTTGCCGCTGGCGTCGTGCAGATCGATGAACATGCCGGAATTGCGCATGGCCCGGATCCGGCCCGCGATGCGGACAATAACATCGGTATGGGTGTCGTCCGGCAGATCGGCATGATCGGCTTGCAGGGTGGCCGCATCGGCGGTCTTGTCGAACCGGTACGGATAAGGATCGATGCCCGCCGCCTTCAGGCCGCGCAGTTTCTCCAGCCGTGGCGCCTTGATGGCGTCGGTTTCGTCGTGTGGGGGCCGGGTGGCCGACACCGGATTGCCGGTTTCGGGGGCGGTGTCGTCGGATTGGCGGGTCATGAAATCCGTCACGGTTGGCTGATGGAATGGCGAAAGCGCGGCGTGCATCGGGACGCAGGCGGCGAACTATAGTCCGCCATGTCTTGAATTTAAAGGCGTTCGGCGGTGGCGTTCGGCCATGATCCCTTGTTTCGAACCGGGGCCGCTGTCTCTATAGTGCGTACATGTCCGACACGCCCTTGCCGCAACCGGCTTCGAATGCCGCCTCGTCCCGCGCCGCTGCGCCAAGCCCCGGTTTGCCCGATGCGGATATTCTGGTCGCGGGCGCGTCTGGTCTCGTCCTTTTGACGCCCGACGGCGAATTCGAGTCGGTGAGGGTCGCCGAGGCCCGGCGTCGCATTCATGATCGGCCGGTCATGGTCTGCCACGCCCGGTCTATGGCACGGCGCCTGGGCATGGATTCGTTCGCGGCCTTTGACCTGCTGGAACTGTTCGCTTTTGTCCATCCGGCCCGGTTCTGCCGGCCGACCCCGCGCGGCTTGGCCGAGGCGCTCAGTCTGCCGAGGCCGCTGTCATTGGAGGACGCGGCCCTCAGCCTTTTGCGATCGGCCGAACAATTGCTGATCGACTTGGGTGCCCATGACAGGGCCGAGGCCTCGGACCCGGTCGCGATGGCCTGGGCGATGGGGCGGGGCGGCTGGCTTTGGGCGCCGGCGGTCCTAAGCGCGCTCGGCCGCCCGACCGGGCCCGACAAGCCGCCGCGCGGCGGCGAGCCGTTCAAGGTCTGGGCCCATCTGCCCGAATGGGAGGCCGAAGCCCCGCGCCCGCCGCCGGGTCAGCGCACGGTCATGCCCGACGATGCGCGGCGGCGGCTGGCGGCGTTGCTGGGCGAGGGGGCCGAGCCCCGGCCTCAGCAGGCCGATTATGCCTCCGCGGCGGCCGGGGCCTTTGCCCCCAAAGCTTGGGAAGATCAGCCCACCGTGGTGCTGTCCGAGGCGGGGACGGGGGTCGGCAAGACGCTGGCCTATCTGGCGGCGGCCAGTGTCTGGGCCGAAATCAACGATGGCGCCGTATGGATATCGACCTACACCCGCAATCTGCAGCATCAGATCGATGACGAGCTTGACCGTCTGCACGCCGATCCCGTTCGCAAGGCGCGTGATGTCGTCCTGCGCAAGGGGCGCGAGAATTATCTCTGCCTGCTCAATATGGAAGAGGCGGTGCGCATGGTGGAAACCCAGCCCCGCTTCGCCGTGGCGCTGGGGCTGATGGCGCGCTGGGTCGCCAAAACCCGCGACGGCGATCTAAGCGGCGGCGACTTTCCCGGGTGGTTGCCGGATATCGTTGGGCGGGGGCGCAGTCAGGGATTGGCCGACCGTCGGGGCGAATGCATCCATTCCGCTTGCCCGCACTACAACCGTTGCTTCATCGAGCGCAGCGTCCGCCGGGCGCGTAAAGCGAACATCGTCGTCGCCAATCACGCCCTGGTCATGGTGCAGGCCGCCCTTGGCGGTATGGACGATACCCATTTGCCGTCGCGCTATGTGTTCGACGAGGGGCATCATCTGTTCGACGCCGCCGATAGTGCCTTTTCCGCCCATTTGACCGGCGCTGAGACGGCCGAACTGCGCCGTTGGCTCGTGGGCGGTGATACAGGCGGCCGGTCGAGCCGAATGCGGGGCGTGCGCCGACGGGTGGAAGACCTAATCGCGGGCGACACCGAAGCCGGCGAAGCGCTGGACGAGATCGACCGCGCGGCCCGCCGGCTCCCGGCTGAAGGCTGGGCTGCCCGGCTGGCCAAGGACGACACCGAAACCAAGGGGCCGGCCGAGGTGTTTTTGGCGCTCGTCCGGCGTCAGGTGCTCACCCACGCCAAGGGGCGCGACGGTCCCTACAGCCTTGAAGCCGAAGCGGTCGCCATTGTCGATGGATTGCCTGAAGCCGCCCGGACCCTGGCGGCGGAACTCGATCGGCTGATCGAACCCCTAAGGCGGCTTGCCGAACGGTTGCGGGCGCGCCTTGACGACGAGGCCGACAGTCTTGATACCCAGTCGCGGACACGGTTGGATGCAGCGGCCCGGGCGATCGACCGGCGTGCCCTGACGCAGGCGCGCGCCTGGGCGGAAATGCTGCGCTCATTGAATGGCGAACCCCCGACCGGCGCCGTCGATTGGTTCGGGGTTGAGCGCATACCGCAGGAAGGGGGCCTGCCGTCGCGCGAATCCGATGTCGGGTTTTATCGCCATTGGATCGACCCGACCTGGCCGTTCGCCCGGTCATTGGAAAGTCATGCCCATGGTGTCTTGATCACCTCGGCGACCCTTACCGACACCACCGGCGACGTCGAGGCCGATTGGGCCGTCGCCGAGGATCGCACCGGCGCCTCGCGCTATCCCAACCCACCGATCCGGGCGCGGGTGCCGTCGCCGTTCGACTATCCCAACCAGACCAAGGTGATCGTCGTGCGCGATGTCGATCGCGACAGCCCAGATCAGGTGGCGGCGGCGTATCGCGCCCTGGTCACCGCCTCGGGCGGCGGCGCCTTGGCGCTATTTACGGCGATATCGCGGATGAAGGCTGTGCATAGCCGGATCGCGGGACGGCTGGAGGAAGCGGGTGTCCCGGTTTTCGGTCAGCATGTCGATGGGTTGGATCTGGCGACCCTGGTGGAGATTTTTCGGGGCGAGGAAAATGCCTGCCTATTCGGCACCGACGCCCTTCGAGACGGGGTCGACGTGCCCGGACGCTCGCTGCGGCTGATCGTATTCGACCGGGTTCCGTGGCCGCGCCCGACGATCCTGCATCGGGCGCGGCGTGATGCCTTTGGCAAGGGTCGGTACGACGACATGATTACGCGCTATCGGCTGAAACAGGCGTTCGGCCGATTGGTGCGCCGTGCCGACGACCATGGCGTGTTCGTCGTTCTCGACAGCCGGCTGCCCACGCGCTTGGCCGGCGCCTTTCCCGAGGGGGTCGCCGTCGAGCGCTGCGGCCTTGCCGATGCCGTGGAAACGGTAAAGGGCTTCGTCGGCAAGGACAGCGAAAATAGAGCTGCCAAGCCAGGGCCGAATGATGAAGAGTCGGACTGAGACGCAGGGTACCGAGTCTCCGCCTTTAGGTCGTGGTCGGGCTGAATTCGCGAACCATAAGGCGGGCCCAGGTCAAATCCTGAGCACTCAAGTCGTCGGCGAGACGGTCTCTGGCCTCGGCGGCCTGACCGGCGATTTCCTCATAGCTGCGCGATGCCAGTTCCAGCCATGTATAGGCGGCAACCCGGTCGGTATCGACGGCGTCGCTCCACTCCGTCAAGGCGATGCCGGTCCAGTATTGTCCGACTGGGTCGCCGCGTTCTGCCGCCCGGCGATACCAAGAATAGGCTTCGGCTCGGTCGCGTTCGACGCCGCGTCCTTCGCGGTAGAGCGTTCCCATCATCCGTTGCGATTCGAGATCGCCCTGGTTGGCGGCTTCGGCATACCAATAGGCGGCGCGTTCGTAATTCTCGTAGGCGATTTCATCGATCCCCCGGTAAAACCGTTCAGCCAAGCGCCGCTGAGCCGTAGGATCGCCTTCCTCGGCCCGCTGAGCCAAGGTTTCGGTAGCCGGATCGGCCGCGATCAGGCCCTGAACACCCACCGGTCCCGGCGTTGGCGCGCAGGCTGCGAAGGCGAACAACGCGACGGTCAGTGCAAAGAACTTGGTAACGCTTTTCATCGGGTCTCGTCTCCATTTTGCCATGCTTCGGCCCCGTTTCCGACAGGACGGCCGCTCAATGTCAGCGCCGTTCATGGATGTTTGTATTTGAATAGCCTATTGGCAGAAGATTTGCCAGGGGTGGAAATCCCTGATTTTGATAGGCCCTTCGTTCGCGCTTGACGCATTCACCGACAAAGGTCCATTTGCACCCAGCCTGTAACCTGTCGATTAATTTGGCCGAGAAGAAGAAGAGGACGGACGATGACGGATGCTCAAGGTGCTCTGGTTTACACCATGGTCGTGGCCTCGGCCTGCGATGGCGGCATGTCGGACCGCGAATTGGATCGTCTGGGGGAAATGATTCGATTTCTGCCGGTGTTCGAAACCTTCGATCCTACGCGGATCGGCCCTTTGACCGATGACTGCATTGCTGCCATGCAAGATGAAGAAGGGCTGGATGGACTCATGGACCAGATCCTGGCCAGCCTGCCCGAACATCTGCGCGAGACGGCCTATGCGATCGCCTGCGATGTGGTCGCCGCCGACGGCATTGCCAGCCAGGTCGAACTGCGGTTTCTGGAAATGCTTCGTCATCAGCTTATGGTTGACAGGTTGACGGCCGCTGCTATCGAACGCGGCGCCCGAGCCCGCTCTCAGCGCCTTGAGTCGTCATAGTGCCCTTGCCCTTATCGGGCCATAGCTGGCTTTTCGTTCTGGGCAGATGGTTTACACAATTGGGCATTTGGGGAGAATCCCAGATGCCCTGAAAGGAGTGTAGGCCCATGGACGAACGTCTTGGATTCATCGCTCGGCTGCTGGAAGGGGAGAAAATGTCGCCCTTGTGCGGTAACCATCTGACCAGAATGGACCTTCGGGACCGGGATGCAGATGTCGGAATCGAACCAAGAGTTGGTTCAAATCGGCGCGGAATGGACTCTAGTCGCTTTTTTCGGTAACCAGTGCCTCAGCCTTAAGACTTGCGATAATATCTTGACCGCTTGCCAGCCCATGCTTTCGGGCGGCGCTGATTGTTCCCTGTAGATCGCCAGCCTTGATGCGTTCGATTATCTCCCAGTGCTCCCTGCTCTGGTCTGCGAGGCGCCGACTGGTGTATCCAACCATGTGGCGAAGCGTCCGAACCAGTCGATCTTGCATACTCAACACGCGCAAGACTTCTTGGTTTCTGCAATGAGAGTAAATCCAATAATGGAAAGCGATATTCTCCTGTTGGCATCGTTCGCCGTCATTGGCTTTCGAAGCTTCGTCATAGCGCTTTTGTACCGCTTCAAGATGCCGGATGACGGCGGGGCTCAACGCCGTGAACAGGTCACGGTAGACCACGCCGCCGAGTTCAGCGCGTAGTTCGTACAAGTCGGCAATGAACTTTTCGTCGAAAGTCCTGACGCTGGCTCCGTGATTGGGAGTCAGGGTCACAAGGCCTTCCGCCTGCAACCGGTGCAAAGCCTCGCGAATTGGCATCTGGCTGACCTTGTAGCGTGCTGCGAGTTCGCCGATCTTCAAGCGAGCGCCAGGCTCCAACTGTCCGCTTATGATGTCGGAAATCATTGCTGCATGAACGCGCTGATATGTTGTGCCGGAAAGTGATACAGCGTCATCTTTCATTTCATGGCCGCTTCTTTCTCAGTCTCGGCTTGCCGCTGCGCTGAACGGGCAACCGGCAATTCAGCACCTGTCGATGTTATCGATTCAAAGCGGCATAGCGCTTCGCGAGGATTCCCGATCACGCCTACAAGTTTTCCCCCAGTTTCGCAAGATACCAAACCTCCGGTCGTTGTGTCCGGTGCTTTGCTGCCATTGGCTTTGGGTTGCACTTGACCGTCCAATAGAAAGCGTCGTGCGCTGCGCGGGGCCCGTTTTGAAAACCAGCAAAATACCCTGCCCAGCGGTCCGTCTTGCCGACCCTGAAAAGTCCGTGTTGACAAGCCGGGCTACCCTCCATAAAGTTGATATTATATCAAATATCGAGGGCGCTCAATGTCCAGAATCAAACGTGTGACCCTAACTAGGTTCGAGTATCCAGTGAGGAACGTGGGGGTCGCTGCCAACGGATTCGACTCGATCTACAAGCCCAACTTCCGGGGCAAGGGCGTCCAGCAGGTCGTCACCATCGAGACCGACGATGGCGTCCGTGGGGAGTATATGGGCGGGACCGCTCTGATGATGGGTCAGATGCAATATCTCGCCCCCCATCTCATTGGTGCAGACGCATTCCAGCGGGAATTGCTCCACGATGAGTTCAAGCGTGCGCTGCGCAAATACGACAAGATGGGGGTCGGCCCGCTTGACAACTGCCTGTGGGACTGGGCGGGAAAAAAGCTTGGCTGCTCAGTTTCTCAATTGCTCGGCGCCCACAAGTCAAGGATCAAAGCCTATGCCAGTACTTATCACGGTGATGACGAAGGCGGCCTGACCACGGCTCAAGATTATGTCGACTTTGCCGAGCACTGCTACACGCTGGGCTATCGCGCCTTCAAAGCTCATGGCTGGACTGAAGGAGACGCGGCGCGTGAAGTGGAAATGATACTGCTGCTCGGCGAAAAGGTCGGGCACAAAATGGCGTTGATGTACGATTCAGCCTGCCATCTCAAGACTTTCTCCGACGCGGTGTGGGTCGGGCGCGCATGTGACCAGGCGAAGTTCCTCTGGTATGAAGATCCTTACCGGGATACCGGCATTTCCGCCGCAGGTCACCGAAAGTTGCGCCAGCTTATTAATACGCCGCTATTGATCGGAGAGCATGTGCGTGGGCTCGAAGCAAAAGCAGATTTCATTGTCGCTGATGGCACAGATCTAGTCAGGGTAAACCCCGATTATGACATGGGAATTACTGGTGCAGTAAAGATCGCTCATCTGGCCGAAGCAATGGGGATTGATGCTGAAGTACACTCCGTTGGCCCCGCCCAGCGACACTGTGTCGCTGCTTTTCGTAACGCCAGCTATTATGAACTCTGCCTAGTCGGGCCAAAATCTGGTTCCAACAAGCCGGAAATCTACCGTTGTGGCTATAGCGATGCTCTTGATGCTATTGCCGCTGACGGATGTGTTGAAGTGCCGCAAGGTCCTGGAATGGGGGTGGAATATGACTGGCAACAAATCGAAAAGGGTAAAATAGAGGAGCTGGTTTACGAATAGGTCTTCTAAGAGAAATGAGTCATACAGGGAGGAAATCATGTATAAAAATCAAAGAATGATGACGACAGCATTGGCGCTGTCTTTAGCGCTGGGAGCAACTGGGCTTGCGCAGGCACAAACACCTGATGACCAGTTGATTTTTGGATTAAGCATGGCCAACGTTCTCAGCATGGATCCCGGTCAGTCGGGCAGTGCAGAGGCTGATGTCGTAAGGGCTAACATATATGACAGGCTGGTTCAGCTTGATCCGGATAACCTAAGCATTCAGCCGCAATTGGCTGAGAGCTGGGATGTTAGCGAAGACGGGTTGAGCTATACGTTTACTTTGATTGAGGGCGCGACTTTTCAATCCGGGAATTCGGTCACGGCCGATGATGTTGTATGGTCTCTTCGGCGACTCCTGGTTCAGGATATGTCGGGTGGCACTCGGCTGAGGGCGCTCGGATTGTCCCCAGAAAACGCGGAAAGTAATATTACCAATCCGGATGCCGAAACGGTGGTCCTGACACTTCCCGAGCGGACAGATCCTGACATCGTTCTTGGGCTGCTTGCTGAAAACTCATTCTCGGTCATCGACAGCGACCTGGCGATGGAAAACGAGTCTGACGGTGATATGGGCCGTGCATGGCTGGCCACGAATTCAGCCGGATCCGGTCCGTTTTCGCTGGGCAATTGGGAGCCGAATTCGTTGATCATCCTGGATAACTATGGAGATTACTGGGATGGGGCCGCTGAAATGCGGCGGATATTGTTCCGTCACATCCCCGAATCTCAATCCCAGCGTTTGTCGCTTGAGCGCGGGGATATAGATATTGCATTCCAGCTTTCTTCGTCTGATCTCGATGCTGTAGAGGCGCATGAAGACTTGGCTATTGCCTATCAACCTGATGGTGGGTTTTATTTCATCGCCATGAGTGAGGAGCACGAACGGTTCCAAGACGCCCGGGTTCGCGAGGCCATTCGCCACCTTGTCGACTATGAGGGGATCAACGACAGTATTCTGCGCCATTATGGGGAGATCTGGCAAGGCCCGCTGGCACCTAATCGTCCCGCAGCGATTCCCAGTCCAGGGTGGGAATTTGATCCCGAATATGCCAGGGCGCTACTGGCGGAAGCTGGATACCCTGATGGTTTTGAAACAACTCTGCGGGTGCTTTCCGATACCCCGTTTATTGACATAGCGACGGCCATCCAGAGCAATCTCTCCGAAGGTGGCATCGAAGCAGAAATCATCAGCGGTGGCGGCAGCGTAGTATATGACAGAATGCGTGAGCGCGATTTCGACATTGCGGTGGGGCGTGGCGGTATTACGTTGCCGCACCCGGACGCAATGGCAAGTATTGTTTACAATCCCGACAATTCGCCAGAAGCGGCTCTGTATTCCCAGCACTCATGGCGTACGTCGTCCTACAATCCTGGAATAAACCGCCTGATTGAGGCGGCGCGTTCTGCCACGGAAGTCGAGTATCGCAACACCTATTATGAAGATGCGCAACGGCTCTTCCATGCAAAGGTGCCGGCTTGGCAGCCGATCTCTGCGGTCGTCAACGCAGCCGCTTATCGGGCTGACCTTGAGGGCTTCATTATCCACCCGACTCGCACAACTCGGTTGACGGATGTGTCGAAGTCGCGCTGAAGATTGGCGTAGCAGATAGTGGTCCGAGCTGCCGATCGAGGGCGGATCTTCCGTAGGGGTCCGCCCTTGGTTCCGTACGCAAGAAGGGCAATCCATTGTTTGAAAAGCTGGGAACGGTCTTCAGGGTTCTAGCGACTTATGCCATTACCCTGTTTGGCCTGTTGTTTCTCACATTTGCAATTGGCCGGCTGATGCCCATTGATCCAGTCTCCGCAGTCGTGGGCTGGGAGGCGGACGAGGCCACCTATATGCGGGTTTATATGGAAATGGGCCTGGATCAGCCGGTCCATGTCCAATTCTGGATCTATTTGAGCAACATTTTTAGTGGAGATCTTGGCATCGCGCTGCGGACCAGCCGACCTGTCGTTCAGGATATTGCCAATGTATTTCCAGCCACACTCGAATTGGCGACAATCAGTCTGGTGATCGGAGCAGTGGTTGGCGTGCCATTGGGCCTTTACGCGGCAGCCTATCGCGGGGGCTTTTTGGATAATGTTGCGCGCTTCGTAAGTTTGATTGGGTACTCCGTTCCAAATTTCTGGTTGGCCCTAATGGGTTTGCTCGTTTTCTACGGCTGGCTGGGATGGACAGGCGGAAGTGGTCGTATAGCCATATTCTACGAAGGCATGGTCCCCCGACAAACTGGATTCTTGCTTATAGACTCCGCTTTGGCAAATGATTGGGATGCGTTTAAAAGTGCATTTCGCCATATTATATTGCCGGCGTCTGTGTTGGGTTATAGCTCTATGGCATTTATTACAAGAATGACACGAAGTTTTACTCTTTCCCAATTGAATCAGGAATATGTGATAGCAGCCCGTGTCAAAGGTCTTTCGGAAAATACGGTTCTATGGAGGCATGTTTTTCCAAATATTAGAGTGCAGCTCTTGACAATATTAGCGTTAGTTTACGGTGGGGCCGTCGAAGGATCCGTTGTTGTCGAAACGGTTTTCGGATGGCCGGGATTTGGGCAGTATTTGACGAACGCTTTGCTGATGGGTGATATGAATGCTGCAATGAGCTGCGTTCTCATCATCGGATTTGTATTCGTCACGCTGAATATGGCCTCAGACATACTGTACCGCATTTTGGATCCTCGTACTCGATAGGGCCTCACGCGCTAATTTAACCGAGTGGACAAGTGGAAGATGTCAATTTCGCGTTTACATGAATGGCTGCTCAGGGAAGAAGCGAGAAGCGGTTCTCATGCCAAAGCCCAGAGAGCCTATCGTGGAACCTTGCGCTTTCTGTTCAACCCGCTGGCCGTTTTCGGAGCGGGCGTCGTTCTTCTGCTGATCCTGGTGGCGGCGTTCGCGCCATTTCTTGCGACCCACGATCCTGTGGGGCAGAACTTGCAGCGCACCTTGCTTCCGCCAAGTGGAGAGCATTATTTCGGGACCGACCAATTCGGACGAGACGTCTACAGTCGGGTCATTTATGGTTCGAGAATTACGCTGTATATCGTCTTCCTTGTTACGGTGATTGTCACGCCTATCGGGCTGCTCGTCGGCGCGATCTCAGGATATCTCGGCGGGTTTATGGATGCGGTATTGATGCGCATTACCGACGTTTTCCTGTCCTTTCCCAGCCTTATCCTTGCGCTTGCTTTCGTTGCAGTGCTGGGTCCGAACCTGCAGAACGCGATCATAGCCATCGCATTGTCATCATGGCCACCAATAGCGCGCCTGGCGCGCGCCGAAGCCCTCACAATTCGCAAGAGCGACTATATCGCGGCGATCAAGCTCCAGGGGGCGTCATGGCTGCGGATTGTTCTGGGCCATGTGGTGCCGATGTGCGTTTCCTCAGTTGTGATCCGAGCGACGCTGAACATGGCTGGGATCATTCTAACAGCGGCTGCCTTGGGTTTCCTCGGTCTTGGTGCGCAACAGCCCCTGCCCGAATGGGGGGCCATGACGGCCAGCGGGCGTGGCTATCTGCTGAACGCCTGGTGGTTGGTGACAATGCCAGGACTGGCTATTGCGACGGTGGGGCTTGCGTTCAATCTCTTGGGAGATGGTTTGAGAGATGTCCTTGATCCCCGACAATAGTCAGAATGAAGCCAGCGAGGCTCCCCTGTTTTCGGTACGTGACCTGAACGTGAGCTTTGGGACCTATCAGGGCGCGGTGCATGCGGTACGTGGTGTATCCTTCGATGTTGGCCGAGAGAAAGTTGCCATTGTCGGGGAATCGGGGTCGGGCAAATCAACTTTAGGGCGGGCTATCCTACGCCTACTGCCCAGATTCGCCAAGGTCAATGCAACGAGTATGCGCTTCCAAGGCCAGGATCTTCTTGGCGCCAGTGAGAAGTCCATCAGAGCCATTCGTGGAAAACGCATCTCGATGATTCTGCAGGATCCCAAATTTTCCCTCAATCCGGTCGTGTCGGTGGGGCGACAGATTGCCGAGGCCTATAGCGCTCACAACATGGCGTCAGGGTCCGCTGCGAAGAAGCGTGCTATCGAAATGCTTGAGACGGTCAGGATCCGCAATCCGGCGCAAGTCTTTGACATGTATCCCCATGAGTTGTCGGGCGGTATGGGCCAACGCGTGATGATTGCCATGATGCTCGCGCCAGGACCGGAATTCCTGATCGCAGATGAACCGACCTCTGCGCTTGATGTCACGGTCCGGTTACAAGTACTAGCGGTTCTTGACGACCTTGTATCCGAGCGTGGGCTTGGCCTTTTGTTCATTACCCATGATCTGAACCTCGTCCGTTCTTTCTGCGACAGAGTGCTGATCATGTATGCCGGGCGGGTGGTCGAAACCCTTGCGGCAAGCGATCTCGATATGGCCAGCCATCCCTACACGCGCGGCCTTCTCGCTTCGCTACCTCGGGTTGATCACCCGACAGACAGGCTTGAGACGCTCAAGCGTGATCCAGCATGGCTTGAGTAATTGGGCGAGTATGGAGCGGACATGGCGGAACTTAGAATCGAGAACCTGTCCATCGTATTGGGGAATGACACAATCCTGGACAGTGTTTCCTTTGCCATCGACAAGGGTGAAGTTTTTGGACTTGTTGGGGAGTCGGGCTCTGGAAAGTCGACTGTGCTGAAGTGCATATCGGGTCTCTACGCTCATTGGCGAGGCGTTATCGCCGTGGGAGGAGAAGACGTGAGCGGTCTATCCCGAACTGCCCGTAGCCTAAAAATTCAGATGGTCTTCCAAGACCCCTACGGCTCACTTCACCCCCAAAAGACTGTTGCCTCCCAATTGACCGAGCCCTTGCGAATCCATCGGCGCCCGGTCGAGCCCAAAATTCTGGTCGAAGCGCTCGAAATGGTTGGGCTGTCGGCAGCTTTCCTTCACCGTTTTCCGCACCAGATATCGGGGGGGCAGCGCCAAAGGGTCGTGATTGCCCGTAGCCTCTTGCTCGAACCCGACATCTTGCTGCTCGATGAACCCACATCGGCCCTGGATGTTTCCGTTCAGGCAGAGATCCTCAACTTGCTTTGCGATCTTCGCGAGCGCCTTGGTTTAACCTATCTCCTGGTGAGCCACGACTTGGCAGTGGTTGCCCACATGTGTCCGCAGATTGCTGTCATGCGCCAGGGAAAAATACTCGAAATGATCACGCGCGACATCCTGAATGAAGAGCGGCAAGCCGCCCATCCCTACACGCAGGGCTTGATTGTTGCGAGCA
>LFIK01002145.1_pt1 | contig 15911 bp, 17 predicted proteins | sample 643401 | NCBI WGS metagenome assembly LFIK01 (sample SAMN03777447, study PRJNA286221) | soda lake metagenome | biome: soda lake; feature: Kulunda steppe; material: water; isolation source: sample T5-Br brine of Lake Tanatar-5 | place: Russia: Kulunda steppe | collected 2010-07
GTCCTCAAGGCTGATATTGCGATGAGCACTATCAACAAGAAGTGCTGGAGTGCTGAGTTCTTGGATGCTTTTCATGGTTTGGAAAGAAGCGGTGATTTCCAGCATCGCGTGAGAAAATTTCAAACGATCCCACATTGTGGGCAGTCACAATTTGTTGTCGATGTGAGAAAGAGGTTGAGGAGTATCTAGTACCAGGCAAACCAGCTAGGCAATGTAGATCAGATGGACAAAGCTGCAAAATATCATAATTGGGTTGCTTTGCCTCTTAGGTCGGTGACTGTTGATGGACCGCCTCTTTCTGTACCTAGGTATCAGCATCTGAATTTAGGCAAGCAAATACAGCGCAACGTGGCACATTTCAGGTTACATTCCCATGCGCTGCGAGTCGAGACAAGAAGCTGGGAACATTATGATGGTACCTGTTATAAGTGTGGCTTGCAGGCAATTCAAGATGAAAAGCACGCTCTTTTTCTGTGCCTAGGTATTTGCATCTGGATTTGGGCAGGCAAACACAGCACAACGTGGCACGTTTCAGGTTACATTACCATATGCTGCATGTCGAGAAAAGAAGCTGGGAACATCACGATGGTATAAGTGTGGATTGCAGGCAATTCAAGACTAAGACCATGCTCTTTTCCTGTGTCCTTGCTTGCAAACGTGATTTTTTAGGCTTCAATTTGCATACTTGTGTCATGATTTACCACTCACTGACCCCCCCTTTTCTTTTCTGGTGAAGGTAAAAATGCTCCGGATACTCGAGCAGGCGGCGGGGCACCTGTGATGGAAAGTCGATTATCCACCCACGCAACCTGTGGGTCCGGGGTTCGAACCTCGCTGGAGGCCACAACCGGCTAAGCTGCCCTGTTCGGCGGATACAGCCTTGAAACCTTACCTTACCTTGCCTTTTCTGGTGAAGGGGCTTTTCTTCCCAAGTGGCCCCTTTTCCTTAGTAGATGTGAGGAGCTTTTTGCTGCTTGCCTAGTTTTTCTTTTCTTTTCATGATTTACCAAAGGCACACAAAATTACTGCCAATCAGACTGGAGCTTTTTATTTCTCCCAAGGTTGTTCTGAGGATGTCCTCAATTTTCTCCCATCATTTCATTTCAAAGCTTATGGATGTTTTCTGTACGGCTGGTGCTCACCAGCAACCTGAACAGTCAAACTACCTGGCTGAAGGTCAAATTTAAATTTAGGCGGGGTGAGGGTGCATAGATAGCTGAACCTGCCGAACCAACACAGCTTAGCCAGACCTGCAACCAAAACGTAACAAGTTTCTGGCCCCGTGCCTGTGTGGGGCTTGAAACTTCAACTAGTCCTGCTTACCTACAGTAACCCTTTTATCAAAAGTTTTAAATCAATTTAATGTCAGGGACTTTTACCAGGACTCCAGTATTCGGAGTACTGCCTGTGGAAGTCTTGTTCAAAGATCATAACCACCTGGTCGCACGGAATCCTTGTCCTGATGGGTGCTAGAAACTCATTGTGAGGTCATGGCCTCAATTAGCAGCTGCAACACAAGCGTGCACATCTACAATGCTCCTCAAGTGCAGAGGAGGAACTTTTGGCGAGCGGAATGTGGACGAGGGGCAGGGCCCAATCAGTGCTCAGGCTCACAGAGCTAGAATGGGCCTCCTGCTTTCACAGGTAAGGCATCAGTAAAGCATGGACATGACACATTCACAATGCAAAATAAGCTGAAGCGGCTTGCCATCATGGAAGACGCTTGGCTGAAGCAGGGAGCACCCGAGGGTATGCCTGAGGGAAGCAGTGACACCCAGAGAATGGGCGGAGGCTGCTTGGTCTACCTAGTAAGCGTCTCCCAGGGGCTGGAGAAATCAAAGTAGCGGAACTCCTGAGTCAGCTCCACTGGCTCAGAAATAACGCGCTTCTTGGTGTAATCGTACCGGACCTGCACAATGACAAGAAGTGTGTAAAAATGATGAAGCTGCTGGAATGCAGCTGAGAGAAACGAACCCTTGCACCTGCAAATTCCTGCTTCCAAGGCACTCAAGGGGAAAAGCAGAGGCATGGTTTTATAAAACCAAAAGTTTTATGAAACTATGCAAAACCACTACGGAAACAGAGCGCCTTTTGCAAATGCGTATTGTGATTGAGCCCAGACTAGCTTTTTGTTGCATGAATTAAGGATGGGTTCAAACAGCTTTGTACAGAGCCCTGCAGGCACAGCTTTGTACAGAGCCCTGAGCGGACACCACTGATGCGCATGCTCATGTACAGAGCCCTTAGCTCTGCAGATCCAAATAGACTCATCTGTGCCCCAGAGCCAGCCAATGTGAGGCTTGCTCTTGACAGAATGGTGCACGGAGACCGCACACACAGTTTGAAGCAGACCCTTGGCCAGCATCCAGCCCTCACATACCTCAGTGTAGCCGGACAGGGGGAAATCCTTGCGCAGGGGGTATCCAGTGAAGCCGTAGTCGGTGAGGATGCGGCGGAGATCTGGGTGCCCAGCAAAGAAGACGCCATACATGTCCCAGGTCTCTCGCTCAAACCAGGAGGCTGAATTCCAAACTGGGACCACCGTGGGAACGGGCGTCACCTCATCAACTGGCACCTGTGCATGTTAAAACTCAGGAGATGCTCTTCTTAACACAAACCAGCTAGGGAATGGCCAGCTATTGAATGAACTGTTGCACAATGTTCTTCATCAAGTCATCACAAGCTACTTTCTATTCTAGGCCAGGAGCAAAGCAAGCTGGGCACTTAGTCTGATGCCCAAACTCATGAGAACTGAGTGAATTCCTAAAGACTGCTCGTACTATTAAGGGCCATATCATGCTTCGACGTGCTCACTTACAGACACACTCAGTTGAGCAAAGGTCTGTGCGCACAGACGAGTGCACGCATGCACACCACAGACGACGCTACACATGTGCACACACATACACAAACACACACAAACCTGCGCGCAAGCAAGCAGGCATGCACATTCGCACGCTCCTGAGTGGATTCTTAGGGAGAGCACTGCACTGCACTGCACTGCACTAGCGAGCATGCATGGGTTACCTCTCAAACCCACAAAGTGATTCTCAGCACACCCCGGGTAAAAGAAGAGTGCGCCTGAAGGATTTCAGTGCTTTCCCACTCACACGCCAACAAAGTTGGATGGCCATTTGCCTTGGCTCTAGGATGCTGCTTCCCACCCACACACCTTGATACGGATACGGTTGTTCCACCTAGGGGACAGCAGGTGGTACACAACCTCGAAGCGGGCAGGGCGCTCGGGGAAGTCCACTGCCGTGACGTCCACCAGGCACTTGAACTGGGTGTTGACGTGGTCCCGCAAGAAATACATGAGCGGGACTAGGTGCTCGGGCGTAGTATAAAGCGTGGGCTCCTGGAAGCCGGGCAGCGTGTGAGCGGACATGGACGGCCCGTGCGTGGCCATCGTGATGAACTTGGGCACGGTTTTGATGAGGTAGTCAGTGAGTCCTCCCTCCCGCCCGAAGGCAAAGTCCTTAGCGTGCTGCTGGTGAACATACTTCTTGCCCTCGGGCTTGCGCGCGTACGCGTAGGAAAAAGACCGCTGCTGCTGCAGTGCCCACGGCATGTTGCTGTCGCTGCTTGACGTGCTGCAGCAGGGGCTGGAAGAGGCAAGCTGCTGCTGCTGCTGCTGCTGCTGCTGGAGAATGGTTGGCAACGGGGCGTCAGCACTGCAGCAGAGTGCAGTAGAGGGTGCAGATAGGTTGCAGGGCTCTAGCGCGTCCAACTCCTCTTCAGGCATTCTCGCTTCACACAGTCTGTCTGTAAAGCCAGAATTATCCTCTCCAGCAAGATGGAACTCAAAAGTACTTTGCTTACCTGCTGGAACCCTGCAGCGCGCGTGCGGCAAAGCCCCTCCAGCCCTGCGCAACAGCTGTCAACTGCTGCTGGGCTTGGCCCTGCAGGCATGGGGCCCTCAGCAATCCCAGGAGCCCAGGCATTGCCTTTTCCTAGACTGCTCTACACAGTATTGATATTATTACGATCTGTAGGTTGATTCCAGTAGCGCAGAGCTTCTCTAAACCCTAGTCGGTTTGCAAGAGGAACCAACACCGCGATAGGCAGCCCACTTATCTTAAGAGTGCCAGCTCACTACTGGTGAACTGATTGATGTTGTTGTGCGGAGGCTTTGCAACTCGCAAAATGCGTGCTAGCGCTCGAAGTAGCCTGTTAGAATTCATCTCTCCAACTGTTGGGCTACAAATCCCAACTCATATCAGGATTGCAAGAAAATGATGTGTTATCCAGCCTCAAAAGGATTAGACGCTGGATTTGAAGGAATGTGAAAAAACCTTAGCTGGTGTCAGCAAAACTGCCAGGACAGGTCTGCAAGAGATGCCAGGGCTCAGTAGAGGAATCTGCTTTACATGGGTACCTGTAATTGCTCATTCATCGACAATCCCAGACCCTGAGAGGTGAGACTGGATGTTGGCAAATCCACAATAGGCACTGTGACAACTGTGGCTGAAGTTGAGGACGAAAAACATGTCCTCTTTTCATGCCCTTGCATGGAAATGTGCAATTTGAGAAGAGCAATTTACAAATCTTACCGTGGCTGACGGAGTTTATGTGGGAGACACTGGAGCTTTCTATTTTGACAACATTGCTAAAAATGTGACCTTGTTCCTCGTGAAGCAGACGCACAAATCACTTCTTTTCATTTCTGAGACAATGGATCTTTTTTGTCAGGCTGGCAGTGACCAGCAAGCCCAGCAGTCAGCCCATCTGGCTGAAGTTCTCATCCCATTGTAACTGTAACCAACGTAACCAACAGGGACGGCCAGACAGGTATCAAGAAATGCTGCGCAATCAGCTTGTCGATCTAGAGGTCAGGTACTCCGAGCATCAGCCGATTCAGATCACCTCGGAGCCCTGAATTTGTGGGCTGGCTTGAAATTTAGGTAAGGAGCACAAGGCCCGCACACACAGATCACAGCACAGGCAATAAGTCCAACACGAACTTCCGCGTAACAGTGCGACAGACCCCCTAGCGTGGCTGAAGAGCTTTGCAGCTTGGCACCTTATTGCAGCTGTGCTGCTGCTGCTGCTGCTGCTGCAGCTGCTGCAGCTGCTGTACCAATTCCTTTCCTATGATGCTTGACGACAATGGCATCTAAACAGCTCTAACAGTAGTTTCGTGAATCAAATGCTGTCCAGCACTTTCAAACGTATTTCCTTCCTTACTTCCCTTAGAACACTCTCCTACCCTAAGCATCAATTCATCCAATTACCAACTGGTGTATGGAAAAGAGAAGCATAAAGCACTCCACGCATGGTCATTCAAGCAAGCGTGCCGCGAAGAGAGCCACTGGGCCCTTGGAAAAGGTGTCACAGCGAGGGAGATTTCAATAACATTGGGCCCTTGGAAAAGATGTCACAGCAAGGAAGCTCCTAAACAAGATAGCAAGAGTCACAAAAAGAGGTTGCAAATTGGTTGGATCTCTTGGGCGAATTGCTCGTCACATTAGATCAGGCCTTGCTGCTCCATTGCGTGGGCCATGTCTGTGACCATTTGCTCGGGCTGGATGTAGCTGCTCATGCCCAGATCCTGGGCAGCTCTAGAAGTGTTGATTACAGGCTTGCGGGCATAATGGGTGTCTGTGATCGCGCGAGGCAGGCCTAGCAGTGGACCTGTCCGCGCGTGTTTCAGTTGAACATGTTGGGATTTTCAAGCGGTACATGCTACATTGTTGCATGCTACATCAGGCAGCAATTGTGCACCATCCACACATGCCATAAGGCAGGAATTGTGCACTGTCCACACATGCCATCAGGCAGCAACTGTGCACCATCTACACATGCTATCAGGCAGCAATTGTACACCATCCACACATGCCGTCAGGCAGGTCGAGCACACGCATGCTTGGATTGCTGCATCATGTTTACCCCCAACCACGGGCATTCCTTTGCCAGCTGCACAGCCCAGCAGAGGGCACAACCATGCCGTCATCCCGACAATTACCAAGGAGCTTTGCGCCCCAAGCAGGCGCCACGAGGAACGGCAGCCACAGGCGCTTGCTGGGGTAAAGCTGTGCCAATGCCTGCACGTGTGTGTAGGGCAACAGGAACCAAAGGAGCGCAGGCTGCGCATCAGGACTCCAGCGAGTGGAATTGCCGACATCATGCTTGGTGCAGGGGGGAGCCATTGGCGCTCAGTTGGTGGTCTGACGGCTGAGACAGCGGGCATTGCTGGTGGAAATCTTGGCAGCTGCTTCTCAGTTGCTTGCACCCACCCTTGAGGCCAGGAGTAGGAAATACACGGAGCGCGCATTGAGGAGGTAGCGGCCGCGTGTTTCTGGCCTTGCCAGAGCTCGGCAATGGGCGGCAGCAACATCCCTGCACGCAAACCAGGGGAGGGAAGAAGAGCTCCCAGGGGCGCAAAAGAAGCTCCCACGTTGCAATGGCTCAGTCTCAGTTGTGATGGACACAGAGCTTGCAACCAATGCCTAGGGGTGCACTGCCGGTGTAATGCACACATAGCATTGTCGAGAGGTGAAAGCAATGGGTGGCTGTACCTCACATCTGCGGAACCCGCTCCCAGGAGTGGCACAAAGATGGCCATGCGCCCGTTCAGCATGCGCAGCACTTGCCCCACAGACTCACTGTCAACCCTGCCATGAGAGCAAGCAAGGCGAGAAGGCTCTCTGAACATGGCACGCAATACCCTTTTCAGGGGCACAAGCGCATGTGATGCTGGCATGTTTCCCCATGTAGTTCACAGCTGCGGTGAGGCAAGAGCTGCTGAAAGGCACAGCAATCAATGGAAAGTCATCATGAGCAGCATAGCTGTACCTGGAGCTGAGCGGCGGCCCATAGACTGCTGGAGGCAAGATGGCCACGAAGCGGAAGCGAGAGCGCTCTGCTATTGCATGTGCTTCTTTCTCAGCAGCAGCCTGCAGGCAGCACAAGCTCTTGGGGTCTTGATCACATACATGCAGCAGCCCAAAATGGGTGAGGTGTGTGTGTGTGTGTGTGTGTGTGTGCATGTGCAGCAACACACCCTGAGCCAGGTCACTTAGTGCCTACCTTTGCGTAGAAGTAAGCCAAGGGCCCCCCTGCAGCCGAGGGGTCCTCAAGAATTTTGTTCCAATCAGCCTCTGCATCAAAGGAGAGAGGACCGCGCGTGTCCTCGTGTGCTGTCATTTTTACTATCTCAGGCCTACGGCATTGCCCTTACTCTGTGCCCTTGCCTCATCAGGGGTGTTGCTCATCTTGTACATCATGAGCATTACACAAGTCACAAGAAGGGGAGGTATCGTGAGTCCAGGTCACAGTTTTAATTCATAGAGTGTGGGCACAAAGTTTGATGCGAGCCACGCTGCGAATAACGTCACAAGGAAGATCAAGAAGCATGTATCTAGGAAGGGTGTATGGCGAATGTGTGACCAGGGCCCTCTTGGTAGGGCGCACCATATTATTATCATTGAAAGCTTGAGCAAAAGTGAAATTGAAGGAAACTTTCATGGTGATCTGTGACAGAAATTGGAAGCTTGCCTGAAAAGACATGGTCTGGGCCAAGCTCTTTGGGATCAGTCCAACATGCTGCAGTGGATGAAGTTAGCACCTGTCAACCATAATGGAACTCATGAGCTTGAGCATGGTTATAGACAAAAAATGTTGGCAGTGTACATTAAGGCCCAACATCTGTGTGCTTACCACAGTATCAACGCTAGGGCAGCAAGCAGCTGTGTGAAGTACGTTCCTGACTCCTGCAGGGTTTGTATGTATGTATGAGGTTTGTATGTGTTTTGTGGCAGCAGACAGGGCAGGAAGTGCGGTTTATGAGGATCACATGCCCAAGTGCACATGGAGAAACCTGCATAGATCTAGTATAGGTCCGCAAGGCAAGGAATGGGCAGTATCGCAAGCCCTGACACACCTTGGCTTTCCTTAACGCTTCTAGCATGAGGGAGCTGGGTGATTCAAAGATGATGGTCTAGACTCAATGCAAGGCTGAAGTTTCTGGCATGGATCCCATGTGGCCATGAGGAACTGTCAACAAAGGAAGAGAGTGACTTTTATCTCGTTACCGGTGATGGCTGGATCAACCACCATCTCCATCTCTTTTCCCCTGGGAAGGTTGATGATGTAAGGACTGGCAGTGTGTACGACGGCAGTGCATCCCCTAATCGCCTCCTCGAATGAATGTGGCTGTGGATGCATGAAAGGGACAGCAACGATGGCAAGTTTTGGCGTGTCTGCAGGTGAATTTGCTGAGCATCATGTGCTCTAAAGGCCAATTGCTTCCCCGATCCTTTAAGTCATGCATATGACCGACTTGTATAAGGATGATCATGCACGCATTTCATCCTTTAATACATCCTTGCTTTTGCTATCTTCAGCATTCTTGAATTTTAGTTCACTTTCAAATTTAGTCTTTTCCTCTGCATTTGCTGCTCCCCTTTCCTGTCTTGGTGCCACCAATGCTGCTTCCGCGGGTAAAGAGCAACACACACCTGCAGAAGGTCTGCTTCAAAGAGCTTGAGCTGCTCTGAGGTTGGCGCAAGTGCTGAAAGATGTGCCAAGCTTTTCAATGATCTGGAAGTTGCATGGACACAGCACCCTGCTTTCAAAAGTCTCGCGACAATGTGGGAACCAATGTAGCCGCCTGCACCTGTCAAGCAGCAAGCACATGCTTTTTAAGCCTGAGACTTTACACATTTATCATCAGAGTATCATCAATGTGGTGATCAGCGTTCTGAATAAAGATCACTCTATAGCACAGGTCAACCAGTGACCCCGGCGTCCACGGACGCTTGATCAATGACCCGCTTCTGATCTGGCATTGGAAGCTGTACAAGACTCGAGACTTTGACTTTCCAGATCATGCATGCTTCCATGAACCTTGTCGCGTGGAATTCGTCTATGCTGAAGCTTGCACCCTGTCTAGGTGTGTGTGCCCGTGCCGCAGGCCCCCAAAAATTTTGAAATAGCCTCATTTCCTCACCGGTAACGCACACACACTTTCCCTGAAGGTTCATCTCTGAAGCATCCAGGGGTGGTTGCATGCTTTCAGTAACCTGCGACGCTTCTTTGAAGCGTATGAAAAAAAAAGGAGGTGACATTAAATTTTAGAAATGTTTTGATAAGAAATTCAGTTGAAGCATCAAGCATTGCGCGCGCGCTCACCTGAATTGAACAATGTATTAACTGAATTGACTGGATGCGATGCAAATTATCAATGTGATATGATATAAACGAGCGTCCCACTCCACATTCCCATGTCCTCTTCGCATGAAAAGGGGGCTTGGGTTATCAGCATTGCCAGCCTTGCCCTGGTGGTGATCTCATGTGGGCTCCTCCTCCTAGGTGTGCACGTGCTTTAATCTGCAATCCATGCTACACGCAGATAGCACTTCGAATGGACGTTCGTACCTTCCGCATCTGGCAATGGGGATGCTCACTCACTCACTCACACAGCTCCTTCCCTTAACTTGTCTGCAGGAACTCTAGAATTGAGTGGCCTTCTGGGGCCCTTGCAGGTAAGCCAAAGAGCACACACTTAATTAACAATGCGCTCCCAACATGCCCACGCATTCGCCTTTACTAACACAAGTTTGGTGACCAAACGCGCACACAGCACACAATGTTGTGCTCAAACGTGCGCACACACACATGCACGCGCGCGCACACGCACAGGCACACGCGCACACACGCAGAACACACACTTGCGCACACACGCACGCACACATGCACACGCGCACACACACGGGCCCAAGCACGTGCACACGCGCACACACACACATCACGCATACGCATGCATACACATGCGCACGCATACGCATGCACACCCGCCCACTCGAGCACACTCACAGGTCGGTCCGTTCAGCTGCCGCACATGGCGCCCCCACAACATCCTGGCCTGCCTGCTGTGGCTGCCCACCCTCGGCGCTGCGGCGTGGCTGCTGGCGGACTCGGCTCATGAGAAATCCACCTCTGGGCCTGGGGCTGTGGAAGGCGGGCGCCTACTGGAGGCGTCCCTGGCCATGGCCGTGATCATGGTCACTGGCCACGCCGTGGTCATAGTGGCCTACTGCCTGCGCGCCCACCAGCGCGCCAAGGCCATGCGAGAGCTGCCCACGCAGCAGCTGCTGTCCTGCGCGCAGCAGGCCACGCGCAGCAACCTGGGCCCCTCAGCTGCAGCCGCAGGCGCGCAATCCTCCAGCACCAGCCCCCCCGACCCTCCCTTCAGGCTGCAGTTTGGCCGCAGCGATGGCGCGTTTGGGTACACCCTATTTATCCCTGCCGAGCAGGTGGGTGCATGCCTGCTGCAGCCGCACCAGCCCGGAGGGCCTTGGCCCGGATGCGCAGAGGGGCCGCGCTTGGGCAGGGCCCAGCAGGGCAGTGCAAGCCATGTGCAGGGGCGCTGCGGACGCCATGCCCTGGTCATACCTTGTTGCGTGCACCCTCAGACTTTCAAGCGTGTCTGAAGGGGTGGCGTGTGCACTTGTGCATGCACGCCTACATATGCACGCCTACATGCACGCCTACATGCACGCCTACATGCACGCCTACATATGCACGCCTACATGCACGCCTACATATGCACGCCTACATATGCACGCGGCGCACCTCCACTTGAACAAGGCACGCCTGAACGCCGGCTTGCGCGCGGTGTGGGTATGCATGCCTGATGCTGGTCTGCCGCTCGCTGATGAGCATCCACACAGGCGTGCCTACTCCTGCATGCGTCTGCGTGCGCGCAAGTGCGTACATGTGCCCACAGACGCACACACATACCTGATCTACCCTCCGTCACGTGTGGCCTCCTCTCAGGAGGAGGAGGAGCTGCGGCGCGCCATGCAGCAGTACCACCCCCACAACAACGCCGAGGCAGGCGTGCCTCTGGCCAGCAACCTTACCAGCAGCAACACCGCGGTGGGCCCCACAGGGCTCGGGGCAGGCGGCAGGAAGATGGTGAAGATGCGCAGCCTGCAGGAGGCAACTGAGTCAGGGGCCCCCGGCGCTGCCATCCTGTCCGCCCCCCCGCCAGTGGTATCCTTCCCCAAGCCCTCCCGCAGCGGTGGCAGCAGCAGGAACCCCTCCCCATTCCGCCGCGCCACGCACGAGGCCGGCGAGCTGCGCAGCAGCTGGCACGGCGTGCGCGCTTCTACTGGCGTGCTGCCGCAGCGGCCGCTCGACCCGGGAGGTGTGGCGCTGGCCTTCCCTGGCACGCACCCACCCGCATTGGACGCCCCCAGCGGCCTGCCCCTGCAGCCCCTGCAGCCGCACAGGCCCCCCCCTCCCCCTCCCACACATTCTGCGGCAGCCGCTGTAGCAGCAGCTGCTCCCGCAGCCCCCACCGCGGCTCCACCCCCCGCAAGTTCTCCGTGGCAGCTGGTTGAGCCACGGCACCAGCACCAGCACCAGCACCGGCACCAGCAGCAGCCGCAGCAGCCGCAGCAGTACGCCTTCCCCCCGGCGGCTGAGGCCGACAGGCAGGCCCCTACCACGCCCCCCGGCGCCTTGGCCCAGCCTGATGGCGCAGCGGGCCAGGTCGCACCGCCACAGCTCACGCCGCACGCGACCTCACAGCAGCCGGGGCCCCCCGCCGCACCTGGCTCCCCAGCCCCGCCTTTCATGCTGGGCGCTCTGGACAGCCACAGCCACCCCAACACGCCTGCTTTCGCCACGCCTGGGCCACCCTCGTTGCCCCTGCAGCATCCCCTCTCTGCACCGCCGTACGTGGCTGCAGGCTCCCCGCCGCCCCTGCTGCGCAGAGGCAGCGGCACGCCCACCGCCCAGACCTCCGCCTCCCCATCCTGCAGCTCCTCCATCACCTTCCAGATGCAGCCGTCCGAGCAGCACAGCCTGGGGGGGTACGAGGATGGGCTGCCGCCGCGATCCACCACCACCGTGGCCTCCTGGAATGAGCCTGAGGAGCCGCCTCAGCAGCACACACCAGGTGTGCGTATACGCAGGGGGTGGCAGCCAGGGATGGAGAGGGTGGAGAGCCTGCGCCAGTGCAGCAGAGAGCCTCGAGGGCGGGCCAGGGGCATGTGTGTGTTGTGTTACGTGGTGTGTGTGCGCGCATGTGTCTCGTTTTGTGAAGGAGCAGGGCACGGCCTTGCAGGGCCGAGGGCGCCAGGGCACAGCTGGGTGGTGGATGCCAGGGGTTGGGGTTGTAACGTGCTTGCACGTGGCTGTTGATCGCGCATGGGTGTTGCAGGAGGGTGCGTGGCACGGTGATGTGTGCCGCAGGCGCTCAAAAGGCAGGCGTGGTGCGACCTGGCTGGGCGGGAACAGGCTGTGCTCGCAGGGAGGACCCAAGGCACACACACGGGCCTGACCCTATCCGGTCAAGGCTTGCTCCAACCATGCTCCCTGGCAGCCCTGTTTGTGCGCGCATGTGTGTGTGTGCGTGTGTGTGTGTGTGCGTGTGTGTGTGCGTGTGTGTGTGTGCGTGTGTGTATGTGTGATCACGCGCATGTGCACATGCATTGGCAGGCACCCTTACATCCCGCTCCCCTGCTTTTGCTCGCTCCCACAACGCTGCCTGCAGGGCGCGCACAGCGCCGCCGCCAGCAGCAGCAGCACCGCCGCACCCGCTCACACCCTGTAGAGCCTGAGCACGCGGGCGACCGGCTGGATGTGTCGCTGCTAGCGGGCAGCGGGAACGACAGCCCCGAGCAAGCAGAGGCTGAGGCAGGGGGGCAGGGGGCAGGCGGCGCGGGCGCGCTTGCAAGCCTGCGGGCCAAGAGTGGGGGCCTGGCTGCCTCACCGCAGCTGTGGGGCGACAAGTGACGGAAGACCGTGCCGCTGTGGGACGGATGGGCGCGCTGCTGCAAGGCATGGGGTAGCCGCGCCCATGTGTGCCGATCTATGCATCTGTGCTTGGTGCTGCGCTTTCGGTAGCTTGGCGGTGACGGTGTCATATCACATGTGATTTATTTCCTATGTGCTGTGTCTCCCTCGCAGAAACCGGAGAGGTGCATGCCTGCTTGCGCGCTCCAAGCGAAAGGCAGCAAGAGCAGGTCCGCCGCGGGCACCTGTCGCGGATTTGCAGCTTGATCCTGAAAATGCTACTTGTTTAGGGCCTGGAGTAGGGCGTGCACAATGCGGTGGGGTTAGTCATCAGAAACGGGGGTCTGTTAGCACAGGATGAGCTAGTGGAGCATGTGCCTTGTGCAGATCCACACACGAGTGCATAGGACTACATTCATCAGTATGCTAAAATAAAAAACTGGCTGGCGGTGGGGAGGGGCGTGTCAGCTGTCATTCGTGTGTTGTATGTGCATGTGTGAGTGCGCACTACAGTGTGCATGTGCGTTCGTGCCTGAGTGTTGTGTAATGAGTGTTGGTGTGTGTGTGTGCGCTCTCAACAGAGCATGTGTCGTTGAGTAGAGTCTAAAATAGCTTTGCTCAGGAGTCTGGACAAGCATTTCACTGCTTGGGTCTAGGGTAGGATTCATGACATGGTTATGTGCACAATAGCTTGTTTCTTGCAGAAGCGCCAGCTGCCTTGTCCTGCACCCAAGTACTGCATAGCACGAGCATTTGGTTCCCTTTTTGATGCATCCTTGTATCGAGGCCAGCCTGGGGCCTTTGTTCTTTTTCTAGCACGATGCAGTTATAGTAACTGCTGTAATCATAGGCTGCCTTTCTCAATTTGTAGATGACACCCTTGTTCTTAACAAACTTAGTAGCTGAAGCCAAGCAGGCCTGCAGCCAAAACCATCAGAAGGCAAGCAAGGTGGTGTTCTGAAATCTAGGCACAGTACTCCAGGCAATTAGGCCAGGCAAACAACTCGAAGGCCAGGCCTTTGGTGTCTGCTAGGCTAATGAAGTCTCTAACTTCGAGTCTAAGCCTCAGGCTGTTTGAGCCACTTGAGAGGGTGTGGAAGAGGTGGTGGTGTTTAATGCGCAATTCTATCAAGCGTGCACTCGGGCAGTCTTAAAACACATGCTCTTCATCTTGCACACAGGCATGGTGCCAGTCGCAGGTTCTAAGCTTGTAAGGAACTTTGTGCTGTTGATGCTGGAGCAACTCGACATTCAGGTTGTGACCAGAGTGTCTGAGTCTGGAGAGCGCGTGTAAGATCATCTACTCTAACTATGATAGTTAAGGAAAATTTGTCGCAGGTAGGAAGGAAGAGTCGGTTTGGTTGCGCTTTTTTGATCACCCACTTCTAAGGGCACTTCAAAATTGGTGATATGCGTACATCCGATGCTATGTCAGCGAGGCGTATTTTGGTACCTTTGCAGATGTAGCTTCAGACGCAGGCCTGATAGGTTCCAGCTAACTTTCAGTTCATCAAATTTCTGCTAAGCTGCCCTCTGGCAGGAATAATAATGTGAACCTTAAGATTATCCGAACTTCATGATGAGTTGGCTACAACGTGGTAATTTGCCCAAATAGTACTTCAAGGCCCCATGGGACTCCCAGGGCTCAGAGCCCTGAGGCTGAAAGCAAAGCTCGACCAGTAATGTGTCTGTCTTTGTCTGTCCCTCTGCTTTGAATGACTAATACTAGTAGCCTTGGAAGCTTATACTTTGGGCTCATGCATAAAGCCAGAACTTCTGGCGGCCTGGTGGCAAATATAAAACCTTCCTAAGGTGTAGTACAGCCCATCATTCAACGAGTCAAGTTGACGACTAGGAAGGTGTTAGTAACAACTTCCTGGAGACATTGGCCACCAATCTGGTGGTCAAGTCTATGGACAGTATTGTGGTTAGTCAGGTACATTGCTATCAGGACTTGCAAAAGCGGGCAGTCTGGACTTCAAGTAAATTGTGCAAGCTATCCCTCTGTTCAGTAGACCGCAGCAGATCGCTGTAACAGCAATTACAGTAATGATTTCACAACTTGTTGTTATTTTCATTGGATTGGAATTGCATGAGCTGACCTTGGTTGTGAGTGGTGTGGGATGCCGCATCTCAGGCAGCCTGCGAATGGCCTAGATGTCAGAGTTTGAGTGATTGAATCCATAGTTTGTCTACGTAGTTACTCTTTTTTCCTTTGGATCCATGCAGCCCTTCAATTGGCTTGGTTTTGTTTTTGCCATGCCCCATGTTCATCAATTATGGGCAACTTGCCCATACTACATAGGCATACTATCGATTCAATCATTCAAACTCAATTTCAAGTTAGAAGTTTTTCACGGTGCTTGTTGCACCATTGAACAACTTTGATCAGAAACACTATTGTTTTTTTGTTTTGTTGGCAAAAGCGGACCATCCAGTTTGCCTACTGCTGGCATAATATTACTTGACTGCAAGTTAAGTCAGAGTCATTCTGTAAGCTTCACATCATGATGCTATCAGGTGTTCAATTATTATATGTAGTACGGAAGAGGCAGTCTACCTATGATGGACCATAAGCATGTCTGGAAGGGAAATCAGGATTGGAACTGTAACGTGTCAATTAAAGAGACAAAATACAAATGTATACACAAGCGATTAAGCAGCACAGAGACATGTCAGAACGAAGGGGCAAGTATGCTGGCACTCATGAGGGGGAGTATGCTGGCACACATGAGGGGATGCTTAAAGGACAGACAAAAATGGGAAAAGTTGTGATGCATTGAAAAGCGAAGTATGTAAGTATATAGCCGTTGTAAGATAGGAAAGACAGGTGAAAGTGCTTACAGGAACAAGTTTCTAATTGTTCCATACAGCTTACAATCTCCAAAAAGCCCAGCAAATGGACATCAATGAGGGATACCTTTCAACAAAACTCTTATCGGTCATACCTGTCATTAGGTGTCACATGAACTATCACCACACCCTCATTTCCTGGCTCTACAAAATGCTTGCAGCCCTTTTGCTTTGCCCAATCAAGTACTGCGCAGCACAAGGCAGGTGGAAGAGGCGAGCTCGATAGGGTTCACCAGACAAGTTGGGCGATGAACAGTACAAGTGCAGAAGTATATGGTCCAGGTGCTATAAGGATAGCCTGGCAAATATGA
>LFIK01002148.1_pt1 | contig 15903 bp, 10 predicted proteins | sample 643401 | NCBI WGS metagenome assembly LFIK01 (sample SAMN03777447, study PRJNA286221) | soda lake metagenome | biome: soda lake; feature: Kulunda steppe; material: water; isolation source: sample T5-Br brine of Lake Tanatar-5 | place: Russia: Kulunda steppe | collected 2010-07
ATCAGCAGTTGGATTGCCTGTGGTTGCCAGAATTTCAGAAACCAGCAGAAACCAGTAGAAACCAGGCTTGGGTTGCCATCTCACAGCAACTGGGTGGTAACCAAGCAGAATTGGGATTTTGAGCGTGAGAGTTGTACTGATTACCTAGAAATCAGTGGCAATCATGTGTGCCCGGACCAGCCCAGAAATCAATCAGCAATCAGCAGTTGGATGGTTTCCAGCCCAATTGCCAAATGATTTCCGAGTAACCAGTGTGAGAAGCTAATATTGGAGTGGTTGCCACCGGTTTCTAGAAACTGGATAAGTAATCAAGGATTACTAGAAACCTTGATTGTAATTGGGCTAGCAATCACAGGTACACTGGTTTCCAGCCCAATTGTCAATTGATTTTCGAGTAACCAGTGTGAGAAGCTATTATTGGAGTGGTTGCCACCGGTTTCTAGAAACTGGATAAGTAATCAAGGATTACAAGAAACCTTGATTGTAATCAGGCTAGCAATCACAGGTACATTGGTTTCCAGCCCAATTGCCATATGATATCCAAGAAATTAATTAAGAGAGGTCTGGATTTCATGGTTGCTGGAAATGCCTGTGGCAACCCATGGGTAACCATTCTTTTCTGTGATTACTGTTCCAATTTCCGTATGGTTTCAAGGTAATCAGTGAAAGGTGTTCATTTAATTCCCAAAATCATGGTTTCCAGCAATTGGGCTAGCAATCACTGATTGCTAGCCCAATTACAATCAAGGTTTCTTGTAACCACATCTGCCCTGATTACCAGGTAACCAATTGCAATCAGTCTGGTAACGAAAAACAACATTCCGACGGTGCCAGATTTATGCTGCATTGTGAGCCGGAGGTCGGTTGAGTCAGTTGGAGGAGTATTTGATCCTGTTGTGAGTTCAGCTATAGCTGTATTTGAACACGTCAAAGACAAACTCGCAATAATACCTTGTTTGCTCGTAGCGACCATGTAACATGTACGCCAGGGAGAAGACCCCCCGGGGGCCCTAGCCCTTGGGGGGCACACAGGCGTGGCAGCGCCCAGTCCAGTCCAGTCCAGTCCACCGTCCAGTGTGAGTGCATCCAACAGCAGCTGCATGCAGCGCTGATCTTGCCTGATTGCAGGCTGAAGCGAGCGAGAGAGAGAAAACGAGTAGGGAAGGATAAGGTTATCAGAGGCTCCTCAGTCTCATCGCGGGCTACTTTTTGTCTGCTTGGTGTACACTGTCGCTGTCCGCAGCCAGTCCACACACCACATAATAAAAGCCATCAGTAAAGGTTCTCTAGGCTCCTGTTTTGTGTCCCCAGATGTGACAGTGCTGGCAAGCATTGTATGCAAGATCTTAATATACCAGTGACAACAGAACTCAGAGTTCCTCTGGCTTCATTTTATGCTTAGAATTGCAATCGAAGAGACAGACTAATTTCTTGCCCCGATAGCATTTCAGAGACTCCAAAGAAAACTCGCAAGATCAATTCCCAAAATAATCAGAAACATCCCCATGATCAAGGCTTTATTTTGAAGGAGTAAAAGGCTGGTGGTTTTGGATAGGGCACATGTGCAGGGTTCTTTAGCGGTGGCCGCTGCAGCTGGAGGCAGACCCTCAACACCAGCCACAGCTTACCTGCCCAGGCAGACTTGCCCTGAGAACCTCCCTTGGCAGCATTGTACCACCCATCTCATTGAGATCAAGTATTGTGAAGGCACTTGCCCTGAGCAGCAGCTCCGAGCTGCTCAGAGTCCAAGCTGCCCATATATGGGCATGCATGCTCAGCTCAGCAGGATAGCCTTAGACACAGCATTGCAGGACACAATGTTCTTCGCGTCATTCTTCTAGGTGTAGGGTGTGTCATTTACGTTCCTCACAATGAGTAAAAAACTTGCTCTTGAGCTTCATGCTCGTTCTGTGCACTATGCTCATAAGCTTGTATAGATCAGATTCTCTTGATCATTCTCCTCACCTTCAAACTATTCAGGAGAGTTGTGCAAGCTTATCTGCCCGCAACCCTCCTGTTCCTTACTGACCGACCTTTTCTTTTCTGGCGAAGGGGCTTTTCTTCCCAAGTGGCCCCTTTTCCTTAATTGACGTAAGGAGCTCTTTTTCTGCTTGCATATATTTTCTTTTTTTCGTTCTCTTTCTTCCTTTTTTTCCTTCCTTTCTTTCCCTTCTTTCTTTCTTTCTTACTTTCTTATTTAATTTTACAAAAAGTGTGGATGGCATCCATGATCAATAAATACAACCTAAGAGCTGCTTTAAAGCAGGCTCCCACAAATTTGTGGGAGGTGTGCTTCCAATTTGAGCAGAATTCAAGGACATTATCTTTTGACTATATCCTATCCTGCCAGAGCGTGCATCCCAATGTCTGGTGTGTTCGTGCACCTGTGTGGGTTCAAATTAGGGCCCCCTAATGCCTGTGTGCCCAAGCATTTTATTTGGCAAGCTAGGAGAAATGGGAAACTTGAGGGGATGGCAAGGCTGGAGAGCTTTGCGTGAGAACAACGTGAGGGAGTGGCTTATCTGCCTCCCACCCTGGGAGGCCTAGCTCATGCATCATCCTTTCCTAGCCTCCTCAGGCAGCGCATTAGTTTACACTTTGAGGAACTAGTCCTTAGGGCTCCTGGCTTTCCTTTGGTGACCTTTGCAGATTGTACAGACCTTGTGGTCCTCGCAAAACTAGCAGGCCTGGCCCTCTGGCCCTTTTGCCTTTATTGAGCAGCCACCCAGACCTCAGGTTCAGCACAGGCTTTGTAACTTGCGTTTCCTTCCTCTCCTGTGTTGTTCTAGGTTTCCTTCCCTTCCAGTTCCTTTCCCTTGGGCTTCCTCTCTTTGTGTTAGCCCTGGAGGAAAGTTGCTAGTTCTGGGCCCCTTGGAAGAAACAAGTTTTGTGATGTTCGTGCTGAGGATGTACAATAAACAGCACAGACACATTTATCTTAGTTAGGATATCATAGCCTTGTATCAGGCTGGCTTTTCCGAGCAAGCCCAGCAGTCAAGCCAGACATACAAGTTAACTTCAATGCTCGCTTAAGCAAAGCAGATTCGAATTTGAATGAGAAGAAGAAGTAACAAGTTAAACACAAAATTTGAATACTTGAATAAAGAAATCTAAGTAGCTGACTCTATAGTCGGACAGCTACTAGGCAACAGGGGATTACTATCGGCGAGCATTGAGAGAGTCATTCACAGCGGGCGCAAGCGCCAAGCAAACATTCACGACTGCAAGCAACAGTCTCTTGGCATACAAAAGCACAACTTACTGTACAAACAAATCAATCAGCGAATCTTGAGAGACATAATTTAGACGTTGGATCCCTGAACGGTCCTAGTTCATATTCCATGCTCACGCTCGGCACTTGTTGTAAGGATGGCACATGGAAAAGTTGGAAAAAAGGCTCAAAATTGTTGGAGCCATGAACACAGCGGCAAGGCAAAGGATTGCAAAAACCTTTGGTTGGCAGAAATGTGGGCCGCTGCCTCGTCAATAAAGTCTGATGCATCCAACAGATTTCCATCGTATTTCGCAGCAAATGCAACAAGAGCTTCCATCTGAGAGCCATCAAGAAGGAAAGAAAGCAAGCTGCTGATGGGGTTGCCTAGAGAGTATTCAGCACCACCATCATTCATTGTGAACCGTTGTACCAGGATGTTGAAGCCCTCATCACTGCAGAGCAGATTTGGGTAGCATGAATTCCTTATAAGAATTGCCATTCAGTTTGAAATGCATTTTGACTGGAGGGAACCGTGAATACATGTATGTTTCCCAGGTTAAAGGCGGATGCTTTGGTTGCTCCTACGAGCGGCCAACCCCTTGTCAAGCCAAATTGTCTTAATTAGCGCGTGCACATGTTTTTCAAATTTATTTCTGAAACCCCTGCACCATTCTTCGTCCTGAAAGGTGCACCAAAAAGCTGATTTTTTGCTGTATGCCAAGCAGGCAGGGAGGTGGGGTGTGTGTGGGCCAGGGTGCAGGGTGCAGTCAGGGGGGAGATAGAGCACCATCTCGCGCACAAATGTCTCAACCGGGAACTCTGTCAAGCATGCATGCCCGGACATCAAGTGCTCACTTGGGGCAAGGCAAGCAAAGGGTCCCAGAGAGCCCGCAAGGGGAGTTGGAAAAGCCTTGCCAGAATCCGCACAAGCTTTTGATTGGCCTAACAACTTTTACTAGACGTTTTTCATTAAAGGATTGGCTGCTCCAATGAGTTTCTTTGTTTAGTTGGCCTTGCGGTCGAGCAGGGGCGAGGCATCGGTGAAATGAGTACTCACTGAGTCTTCAGCAGGATCAGTATCCGCACCTTCAGGAGGCTATAAAACCATTTCCCCGTGAAGCAGCATCTTTCCAGCGATCAGAGTAGATTTATTCTGGTCAGCGGATGCAACGACACTCAAGCATCTATCCGCAGGCAATTTGGCTCGAGTTACCCTTTCATGAAAGCTGTGCCTAGCAGACCCTCCAATGCTGATACTTCGTCAAAAAAACCATTTGAAGATATCTTAGGTTCCCTCATGTGGTAAAGTTGGCCCAGTCCAGGAACCCTGAAGTTTCATCAGGCGCGCCAGTGGTAGCAGGCACATACGGCCCCTGACGCGCCTTCAATCTCCTTGTTTTCTCAGAACATGAGGAGCGGCGCTGAGAAGCTCAGTGAGTCGATTTGTTAAGGTGATTTGTGAGGACGACCTTAACCTAAGAAGGCCTGTTCTAAACAATGACAATGAGTTTACAAACCACGTCTGCTTTCATGTGTGAGTGCCTTTGTTTTGCTTGCTCTGTTGCATGAATCTCCCAAGAGCTTGATCAGCCCAAAATTTTTTATCAAACGTATGCACATTTGTCCACTCAGCTTATTGTGTCTACGTACAGAATCCTGTACAAGTCCTGAAGGTAAAACATAAACAGCTAATTTTCTCAAGGAAAGCAAGCACAAGAACAGGAAGGCCTAGGCAATACTTGGAACTCACCTTAAAATGAAGTCCCAGACGGCTCGAAATGATAGTCCGCTTTGGGAGCCAAGCTTCTTGAGCAGCAGTCCAGCATCCTGTAAAATGCAGGAAAATACATGGTTAGCAGTTTCAAATGCAGGAAAATATAGAGAAAGCAGTTTCAAGCAAAAAAATACTAATAGAGTGAGCAATTGGTAAAAAACAGCTACATATAGCAGTGCGAACAGCATGAGCAGCACAAGCAGCAAAATCAACACAAGCATTTTAACAGAGGCAGCATGGAGGGCAAATATTAAAAGATGCAGAATATTCGGAAATTCTAAAAGTAATATTTGTCCCCACAAGAGAAAAGTTGTGAGCTAGATCGTGGACAGCCCTTAACTGAGCAGATTGCATAAATGTAGAGTTACTGATACAACTCTCATCGGTACAGTGATGAAAAGTACTTAGTTGGATGAATGACCCATTTGCCCAGTCTTCCAAAAATCAATTAAACTCATGTCCACTTCGCGTTTTAATTGCCCCTTGGTGAGCATAGCCCACCAATTCAAGTTACGTTGATTCCATAATTGTTCTCCTACACCTTACTATGCTCATTAATACACCTTAATAAAAGATGGATAAATTGCAAACCATTTGAGCCATCCTGATCCAGCAAGTTGCATTACGACTAAGGATGGGTAAATAGGGTGGTCCAGTCTACATGAGAGACTCGCCAAGACTCAGCGAGACTCGTTATACATGGGAAGACCCTAGATGGGAGATTATCCTTAGAAATTCCAGGCATGTCCTTTGGTCCTGAGAATTTTCATTGAACTTCGATGTAATTGAAGAACGAATTGATTTAACAGGTCTGTGCATTCCAGAGGCCGCGATGAGCCACAGTCTGTCTTGTCCTCTCCCCCTCTGTTCCACCCCCCTCAATTCCACCCTTATCAACCTAGCTGCTCAATCCTTAGCATTCTTTTCATCTTGTTTAAGGAGCTGCAGGTTGGACTACAGGTCGCCCACAGAAAAAGTCATTGTGATGCAGCAGATGTAAATCAGCTTCCGCGCACGCGCCAGAGTGAGCCTTGAGAAGTTCTTGGTGCACATCTGGCCCCAAATTGATCAGTTACGCTTGCAGACACAAGCTTTGGGAGCATGCATAGCAGCTGCACTGTGGCAAGGGTGGGGAAGCCTTGCTTGGAAGCCCATTGGCGCAAGAAGTTGACACACTGAATGGTGGGGTATGAAGTGCCTGCTGCTGACAAGTGCTTTCCTTCCCTTTGTCATTTCATTCTTTCACACGTTTGAAGACACATTGGCAGGGGTATTAGCTCCCTGGAAGGATTGGTAGCCCATCACCTTGTCAGTCATGTCCAAGCTCATCACATCATCACATTCCTCATCGTTCCCCACCACCTTGTCTCTCATTGTAAAATTATCTTAAAATATTACAAATGGATTGGGAGAATTGGAGCGTTACGTTTTTAGCAAAATTTTGCACAATTCCGGTGTTAACCAGTCAAACAGGTAACACTCATCATCATTGGCGAGGGTCCCCCTCATCCCCAAAGAGACTTGACAAGTCTTGCTGAGTATTGTAGCCCACGAATCCCACCTAACCCAACCAGAATTGTGCCTAGAAAATGGGGCCAACTACCTATCACAAGCCTCAGATAAGGCTTTATTATACTGGAGCATAAGCAATCTATTACTTATGTGCTCCTTTGATCTTGCAACTCCTTAATCTTGCTTGGTCCCAAAATAATGACATTTATTAATTTGTGAGTGCTAAGGGGTTGCAAGACCTCTCATTTCAAGCCCATGTTTGCGAACTTCAGGTTTTTGCGTCTGCATTCACTCCCAGCTTGTCTAGCACACTTAGTGCTCACTCCCCCTCTTCCATTTTTTCATCTGAGGATTCCGAGGATGTCTCTGAATCCCGCTCCTCCAGCTCTTCCCGAAACCTCTTCCTCCCCCTGCCCCTGCTCCTGCCCCTCCTTGTGCCTTGTGCTCCTTGATCAGCTGCATTCTCACAAGAGCCAGAGCCCCTTCCCCTGCCACCCCAGGAGCCCCTGACTCCACCCTTCCCGGTATCTGTGATTGTCGCTGGGTCCACAAATTCCTCAAATGCTGCAACATCTTAAGTGCCAGCTTCCCCCGTTTGCACTGCTGCCCCTACTTGCTGAGCCGCTGCCTCGGCTGCCACCTCCTCCTGGGCAGCCGCAAGGGCAACAGCTGTACCCACACCACAAGCTTCTCATTGATGGATGATGAAGCAGGCCTCTACAACCTTGGCCTACCCACAGGCCTGGGTGGAGCGGGAGGGGTCTCACTGCAATGGCAGCAGCAAGCACCCTCTTGCACTCAGCAACTCTCTGAGGCAGAGTGGGGTCCTGGCGATTGAGTAGCTCCCCAGGCTGCCCGTCGCCCTCTGAGCGCCCCAGGCTGCCTGTCGCCCTCTGAGCGCTTCCATTTTGTGCAATCCACATGAAAAAGTGTCCCTTGCTTATTTGGGGCGTGGGGGTCCGTAGGGGGGGCCCAGGCAGATCAGTGGCTATGGTACCATACCTTAATTTTAGGGTTAGCGAGCTCTAACAATAAAGTAAATTATTTCTCTCCTGGCGAGCTGCAAGAGATTGCTGGAATTAAATGATTAATAGCAAGATCCCTGGAGCACAACGGTAATGTAATCAATTTGAGTCCTTGCAAGATAAGAAGTCACGATCAAAGGAGCAGCATGTTATGATTTTCGTTTGATGCGATTTGCCATGAGCCGTACTGCCATTGAAATATTGCGATTTATTAGATAGATAATCAAATAATCAAAGAAGAAACTAGCAAAATCTAAGATTTAAAAATATCATGATGAGGGTACTTTGCAAAATTGTCGCACAGTGAAAAACGTATAATGGAGCCCCAGGCTCCTGAGGAGAATTTACTCTATCTCAGTTTGGATTCTTCAAACGTCCCCGCACCCAAGAGGATGGTCGCCCCTTTGGTGTTGCCAGGGCAAAATTAAGCCCGAAGGTGGACGCAGGGATGAGGCAGCAAGAGGAGCTAGCACAACAGAGGAGAGAGCAGGCAGCAGCATCAGCCCCAGCTGTCAGGCCTGTGGGCAGACCACCCATGGACCCAGCCAGCACGCCACCCCCCAGGGAGCAAAAGCCAGTGGGCAGGCTTCTTGCAAGCACACATGTGCAAGCACCCTTCCCCCCCCCAAAGTGCCTGCCTCAGCAGCAGTCACTGCTTAAGTTATGCTTTAAAACTCCACAAACATGTAATCATTTGGCGGGGGGCTCCCGCAAACCTTGAAAGTTTGCACATTAATACCAATTTATCAGGAATTATATCTTGGGCCTCACAAGAATCCACTGTTGCAACAACAATATGGCAGTATGATATCAATGAAAAAAATGAAACGTACTGAACCTTTACCCTATTCTGCCCACTTGGAAAACAAAGTGCCAAATATGTGTCAATTCAGTCGCAGAATGGGTCAACTTGACTTCATGAAACAGGCATTATCGTTGTCCTGCATAAACGGAATTATTTTTTTAGCGGTGCTTTGAAATTCTATGGGTCAGCTTCCTTGCACACTAATTCAATCTTGACAGGGACTGAGTTTGCCGAGAGAAGCAGCATTTCTGTGCTCAACCTTCACCAGCCACCAGCCATATTAAGAATGCCTGAGGTCAATGCTTTTAAAGCTCAAGTCTAGATGACACCTGCTACATTGTGCGATGTAATTGCATTTACAATATGCAGTCAGTTCTCTACAAGTACATACCTGCAGCTTGACTGCATCAGTCTGCAACATGGCAAGCACTTGTTGTGTGTTCTTTGTGTGGCTTCCATTTGACAATGCCTCGAGGAGTCTCTCAATTTCTTCAGGAGATGTGGCCTGGATAACACACGTGGAATGCTTATTTTTGCGTTCCGCTTTCCAAGGTTCTCTATTTCAGCAATTACAAGGAACTTGCGCATCATCATACATAAATAATCTTGATTAGGCGTGAATACGAATTCGAGCCCTTATAACTTTGGGGTAGGTAGGCAGACACAAACATTCTGGAGATAAAAGCATTGTTGCAAGAGGTGCAGAAATGAAATATGTTCCAGAAATGAAAGCACCATACGAATTGCATCTATCACATTGAAAGAGTTGAGACAAGCTTTGTAAACTTGAAAATCTAAACTGGCCTTGCCTGCCTGCTAAAGCACTATGTTCAGAGCCAAGCTTTGAGGACAGACGGAGAGTTCTTAGCAATCACTGGATCAATCTAAATCCTCCTCACTGTGCAAGAATTTAAGAATGGGCCATCCAATAGAAAGTCTCACCGTACTGTACATGTCAAGGAGTTTCTGAAACAAAACTGTGTCACCAGAGCTTGCGGCTATGGCATAGACTGTCCCTCTGATCTCCGGGTGAATATTGCCGAGCAGCAGGGCAGCATGGATGTGTCCCAGCATACCGATGGCCTCACCTGCTGAGCCATGGAAAGCAAGGAGCTAATCATCCCGTACATGCGATACCAAACCATTATACAAGTGCATCTAAAAACCTGGAATGTGTGGGGATTGAAGAAAGTTCGATTCTCCTGCATCTAGTGGTACAAAATCGTGCAGATTTGCCAATGGCACGTGCGCTGCGCCCCCAACTTGATTTTTTACACAGCCCGAATGTTTGCGGCGTATGCACATGTCATGCATGGATGTGGCTGGACATGGGATGAGCAAGGGGGTGGAAAAGCAAATTGGCCACGTTTGAGGGGATCCAATGGTGGGGACAACCACAACGCATAGATGATGAACTTAAATTTGAGAAAGAAAGTAAAGATTATTTAGGCCGTGGTCACAAACATAATTTTCTTTCACAAAATCTCACTTTTTTTCCACTCAGAAGTGAGTGCGGTCACACTGGAATTTTTCTCTAGATGTTTTTCACTCTGCCTGCACTACTCCCCCCATAACCACCCCTCTCTTCCAGCATTACTATTGCAAACCACACACTAATGTGACCTGACCTCCCAATACCAGGAAAAGGATCCAAAAAGCTCTTTGCCACAGGTCCTCATGCCGCAATCAGGCTGCAACATGACACAGACTGATCTGTCCATAAGGAGCCTGCAGCGCTGCAGACGCCCTTGCTTAAGCACTCAGCTTATGGCCTGCAAGGTTTTGAATGGCAGCCAGCCATCCCAGAGACATCAGGGTAGAGTGCCAAGAGGTAGAATGCTGGAGATTTTGCAGAGTGTCGTTACTACACTTTTTCCCCTGTGCGTGTGGCCATGGTGCAACAGTCTTTGACATATGAGAGTATGTCTTCACGCATGCAGAAAAAGCCTTCTTTGCAAGCTAGTGTTCCTCAAAATGACAGTCAATGGCCTAGGAAATGCCTCTGATGACTGTCCCTCTCATTTTTGATTTGCCTGTCATTCTTCACCATATTTGGCAACCTACACGTGTTAGCCAGGTTAAAACATACATTTGACATCATCTCTGTGGACTGTCAGCCTGGTGCATCATCACCAGGTGGTGCTGATGCTGCATAAGTCAGGTGTGTATCCCATGTAAGGAACTTCGCCTCCACAAACCTCCTCCAAAATAAAATCATCTTCCTGACAAACAAAAACCCAAATAAAGGGTTTTTGGGGGTCTTGCACGAATAGGACCCTCCCCTTGAGGCCTTATGAGACCTCACTTTTTGCCCAAAGTGAAAACTTGTGTAATGTGCACTTCAGGAGTTGGAATATTCAAATGAAAAATCTTTGGGATTGGGAAATGTTTCATGTGTCATTGCAATCTTTTTTTACTTTTTGGGGGTCGAGTGGAAAAAGTGACAAAATGTGTGTGACCAAAGTCTTAGCTTTCCATTTGAGCTTAAATAATAGAATTATATTTTTAAGAACGCGGCAAGCCAGCAAGCAAGCAAGGCAGTTTCGAACTGTCTGGGTGGGCAGTCAAACCTGGAGTGAAACATTTACATAAAATGCTTTGAGCCATTCAAGCATTTTGCTGCGCCCTTCAAACAATTATTCCAAACTCCTTGGCATCGCACCGGGAAAGCTTGTCGTCAGTAGCTCTGTTGCAGCGTCAATTAAAGCTGTGTTGCCAGCTCGACTTGATGTTAAGAGAATCAATGGCCGAAGCAAACGGTTATCAACACTTTCTTCACTTGACACAGAGAAGATACTGCCGAACCTCTTTCCAGGCTGCACAAGTTTTGATATAGATGGACCTGCACACAAATGAACCAACTCCATAGTCACAAAGTTTAAACAACGTTACACGACTGCATGGTTGTCTGATAATAGCGTCAACATGGACGCAAATCATGCAGAAAGGAGTAACTGGGGAAGTGGTCCATTTTAAGCAATCCCGCACGTGAGCATTGTGAACAAGCAAAACCTTCCTTGTTAAAGCCCTTAGCATGATCACAAACAACTCTGCTTCAATGGTCTTAGTGGACTCCTTGAAAGGACAAGTCGGGCAATATAAAAATGAATAATCCGTACATGGATGACAGGAGAAGTCTGGCCTGCTCAACACCATGAACTAGAAAGAATTTGCTATTTAAGTCAGGTTACTTCAAGAGTCTTGCTGCAAGCTGTAATTGAGCAATATATGAGACATACTGAAAATCGATTTTATTCTTAAGTCTTAAAAAAACCTCTTAAACACAATGCTTCATAGAGAGAAAAGCGAGAACGGAACATACTTGTGCAGAATATATAGGAATCACAGTTTGTAGGCACCTTCTTAGGTTAAGAACAAAGAGACAGGTGTGGTGCAACATGATCTGGAGGTAAATGTATATTTGAATTCTCAGGCCATAGCCATCATCTTGCGCATAGCTATTGTTTTGGACTCCATCCCTCCCCCTTCATGTCTACCATCCATTAATCGTTCTATTTTCCCCTGTCCTATTCATGAATAATGATAAGCAATCATGCATCAAGGGTTGAGCTTGTGACCTTCTCTCTCACCTGTGAGCTCAAGCGTGAAGTTGTCCCAATTAGCCAAACATTGGGCCCAATCTCCATTCACAGAAGCAACAGACAACAACATCCGAATGCGGCTTATATGATTTAGGGCAATGATCCAAGGAGAGTACTCCACCTGCAGAACAGCGCATTTTGAAATTGAGATCCATTAGTGAGAAAAATACTTGAAATCTCCTTTGAGTAAGGACCAACCATGAATTTTTAGCACAAATCAAAGACATGAAATAAGAGAAACACGTCCTATGGTATGCTAAGGTTTATTTAAGTTTGCCGACATGCATGGAGACTTTACTCAAGTGTTGGATCAGGATGGATGCTGATAAGTGTGGCCATGTTATGCAGAATAACTTATCCTGGGGCAAGCATCCAGTGCTGAGTTCCAACCGTTCCTGTTCAAGTATGCACTTTTCAAGTCGGCAGGGCCGAGATGTGGTCACTCAGAGGTTGGCGGGGGATAAGAGGAATATCAAAATATTGACAAAGCACAAAAAACAAGTGATGATTACTGCAATGTTCTTATAGTGTACACTGTGTATACGTCTTGTGACACGATGCCTTCCAAGCCAATTGGGAAAATCTAGAATCAACAAGGCCAAAATTTACTTCACTGCCTGCACAACGCTTCTGAGGATTAATTGCATTTGTCAGTATTACTGCTCATTGGTCAATGTACCCGGAATTTATGAGTTCAGGAGGGGGCTGATTCGTTTTAAATGCCCCCTTCCCAATCTCTGCCAAAGCTCTGCCAAGAGGGCCCAGAGGCACCCGTAGAAGGTGCAGATCATAGAATGGTACCTAAGAAGAGTTTGTATTGCCCAGTGAACTTTCCAGAAGATTATCCCCAGTGAATTTCCACCTTTATGCAGTGCCATTGAATGGGCTAGGTCTAATTGTATTTTTTTGTGGGAGCAGACCGGCTCACGTGGCATCACCTGGTTCCAGCCTGTTGAGTCACGGGTTGGTTGAATTTTTAACAGTGATCCCAGTATGAGTCCACTCCGGACTGGACCATGAAAAAAGACAGGAGAGGGAAAAGGAAGTTTTCTAAAGAGGATGAGGATAAGATTTTCAGGCATTCCTGTCACCGTCATCCTCATATAATCCTCCCTCCACTCCCTCAGTGAACACCTCTGTGAACTGAAATAAGTCAACCTGAATTGGTGGCCAAATCCATGCGTGACCGCTTGGCAATTCAGCTTCAGCCTTCTTCGACACCTTCAAGTCAATATCCTGAAACAAGCTAAGCACCCGAGGAAAACATCAGAGAGGTTTTTTATTGCCCTGCACACCTTAGGCTTACATGAACACCTGGAGAAATTTTTACTTTCAAATGTTAAATTCTCGGGTTGTGGATTGGCCCAGTGTGAGCAAGGCCTAACATTGCTGCTTCTACCTGAAATAAAAGTAACATATCTCCCTTGGAGACGCAAATATTATGTTACTCCTGTATCAGGCAGCACAGTGAATATGGTGGTGGAATCACAATAAGGCATTTCTGGAAAGCATTAAAGAAATAATGTGACAATATGGCTGGCATAGGCTTTAACTTTTCTTTTGCAGAGAGGTGCAAACAACATAATGGTATGTATGCTCAAACAATTGTTTAACCAGTAAACACAAGGCGTCTTATAAATATCCTAGTGAACTAATTCATACAGTTTGCCACAATCAAGAGGGAAAATGGAGAAGTGTCCATCAAATTTAGGCACAGAGAGACCCTTCAAATTCATACGAAATCCAGATTATTCACTCACCTCCCCCCTATGAGTCAATGAACGCAGCAGCTGCAAGAAAGGCTTCACACTTAGATGGCCTGCTTCACTCAGCCGAAATGCGTCACTTAGGAGCCCTGGTCACAGCAAACAGGGAGGCATGTGGCTGTGACCTCTCTGCATAAATTTGATGCATGTGTCATATTATTGAAGTAAAAGGGTTTTGCTTTTTCAAATTGCATAACCATGGAGAAAAACGCAACAAGCTAACTTCAAAATATGACTTTTCCATATCTTCTACATTTTTTATATCTTTTGCGATTATGACTGATAGATAAATGTACACAAAGCCCATAATCCGTTGTTTTTGAGTAACAAGTGTTATTATGCACTGTTCATATCCCTTCTCAATGAATGATTTAGTGGATGCGGAAAGCAGTGTAGCTCGAAGTTTGGGTTTGATTTCGATGAGAGAAGCATGCCGCACTAACGGCAAATTGTGACTTTGAAATAGATTAAGTGCAACCTGTCTTGTGCACAGTGGATGTAAGAGTTGTGAACAGCCTGGGCAACACTATGGAGATTGTGCATTGGCGCATTTATTTGCAAGCTTATCTGTTGGATGGAAGGCGGAAGCGAAAACATTGAATACTACTTCAGAGAAAGTTCTCCACAAGGGCTAGGCATGGAATGGTTGAGTGTAATCAATCAAGAAATTGAAATTAAGCAAGAAATAGCAGTGCCCAAAAGGCCTACTTGCAACTCAGAGCAACCAAGATCAAGGTTCTGCCAGCACAGAGCCTCTGATCAATTCTTACTCCTTGCTTTAGGGGTATATCATTACGCTTCTTTCCATCTCAAAGCTGATCACTATGAATGTGTAAGTGCATCTAGCGTAGTGTGCATCTAGCATGCGCTGCTGATTTTTGCTTGCAACACACACATTCTGCTAGATGTGGACAATTTAGGCATGCATGCAAGCTGAACAATCATTGTGCTGTGACACAGCCCCATGCATCAGAAGGCCCTGGTCACACTGGCCGATTCACCATTTAATTTAACCTTGCAATTCATCCGCTGGGAGGGTTTGGAGGCCGTAGGAATTTAAGGAAGATTTTCATAATGCCAGTATCCTGGAAAGCTACCACTTCTACTTTAAATGTAAGCATGAAAGCACGATATCATCAAATTTTTCTACAGGCGGGATCAAAGAAGTGTTTTGCGGGGGCAATCTGGCTCATGCAGCCACAGCTAGTGTAAGCCAGTGGTGTGCCTTGGGGGAAAGAGGGTCCTTGATCCTTCAACTTATGACTCCATTCCAAATTGGTCCATAAACAAAGACAGGGGCAGGCAAAGGGAAGGTTCTGAAGATGATAAGGACAAGGGTTTAATGCATAAACAGGGCGTTGACTACCTTCCCCTCACAGCACGATCACGCACACTCAGCAGCATAGCCCACAGGTAAGACCAAATTAGCGCAACACCCAAAGTATGCAGCCCCAGCTTGGGAAGCGCAGACTTGGCAGACCCTCCAATGCTGAGAGAAAATACTCAGCTAGATCAGCCGCCGCTACAGCAGCAGCAGCAGCAGCAGCAGCAGTAGCAGCAGCAGCAGCACAGGCACCTCTCCCAAAGGTTATATTGCATAGTCGTATCCGTTGAGAAAAGGCAGTATAGACCAAGCCTGCCAAGCCTGCAACCTGAATCTCAATCTTAAATTATCTTCAAATTGGCTGTGCCATAGACAAAGTGCCTGAGACTCAGCAGCCTAAGCTGTGGGAAAGGCGTGCAGTGCTGCTGGAGAAGACACAGGCGTTGGCTTCATGGCAGCTGCGAGACCCATGCAGATGGAGGAAGCTGGGGACGATCCACACATCAGGATTGCCATCTAGAGGACTGCATGCTTCTGAGATTTAGCGAGAATTAGCACCATCATTGCCTGGGATCATTGTGGCCAAATGGTGTGCAGGCAATGAAATTCCAAGAACTGCTATAAAAGTTCTGGATGTTTACAGCTTGTTGAATAATGCCACCCTGCATTTGTGTCGAATTTCAAGTGTGACCACTTGCCGATTCAGCTTCCAGATTTTTCCTGCATTTTCGCAGTCAATAGTCTGTAGCAAATTGAGTGCATAGGTTTTGAAAACAATGAAAAAGCAAGCTTCTTTATTGCTTTGAAAGTTCTTAGCTTGAAAACAGGCACCTGGACAAAATTTCAAAAAGTTTCCAGTTTTCTTAAAATTGGGGGGGGGG
>LFIK01002149.1_pt1 | contig 15903 bp, 17 predicted proteins | sample 643401 | NCBI WGS metagenome assembly LFIK01 (sample SAMN03777447, study PRJNA286221) | soda lake metagenome | biome: soda lake; feature: Kulunda steppe; material: water; isolation source: sample T5-Br brine of Lake Tanatar-5 | place: Russia: Kulunda steppe | collected 2010-07
AACGTGGTTCATATAGGGTGTGCACGCCCATTCTTGCTGTCCTTCGGGACATATGTTAAAATTGGAACGATACAGAGAAGATTAGCATGGCCCCTGCGCAAGGATGACACCATGAATACCGAGAATGGTCCAAACTTTTTTGGCTCTCTGCCTCGTGTTGCTCCTTCTTCTACAAAACTTCAGAATCAGCACCTCACTCAGCCACTCCAGAGGAAGAAAATGCAGTTAGGAAAGACCCGAATTGGATGAGTTTTCTAACTGCCAGTGTGGCCACCATGGAATGGCGGAATGCAATGTGCAGTTCCTTGAGGAGATGAGACACATGCAGTTGGTGTCCACTGAATGCTCAAACCTATGAAAGCTGCTGACGCCACTGGTGAGGGTACCCTCAAGCGATTTTTGGGCATAATCCACTGATGCAGGTGGCTCTGCATCAGGTTTGCAACACTCAATTCTCTTCCATTAATTCCTCTTCATCAATTCCTCTCAAGGACATTCTTGACTTTGCCAGGGTATGGGCTCCCAATGGCACCTTTAAGCTTAGTGCTTAATGGTAGCCCTATTTACACGCTGTACAGAACACCTGAGATTGAGAGGTGCCGGTTGGGGGGCCTATAAATAACCTAGCAAGGCCTTCCACAATATAAACCCAAACGTCTCTTAGCCAGTTTCCCTGGCCTTTCTGTAAATCATACACAACATATGTACCATTAACAGCCCAGTCGTCCACTTCATCCTTAACTCCATTATATTGTGAGCGCATTGAAGAAGATCATGATTTACATGCAAGTATCATGCTGAACAAAAGCCTAGGCTACGACGCTAATGTACATTCAAAGCACTACCGTCGTGTTTTTGTTGATGTTATAAGTATCTGAACTACATTTTCACCATCACTTTATCAACAAAGTTTAGGTTTTGCCATCTTGAGCAATCCCAAATCACCATGGCTTGCAATTGACACCTCCCATAACAGAAGAACATTACGAAGAAGCTCTAAACACACTTTCTTCCATGCAATTGACACAACACGAACCAGGAGCAAGTGCTGGCTGCCTCAGGCTGCTGCACATGGGCAGAAGCCATGACCAACCAAAATAATCTAAGGGTGCACTGAACACTAAGATCTATGCAAATCACATTTCATTTCATCGTAGCTAGTTACTCAAGGTTCAGGTTCTGGTTCAGGCTGCATTCTTTTGCAATTGACCTCACGGCTGCTTGCTTGGAATCAGAGCACTTGCTACTGCAGCCGCAAGCTCTCTGTGCACAAGCGATGTGAAGTGAAGTGCATCATGGAATAAAAACCTTGATGGGTCATCGCACACATTCAGAACAGTCTCAAAAGCAAATGTCTTGTAATCAATGCAAGGCCGATCGACAACATCAATGCCAAGGCGGTCGAGATCCAACTCATCCAGGGGCTGCCTTAGCTCAAAGTAGTCAATGCGCATTCCCTTTTTGGATTGCATGAGGGCTTGGAGTTTGAGGATCTCAAGCTGCAGAATCAATAAGCGCAGGCTAGCGGGAGTAAGGCACGCCATGTTCAAAAAGGAAAGGCATGCAGACGTGGCATGCTGTGCTTGGTTCCTTAGTGCAATCGGCTTTGAGCCTTCTCTACCCTTGGAAATGAAGTTGTGCAGCGACTTCCAGCGTTGGCAGCGACTCTATCCTTCAGAATGAGCTTGTGCAGCGACTACGAGCGTTAGCAACGAGTGCTAAGGGAGCATGACAAAGCACACCTGGAGCAAGCGGTTGTGTGCTATGCGCGTCAGCCGCAGTGCTGCTTTGGCTGGCGCCACCAAAGCTGCAAGGACGGGGATGGAGGCAGGCACGAGAAGCGTCAGTACTCTTGCATGTAAGACTGTTGCTAGCAAGACCTACGGGCATTGCCTTATGCCTAGATCATGGTTCACAAGCAATGCCTGGATGCCAATTGAAAAAAATATCCAATCCAAGTAGACTAGACTGGGTGTCTGCCGCTGCTAATCAGCCTATTTACCTTCTGGTAAGAAGTCAAAGGCTGGCCCTCCTTCTAGGCGGGGTATACCTGGGAACAGAGGCAGTGTGTGATCAGGTCCTACTCTGTGCCCTCACTGGCGCCAATCTGCGGTAAGTCAAGCTGCATGAGCTGTCAAGCTGCATGCATGCATGGGCATATGGGCTGTTCCTCAAGCAAGCATGCGGAGTTGCCTGGCTGGGCGGCTCCCTGGCTTGGGCTCACAGAGGGACACATATCTGCCTGGTCAGGGCACGTGACTGTATGGGGCATGCCTGGATGCAAACAGCAGGCGCATGGGGTATGCCTGTACACAAGCAGTGGGCGCAGCTCACGGCTGGCCTTTCCAAGCTCACCACTGACGAGGACCTTGACGGGCGCCTGCAGCCCGCTAATTAGCTCCCGCACGCTCTTCATGAGGCACGACACCACGCGCTGTGGCAACGCAAGGGTGAACATCGAGCCCAGCAGCTCCTCCATTGTAGTACTGAGGCTGCCCCCGCTACCCTGCCCCAGGGCCTCTATCAGGCCTGACAGGGGCTGCAGGGGGAAGCAGCAAAAGTGTGGAGGGGGCACACGCTCTTACAATGGATACTGACAGCGAGTTGCGCTTCAGCAACTTGGGGATAGTCATTGTGTGTTTGCAAGTGTATGTGACCAAATTGATCGCGAACGTGTCAGGGCCCCATTCTTCAAGTGTGAGGGTGGTGGTAGCAGGAAGGTGCAGGGAGAGAGCAGGCAGAGAGAGTGCGGACAGTGCAGCTGCTCTGTGACAGGGCCTTATTTCAAGCATGGGGGCCAGGGCTGCAGGGAGAGGAACAAGAGTGTGCTGATCAGCAGCCCTCATGAGGGCTCTGGTTGCAAATGAAGTTGTATGCAAGGCACGAGGTATGATACATGGACACGTGTATGTTTTGTTGTCTACGCTCTTGGTCTATGGTCACGAGATTTTGTACAGGTGGTGGGATCATCATTCGCTCATGCATGCAGGCGTCCCAGGAGCACGGAAATGCAAACCTGGCGTGCCCCCACCCAGGCCATGGGAGTGCTTGCCTGTACCAAGGGCTTGAGCTGAGTGCTCAGCGTTGAGTATGCATGCAAAGCATACAAAACAATGAGACGCGTGTGCTCCCACCAGGATGTAGTCGTTGCTGCCAGCCATGACCACAACCGCATCGTAGGGGACCTGGATGCTCGCTTCAGGAGAGACAGGGGGTGGCTGGCCTAGCAAGTAGGTGCTAACCTGTGTGATGGCGTTGTGAGGGGGAAGCACAAGCAAAAGAGGGGGCGCGAGGAGAGCAGAGATGTGCATCGTTGCGACGTGGTTTTTTGGCAGCACCGGAGGTGTGGCGTGAGTCTGAGTTGACTGGTTAGGGTGTCTGATACTTGGGACAATCTGCCTGCAAGCTATAGCCAAGGTGCTGCGGGGCTGCTCATAACAATACTTCAAGAGCATGCACATTGTTTTGCAGGCAAGGTTGATTTTCAAATGCATACCCCAGACAGAGACCCTTCTGTATGACCTTCGTGCAGAATGACACATCAGATTCCAGTGTGATATATCAATGGTGATATATATATATACCCTGTACAGTGCGCAGATCTGCTCCAGCCTTTTGCTGTGCGCAACAATAATCCCCCCTTGCACTCACACCTGCTGGTTCACCGCCAGCACAGGCTTGTTGTCCTTATTTGGACATGCTGTTGCTCCACTGAAAGCATAGTTGGTGACATTCCATCTCCTTATGCTCCCGTTCACTGACAAATCCAAGTAGTCTGGCCTGCAGATCAAACACCAACGCCAGATCCAATACCGTCGCCCAGCATGATAAATTGCCTCATCAAGCCATGCTTGCATGCAGCAGTAGCCTCACTCACCAGATGTACGAATTGCTTGCGCGGCCATGGAAGTACAGCTTAGGGTCAGGGACCTCGCCTAGGCCAAGGCCTTTGGCAATTGCGAACACATTGCCTGACACCAATTTAACAGATCAAACCAACTAGTTGAGAGGAGAATTCACAATTGGATTTGAGGAAGCTGATCTGGTACCAACTGGCAAGAGCCATAAGCAAGCACCAAGAAGGCGAGCCTCCGCCACCTCGGAAAAGAACGCAGCTGCCCGTGCCCCCGCTCCACAACTACAAACCTGTGTCGGAGAGTGAGTCCCCAAAGATAAGCAGGTTTTCCCCATGGGATATTGCCTGACAGGGTGCCAAGCAAAGTGGGTGCAAAGCTTGGTTTAGACACCGGCAATGGCTGCTGCCGGCACACATGCGCACAAGGCAAGCTCGTGATTCAGTGTTGCAAAGATCAAATGGTACCAAACAAAAACTTAAATAACAGGCACTTATGTTGAGAGTGCTGGAAACACGCACCGACAGAGCGAAAGATAACAGAATGAGGGCAGTCACCGTGACTCTGTGGCTCATGCTAATGAAATGACCGTTCAGTTCTTCTATGAGGTGTATAACCATTAATTTGGACGTCAAATTCAACCGCGTGAGCGCCTCCAAGCAGCTGCAAGCACAACTCTAGGAACCCTGCTTGCGAAACAAGCACTCGTTTTATTAATTTAATTCAAAATTTTTTACTGTTTCTATTTATAAGGTCATTTATCTTGTCCATCCCATAACGCTCTTTGTTTTGCAAATATTTGGGGTTCATTTACATCAGTGGTAAGGGGTTGTAGATTGGTATACTATGGAGTTTGTTACAATTCCTTAGTTGTCCATGGTCCAGTGTTGTCGTGTGCATGGCCTTTGCGTTTGAGGACCTTGGCCTCACTCAAGAGAGGTAATTTTCCTGCTGTGTAGTGCCTGTCTGATTGGGATTCAAGTGCCCCATTGCAAGCATGCTCTTGTGCCGTTGCAAGCACCTAGGGATGTGCTGCCTTACGCACTCTCAGGCTTGCGAAGCTCATCTCTGACCACTGCCCAGTTTTTTACTTGGATACGAAGGTGCGCAAACCCTTTGGGAAAATGTGGCTGTTAGATCAGGCAAACCGCTTGCAAGCTCAATTTGATTTGGAGGATTGCAATAAGTGCAGCACTACCTTTCCGCTTGTACCAAAAAGGAAGCTCATCTTACCTTATATGATCATGGGTGCATGCCCCAGGAGAGATATGCACCCTGCGGCATTGATTGGTACCTTGAGCGTGCCTCAGTCGTAACAAGAAAGAAGGACAAAGCTGTTGCAGTCTTGTTCCCGAGGGGTCAAGTCACACATGAGCTGCTCCAATGTGAGTTCGTCCTCTGCGCTTTTGTTGCATCAGGACACAGGCTGTTTCCACCGGTTTCCTTGCTTTTCTGCCTTCTTGCCCTTGCGAGCCCTGGTGCAAGCTCGCCAATGCAGGGCATGTTTGTGCAGCTGCACAAAGCATGTCCGTGCAGGAGCATGCCCAACAGAATGAAACACACTAACGCAACTCATGATGGAGCACCACACCCCACCCCATCACTCTGGCCCGTGCAGCACTTGGCAAGAACGGGAAAAAGCTGTCCCTGTGGTTGGAGGGGGACGACATTTACGGCCCTGACCCTGCCTGCCTAGATGAAGTGCCCGTGTACACACACGTCAAGGTAAAGATCGCGCAGAACCTCTGGTTTGCCCTGCACAGGCCTCATTGGCTGCGGCCGCCTGCGCAAGGGCGCCTTCCTGCGCAAAGCACGCATGACGCGTATACGAGTCACCTGTCCGGATGACACGACCTTCCTGTCGTGGCAGCAACACCAAAAGCCGCACGGCCCCTCGGCAGCGCCCCACCCCTCCTCCCCTGCCTGGCACAGGCGGTCTGCTGCCCTGATGGCGTCCCCGAAACATTGGAAATCAACTACATGGCCTTCTTTGCGTACAACGGCGCCTACCCGCTGTTTGGGTTCCCCTGCTGCCTCGCCGGGGCACACCAAGGAGGTGAGGGGAAGGGCAAGGGGAAGGGGAAGAGGAAAGGGCTTGTGTTAGGTCTGGTAGGGAGTGGGCTCAGCATGCGAAGGAAGCGGCCCAGCCTATGTCCGGAGGCCTGGAGGTCAAGCCCAGCCTGCAGGCATGTCGCATGTGCAAGCGAGGGGATGCGGGGATGTCACGCATCACACAGACATTGAATTGGATCTCTCTTAATGGCTGCAAGCAAACCTGCGGGAAGTGCATGTGCATGCGTGTGTGTGATTATGCGCATGCGCACAAGTGTAGGCATGGCATCCATAGTTTGGTTAGGGCTGCACACTGCCGATTAATCTGGGAGGGCAAATCGACCCTGAAACTCTTTACGCATGGGCAAGCGGCATGCAGCATGGATTGTAGTCAGCAGCAGACTCATGACAAGAGTAAGGGACCATTTTCAGTACACGTCCACTCTAGTGACCCAAAATCCTCTGCTCACACTCTAAAAGCCAAAAAACGCTTTTGACCAAAGACCTCCTTTCTCTGCTCACTTAATCAACTAAAACTTCTTCCCTGCAGACTGGGAGCACTGTACTGTGAAGCTGCGGCTGGATGACTTCAGCATGGTTGGGGTCTGGTGCGCACAGGCTGGTTGACCCGAGCACACTGGCTGTACGACCAGAACGCATAGGCTGGTTGACCTGAGCACACTGGCTGTACGACCGGAATGCACAGCCTGGTTGACCTGAGCATATTGGCTGTGCGACCGGAATGCACTGGCTGGACTCAAACAAAATCTGAGAAAGGAGGCCAGACAGCCTGTGTGTGCAAGGCAGATGGCCTCAGCTCACAGGCTAGATGATATGAGCATCGTTGGCGTCTGTTGGGACGAAAACCCAATCTCTTGAGAACTTTCATGCCTTTCCCTCACAGAGGTCCATCACAGGCTTCTGCGGAAGCATACACCTGTGGCAGACCTGGCTTTGTTTGCAAGCAGAAATGTTGCTTCCCATGCAGCCCTGCCTTCGAAACATCTCCCCTCGTTCTGTACAGGCAAAGTGTTCCTGTCCCCTCTTAAGCCGCGTTGGCCAAGTTCACAAAAACAATGCTGATGCTTTTGAGCCTGAGCCTGGAAGGTTGCAAATTGTGGTGTTTTGTTGGCTGATCAAATGCATCTCTATTGAAGAGAGCCAGCTTGGTGTGTTTCCTTGGGAGCTTGCCCCCAGCAAGACGTCAGCTTCAAGCAAAAGGCTTCTGAACACCATTGTTCTTGGTGCCAGAGGCACAGCGCGGGGCCAGTAGGGTGTATACAGAGCAGGGGCCATCTTCACCTTCTTAGGCACACATGTTCACATGCGCACATGCCATCAATGCACACAACGGACTCACAATGCTCTAGACTGCAGATCCGTAATAGATCCAGGTCAACTAACAGACCCTGAGGGCTGGCCTGATAGCTGGAGTGGCAAAGGGCATGAAGAAATCATATACTCATATGCTATGTCCGGGGTTGCACTTACCCCACCCTGAAATCCTTAAAGCCAAGAGTCCAGAAACATCAGTCATCCTTCTGCACTGGCTAAAGCATGCTTGTCCACACTTTTGTGCACCTTGTCATGTCGTGCCTCTCAGGTACAACTCCCACAGGAATATCGAGGGCGAGTGGGCTGCTGGAGCTCACGTTCCACTCGACTCAACTGGCAGGATAGCCTCATTTGTAGCCAGGAACGGGCATGGCATGTACCCCAAGGCTGGAATTGTGCCACGCTTGTTTTGTGAGTGACACGCAGCCGCCTTTAGATAAAATTGGCGCACTGGGGGGGGGTGTGCCGCTTATGCATTCGCTTGCATACCTGTGCAAGGTTAGCCAGCAATTTGTGCTCTGCACTTTGGTCCAGCTCCTGGTCCCGAACTTATTTCTGGAGGCAGGCCTTAATCCACCTGAGAACGTCTCACTCTTTCTGGAGGCGCCCACTCTATCTTGAGATGCTGCACAGAGATGAGTTGCGCGCCATCTGCAAGACAGTCTATGAGATGAGTCATTGTTACACTGGATGGAGGCCTGAGTTTGGGTCTTAGGGAACTGATTGGGAGCAACGCATTTGCTGGCGCAGCGCGCATGTGTCACCCGCGCACAGGCAGGACAGTTTCCTGGACTGTGTGATCATCTCAGCAACAGCTCTTGGTGCTCAGAGCTGCTGATTGGAAGTTTTCGAAATTTTCTCCCACATTTGTCCTGACCCAGAAAACAGTGGTGCCGCTTGAACGCAGGTGCTGCCAACGATTTCACCAGTGCAAACGGCCGCGTGTGGCATCCCAGGCACATTGTCAGATTCTGTGGCCTGGTGAGTGGTGCCTACGGGTCTGCGCCCTCTGCATGCCTTCAATCATTTGTGGCCCTAGTTGCCCGTGCGGCGTCTGTCATGGAGGTCATGGCCTTGCTGACCAGGCAAGAGTGATCATGAGCACAGCTGCAGGGCTTCCTTGCCTTGGCCCTGGTGCTGGTGCCAACAAACTGGCAACCATGCTTTTCAAGTCACAGTACTGTGCTGAAATCAAAGCAGCGCTGCAGTGCTCTGGAAGCCTGGTGCTAGGTAGGGCAGCTCATCAAGGCATGTGTGATGGCAGAATGGTGCAGAGGTATCCGGTCTGGTGCTGTGGGGTGTGGCCTGGGCCTGCATGAATTCTTGCATGGAATCTTGAACGGATTCTTGCACGGATCCTGCAGGAGCATGGATCTCGCATCCCTGGCTGCACCTCCCGCGGATGTGAGCTGACGCACCGGTGCAGTACTGTCATTGAGCCCCAGGCTTCCGACGCCTACCCCAAGGGCTTCCCAGAGGTCGTGGAAGACGCGTCCGCATGGCAAGAATGGCACGGTGTGTTGATGGTTGCCTCCACTTGGCATGCCTCCATGTGTGACGGTGTGTGATGGTGTGCGGATGGTGGCCCCCGCGTGGCATGGCTTTTAGTCAGTGAGGAACACCCGCTGGGTGTGCAATGCATGAATATGGAAGGCTAGCTTTTGATGGATCTAACCCCGTCCTGCAACATCTCTGTTGAGCGTCAATGCACCAATGCTTTGAGGAAGGGAAAGCGTTAAGGTGCTTGAGGCCACCCTTTTCAGCCCGCCACGCATGCCCTCTGCTCCTGCCTCTCGTTAGGCGAGGTACTGGAAAAGAAGCGCAGGGGCCCTGCGCACCCTTTGCTCTGGGGCCCTGTCAGTCCTAGGAGGCAAAATTCTCTTTATCAGAGATTGGGAGGGCTTGACCAGACGCTCTCCCACGCAAATCCCTGCTGCTGGGGGACTTTTTGAGCCAGTGTGACCTGTTGCATGCAAATCATCTTGGCTGGCCCAAAGTTAAAGAAGCATGGAAAGCGCAGCTCGCTTCTCCACGACCTTGACTTGGCCTTGACTATTTCAAAAGCTGTGTGCAGGGTTGAGGTGGGGAGAGCTGCAGCGCACCATTTGCCCTTGCTGCTCCTGACCTTTGTCATCCCCCATCTTGGCGCATCTCCTGCGTCGCCAAGCCATGAGGACGCAGCGGCAGCGTGTGCGGGCATTAGATGCAGGCATGGGATACATAACTGCCACTAGATCTAGGCATGAACAAAAATGGAAGCCTTCTGGCGCTTCTTTTAGTTCCCTGCACTCTTTTTTCCTGCACTCTCGCACAACTGGCAAGGCTGCTTGCTGCCATCTGCAAGCACACAGCACTTCGGGGCATGGGGCCGCAAGGTAAGTGCGGGCCGCCAGCCAGGCTGTAAGTCTTTTAGACAGATGGCTGACCCCAGCGACCCCATTATAGAGCAGTACTGAAGTCAAATAAAGTGGGGTGCACAGGACACAGAATGGCTGTACACATCGAATGTGGATCTGTAAAGTAAGAGCGCATCGGACATGCAGGACGCTGGGGCACAAGCAACAGCCCTCCACTGCAGTGCTGGTTCAACGCGCCCGAGCCGCCTGTGTCGCGCACATTCTGCCAGGTAAGGGGCTGGCCTTGAATGGATGCTGGTAAATTGACTGCCACGGCGCTGAAGGAGATGCTATGGGTCAGATGCGGGGGGGGGTGTTTGTATGAGGGATGGCCAGAAGAGGGGGGAACGAGCTGTATGATGGTTGTATGGGGTGTGAGTGTGTATGAGTGGGGGAAGAGGAGGGCTGAAAATGTGCACCAAGAAATTGGCATGATGAGATATAAGATACTTGAGCGGTTCTACGGATCAGGAAGGGGCCTGTTGGAACTGCACTGAGGGATCGGCATCTTAAGATCTAAGGTACTTGATCGATTCTGAGGGATTGTATGGATCAGGAGGGGGCCTGTTGGAACTGCACTGAGGGATCGGCATCTTAAGATCCAAGATACTTGAATCGATGCTGAGAATGTTGTGCACTGAGGCGCAGGTCCTGGGTTTGCAAGCAAGTCTGGTCTGTGTGAAAGTGGGGTTGGCTGTGCAATGCTCAAGCCTTGAGGTATACGTGCATGTGCTAGATCCCTCTGCTTCTTGGCTGGTGGACATGCCTTACACATAGACTAGCTCTTGCTGATATGAGTACCATGAGTGTGGGACAAGATGTCTGTTCGGGCTAGGCAGGATTCAAGTCAATGATGGCTGAATTCATCAAGAGGATTGGCCCTTGACAATTGCCAGAGAGAACCATGCCGTGAGGCGCAGCAAGACTGGGCAAGCGCTGCCTTGTGCTTTATGAGGCCGCTGTCCCAAAGTAACTGTCTTTCTGGGTCACAAAGTAACAGTCTTTCTGGGTCTCAAAGTAACAAAGTAACTTTCTTTATGGGTCTCAAAGTAACTGTCTTTCTGGGTCTCTACCATCCAACTCTGCGCTCTCATCATTTCTCCTGCACTGCACAACCTCAGATGTCCCATCCAGTAGCGTTCAAACAATCACTATGCTGCGCTGTTCCTGTCTGAACCGCAGAGACTGATTTGTCCCTTGGCAAAGGGTGTTGACAACCTCATCCCCAGAGGAAAAGGAATCCAGGAGGCGGGCCCTGTCTCAGGATTGAAAGGAGATCACAGGTATACTATCGCCTCAACGCCACAGCGATTTTTGTTTGTCCCAAGCCTGCTGACGTTAGGCCCCTGTGTGCACTAGCCAGGGCCTTGCCACATTTGAGACACAGGCAGCAAACCGCTCAGCTGTGAATCTCTGCACTCCTGGCACCTTTGCTTGCCAGCGTGACAAACAGCAGGCAGGCAGTACCTAAGTTGGCCTCTTCTTCAGCCTCTTCTTCAGTTGCATGTCAAGCTGGGTTGGTCGCATGGTCAAGCTGGGTTGGTCGCATGGTCAAGTTGGGTCGGTTGCACGGTCTAGCTGGGTCAGTTGCATGGTCAAGCTGGGTTGGTCGCATGGTCAAGTTGGGTCAGTTGCATGGTCAAGCTGGGTCAGTTGCATGGTCAAGCTGGGTCAGTTGCATGGTCAAGCTGGGTCAGTTGCATGGTCAAGCTGGGTCCTATGCCAAGTTGGGTCCCAGAGCCTGCAGGCTATCCAAATGCATGTACCCTGCATGCCCTCATTGTATGCCCTGCCTGTTTTGGGCCAGAGTAACCAGAAACTTTTGCGTCAGCCAGGGGTTGTTTGTGGCACAGGGCAGGGGCTTGGGGGCTTTGACGGGGGCCGGCATGGCGTTGTTGGTAGAGACATTGCACATGGACAATGCACATGCAGGCGAGCTGGAGGAGAAGCCAGCTTGCACTATGTTTGCCAGGTAAGACCATGGTTGCCGATGCATTGTTTCAATCCATTCAATCCATTTAATTCATGAGCATGGCCATTCTGCATGCCAAAGGTTGCCTCTGGGCAGGAACCATGTGCTGGTGCACAGCGGTACCCAAGCCCATGCTGCTGGTGCACGGCGTACGGCGTGCCCGAGTGCATGCTGCCCAGACTCAGGCACAGGCTCCTCAATGTGCAGGGCATCCCTGGCCATGCTGCAGGTTATTGCTGCTTCATGCATCACTGATGCCGTTGCTGGCCCAGGCATTTTGTATTGGCTGCCAAGCGTCTGGTTTGCTACGTGTTGGAACTGCTACCTGATGCGCTGCAACGCAGCTACCATGCTAGCGGCTGCTCCTGCACATGTCCTCCCGTATCAGGGGCCATGTATGTGCGGCATGGAGTGGTAGAACAGTGCTAATCATTGCAGTAAGCATGCACACATGCACGCATGCTCCAAGGTGCACCACATGGTGCTTGCTCGGCTGCAGGACAAAGGCCGTCAAGGGTACTCAACTGTGGTGACCGCCTTGCCTCCTGACAGCAAGCAGTCTGGCGCAGGCAACCTCGAGCAATGCACAGCCCCTCCTTGCCCCCCACCTCCAGCGCTAATGTCACGGTGACAGGCTCAGTGACAAGTAAAAGGTACACGTCGCCTTTCCTGCTGCGTTCTTCCCTCCAAGCCCGCTCCCCTGGCTGTACCTCTACTAGACGTTGAGAACCTTGATGGCCCATTGATTCGCGCCAAGTCTAGAAGTACTTGCCGCCCTTCCTTGCTTTCCACAAACGGTCCTGCCAGCCTTTTAGGGTGCGTGCACATATTAGGAAAAACGGGGTGAAAATTGATAAGTGCAGCAGACCTCGGCAATATGTGGATGCTGCACTTGGAGACTGCTGCAAACCAGGTCGATTGTTGCTGAGGAGCTTGAGGGGGCAGGTGGTGGGGTTGATGGTCTTCACACTGCGCACTGCAAAAACAACATCAATCACAAGTCCAGACCTGTAGAAACAGCCTGCTTGAAGTGTGATGCCAGTACGGCATCACACAGTATTGGGGATGTGAACCATGTGCAAGGTCATAAGGAACCACATGTTTTGACCTTGCGTCTTCAAAGAGTCTTTGTCGTCTTACCACACAAACACGCAATGCAGCAACTGATTCAACTAGGAAAGGCCCACCAAGTCATCTAGTAAGCCACACACCAAATTTTGCAACCATTCTAGCCACTCCACCCGGTTTGCAGCTAAGGTACATATCGCTGTAAAATATGGAACTTTTTGCCCTTGTGATTGTTGTTGCTCTTTTAATAGGATATATGCCTTTTGACTTTCGCTTTGGACATGCATTGGTCTGGGCCTGACTTATTTGAACAAAGGATCTGTTTGACTTTCGCGTCCTAGCCCCATTATGCTCATCAGGATAGTGTGTAAATGTGCAAGTCTTAATCCCTGTACTTCCATTTTGGCGCCCTGCGTGCTGCTGTCTTGCCTCTTTCAGCTGTCTGCATAGATCCTCTTCAGGAAGATGCATACCAAATTGTCTTTTTCAGTAAGATGCACACCGATTGGAGGGGTAAATCAAACTGTTTCATTTGTTCATTTGTTTGTTAGAAATATGTATAGATTATATTATATAATTGACGTATCAACTTTTCTTCACTGAGCATATTTTAATCCCTGAACAAGTATCAACTCAAAATTGTCCTGAGCTTACACAGACATAATTATCCCTAAACGAACGTTAGCCCCACTCATACCCCTTATGCAACCACCGTCTCATCAGTTAGATGATATGAAAGCTTATGCAGCTTTTATATCATGGTAGGAGCCCTTGGCTGCTGCCCCTGACAAGATTCACAGGAAACCAGCGTGTATGCGCTTCTCTCTCTACTCATTGACTTGGCTCTCATCAATACACAGGATACCACACCACCAATAGCTCAATGGCGGCTGCAACATTTGCTTGCCTCAATACTTGGTTTGTGAACGCTGATGAGGGAAGAGAGTCTGTGATATTTGATCTGCTACCTCTAGGTGGACACGGGATGTGAAGTGGATCGGATCGTAGAACAAGAAGCGCGAGGGATCATCGCAGATCCCCGCCACTTCATTGAATGCAAAAGTTTTGTATTGCAAGCATGGCTGATCGGTTACTGTGATTCCCAGATCAGCTAGATCCAGTTTGTCAATCACTTCCTGTAGTCCAAAGTACTCGAGTTGGACTGGTGTTCCAGGTCGCACTAGACTTCGGAATCTCTGAGTTTCAGACTGCACAAGCACAGATGACCGAAACAATTCACATCTAAAGCTCACTGCGGTCGTATGAAGTTGAGCTTGACAGAGAGTGGAAGGAAGTGCATGCAACCAGAGCATGTACTCACCTGCAGCAGACCATTGTGAGCTTGTTGGACTTCTTCAAGTGCTGATCTCTCCAGCGGCACAAACTCTGAGTGAGATATGCATAGAGAGAATGAGAAGTGTGGCTGCTTTTGTCCCAAGCTGTCTGACCATGTCATAGTGAGGACACCAGCAAAAACTGTGACCCATTGTCTTTGCAGCATTGTTGGTGCTTGCTGACAAAAAAACTTACCTTGAGGCAAGAACGCCAGTGCTGGTCCATCGAACTTAGGTAGACCTGGGGTGGAAAGCGCAGCAATGAAATGTTGCAGGTCCTTCAGGCAGTGCCTGCATGGCGCACAAGCCTTGTCGTGCACACAGCCTTCTACAAGTTACAAGTTAAGGGGGTTAACCGCCGGCCAGGTCGTTAGGCTGATTGGTTTGTTGCTGGTCTTCGCCAGCCAAAAAATAGTCCATAATGTCCAAAATGAAATGGCAGAGTCTGTTGTGCCGTTGAGAAAGAAAATCAAAGACAGTCTGACTAGGCAAGGCATGTGGAATATAAGGGGCCTCCATAGAAAAGGATTGGCCGAAAGGGAAGAAAAGGAAAGAGTACTTTCTTCTGAGAGAGCACACTAACAGGTCTTGACAGTGAAAAAGAACATGCGCCTCATTTTGAACAGCAGCACAGGAACACTTGTCACAGTGGCCATTTCCACCGCGCCAGATGGAGGATTCCACCGCGAGAGTATGAGCTCGCAAGCGAAACCTGCTCGTATTCCTCATAACATGCTTAGGGAGATCAAAGTGCAGATTGCGAGGAGGTATCATGGGGGCACCTCCATTCCGCACCCGTGTGTGTGTGAATCAGCTTGAAGATTTAAGAGGGGGCAGGCAAACCAAGAATGATATGTCACCAGTTTGTTGTCGCTTTCCGGAGGGTTCATGTCAGCAATGTCCCTCCACACTTTCCTCATCCTAAACCTCAGGTCAGCAGTGAAATCCGCCTTCTACACACTATTTTGTGAGTGCAAAGTGCTGTTGAGCACTGACCGCCAACTGAATCACACATCCGCACAGGGCACTTTGAATGAGGCCACACACCAGAAACAAGAATCTTTGTTGGTGTTGAAAGGAGGGGGAGGAGTTGAATGAGGTTCTCAAATATGCAGGCCACCACGTTTGCGGGGAGGTCTGCCAGCTCGTCCAGGCTCTGTCTGAGACCATCCTCCCCATCACTGGCTTCAACTAGACGAGTAAGTGGCTGCAGCCGTGGAAGTCAGGCAGGAACACAAATGCCAGTGTCCTGTATTAAGTGCTAAATGATTGCTAAGACCACTGAATTTGCCTGCGACATATGACTCATGTGCCTTTATGCTGCCTGAATCAATCACTTTTTTGTGTGTTCAAGTGTGTATTAGGTGCAGATAATGTGGTAAGTGTGCAGCAAGTTGTAACGATGCATATCCTTATCGATTGGCAAGCGCAGTCTCCAAGACGGCTCTGTCTTTTTACACAAGTTCCCACCCTAAGATAGTCATTGCTGCCGACCATGACCACTACTGCATCGTAGGGAAGTTGGACGTCAACATCAGGGGACATGGGTGGAGGCTTGCCTTGTATGAAAGCTTCAACCTGTGGGATGAGTGTGCACAAGCAAGATCGTTGATTTGAGGCTGAACAGTCAAATCCCCAACTTGGCAGCAACAACTTGTTGTTTGTACTCACTGTCCCTATGCCGGGGCGCTTAAGAGGCGCTTAAGCGCGCTTAGCCGGGCTAAGCGCCCAAGGGCCGTCCTTGGACTGCACCTTCCGGTGCTGCCCCCTCGCGAAAAGAGTGTTGCGGGGCTTGTTGTGCAAGGTTATGAAGAGCTACATCCGCCGGACTTGCTGCATCGGCCAAACCAGGGGAAGGGCACGCGAACACGGCTAAGCGCGCTTAGCCGATG
>LFIK01002150.1_pt1 | contig 15897 bp, 13 predicted proteins | sample 643401 | NCBI WGS metagenome assembly LFIK01 (sample SAMN03777447, study PRJNA286221) | soda lake metagenome | biome: soda lake; feature: Kulunda steppe; material: water; isolation source: sample T5-Br brine of Lake Tanatar-5 | place: Russia: Kulunda steppe | collected 2010-07
CGAGGAGGTTCCGCTCGAGAGCCAGGAGGATGACGAGCAGGAGAACGAGCAGGAGCAGGAGAACGACGAGGAGCAGGAGGGCGAAGGCGAGGAGGGCGCCGAGGGCGAGCGCGCCGAGGTGGAAATCACCGATGACGGCGACGAGGACATGCAGGAAGGCGCCCAGGAAGCCGCCGACGGGCCGACCAGCGAGATGCCCGAGGATATGGAAGACGCCGAGTCGGAAGAAGCTTCCGAATCCTGGCGCCCGCCCAGCGGCGCCAACGATTCCCGCGCCGGTGACTACAAGGCCTATACCCAGAAATTCGACGAGATGATCCAGGCCGAGGAGCTCTGCGAGGCCGAGGAGCTCGCGCGCCTGCGCGCCTATCTCGACAAGCAGCTGTCCAATCTGCAGGGCGTCGTCGGACGCCTCGCCAACCGCCTCCAGCGCCGGCTGATGGCGCAGCAGAACCGCTCCTGGGATTTCGATCTCGAAGAAGGCATTCTCGATCCCGCGCGCCTGACGCGCGTCGTCATGGACCCGTTCCAGGCGCTCTCCTTCAAGCAGGAGAAGGATACCCAGTTCCGCGATACGGCGGTGACGCTGCTGATCGACAATTCCGGCTCCATGCGCGGACGCCCGATCACGGTTGCCGCCACCTGCGCCGATATTCTCGCGCGCACGCTGGAGCGCTGCGGGGTCAAGGTCGAGATCCTCGGCTTCACCACCCGCGCCTGGAAGGGCGGGCAATCGCGCGAACAATGGCTGCAGGCGGGCAAGCCGCCCAATCCGGGCCGCCTCAACGATCTGCGCCACATCATCTACAAATCCGCCGATGCGCCCTGGCGCCGCGCGCGCCGCAATCTCGGCCTGATGATGCGCGAGGGGCTCCTCAAGGAGAATATCGACGGCGAGGCGCTGACCTGGGCGCATGAGCGCCTGCTCGGTCGCCCCGAGCAGCGGCGCATCCTGATGGTGATCTCCGACGGCGCACCGGTCGATGATTCGACGCTCTCGGTGAATGCCGGCAACTATCTCGAAAAGCATCTGCGCCGGGTGATCGAGGAGATCGAGACCCGCTCGCCCGTGCAGCTCATCGCCATCGGTATCGGCCACGACGTGACCCGCTATTATCGCCGCGCGGTGACCATCGTCGATGCCGAGGAACTCGGCGGTGTGATGACGGAGAAACTCGCCGAACTGTTCGAGGACGAGATCCCCGGCCAGGGGCCGCGCCGCAAGATCGGCGGGGGACGCCGGTGAGGTTCAGCCGTCGCGGCGCCCTGCGCCTCGGCGCGCGCCTGGCCGGTGGTGCGCTGGCTGCGACCGCGCTTGGCGGTTCCGCCGCGCCCGCGAACGGCCTCATGCCGCTCTCACCGCGGGTGGATCGCCTGCCGTTCTTCGATTCGCGCGATCGCAGCCGGACGCGTTTCGGTGAACTCGACTTCCGCTCCGGCCTCGAGATCAACGATCCCTATCCCCGCTTCGGCGGGTTTTCCGGGCTGTGGCGCGCGCGCGACGGCGCGACACTCATCGCCGTCAGCGATCGTGGCGACTGGTTCGCGGCGGATGTGACCGAGGATGAGGACGGACTTTCCGGGTTCTCCTCGGCAGTGATGGCGCCGATCCTCGATTTTCATGGCACGCCGCTGGGCCGCACGGAGAATTTCGACGTCGAGGCCGTCACCATCAAGGACGGCATCGCCCATATCGGCATCGAGCGCACCAACGCGATCATGCGCTTCGACCTGACCGAAGACCGGCTCACCGCGCGCGGCGAATTCGTCCCCACGCCGATGGAGATGCGCGACTGGCCCTTCAACAAGGGCCCGGAAGCGATTGCCATCGCGCCGGAAACGAGCCCCTATCCCGGCGCGATCGTGGTGATCGGCGAGCGCACCCGCCGGGGCGAGAGCGCGCCGACGCAGGGTTTCGTTCTCGATGGTGAGGCGCATCACGCCTTCGATGTCGCGCGCCATGACTGGTTCGACATCACCGATATGGAATTTCTCGACAATGGCGACATTCTCGTGCTGGAGCGCCGTTATCGCATCCTGCGCGATGTCGGCGCGCGCATCCGCCGCCTGCCCGGCGGCGATCTGCGCCCCGGCGCCGTGCTCGACGGCCCCGTCATCTTCGAGGCCGGGGCCGGCCAGCAGATCGACAACATGGAAGGCCTCGCCTCGCATCGTACGCAAGACGGGCGCCTCGTGCTCAGCCTGATCTCCGACGACAATTTCTCGATCCTGCAACGTACGCTGCTGCTCGAATTCTACTACGACGACGCGGATTGAGGCGGCGCGCCGGCGCGCTCTTCCCGCAGCGCCTGCGTCTGCGCCATATCGAGGCTCATCCCGTCTGCGCCGGGCACCACCGCGTAGATTTCGCGCGCGGCCTGCGCGCTGATGATTCCGTCGCGCAGATCGGCGAGGACGGCCTGCGGATCGCGGCTCGTCGGATCGCCCCAGCCGCCGCCTCCCGGCGAGGCCGCCTCGTAATGCAGCGGACCGAACTGCATCAGGCCGAATTGCGGGGCCTCGACCGGCTCCGATCCGTCATGCGGCGAGAGCTGCATCGCGCCCGCCGCGCCCCAGAGGCCACCCTCGACGCCGTAGCCCGAGGGGGTGCGCAGGCCCTCGCCCCGGAAGGAATAGAGCGCGGGCACCATCACTTCGAGAGCGTAATCGACCCCCGTGCCGCCGCGATAGCGCCCGGCGCCGCCGGAATCGCAGCGGAATTCCTGGCGCAGATAGCGCACCGGGTAGATCTGCTCGTAGACTTCGAGATTGGGGATGGTGAGGCCGCCCAGGGTGCACAGATGGCCGATCTGGTTGAAGCCGTCGCGACCCTCGATCGCGCCCCCGCCGGCGGCGAGGTTGTTGTGATACATGACGAAAGGCTCGTCGGCGCCCTCCTTCGTGCCTGAGGTCACGCCGAAGACGTTGCGCGCCCAGCCGGCAAGCGCGCGCTCCGGCGCGGCGAGGCCGAGCGCGCGCCAGCAGGCATGGATGATGTCATGGGCGGGAAACACCGTGCACATGGTCATCGGCGCGGGCGGGCGCGCATTCACCACGCTGCCTTCCGGCGCGATGATGGTCACGCCGCGAAAGCTGCCCTCGTTGCGCGGCAGATCGGCATCGAAGAACGAATAGAGCGCCGTGTAGACACCCGAGACGGTGTTGGCCAGCGAGGAATTCTTGAAGCCCCTGATCTGGTCGTCGGTGCCGGTGAAATCCACCGTCAGGCTGTCGCCCGCAATGGTGAGCGCCACCCGGGTGACGATGTCGGCGGGGCCGAAGCAATCATTGTCGGTGCGGTCCTCGCCGCGATAGGTGCCGTCGGGCAGATCGCGGATGACGGCGCGAAAGCGCGCCTCGGCATAGTCGAGAATGCCGGCAAAACAGGCCCGCGCCTGGTCGGTGCCGAGCTCTTGCGCGAGCGCCGCGACGCGGTCTGCCCCGATGCGCGTGGAGCCGAGCATGGCGCGCAGATCGCCGTCGAGGAGATCGGGCGTGCGGCAATTGAGCTTGAGGAGGTCCCACAGATCCTCGCGGACCACATCCGCCTCGACCAGCTTCATCACCGGCAGGCGCAGGCCCTCATGGAAGATCTCGGTGGCCTGCGGATTGTAGGTCCCCGCCGCGCCGCCACCGATATCGGATTGATGGGCGCGGTTGCAGGCAAAGCCGAGATGATCATCGCCCACGAAGACCGGGCGCGCGATCACCCAGTCGGGCAGGTGGTTGCCGCCCGCCGCATAGGGATCGTTCAGCAGGAAGACGTCGCCGGGCGCGATCGCGCCGCCGAAACGCGCGACGATGGCGCGGGCGGCGAAACCGCCGCCGCCGGTATGGATCGGAATGCCGTCGGCCTGGCTGACCACGGTGCCCTCTGCATCGGCGAGGAAGCAGGAGAAATCATGCGCCTGGCTGAAGATCGGGCTGCGCGCCGTGCGCACCATCACCCGCCCCATCTGCTGGGCGATGTGGTCGAGCCGGTTCTGGACCAGGGCGAGGATGATCGGGTCGATGGCCTTGCGCGCGCTCATGCCTGCGCTCCCCTCTCGGCGAGATCGATGATGAAATTGCCCGCCGCATCGACGCTGAGCGTATCGCCGGCGCGGGCGATGGCGGTCATGGTCTGCTCGGTGACGATGGCGGGACCGGCAATCGACTGGCCCGGCGCGAGATCGGCGCCGTCAAAGATCGCCGTGTCGCGCCAGCCATCGGGGAACCAGACCCGGCGGGTCTCGCGCCGATGCGGCGCCTGCGTGCTCGCCGGCGCCGATGCCGCTTCGAGCGGAGGCAGGAGGCCGAAGCCGGCCATGCGCAGGCTGGTGATCTGGATGGCGCCGCCGGGCTGGATATGGCCGAACTGGCGGGCGTATTCCGCTTCGAAGAGGCGGCGCACCTGCGCCGGATCGAAAGCCTCGCCATCGGGCAGTTCCACCCGCAGATCCGATTGCTGGCCGCGATAGCGCAGATCGAGCGCGCGCCGGTAGGCGGCCTGATCACCGGTGAAGCCCTCGCGGGTGAGGGTCTCGGTCGCGCGGGCGCGCAGTTGCGCGAAGCCCTCCTGCGCCATTTTCGCGACATCCCCGTCGAGATCGCGCATGAAGACCTGGATGTAATCCTGCCGGACATCCGATTGCAAAAGCCCCATGGCGCAGAAGGCGCCGGCCTGTCGGGGCACGTAGACGCGCTTCGCGCCCAGCATCGCCGCGACGCTCGGCCCGTGCAGCGGCCCGGCGCCGCCGGCGGGGACCAGTGTAAATCCAGCCGGATTGAAGCCGCGCTGTACGGAAATCCGCTCCACCGCATGCAGCAGATGCTGCTCGACCAGCCGGATGATGCCTGACGCGGCATCCTCGATGCTGATGCCCAGCGGCTCGGCAATGCGGGTGCGGATCGCCTCGCGGGCGAGCTCCCGGTCCAGGGTGACGGAGCCGCCGGCATAGGCGCCGGGCGCCAGGCGCCCGAGCACGAGCTGGGCGTCGGTGACCGTCGGCTCGGTACCGCCATGGCCGTAACAGGCCGGGCCGGGACGCGCGCCGGCGCCTTTGGGGCCGGCGAAGAGCATCCCCGCCGCATCGACCCCGGCAATGGTGCCCCCGCCCGCGCCGACGGTATGGATTTCGACGGAAGGCACGGCGAGGTGATAGCCGTCGATTTCGAGCGCATCGCTCGTCGCCACCTGGCCCGCGCTCATCAGCGCGACATCGCAGGAGGTGCCGCCGATCTCCATCGAGATCAGGTTGTCGTCGCCCAGCGCATTGGCCGCGAGCGTCATCGCGCCGACGCCGGCGGCGGGGCCCGAGAGAACGAGATTGACGGGCCGGTCGGCGATCTGGTCGACGGAGACGACGCCGCCATTGCTCTGGCTCATCAAGAGCGCGCCGGGCAGGCCGAGGCGCTGCAATTCCTTCGCCAGATCGCGCAGATAGGTGACGACGCGCGGTGCGACATAGGCGTTCATCACCGCCGTCGAGCTGCGCTCGTATTCGCCGATCGTGGGGGCGATGGCGCTGGAGCGGCTGACCCATTCGCCGGACCAGCTTTCCGCCAGAGCCTGCGCGGCTGCATCCTCGTGGCGGCCATCGGCATAGGCGTTGAACAGGCAGATCGCCACCGCCTCGACGCCCTCGCGGGTGAAGATCTCGCCGGCGGCGACGGCATCGGCGGCCTCGATCGGCGCGACTTCCGCACCCTCACTGTCAAGGCGCCCGCGCACGGGCAGGCGCAGGTAACGCGGGACGAGCACCGGCGGGAAGGGCTTGCGGTGATCCCAGGGATTCTCGCGGATGCCGCGCCGGATTTCGAGGCTGTCGCGAAAGCCGTGGGTGGTGAGAAGCCCGACCTTCGCCCCCTTGCCCTCGAGCACGGTGTTGGTGGCGACCGTGGAGCCGTGCACGAAGAGCCGGCATTGCGCGAGGAAATCCTCCACCGGCATGGCGCATTGCGCTGCGGCCTTGCGCACCGCATCCAGCACCCCCTCGCCGGGACTGGTCGGGACCGAAGGTGTCTTCACGATCATCAGAGCGCCACGCGCATCGACCATGACCAGATCGGTGAAGGTGCCGCCGACATCGACGCCGATGCGCCAGGGCGGGACCATGCCCGCCGCTTTCGCCTGATTCGCCCGCGCCTCGTTCACTTGCGCCCCCGTTTGTCGCCATGCTTCGTCATGACGGCGCAGTCTGCCCAAGCGTGACGCAGGGGCAAGTGTGGAAACCACCCATCCGGTTCGGGTCTTCGCCGAAACGGATTGCAGGCCGCAGGCGCCCGATCAGGTCCTCCAGGTGAGGAAGAAGCGCTCGGCCCGCCCGATCAGCCAGCTGATCGTCAGACCCAGGATCGAGAGCATGGCGACGCCGGCGATGAGCTGCTCGATGGCAAACAGCGAACCGGCCATCAGGATATAGGCGCCGATCCCGAATTGCGCGCCGATCATCTCGGCGGCGACCAGCAGCACGATGGCGATCGAGGCCGAGATCCGGAAACCGGAGAGAATCGCGGGCATCGCGCCGGGGATGATGATCTTGCGTACGATCGAAAGCCAGGACAGTCCGAAGGACTGACCCATCCGGATGAGATTGCGGTCGACATTGTCGACGCCGCCATAGGTCGCGATCACGGTGGGGAAGAAGGCGCCGAACAGGATCGTCGCGACCTTCGAGCCCTCGCCGATGCCGAACCAGACGATGAAGAGCGGCAAAAGCGCGATCTTGGGGATCGGAAACAGCGCCGAAACGACGGGCGAGAGCCCGGCGCGCATCACCGAGAACAGTGCGATGGCGAGCCCCACGGCGACGCCGATGGCGGTGCCCAGCGTCCAGCCGACGATCAGCCGGAACAGGCTCGCCTCGAGATGACGCCACAGCGTCCCCGTGCGCACCAGATCGACGAAAGCGCCGAAGGCGGCAGAGGGGGCGGGGAGGGCGATCGGGCTGATGAAGCCGGTCTGCGAACCGAGCTCCCACAGGCCGATGAGCGAGACGAAGACGAGCGGCGAAATCAGGCTCAGGGGCTTGTGGGTGAAGCCGCCGCCGCGAAACGGCACCGGGCGCAGGCCGCCGGCCCCCGCGCCGCCCTTGCCCGCGCCGCCCTTGCCCGCGCTTGCGCCGTGGCGGGCGCTCTTCTGCAGCGGGACTTCGCGCCAGCTTTCCTTGCCAAGTGTGGTGTCGCGGGATTCAGCCGGCATCGGAGAGCTCCCTGTCGGCCGCGCGGGCCTCGTCGCGCATCGCTTCCCAGAGGCGACGCTGGATCTGCTCCAGTTCGAGCACACGCTCGGGCCGCTCGTCCAGTGGGATATCGATGGAGACCATCTCGCGAATGCGCCCGGGCCGGCGCGACAGGACCATGATGCGATGCCCGAGCCGCACGGCTTCTGCCAGGTTATGCGTGACATAGGCCGCCGAGAAACGCTCGCGCTTCCACAGATCGATGAGATCGTCGAGCAGCAATTCGCGGGTCTGGCTGTCGAGCGCCGAGAGCGGCTCGTCCATCAGCATCACGGCGGGCCGCACCGCGAGCGCGCGGGCGATGGCGACGCGCTGCTTCATGCCGCCGGAGAGCTGACGCGGCCAGGCGCGGGCGAATTCCGAGAGCTTGGTGCGTGCCAGCACATCGTCGATGATCGCCCGCGATTTTGCGCCGCGAATGCCGTGATCCTCGAGCACGAGGCTGACATTGCCCTCGACGGTGCGCCAGGGCAGGAGGGCGAAATCCTGGAAGATGTAGGTCAGCGGGTTGAGCGAATCCGCAGGCGGTTCGCCGGCGATCAGAACCTGCCCCCGGTCGGGGCGCTCCAGCCCGCCGATGAAGCGCAGGAGCGTGGATTTTCCGCAGCCCGACGGGCCGATGATGCAGATGATCTCGCCCGGCGCGACGCTGAAGCTGATATCACGCAGCACCTGCGTCTCGCCGTAATCGTGGCTGACGCCTTCGATCCGCAATTCCATGATGGGTCCCACCCGCTATGGCAAAGGGACCGCCGCCGTGAAGGGGCGGCGGTCCGAACGGCTTGCTCAGTAGGTTTCGACGAAGCTGGTATCGACCAGCGTCTCGATCGAGGCATCGGCGGGCACCAGGCCCTCCGAGACGAACCATGCGAGCTGATCCTCGATGCTGGTCAGGTTCATGCGCGCATCCGCGTTCACCCGCATCGCGCCGGCGCGAATGGCCGCATCGGCATTCTCGAACGGGCGATCGGTATAGACGTATTCGTGGATCATCCGGCTGATCTCGACGACCTCCTCCTCGCTCATGGTCTGGTCCACGAGCGCGGCATTGTAGTCGTCGACCCCGCGCGCGAAGCCGGCGAGGAAGCTGCGTACGGTGTCGGGCTCTTCCGCCGCCATGCGCGAGGAGGTGAACACGGTGGTGACCTGATAATCCTCGATGTAATCCGAAATCTCACCGATCTCGACCACATCCCCGCTCGCGACGAGGCCGCCGGCGATATTGGGCACGATCGACCAGGCGTCGATCTGGCCGGAACGCAGGGAGGCGATCACGGCGGGGACGCTGTTGAGCGGCACGAGCTGCAGCGAATCGCGCGCGAAGCCTTCGCCGTCGGCAACCTTGTGGGCCATGTAGTGGAAGGACGAGCCCGCCGTGGTGATGCCGTAGCGCTTGCCTTCGAGATCCGCCGGCGTGGTCACGCCCGATTCATAGGCCGCCCGCGAGACCAGGATCTTCTGGCCCTCGACATCGGCGCTTTCCTGAAGCGCGCCGCCGATCACCTTCACCGCACCACGCTCGGCCAGGCTGATCAGGCCGCCGGAAATCGCGGTCACGCCGAAATCGACGTCGTTCGAGGCGATCGCCACCGCCATCGGCTGCGCCGCCTGGAAGGAGACGAATTCGACATCGAGGCCCTGATCGGCGAAATAGCCCTTGGCGGCCGCGATGATCGAGGGGGCATGCGAGGTCAGCGAGAGCAGGCCGACGCGCACCCGTGTTCCCTGGGCGAAGGCCCGGCTGCGGGCGAATGTCGCGGTTGCGAGCCCGCCGGCGACGACGCCGCCGAAGCCTCTGCGTGTAAGACGTATCATGATGGTCCTCCCGTGATGGCCGGTTATTGCGATGATTCCGTGCCGGCCCCGGCTGCCGGCTGGAAAAGGCGTGTCAGACAGGCCAGCGCCGCCGTGGCATCGCGCGCGAGAACGGCCTCGACGATCTGCGCGCGCAGGGCTTCCTCCGCGTCGTGGTCGATGCGCCCCTCGATCAGGGCGGCGAGGCGAAACCGCCGGCTCTCCAGTGCGAGACGTTCCTGAAAGGCGATGAGGCGGGGCGAGCGGCAATTGGCGACGAGCGTCGCGTGAAAGCGCGATACCGCCTCATCCCAGGCGAGCGCTTCCGAGGCAGGTTCGTGGCGCACCGCCTCGACGGCGCGGCCGAGCGTATGGCGCGTGGCGACGAGTTCGGCCTCCCAGACTGCATCGGCATGGGCGAGGGACCATTCGAGCCCGAGCGTTTCGATGCGTGCGCGCATGCGCTGAATGTCTTCGAGATCGGCGCCGGTGGCGGAGGCGACGCGAAAGCCGCGCTGGGCCTGAGCCTCGACGAGGCCCTCGCCGGCGAGCAGGGTCAGCGCTTCGCGAAAGGAATGGGCCGAGCCCCCGTAGCGGGTGCGCAGATCGTCGATCTTGAGGCGGGTATCCGGTGCGAGAATGCCGAAGGCGATATCACGCCGCAGCTGCGCCGCCAGAAGGCGCACAACGCTCGCTTCCTCGTCCTGTCTGCCCCGACCGAACATCCGAACCTTCGAGATTTCGACAAATCTTCAATGAAATGACGCTGACGCAGGGGCAGTACACTGTCAAGCTCTCATCGCCGGGCGCAACAGTGAAACCCCGCACCGAAGCCGGGGCGGGGTGGTTTCGATGTGATGTGGGAGCGTGACGCCAGGCGCGGCCCGCCAAGCTCATCCAAGCTCAGCCAAGCTCAGTCACGCTCAGTCACGCTCAGCCACTTGGCTCACTTGCAGTGGTTCCAGCCCTGGAAAAGATAGAATCCGTTGAAGCGCGCCGCGCGGGAGGCAATGCTGCCGTCGAAGCCGGGCTGCTCGCGTGAATCAGCGGAGATGCGCCCACCGAATTCCCAATCCTCCCCCGCGATGAAGGGCGGGACGACGCGGTCTTCGGGGACGGCGCAGAACAGATCCGGCGATTCGCGGCGGCGGAAGAGATTGAAGGCGGCGGCGCGGCGCGAGGCTTCGGCAGCCGCGTCGTTCGGTGCAAAATTGTGATCGGCCAGCATGATTTTTCCCCAAACAGTTATTATTTCTGCAGCAAGTTACGCGCCGCATTACGATTGAGATGGACATAGTGCCGAAAAACGGCAGTTAAATGACAGGCTATCATGTTTTTCGAAATTTCTCACTGTGGCAGGTCGTGAAATGCCCGGTCTCGATGATCCATTCTGGCTGCAACTTCTGCTGAAAATGCTGGCAAGTGCCCTGCTCGTGGTCACGGCTTCCTTCGTTGTCGAACGCAGCGGGCCGCTGGCCGGGGCGATGATCGCGACGCTGCCGCTCTCCGCCGGTCCGAATTTCGTCTATCTCGCCATGGATCACGGACCCGTCTTTCTCGCGGAAGTCGCCCGGATCGGCATGCAGGTGAATGTCGGCAATGCCTTTTTCGTGCTCGCCTATGCCACGGTCGCGCCGGGGCGGCGGCTGATGCCGGCATTGCTTGCGGGATTTGCAGGCTGGGGCGGGGCGGTCCTCGTCATGCGCAGTATCGATCCGGATCTGCCGGCCACGCTCGCGATCAGCGCCTTCGTCTTCACCGCCGCGTTCCTCGCGATCCGCCGCAAGCTCGGCAACGAGCGCCCGCCGCCGGCGCCGCGCACGCCCTTCGATCTGCCATTGCGCGCGATCACGGTGATGCTGCTCGTCGCCGCGGTGGTGATATCGGGGCGCCTTGCGGGGCCCTCGGTCGCTGGTGTGCTCGCCATTCTGCCGCTGGTTCTGAGCTCGCTCGTGATCATCCTGCATCCGCGTATCGGCGGTGCGGCGACGGGGCAGGTGATGCTCAACGGCTTTCCCGGGCTGATGGGATTCGGCATCGCCGTGGGCAGCGTGAGCGTGGCGGCAATCCCGTTTGGGTCGCCGCTCGCCTTGACGGGCGGGCTCGTCGTCGCCGTGATATGGAATTGTGCCGTCATGCTGTTCGCATGGCGGCGGCAAGCGCGAATGCGCATCACCGCCCGTTCCGGAAGGCCATCATGAACACGATCCGCGACCAGCTCGAAGCCATTCTCGCCCGCCTCGATGCGCGCGCCCGCGATGAAAAGGTCTATACGAAGCTCTACAAGCAGGAGGCGCGGCTCGCCGCCGATGCGGCGGATGCACGCCGCAAGGCCGGGATCAGCCTCGGCCCGCTCGACGGGCGCATCGTCTCGATCAAGGATCTGTTCGACGTGGCCGGCGAGACGACGCTCGCGGGTTCGGTGATTTTGCGCGATACGGCCCCCGCCACCGCCGATGCGCCGGTCGTCGCGCGGCTGCGCCGGGCGGGTGCGGTGATCACGGGCAAAACCAACATGTCGGAATTCGCCTTCTCGGGGATCGGCATCAACCCGCATTACGGGACGCCCGGCTGCGCGGCCGATCCGGACCGCATCCCCGGCGGTTCCTCCTCCGGAGCCGGCGTCGGCGTCGGCGAGGGCACGGCGGAGATCGCCATCGGCACCGATACCGGCGGCTCGGTGCGCATCCCCGCCTCGCTCAATGGTTGCGTCGGCTTCAAGCCGACGGCGCGACGGGTGCCGAAGGAGGGTGCCTATCCGCTGTCCTATGCCCTCGATTCGATCGGCCCGCTGGCGCGCAACGTCGCCGATTGTGTCGCGACCGATGCGATCATGGCCGGCGAAGATCCGTGGACGCCCGAACCGATGGATGTGGCGGGCTTGCGCATCGGCGTGCCACGCGGGCGGCTGTTCACGCAGACCGAGGAGCTGGTCGCGAGCGCCTTCGAGACCAATCTCGCCCGGCTGGAGCGCGCGGGGGCACGCATCGTCGATATCGATATCGAGGATCTGCTCGAGGCGATGGGCGGCCTGATGGCGGATGCGCCGCTGGTCGCCATCGAGGCGGCTGCCGTGCATGCCGATCATATGGATTTCGATGACAAGCTGTTCGATCCGCTGGTGATCTCGCGCATCCGCATGGGCGCGACGATGCCCGCAGCCGGCTATATCCGGCTGATGCGTGCCCGTGACGAACTGATCGCGCGCATGGATGCCCGCCTCGCTGCCTGGGACTTGGTGGCGCTGCCCGCCACCGCCACATCGGCCCTGTCGATCGCCGAACTCGAGGCCGATTTCGACCGCTACATGAAAGCCAATGTGCTGATGCTGCGCAACACCACCTGGGGCAACCAGTTCGATCTTACCGGCATCTCGCTGCCCATGCCCGGGCTCGCGCGCCCGGCGGGGATCATGTTCGTCACCCGCAACGGCCATGACAGGCGGCTTCTGAACGTGGCTGCGGGGCTCGAACCGGTCATCTGTGCCGCGTGATGGGCGCAAGCCCCATGCCGCTGGGGCATCCGCGCCGCTTGACGGCGGCGCCGGCGATGGCGATCTCCGGAATAAAGCGCGCGCCCGCCGGCGCCACGAGGAGGAGACGAGATCATGGCCGAAGCCTTCATCTGCGATTATCTGCGCACGCCCATCGGCCGCTTCGGCGGCGCGCTCGCAAAAGTGCGCGCCGATGATCTCGGCGCGATCCCGCTGCGCGCTCTGCTTGCGCGCAATCCCGCCATCGCGGACGCGCTCGAAGAGGTCTATTTCGGCTGCGCCAACCAGGCCGGCGAGGATAACCGCAACGTGGCGCGCATGGCGAGCCTGCTGGCCGGCCTGCCCGAGAGCGTACCGGGCGTGACGCTCAACCGGCTCTGTGCCTCGGGTATGGAAGCGGTGGGAGCCGCCGCGCGGGCGATCAAGGCGGGCGAGATCGAACTCGCCATTTCCGGCGGCGTCGAAAGCATGACCCGCGCGCCCTTCGTCATGGGCAAGGCGGAAGCCGCCTTCCAGCGCAGCGCCGAGATCCACGACACCACCATCGGCTGGCGTTTCGTCAATCCGCTGATGAAAAAGCAATACGGCATCGATTCCATGCCCGAGACCGGCGAGAACGTGGCCGAGCAGTTCGGCGTCTCGCGCGAGGACCAGGACGCCTTCGCCCTGCGCTCGCAGCAGCGCGCGGCGAAAGCGCAGGCCGACGGCTATTTCGCCGGCGAGATCACGCCGGTCGAGATCAGGGGCCGCAAGGGCGAAGTGACGGTCGTCGATACCGACGAGCATCCGCGTCCCGAGACCACCATGGAGCTGCTCGCCAAGCTGAAGACGCCGTTTCGCGATCCCGGCTCGGTAACGGCGGGCAACGCGTCGGGCGTCAATGACGGCGCGGCGGCGATGATCGTGGCGTCCGGGGCGGCGGTGGAGAAATACGGGCTGACGCCGATCGCGCGCGTGCTCGGCCTCGCCAGTGCCGGCGTGGCACCACGCATCATGGGGATCGGGCCGGCGCCGGCTTCGCGCAAGCTGGTCGAGCGGCTGGGCCTGAAGATCTCTGATTTCGACGTGATCGAGCTCAACGAGGCCTTCGCCTCGCAGGGGCTCGCGAGCCTGCGCGAGCTCGGCATCGCCGATGATGCCGATTTCGTCAATGCGAATGGCGGCGCCATCGCGCTCGGCCACCCGCTCGGCATGTCCGGCGCACGCATCACCGCCACCGCGGCACGCGAACTCGCGCGGCGCGGGGGGCGCTATGCGCTGGCCACGATGTGTGTCGGTGTGGGGCAGGGGGCTGCGATCGCGCTCGAACGGGTTTCCTGACGCGGTTGCTCCTCCCTCTTGCGCGCCGTTCCCCTTGCGCTTCGCGGGCGAACCGGTCAAGACGGCAGGCGGGTTCCATGCTGACAGGACGGGGACGAGATGGCAGGCGGATTTCGGCGGGTGATCGGCGGTTCGGTAGGCGGCGTGCTGGTGCGGCTGGCCTTCCTCTCGCTTCTGGTCGGCGCCTTCATGGCGATGCTCGGGCTCACGCCCCAGCGTCTGTTCGACAATCTCGTCGGGATGTTCGAAGCGCTGTGGAACATGGGCTTCGAGGCTTTCGGCACGCTGGGCATGTGGCTCGTCTACGGCGCCATGATCGTCATCCCGATCTGGATCGTGGTGCGGCTCCTCGCCATGATGCGCGGGCGCTGAGCGACTTTCACGCATGAATACGGTTCCCCCCGGCGAGGGCCCGGTGCGCCGGGTCGATGTCTCGCATCGGCGCATGCTCGTCATCGCCGTGCCGATGACGCTGTCGCATATGACGACGCCGCTGCTCGGTCTTGTCGACATGACCGTGATCGGGCGCCTCGGCGATGCGGCGCTGCTCGGCGCCGTGGCGCTGGGCGGGGTGATCTTCGATTTTCTGTTCTGGAGCTTCGGCGCCCTGCGCATGGGCACCGCCGGCCTCACCGCCCAGGCGAGCGGCGCCGGGGATGATCGCGAGATCGACCGGGCGCTCGCGCGCGCCATCGCCGTCGCCATCCTGATCGGGCTGGTGCTGATCGCGCTGCAATGGCCGATCGGGCTGATCGCCTTGCAGATGATGGGCGCGAGCGCTGAGGTGAATGCGGCGCTGGCCTTGTATTTCTATATCCGCATCTGGGCCGCGCCCTTCACGCTGGCGAATTATGCGATCCTCGGCTCGATGATCGGGCGCGGTCGCACCGATCTCGGCTTCGCGCTGCAGGTCGGGCTCAACCTGATCAATATCGCGCTCACCATCGTGCTCGTGGTCGGGCTCGAGATGGGGGTAGCCGGGGCGGCCATCGGCACGCTCGCGGCGGAGGCGATCGCGGCGGGGCTCGGCCTGCTCGTGCTGCGCCGGCTCGGCTCGAATCCCTTGCGGATTCCGCTCGCGGAGACGCTGCAACCGGCGGCGATGAAGCGCATGCTGGCGGTGAACGGCGACATCATGATCCGCACCATGGCGCTGATCGTGGCCTTTGCGAGCTTCGCCGCCATCGGCGCGCGGGCCGGCGATGTCACGCTCGCGGCCAATTCGGTGCTCTACAAGATGTTCACGCTCGGCGCCTATTTCCTCGACGGCACCGCCACCGCGGCGGAGGCGATGGGCGGGCAGGCCTATGGCGCGCGCAACCGCCAGGCTTTCCGCCGCGCGGTTACCATCGCCGTGCAGTGGAGCCTTGGCCTCGGAATCTTCGCCATGGCCGTTTTCTGGCTGGCCGGGCCGTTCTTCATCGATTTCATCACGACGGATGCCGCCGTTCGGTTATTCGCGCGCGAATATCTGATCTACGCCGCAGCCGCGCCGCTGATCGGCGCACTGGCCTTTGCTTTCGACGGCATCTATATCGGCGCGACCTGGACGCGGGCCATGCGCAATCTGATGCTGGCATCGCTTGCCATCTATCTCGCAGCGCTCGGCCTCGGCGGGATTCTCACTACCGACGGCCTGACCAACCACGGCCTCTGGCTCGCCTTCCTCATCTTCCTCGGCGCGCGCGGTGTCGGCCAGGCACTGCTCTATCCGCAACTGGAAAAGCAGCGCGATTGGCCGCAGGTTTCGTAGCCTGTATCGCATTCGGGAATGAACAAGAAACTCTCGCCCTGGCCTCCCTCCCCAGCGGGGAGGGAATGAGGGTGGGGAGAACGCGCGATGCAGTTCATCGACGTTGCGGATTTCGGAGGCCGGGGTCACCCCACCCTTAATCCCTCCCCTGAGGGGAGGGAAACATGGCGAGCCCTTCATGAAGCATCCTCCCTCCCCAGCGGGGAGGGAATGAGGGTGGGGAGAACGGGCGATGCAGATCATCGACGTCGCGGATTTCGGAAGCCGGGGGCGCCCCACCCTTGATCCCCCCCCCTGAGGGGAGGGAAATTGCG
>LFIK01002151.1_pt1 | contig 15891 bp, 12 predicted proteins | sample 643401 | NCBI WGS metagenome assembly LFIK01 (sample SAMN03777447, study PRJNA286221) | soda lake metagenome | biome: soda lake; feature: Kulunda steppe; material: water; isolation source: sample T5-Br brine of Lake Tanatar-5 | place: Russia: Kulunda steppe | collected 2010-07
CGACATCGCGCATGAAGCCGAAGGTGCGGGCGCGGGCGATATCACGGCGGAAGGCCCGGGGATGCGATTCGTGCACCCAGCGCTGCCGACCGATTGCCGAATCGGCGAAGTCGATCTCGACATCAAGGCGCAGCTGACCGTCATGCGGGGTCAACTCGGCGAAGGCCTTGCCGGCATCGACGCGAACGGGGCGACGGATGCGCAGGGCCCGGCGCGGCGCCTCGGTGGCGACAAGGCCGACCGCATCGATCGCATCGACGAAGGGCGCCGCACTGCCATCGACGATGGGGAGCTCGGGGCCGTCGATCTCGACCAGCACGTTGTCCACACCCAGCCCGGAGAGGGCGGCCATCAGATGCTCGATCGTGGCGACGGCACCGGTATTGCGGTCACCCACGACGGTGCACAGCTCCGTCGCGGCGACGTTCATGTGGCGCGCATCGATCAGGCGATCAACTCCGTTGGGAAGATTGGTGCGGAGAAAGACGATGCCGTGATCCGCATCGGCAGGATGGAGAGCCATCTTCACGCTGTCGCCGGAATGAACCCCGATCCCCGAAACGACGGTCGAGGAAGCCAGCGTGATCTGATGCGTTTGTTTCATTATGCTCACCTCGGCAAGAGCCGTCACCGGAAATCGATTCCCGTGCCACGATCAGGCCCTGTCCGTTGTTGATGCCCCGACACGGCTTATGCGCCGTGTGCCCCGTTGTTATCTGGACGCACCATAATCATGGCAAACGCCCAGGCCAAATCACGCTTTCTTTCGCTCTGTTACAATTGACAGGAAATCTGGCGACTTCTCTAAAGCACTGATATTGAATGGTTTTTAAAGAGTTCCGCCCCGGATGATCAGTCCGGGGCGGATTGTGGTCAAGCTGTGGCGTGAGAATGACGCCGACTCACTGTGCCTGGCGGCGCAGGAAAGCGGGGATTTCCAGCTGATCGTCATCGAGACCGCGTGCCGGGGCCTGGGCGCGGCCATGGGCGTCGAGCTGCCCCTGAGCCGGGCGATAACCCTGCGGCGCCGCCGGACGTTTGGCGAATTCCGCGTGGGCCGGTGACATGCCGGGCGCCGCCGTGCGCTGCGCCGGAGGCTGAGGCTGGGGCTGGGGCTGGGGCTGCGGCTGCGCGGCGGCCTGCCGGGGAGCCTGAGCCGGCGCGACCGGTGCGCTTGCAGGCATGCCGCCGGCATGAGCGGAATGCTCGTGACGCGGTGCCGGCTCCGGCTGGTGCCCGTGATCGTGCCCGTAATCATGGCCGTAATCGTGCCCGTGCACCGGCTGTTGATTCTCCTCACGGCGTCCGAAGCCGACCGTGGCCAGGCGCTGCAACAGGCTCGGGCGCTTGCCCTCGGCCTCATGATGCGCCCGGATCTGGTTCTGCGCCGGGACCGGCAATTCGTCGACACGCGGCATGCGCGGTGCCCGCAGGACCTGCTCGGGCTGGGGCGGCATGAAGGGCGCGTCATGGGCGTGCTGCCCGCCCGGGTGGTGCATCCCGGCCTGAGCTGCGGAGACCGGCGCATTGGCTGCGACCGGGGGCATCTGCGGCGCAGCCGGCTGAGGTGCGGGCTGCGCTGCCGCCTGCGCCGCGGGAGCCTGCTCGGCCACCGGCGCAAAGCGTGCGACCGGTGCCTGCGGTGCGGGCTGCTGCGCGCGGACCTGTTCCGGCTGCGGCGTATGCGCTTCACCCTGCGGCTGTGCAGCCGGTTCGGCGAGCGCCTGCGCGACGGCGGCGGACGGATCGGGGCGCGGCGCCGGCGCGGCGGCTTCCGGCTTGGCCGATTCTTCCACCGGCTCGGCCGGAGCCCGCGCAGCGGGCGCTTCCGCAGCGGGTTGCGCGGCGGGAGCGGGCTGCGCATGCGTGACCGAAGAGGCTTCGGCAGGCTTGCTGCCCTGGACCAGCGAACGCTGCGCCGCCGCCTGGGCGGCCCGGGCGCGGGCCTCGGCGCGCAGCCGCTCGGCGACTTCCGCGATCCGCTGCTCGGTCGCCGTCACCTCACCGGCATCGACACCGACTTCGTGGTCGATCCCCGTCGCCACGACGGAGACGCGAATCACGCCCTCGAGGCCTTCATCGAAGGTGGCGCCGAGGATGATGTTGGCTTCCGAATCGACCTCCTCGCGGATGCGTGTCGCGGCTTCGTCGACTTCGTAGAGCGTCAGGTCCGGACCGCCGGTGATGGAGATCAGCAGGCCGCGTGCGCCACGCATCGACACGTCATCGAGCAGCGGATTGGCGATCGCCGCCGCCGCAGCGGTCATGGCGCGATCGTCACCGCTGGCCTCGCCGGTGCCCATCATCGCCTTGCCCATGCCGCGCATGATGGCGCGCACATCGGCGAAGTCGAGATTGATCAGGCCTTCCTTGACCATCAGATCGGTGATGCAGGCCACGCCGGAATAGAGCACCTGGTCGGCCATCGCGAAGGCATCGGCGAAGGTGGTCTTCTCGTTGGCGACGCGGAACAGGTTCTGATTGGGAATCACGATCAGCGTATCGACTGATTGCTGCAATTCCTGAATGCCCGATTCGGCCAGGCGCATGCGGCGCGAGCCCTCGAACTGGAAGGGCTTGGTCACCACACCCACGGTGAGGATGCCCATCTCGCGGGCCGCCTGGGCGATGACCGGGGCGGCACCCGTGCCCGTACCACCGCCCATGCCGGCGGTGATGAAGGCCATATGCGCCCCCGAGAGCTGATCGCGAATCTCGTCGATCACCTCTTCGGCTGCCGCACGCCCGATATCGGGCTGCGAGCCGGCGCCGAGACCCTCGGTCACGGCGATGCCCATCTGGATGAGACGCTGTGCCTTCGACGAGGTGAGCGCCTGGGCGTCGGTATTCGCCACGACGAAATCGACGCCCTGAAGCCCCGATTCGATCATGTTGTTGACCGCATTGCCGCCCGCGCCGCCGACGCCGAAGACGGTGATGTGCGGCTTGAGTTCCCGGATTTCCGGAGCTTGCAGACTGATTGCCATGACTTCGTGCCCTCTCGGCCCCCTCGTGGCCTTTTCCGTGACCCGGCGCAGCGAACCGCGCCTTACGCTTTCATCCCCGGTTCCGATGCGATCGCGCCGGACCCGGATGCTTGACTTGACCTCTAGAAACTCTCCCGCAGCCAGCGCCCTACCCGCGAGAGGTAGCCGTCGGTTCCGGTTCCTGCGAAAAATCCGCCATTGCGCATGTCGAAATACTCTTCATGCGCGATCTGCGGATAAACGAGCAGCCCCGTCGCCGCCGCGAAGGCCGGGCCTTTCGCGGCTTCGGGCAGAGCCTTGATGCCGAGGGGGCGGCCGATTCGGACCTGCCCCTCGAGAATGCGGGCGGCCTGTTGCGGCAGCCCGGCCAGCTGTGACGCGCCTCCGGTGAGCACCACGCGCCGACCCGGGCGCGGTGTGAAACCCACGGCGGAGAGGCGGTCGCGCGCCAGTTCCAGAATTTCCTCGATACGCGGCTGGATGATCTTCACCAGCTGCGATTTCGGCAGATGCGTCGCGGCGCTGCGCTCGTCGTCGCCGATCTGCGGCACCGTGAACAGGTCGCGCTCGTCGGCCGGATCCGCCATGGCCGATCCGTGCACCAGCTTGAGCCGCTCGGCCGCCGCGATGCCGGTGGAGAGCCCGCGCGCAATATCCATGGTGACGTGATGGCCACCCACCGCGAACGCATCGACATGGGCGAGATGGCCGTTCTCGAAGACGGAGATCCCGGTGGCGCCGCCGCCGCAATCGATCACCACGGCCCCCATCTCGCTCTCGTCATCGGCGAGGGCGGAAAGCCCGGCCGCGAAGGGCGAGGCGACCACGGCCTCGACCCCGAGATGGCAACGCTCCACCGCCAGCATGAGATTGCGCACCGCCGCCGACTGGGCCGAGACCACATGCAGGGCGACGCCGAGATTGTCGCCGATCATGCCGGCGGGATCGGCGATGTCGGTCTGCGCATCGAGGCTGTAGCGCGTCGGCAGGGCGTGGACGGCGATGCGGTCCTGCGCGATCCCGTCTGTCGCCGCCAGACGCAGCACACGGGCGCGATCCTCCTCGCCGACCGGACCGCCGCGTACCGAGATCTGGGCCTCGAAATGCTGCGAGCCGAGACGCGCGCCCGACAGGCCGAGAATCACCGACTGGATTTCAACACGCGCCATGCGCTCGGCGGCATGCACCGCCTGGCGAATGGCGTTCTCCGCCGCCTCCAGATCGACGACGACGCCGCCCTTGAGGCCTTGCGAACGGTGATGGCCGATACCGACGACGCGCACCAGATGGCTGCGCCGGCGCAGGGTCTCGATCCCTTCCCAGGGCTGGAGCTGCGCGACGATGCAGACCACCTTGGTGGTCCCGATATCGAGCACGGAGAGCATGGTGGAGCGCCGTGGCGGCAACGGCTTCAGCCGCGGCGTCATGTTCTGATGCAGGGGATTGGTCGGGCTCATGTGCGCACCTCCCGACCGCGCAGGGGACGCTTGCGCATCTCCTCTTCATAAGTGGACCAGGATTCCGCCGTCAGCCGCACCACCACCCGATCGGGCATGCGCAGATCGATGGCGATGACGTCCTTTTCCAGCAGATCATGCGCAGCATCGAGCCGGGCGAGGCGCTGCAGGGCCTTCACCGGGTCGTTTTCAGGCAGGCGCACATCCATGCCGTTATCGAGCTTGAGCGTCCAGCGCCGCTCGGAGACCAGCGTCCCGGCCCGGATGCGCTGGCTCAGCGCGCCGGCGGAATCGATCAGTTCGAAATATTCCGCAAGACGCATCTGCGCGCCCTCGCCGACGACCTGCGGCAGCGGCAGATAGCGCGGATCGGGGCGGAAATAGTCGATCACCTCCCCATCCATGGCGATGACATAGACGTCACCATCCACCTGCCACAGCGCATAGGGCTCGCGCTCGACAATGTTGATGACCACGCCGTCCGGATAGAGCTTGCGCACGGTGGCGCTGTGCACCAGCGGCAGTGATTCGAGTGATTCGCGCGCCGTCGTGACGTTGAGGAAGGGCAGGGCCACGCGGGGGTCGATGCCCGCTGCATCGAGGATTTCGCGCTCGCGCAGCTGGATCAGGCCGGTGATGGCGATCTCGGAGATGCCGAAGCCGAAAAGCTGCGCGGCGATGTGATGCGGGCGCCCGCGCTCCTCGAAGAACTGCGTGATCTGTCCGCTCGCGGCGAGGCCGGCCACGGCAGTGGTGCCGAAGAAGCCGAGCGCGAGCCACAGACCGACGAAACGCGGCAATTGCCGCTCGAGCCGTTCCAGCGCATTGCGCGGACGCGAGCGCCGGGCGGGATCGCGATAGCGGGTAAAGGGAAGCGCGCCGAAGGTCAGCGAGGCGAGACGCTGCAGCACGCGCCGCCCGGGGCCGGTTCCGGTCTCACCCGGAGCCTGCCGCGCACGCGCATCCGCCCGACCGGTCGCACCGGTGTTCAGCGGTTCAAACTGGCGTCCTCGACCATCCATCGTACAAGCTCACCAAATGATATGCCCTTGTGGGCGGCGATTTCGGGCACCAGGCTCGTCTCGGTCATGCCGGGCTGCGTGTTGACTTCCAGAGCGACGAGGAGACCGGTTCCGCCCGGCCCGTCATCGTATCGGAAGTCTGTGCGACTCACCCCGCGGCACCCGAGAGATTGATGCGCCGTTAACGCCAACTGTTGAATGTGTTGGTAAATATTCGGTTTAATTTCCGCCGGCAGGACGTGGATCGAGCCGCCTTTCGCATATTTCGCGTCGTAGTCGTAGAAGCCCCCCGTCGCGGGCTTGATCTCGATGATGTCGAGGGCTGTGTCCCCCATCACCGCGCAGGTCAGTTCGCGGCCCGCAACATATTGCTCTGCAAGCACTTCGTCACCGAAGCTCCAATCCGTTCCGCTCAGTTCCTGCGGCGGTGGACGGGCTTCGTCGCGTACGATGATGACACCAAAAGACGAGCCCTCGGCGATCGGCTTGACCACATAGGGCGGCTCCAGCACATGCGTTTGCGCCACCGCGAACCGGTTAACGACTTTCCCCACGGGAACGGGCACGCCGGCAGCCGCCATCACGGTCTTGGCCTTGACCTTGTCCATGGCCAGAGCCGAGGCGAGCACGCCGGAATGCGTATAGGGAATGCGCAGATATTCCAGCAGGCCCTGGATGCGCCCATCCTCGCCCATCGGCCCGTGCAGGGCGTTGAAGGCGATGTCGGGCTGCAATGTTTCGAGCGCGCCGGCGACATCGGGGGTGACGTCGAGTCGCGTCACCCGGTAGCCCTCGCCCTCCAGCGCATCGGCGCAGGCGGCGCCGCTCTTCAGGCTGACCTCCCGCTCGGCGGACCAGCCGCCCATCAAGACCACGACATGTTTCATCACGCACTCCACCGCGCCGGTCGCGATGCGGCGCATCGCGCCACGCCCGCTTTCGGCAAGAATGCGTTAAGCATGAGGCCGCATGGTTTCCGGATGGTAAATATGACGGTCGGATTGCTGGCGCCGGTCAGCCCGCCGGGTGCCGGTCCTGCAAGATCACCTCGCGATGCGGGTAGGGGATCTTCACGCCTGCTTCCTTGAATGCATCCCACAGGGCGAGGAAGACCTGGCCGCGCACATTGGTGAGGCCGTTGCGCGGATCGGCGATCCAGAAGCGCAGCACGAAATCGAGTGACGAATCACCGAAGCCGAGCAGATGGCACACGGGTGCGGGCTGTTTCTGCACCCGCTCGACGGTGCCGGCGGCTTCCACGGCCAGCGCGCGGACCTGATGCGGGTCGCTGTCATAGGAGACGCCGAAATTCGCGTCGATGCGCACGAAATTGTCACTGAAGGACCAGTTGATCACCCGGTTGGTGATGAAATCCTCGTTGGGGATCAGGAACTCGACGCCGTCGCGGGTGACGATCGAGACGAAGCGCGCGCGGATCGAGCGCACCCAGCCGACCTTGTCGCCGAGCGAGATGGTATCGCCCGGCTTGATCGACTTGTCGGCCAGGATGATGATGCCGGAGAGGTAATTCGAGACGACCTTCTGCAGGCCGAAGCCGATGCCCACGCCGAGCGCGCCGGAGAATACCGTCAGCGCCATCAGGTCGATGCCGATCGAAGTCAGCGCGACCACCGTGGCGAGCACGATCAGGCCGATGCGCACGAGCTTGCCGATCAGCACCCGCAGGCTGGGCGTCAGTTCCTCGGTATGGCTCAGCCGTTCCTCGATCACCCGACCGAGCACGACCGCAACCCACAGCGCTGCCGCAACGATGAAACCCGCCTGCAGCATCACCAGCAATGACAGCCGCATGCCGCCGATCTCGATCGCGGTGGCGTCGAGCCCGCTTGCCAGCGGCGCCCAAAGGCCCGTCAGGCGCAGGGCGACGAAGCTCCAGGCCAGGATGGCCGCAAGGCGCCCCACCACCCGGTTGCGGATCAGCCGCGTCACGATCGAGATCAGCACCCAGGCGCTCGCGAGCGCTGCGGCGAGGCTGATCAGGTCGGGCTCGAAGACGGGATCGAAGGCGCGGATGGCGGCATAGGCGAGCCAGAGCAGTGCGGCCAGCGTGATCGTCACCATGCGCCGCATGATGATCACGGCCAGCCGCAACAGGCTGATATTGTCGCGGATGCGCCGCGCGTGGCGCTCGAAACGCAATTCGAACCGCCGCCCCACGGCGAAGGCGATCACGCCGATCACCGCAATCAGGACGATCTGGCCGATCACCAGCGGATCGACGAGCTGTGCCAGCATCGCGGTGGCGAAATCGGTCAGGAGTTGCGGATCGGGCGGTTCGATCCGTGTCGGTACGGCTGCGGTCATCTGGCGGTCCCGGCCCGGCGCCTCACTCGCGCTCCTCCGTCACCGGATGGCCCAGTTCCGCGAGGCCTTCTTCGAGATAGTCGCCGAGCAGCGGCATGCCCATCAGGTAATCGGCATTCTGGTCGCCATGGCGCTCCACGGCCAGCGCGCGGGCCTCCTCGAAGCTGGCGCGATCGAAATCGCCGCGCCCGACCCAGGCGAGCGCGATCAGATCGACCGCCTCGCTGTCATTGAGGCCGTTGATCACCGCCCGCAGCTCGGGGCCGGTATAATCGTCGCGTCGGCTCTCCAGAATGCGCATCTCGTCGTCATCGATCGGATTCGAGCCGTCGGAACTGGCGCCGGGGGCGACCTTCACGTCATAGGCGCGCGCATGCAGGATGATCTCGTGCACCATGCTGACGCTGATATTGAGATCGACGGGGCTTTCGTCGCGTATCGTCATGATCGGATCCTCCCTATGTCGCGCGCAGCCAGGCTCTGGCCGCCGCCTCCTCGCCGTGGTGGAATTCGCGGTGCTCGCCGCCGGTGAAGAACTCGGTGATGCGCGCGACGGTGCGCTCGCCGGGCGTATCGACGATCAGCGCCACGCGGGCGGTCTCGTCGCGATGCCGGGCCAGGAAGGAGAGCTCCTCCCAAGCCGCCATCGGCTCGATGCTCTCGAAACCGAGCAGCTCGACGAGCAGCTTGAGCGGCTTGCGCTCCGAGAACAGGCGCTCGAGCTGCGGGATCGCCTGCTCGACCTCATGCGACGTGACGATCCCCGACAAGCGCAGCCGCACGATGTCGCTCGCATAGGTTTCGTTGATTTCCAGCAACGCGCTCTCTCCTTCTCGTCTGCGACCGGTCAGCTTCTGCGCCCCGCCATCACGGAAAATCTCTCGCCGAACGGGCCCGGTGACAACCCCGAAGGCCCGGCCCGGGTTCGAGGCTGTGCAGCATCCGGGAAAATGCTATATTAACGCGCAGCGCGTGCCATCGGGTGCATTCCCGATCAGCGCGGTCGAATGAGATTCAGGCGCATCGTGAATCAGGTGACACCCGAACCGGCTTCGAGCCACCCTGCTCCGGATGCCGTCCCGTCTCCGCCGGGGCGCCCGTTCGGATTCGGGCCGGGGGAGTGGAGCGGCGCCTTCGGCGATCTCGGCACGCTCCTGCCGCTGACGCTCGGCGCGATCGCCGTGGCGGGGCTAGCGCCCGCACCGGTCTTTCTCGGCTTTGCCGTCTTCCTCATCGCCAGCGCCCTGATCTACCGGTTGCCGGTCCCCGTCCAGCCGATGAAGGCGATCGCGGCAGTGATGCTCACCACGCAGATCAGCCCGGAGGCGGTGGCGCTGTCGGGCATCCTGATCGGGATCGTCCTGCTCGGCCTCGGCGTGAGCGGCTGGATCACGCGGGTGGTGCGCCTCGTTCCGCAATCCGTCCTCGCCGGGCTGCAATTGGGGCTGGGCATGGCGCTCGCCGTCGTGGCCTTCGAATTGATGGCGAGCGCTTACGCGATCGCGCTGGTGGCTCTGGCCATTCTGGGGATCGGCCTGCGCTTCACGCAGATCCCGGCAGTGCCGGTCGCGCTCGTGGCGATGGCGGGGTTGGGGATGCTGCTCGGGGTGCCGGGCATCACCGTCTCCGCCGATGCCGGCTTCGCGCTGCCTGCATGGCCTGATCTCGGCGACTGGCACGCGGCCACGGCCAACCTGGTGCTGCCGCAGCTCGCCCTGACCTTCACCAACGCGATCCTGCTCACTGCCCTGATCGCAGGCGATCATTTCCGCGAACAGGCCACCCATGTGACGCCGCGCCGGCTGTGTCTGACGACGGGTTTCGCCAATCTGGCGCTGACGCCCTTCGGCGCCCTGCCCATGTGCCACGGCGCCGGCGGGCTCGCCGCGCATCACCGCTTCGGCGCCCGCTCCGGCGGTGCGCTGGTGATCCTCGCCCTCGTGCTGATCGCGATCGCGCTGGCGCCGGGGGATCTGGGTTATACGCTGCTTGCGGCGATCCCGCTGGCCGGCCTCGGCGCGCTGCTGCTGGTCACCGCCGGCGCCCTGATCTTCACCCGCCGCGTCTTCGATTCCCGCCCCTCCTGCTGGCCCGTCATCGCGGTGACGGGGCTCGTGGTGCTCGCGGTTGATCCGTTCTGGGGGCTGGTGGCGGGGATGCTGGCCGAGGCGGCGCGCACGCGACTGGTGCGGGCTTATTTCGCGCGGCGGGTAGATTGAGGCGGGCTTGCTAGAATTCGTCAATCGTTTTCTTTGGGAACCAGAAAACTAAACCTTCTGGTCGCACGTATTTGCTCAGCACGGCGGCACATCTCCTCTTCGGATCGCGATGCGTATAGGGTCGAGTAACGCACAACACGATCCGGCAAGCTTTCTACGAATGCTTCAGCTTCACATTGCCGGTTCTCGCTTCGCGCCGAAAGGCAAACGGCAAAGGCTGCTGAAGCTACATCCGCTCTGACTTCGTACTTCGGACACTTTGACGCTACGATCACACTCTCTGCGTAAGTGCTGGCCATGGACCGCCCATAGCTGCCGGTCGTCTGGCAGGAGGCGAGTCCCAATGTCGTTGCTACAACGAGCGCGATGCCGAATGAGCGCATAATATTTACCTTTGATTGTATTAATACGAAAAAGCATTCAAAAAATGCCTCAAGGCAGCGTCATTGCCAGTTTTGATTTTTCAGTCAAGGATTTTCGGAAAATCAGTCCGCATCTCAGGGAAATCTCTTGTGCGGTATTGCCGTACCTCAGTCGTGCCCGGCGCCGTCGATCCGGCCCCAGCCATCCACCACCGCGCGCCATCCCCGGCGCGCGGTGCGTTCTCGTCAAACGATATCACACGCTGCGGATGGCACCGCCATCGACGCGGATCAGGCCGCCGGTCATGTAGCTGGCGCGGTCGGAGGCCATGAAGCAGACCACGTCGCCGAATTCCTCCGTCGTGCCGTAGCGATCCGCGGGGATCGAGGCGCGGCTCGCGGCGGCGACGTCTTCGGGGCTCTTGCCGCTGCGCTTGGCATTGGCCTGGTCGAGCTCCTTGGTGCGATCCGTCTCGATGCGCCCGGGCAGCACCAGATTGACGGTGATCCCGTCCTTGGCGACTTCCGAGGCCAGCGTCTTGGCCCAGCCCACGATGGCCGAGCGCAGGGCGTTCGACATGGCGAGATTGGGGATCGGCTGGATCACGCCCGAGGAGGCGATGGTGACGATGCGGCCCCAGCCGCGCTCGCGCATGCCCGGAAGGGCGAGCTGGGCGAGGCGGAAGACGGGCTTCACCATGGCTTCGAACTGGGGCGTCCAGTCCTCGGGCTCGACCTCCGCCGCGACGCGTGCGGGCGGGCCGCCGGTATTGGCGATGAGGATGTCGACGCCGCCCATGGCCGCCACGGCGGCTTCATAGATCTTGTCGGCGTCATTGGTGAGGTCGGCGGCGTATGCGTGGGCCTTGCCGCCCTTCGCCTTGATCGCCTTGACGGTTTCCTCCAGCTTGTCGGCGGAGCGGGCGGTCATGAAGACCTCCGCGCCTTCCGCCGCGAGCGATTCCGCCGAGGCCTTGCCGAGGCCGCGGCTGGAGGAGAGAACGAGGGCGCGCTTGCCCTTGATGCCGAGATCCATGCTGTGTCTCCATATTCTGGCCGCTTGCGCGGCATGTAAACCGTGGCATGGATGTAGCACCCTCGGCGCGCGAAGTTGAGCCCGCAACCCGGCAATCCGGATTGCGCCGAAGCGCGCCGCGCGGAATTGCCGGTTATTGCGCGGCCTGGGCCCGCGCCGCGTCACTATCGGCGAATTGCAGCCGCGCCAGCCGGGCATAGAGCCCGCCACGGGCGATCAGGCTGTCGTGATCGCCGCTCTCGACGATGCGCCCGCCATCCATCACCAGGATGCGATCCGCCGAGCGCACGGTGGCGAGGCGGTGGGCGATGACGAGCGTGGTGCGCCCCTGCATCAGATGGTCGAGCGCTTCCTGCACCGCGTGCTCGCTCTCGGCATCGAGTGCGCTCGTCGCCTCGTCGAGGAGCAGGATCGGCGCGTCCTTGAGGATGGCGCGGGCGATGGCGATGCGCTGGCGCTGGCCGCCCGAGAGCGTCACCCCGCGCTCGCCGATCAGGGTGTCGTAACCCTGTGGCATCTGCGTGATGAAGCCGTGCGCGCTCGCCTGTTCGGCGGCGCGGCGTACGGCGGCGTCATCCGCATCGGGATGGCCGTAGCGGATATTGTCGCGCACGCTCGCGCCGAAGATCGTCGCTTCCTGCGGCACCAGCGCGATGCGCCGGCGCAAGGCTGCCGGATCGGCGCGATGGGCGGGCACGCCGTCGATCAGGATGCGGCCCTCCTGCGGATCATAGAAGCGCAGGAGCAATTGCAGCACCGTGCTCTTGCCCGAGCCGGAGGGGCCGACCAGTGCCACCCGCTCGCCCGGTTTCAGCGCGAAATCGATCCCGTCAAGGGCGGGAATGTCGCTGCGATTGGGATAGGCGAAATGCACGCCGGCCAGGGCCAGCGAACCGATCGGCGGCTCGGGCAGCGGCTGCGGATTTTCCGGCGCGGCCACATTTGGGAGCGTCTCGAGGATTTCGCCGAGCCGCTCGGCGGAGCCCGCCGCCTGGGCGAGCTCGCCATAGACTTCCGAAAGCTGGCCCATGGCGCTGGCGGCGAAGACGGCATAGAGCACGAACTGGCTGAGCTCGCCGGCACTGAGATCGCCACGCATCACGCCCTGTGCGCCGTACCAGAGAATCAGCACCACGCTCGAGGAAACGAGGAAGATGATCGTCCCCGTGAGGAAGGCGCGCGCCCGTGTCGAGGTGCGGGCAGCGTCGAAGGCCTCTTCCGCCGCGCGGGCGAAGCGCCGGGCGGTTTCGCCCTCCATGCCGAAAGCCTGCATGGTGCGCACCGCGCCCACCGCTTCCGAGGCATAGGCCGAGGCGTCGGCGAGGCGATCCTGCGCGATGCGCGAGCGCCGGCGAACCTTGCGGCCGGAAAAGACCAGGGGCAGCACGATGAAGGGCAGGGCGAAAACGACCAGCGCCGAGAGCGTCGGGCTGGTCCAGATCATCAGCGCCACCGCGCCGATCAGCAGCATCACATTGCGCAGGGCGATCGAGATGCTCGCGCCGAACGCGCTCTTGATCTGGGTGGTGTCGGCGGTGAGCCGCGAGGTCAGCTCACCCGCTTTCGCGGCATCGAAGAAAGCCGGATCTAGGGTGGTCAGCCGGGAGAAGACCGCAGCACGCACATCGGCGACGACGCGCTCGCCGAGGGTGATGACGAAGTAATAACGCAGCGCACTGCCCAGGGCGAGCAGGGCCACGACCAGGATCAGCATGCCGAAATAGGCCGAGACGAGTTCGGCGCGGTCCTGGCCGAAGCCGAAATCGATCACCCGGCGTACCGCCAGAGGCACGGCCAGCGTCGCCACCGAGGCGAGGATGAGCGCGCCCATGGCAGCCGCGATCCGCCCCTTGTAGTGCAGCGCAAATCCCAGAAGCGGGCGCAGGGCTGCCAGATTGGCACGCGAGCGCCCTTCTTTCGAAACATTCCGGCCTGGATTTTGCGAAGACTGCGACATCGTCTGGATACCCGGTTCCCTGTTATGCGCGATTCGCGCAGGCTGTGCTTGAATTGCCGTCCCGACTGGGTTATAGCGCCGCGATCTTCTCGACAGGCTCGACATATCGCCACGGGGCCCCGGCGGCCAGAAAAAATCCGCCGGAACGGCATCATGAGGTTAAAGCTATGGCACGCAAGGAAGCGACAGCCCATCCGGATTATCACTTCATCAAGGTGGTGATGACCGACGGGACCGAGTATCAAACCCGCTCGACCTGGGGCAAGGAGGGCGACACCATGACCCTCGAAATCGACCCCCGGACGCATCCGGCCTGGACGGGTGGCAGCCAGCAATTGCTCGATCGCGGCGGGCGCGTCTCGCGCTTCAACTCGCGCTTCGGCAATCTCGGCTTCAGCAAGAAGTAAGTCGCAGCAAGGCGCAAGCCGCGCGCGCTTCGTGCGCGCTGGTCTCAGGCTGATCTGGCCCCGGGCGTCGCCGTCCGGGGCTTTCGTCGTGTGGCAAGGGCCATCGCGGATGGGTAACGGGTGGCGATCTGCCGCAGCATGATGCTGATTATGCCTCCGGAGGCGCATTGCATGTTCTTCATACTCTCTAAGATCGTCTGGTTCCTGCTGGCGCCGTCCAATCTGCTCGCACTGCTCGTCGCTCTCGGTCTCCTGCTCGCGAGCCTGACGCGGGCGCGCCGCAGCGGGCTTGCCCTTGCCGGAATCGCCTGTGCCGGGCTGTTTCTCTTTGGCATGACCCCGCTCGCGAGCCTCGCCCTGCGCACGCTCGAAGCGCGCTTTCCGGTTGCCGAACCGCTCACCGGCACGGTTCACGGCATCGTCATCCTCGGCGGATCGCAGGATCCGGATGCGAGTATCGCTCTCGGCCAGCCCGTGCTCAACGAAGCCGCCGAGCGGCTGGTTGTCGGGCTGGAACTCGCCCGGCGCTTTCCCGATGCCCGGGTACTGATCTCCGGCGGCAGCGGTGCACTTGCGGGAAATGATACCAGCGAGGCACGCGCCGGTGCGCTGATGCTCGAGAGCCTCGGCCTCGATCCCGCCCGCATCCTCATCGAGGAGCGCTCGCGCAACACGCATGAGAATGCCGTGTTCTCGCGTGATGTCGCGCAGCCGCAGGAGGACGAGACCTGGCTTCTCGTCACCTCCGCCTTCCACATGCCCCGTTCCGTCGGCGTGTTTCGCGAGGCGGGTTTCGAAGTGGTGCCCTATCCGGTGGATTTCCGCACCATGGGCCGTGACGGGAGCCTGCAGGGCTTTGCCACGATCTCCGACGGCCTGCGCCGCTTCGACGTCGCGATGCGCGAATATGTCGGCCTCGTCGCCTATCGCCTGACCGGGCGCACGGATGCGCTGTTTCCCGCGCCGTGAATTGCCCCGGTGCGGGTTTGCGCGCATTTACCATAGCGAAAGCGCGATCCTGCTTCCGGCGTATCTTCAATTGCAAAAAAGTCGAATTTCAACATAAAGAACCCTCGCGCAAATCGCGCGAGGGCTCGCTTGTCACGGCAGCATCTCGAGATCGGTGCGCGCAGTATCAGGCTGCGCGCACCGAGGCGCAGAACCCTTCGACCCTTGCGCGGATCTTGTCGGCCTCGTCTGCCAGGGCCTGCGTCGCGGCGACGATTTCCTCGGATGCGTTGCTGGTCTCACCCGATAGCGTGCCGACGACTTCCACGGTCTCGTTCACCACCTTGGCGCCATTCGCCGCCTCCTGAACATTCGAAGCGATTTCCTGCGTCGCCGCGGATTGCTGGGTCACGGCTGAGGCGATGCTCGCGGCCAGTTCGCTCATCTCGTCGATGGTGGTGGTGATATCCTGGATCGAAGCAACAGAATCCTGGGTCGCCGCCTGCATTTCGGCAACCTTGGAGGCGATGTCCTCGGTGGCCTTGGCGGTCTGCGAGGCCAGCGTCTTCACCTCCTGTGCCACCACGGCGAAGCCCTTGCCGGCTTCGCCCGCGCGGGCGGCCTCGATCGTCGCGTTGAGAGCCAGAAGATTGGTCTGCTCGGCGATGGAGCGGATCAGATCGACCACCTCACCGATGCTGCGCGCCGAATCGGAGAGTGTCTGCACCTGGCCGTCGGTGCGGCGCGCGCCCTCCACCGCCCGGCGGGCGATGTCGGAGGATTGCGTGGCCGAGCGCCCGATCTCCGCGATCGAGGCGGCGAGTTCCTCGCCCGAGGCTGCGACGTTCTGGATATTGGCTGTGGTGCGCTCCGAACTCGCGAGCACATCGGATACGCTGGAGCCGGTCTTCGCCGCAATGGCCTCGAGCGCATCGGCCTTGGAGCGCATGGCCTTGAAGGCTTCGTCCAGTGTGGCGAGAGCATTGCGGACGCCACCCTCGAACTCGGCTGCGAGACGATCGACTTCGGCTGCGCGGGCGCTGACCTTCTCCGCATCACGCGCGCGGATCTCTGCCAGCTCGACATCCTTGCGGCGTGCCTCTTCCGCAGCCTCGACCCCGGCGCGGGACAATTCCATCATGCGTGCGAGCGTGACCACGACCCAGGCCAG
>LFIK01002152.1_pt1 | contig 15890 bp, 11 predicted proteins | sample 643401 | NCBI WGS metagenome assembly LFIK01 (sample SAMN03777447, study PRJNA286221) | soda lake metagenome | biome: soda lake; feature: Kulunda steppe; material: water; isolation source: sample T5-Br brine of Lake Tanatar-5 | place: Russia: Kulunda steppe | collected 2010-07
TAGTGGCTTTTCTTATAAATTTGTGCTTGTATACGGTATTAACGTTATAGAGTAATAGATTAAAAAAAGTAATAGTCGGATAGCATAAGCTCTTTAACACTTCTTGAAATTCTGACTACAATTTCAAAACTAGACAATTAGTTAGTTAAGATGACAGATTAAGTTATTTGGGTCTAACACATTTCATTTTTTGTATAACCTGTTTTTACAAAAACATCAATTAAGAGGAAGTCTCAATCTGTGAACTAAAACTTTGAGAGTGTAGACATCTTTCAAAAGATGAAACATAATAAACTTTGTAAAAACATAATGATATGGAATTCCTGTTGTTTCGTGTAATCTATCATTATACTATGATAGATTTAATCTTGTGAGCCGGTTTGGCAATCTAAAAAACCATCTGAACGCATAATATATTCCAAATGTCCTGTATGCTCATCAGGCTGTTTTCCGGTCACTTTAAATCCCTGCGATAAGTAGAACTGATAGGCGGATTCATTTTCTTTGTAAACAGATAGCGTCAGCTTCGGCCTCTGCATTTTAGCGTGTTCCAGTAACTTTTTGCCAAACCCTTTGCCTTGCTCCGATGGCAAAAGAAACAGAGCGGCTAATCTGTTCCCAACAAGTGAATAGAAGCCAAAGATCTGTTTCCCGGATCTAAGTACCCAGCTTTCGGATGCCGGGAGCCAAATATTTTTTATCTCTTCAGCTTTTGACTGCCAGTAACCGGCTGGTATGAATGAGTGTGCTTTAATAGATGATTCGAGCCAGATTGCAGCTGCGTTTTTAATATCAGACTGCGTGAGTGGTAATATTTCGAGATTTTGCAAAACGGTAAAACTCTGAACGAGAACTGATTATTTTAAGATTTAAGCTATTTAAAAAGGAACACTCACCAATTCGAGAATCAAATTTCTGAAGTGAGTATAATTGTCTTTTCCAAAATCAAAGTCGTCAAAATTGGCGATCTGTCTCACCGCAACAATACTGGTTTCAGGTACAACAACAATAAACTGGCCCAGATACCCATCGGCATACCAGGCTTTGATTTCACCGTATTCATGATGAAAAATTTGATCAAAACCGGCAGGCTTGAAGTATTCATTTCGGGTATCTGTCCAGTCATTTCCCAAAAGTTCGGATTTGGCCTGATTTCTCTGCTGAATGGTTTCGAAACGCTTTCCCGATACGGGTTTCAATTTATCAATAATCTGCCCGGGGATGCCTTTTTGTCTGAATTCATCCAGCCTCTTTGAATCAATTTCATAATATGAGTACTCGGGAAGCAGCCACCAGAGAAGTCCGCTAAATGGATACAGTTCCTGTCCCGGAGTCACCATCGCTCTGATATATTCCGGATCAATTATCTGTTCACCGTTCCAAATTCCATCATTCAAAACCAATAACCCGAATTTTGCAACATCAAGAGCATGCAATTGCAGCCCTGCCATGGCATGTGGATTTCCGGCCTGATCGTAATAAAAGCTGTACTCTTCAATGTTCATCCGGCTGAAAAATTCCTTCCTGAGGTATTCATCCATTTTCATACCGGATGCTTTCTCAATAATGCCACTGAGAAGATTCACGGCCTTGTTGTTGTAGGCAAACCGGGTTCCGGGTTCATAATCCAGCTCTGCTGCGAGTGCAAGCCTGATAGCATCGGGTGCAGGATATATTTCAGCGCCAGCATTCGGTTTGTTTTGAAGTCCTGAAGTGTGATTCAGCAGGTGGCGAATCGTGATCAGCTTTTTCTGACCCTGGTTCCACTCCGGATATAAAGTGTACACCGGCTGGTCCAGTGAATCTATCATCTGTTGTTTTAAGAGCCTGCCAACAGCCAGCGAAACGATAGATTTGTATGCCGACATGGTTTCAATTGTCTTTGGCTCTTTCCCGAAATACCACTCCGCAACGAGTGTGCCGTGCCGGTAGATAACAACAGCATCACTGTTGGTTCTTTCAGCTTCCTGTTTTAGAGTTTCCAGTTTAACAGGGTCAATATCAGGCACAGAGCTTTGTGCCAAAATTCCGGAAAAGCCGGCTAAATTCAGGAATAGCGACAAGATGATTACATTGAATAAATACACGATAATAGAGAGCTTTATTTTTTTGACAGAATACAGTTTGAAATTGAGGATTACCTATGCGAAACAGGAATTATTTTTCGAGTTGTATCAGTGAACACTGAACCCGTAAACCACACCATCCAGACCGCCGAAAAAGACCCTTCCGTTTGAAGTTACAGGTGATGATACCACACCATAGATATGGGTGCCGGGCAGTTCATGCATTACAAACCGCCACTTTTCATCCCCGGTTTTCCGGTCTACGGCTACAAATCCCCCGCGATGATCAATAAAGTAGTTTGCATTGCCGAATATGCCGGTAAAAACGGTTTCGTCCGTTACGGCCGGTTTTGCCCAGGGCGAACCTCCCGTGTCAAAACTCCAGATAAGTTGTCCATTGGCTGGATCGAATGCTTTGAGGAGCTGATTATCTGATGAACCGATATAGAAGAGATCATCATGGAACACGCCGGATGATTCAATCCATGAGAACCAGTAGAAGTATGTCCAGGCAGGTTCACCTGTTTCGGCATCGAGGGCAAAGAGGTCGGCGCTGCGGCTGCCTGTAATTACCAGTCCATTTTGTACCGCCGGCGAAGAAATCACTGCCTGTCCGGTATCAAATTTCCACTTCAGTTTTCCGGATTCAGCATCAATGGCATACAGATGATGGTCGTTGCTGCCGGTATAGAGGATGCCGTTCTCAACAGCCGGAGTGGAAAGAACGGGTGCTCCTGTTTGAAATCGCCAGTTTTCTTCGCCGGTGGACCTGTCAATCGAATAGATCTGTCCGTCCGGGCTTCCGATAAAAACCTGTTCACCTGAAATGACAGGCGCAGCACCCATGGTGTCGTATCCGGGTTCATCATCGTCAGGCAGGCTGCGGATCCAGTCTGCAGCCCCGGTTTCGAAGGTCCAGACCGGTTCAGCGTTCTCTTTTCTCAGCTTGTACAGGAATCCGTCATCCGAAAGCGTATAGATGAATTCGCTGTTTACCAGTGGGGTTGAGAAGATGGGGCCTTCGGTTTCAAAGGTCCAGGCCGGTTGGCCCGATTCAGTATTGAGGGAATACAGCTTTCCGTCAGTACTGCCAATAAACAAATGTTCACCGTCGGTTGCAGCACCACCCCAGATGGCTCCGTCCGTTTTGAATGTCCAGTCAGGCTGTGCGGTGGATTCACCATCGAAGGGCTGTTTCTTTTCCGGCACCTTTTCAGCAGGGGATAGCGAGAATCTCAGGTCTCTAGGTGAATTGTGAAAGGAACCTGTAAGCTTACTGCCCTCATAATCCAAAGAAAACTGAATGGAGCCTGCTCTGAAACGGTTTTCAACGATTTCAACCTTGCCGAGCGACAGTTCATGGAAATTGGTGACAGGAAGTGTTAAATAAACAGCGATCTCATTCTCCTCATTATTGCGGAAATCCAGGTAAAATGGAGTGGACTGAGTGCCGAGCTCAAGGGTTCCGCCCCAGCTGCCCGGAGAAAGCGTGTGTTGAGCATGCAGAGATGTTGAAAAAAAGAGGGTACTGAATAGAAGACAGAGAAATTTCATCAGATTTAATAGGTTCTTAAAAAGTTGTATGGTTCAAATCATAAAGCCCGGCTGAAAAACCGGGCATGGATTGGAGGCAAAGCTTATTGCTTTTTGATAAAGGCGTGTTCGCCGGCTCCCTGCTTGAGAACGAATCCTGTAACCGTGCCTTCATCGGCAGTGAATTCAAGGCGGGCTTCAACCCTGTCGTTATAGAAAACCGTTTCCTCAATCGGCATCACGGGCAGGGCAGGCTGGCCTGCAAGTTCTGCCATCAACAGGTCACCATTTACTGAAATGGTCATATGAGGCAGGGTTTCGGAGATAAACTCGCCGGTAAACATCTGCAGCTGTTCCGGGGTCATTTCAACCACGTCGATGATAGCGGCCAGGCTGAATTGATCATTGATGAGGTGGCGGCCGATGTCCTGAACATCATTGGTGCCGTTCGACATCACTACGGCTCCCTGGCCACTCACCGGACTATATCCGGCAAACGTTCTGAACCCTCCGGTGCCTCCACCGTGAAAAGCGACGGTATCTTCGAATGCAGTGGCCACTATCCAGGCGTAGCTGATGTTAAAGGCACCATCCAGGTTTTTCAGTGTCTCTATATTCTTTTGGAGCAGTACCCCTTTAGGGTGATCCAGGTAACCCAGTTGCAGTTTTACGTAGTTGGCCAGATCATGCGTTGTACTGAGTATACCCCCGAATCCCGGCACATGTTCGGAGTGCCATCGCTTTGCGGGCAGGCCCGAGGTGGTAGGCTGGGCAAGTCGGAGCGAATCGCTCAGAAACCGGCTGGTGGATGGCATATCCAGCTTTGAAAAGTACCATTCATCCAATAGCTGATCGTAGGTTTTTCCCGAGATCGTCTGAAGAGCCTGACCCAGCACCATATAGGCGTAGTTGGAATATTCGAACTCCTCGCCGGGATTCCTTGGCAGTTCATAGCTGCCGAGAAACTCAAACAGCATCTCCGGGGTGTATTCATTATATGGATCGTTTATGTCGGCAGGGCTGAGATTTCCGGGCAGGCGCGGCAGGCCACTAGTGTGCATCACAAGATGCTCAAGGGTAATTTCAATTCCATCTTTTGAAGGAATGGTTACGTCTTCACCAAAGATTTCCCTTAGCGGGGTGTCAGTTGAAATGTTGTATTGATCCATCAGTATTTGGAGAAGCCCGGATGAGAACGTTTTTGTAATGGAACCCGATTCAAAAATGGTGTGCTCGTTCACCGGCTCTGCACTGTCGAGCCCCATGGTTCCGTAATTATGGAACGTTACAGATCCATCGGAGTCGATGAGTGCAATGCTGATGCCGGGAATGCGCTCAACAGCCATTCGTTTTTCGATGTACTCACTGAATTCGGAGGTAATTTGGGCGGAAACCTGATCTGACAATATGTTTACAAACAGAATCAGGAGAATGAGTAAATTCTTTTTCATTGACATATATTAATGATTAGTTATTGAAGATTGCTACGAACATCTGGTACCTGTAGTTTCAAAAAATTTAGGTTTATGGATTTTTTATTCATTGAGTCTCAACAATTTAAAGTATATGTGATGAAAGGAATTCAGACTGGATTGTTACCGTATTACATATTACTACCCTGTCTAAACGTTGTTTTTAAAACTCAATCAAATAATTGTGGCTTGGTGTCATAACCACGCTTTTATCGAGTGTTTCGCCAAACACCATCATCAGACTTATAACAGGATGAGGAAACAGAAGCGGTAACCAAGAAGTAGTACCCCTAATTCAGAAACCGTTTAAAAAGTGACATAAACTCCTACATTTCTTCCGAGTCTGTTGTTAAATACAGTAGTCACCAGATAATCGACGAAATTTTATTATTGTAAACCTAATGTTGACTTACAGTTCCGCAGCTGTTTTCAGGTCGCTTAACCATTTTGCCAGGATTTTCTCTAACTGAGACGTCCGCAAAAACCATTTTGCAAGTAAACCTTCCATCGATTCTGATGTTGTAACCAGGGTTTTGTTATCATCTAATTGTTTAAGATGCCAGGTGTGAACAGCCCTGATACCAAATAGTTTGCCTTTCCAGGTGAGGCGACTATTCGGTACCACTTCAATAATCGCGGAGTTAATTTTCAGTCTGTTCTTTTTCCAGATGACCGTTGTGCCCGGTTCTAAATCCCCATTAATGATGGAATCGGACACTGAGCTTACCCACATGGGCCACCTGTTTATATCAGACAGAAGCACCCATACTTCATCAATTTCCGCATGTATCACCGTTTCGCAAGAAGCTACTAAAGGAGCATTATGGTTTATTTCAATTCCGGTTCTGCCAATTTGCTTTTCCATTTGAATAAATGATTTTCTTGATTGAATATTATCATCAGAGCAGCAGTCATCAGAACGTCCATCCCACATGAACCGTCGGAAATGGCCGGATGGATGCCTGCTCGAATATCTGTCCGTCTACCTCGATATCATTTGCATTAAACAGGTAGCTCAGTCCGAACCACGGTTTTACAAACAGGTGTTCTGTTACCTTAAATTTATAGCCGATGTTGATGCCTGCTCCAAATTGTGTAACTGAGGTTTCGCTTCCCGTCTCATCCAGTCTCACACGTGATGAAGTAAGATCTATACCGGCACCGGTGTAAAGGCCTCTGTCTGTTCCGTTGAAAAAATAGTCGGCTTTGGCACCGGCTCCCCATATGTAGTTATTGAAGCCGTCATTACCGTGAAGTGACTCGGGCACTTCGATTCCAAACAGGCCGATGTCATATCGAATATGGTCGGTATTCATGCCGGCGTGAACGGAGAACCCTTTTAATGCATATGCTATCGGGTCGATCTCGATATCGATTTTCTGGGAGTAAGCACTGTTATGTATGGTTAGCAGGAAGAATGTTACAAGGCAGAATTTGAGTAAGGTTTTCATGATTTATTGATTTGTACAGTTGAATGTAATCCGGACAAAACCCGGTAGTTTGTGAGAGCTATAGTACGGGAAGGGAGCAGGCGAATCGTCTGACTTTGCTGAATGGAGGTTCGGATTCACGAAAGTCGGACATGTTTGATGAAGTCGAACGTCAGTAGGTTAGTGTCCTATCAACAATAAAACATGAGTTCGATTCTAAAAAATCGAAAAATGAGGCTCCCTTCCTTTCCCAGGAAGAGGGCGGGGTAGTTCACTGAATTATTTTATGACTATAGATTAAAAATAGATACATAGCCTTTTCTAACCACCCCTAAATCCCCTCCTTTCCAAGGAGGGGATTTTCAGAGACTCAATCGACATATTTATAATTGAACTCAGGTTTGAAATTAAACTACTGCTTTTTCCGGTATTCGGAAGGGGTGGTGCCGGTGCTTTTTCGGAATGCCGTATTGAAGGAACTCTTAGAGTTAAATCCGGCATCCATTGCAAGTGCAAGAATGGTGAAGTGTGAGTGTTCGGGATCAGTCAGGCGTTCTGTCACCTCACGTACACGATACTCATTTACAAAATCAAAGAAGTTCTGATTCAGATGGCCGTTGATAATTCGAGAGAGAAGATATTGGGGGATATTGGTCTTGGAGGAGAGATCTGCCAGTGAGAGATTATTGTTCCGGTACGGTTGTTTTTTCTCCATATAGTTTTGCAGCTGTTTCAGCAACTGTAGTTCTTGTGCAATATGGACTTCATCAGGCTCAGTTTCCTTGTCGAATCGAAGATTACCCCAAAAAAGATGCCGTTTGGAATCGGCCTGCCATGCAGGGTAATCCCTGTCACCGAAAACCTGCGGTTGTGTGAGAGACCAGTATCCCAGCAGATAAATAATAACTGCCAGAACAAAGCCGAGGATATAGTTGGCCAATGTGGTTTCGAGGTATCCGGCGGCTGAAATACCGAAGACGATCAGCGACAGCAGGCCGATAAACAGGAGGGTAGCTGTCAACCTTCTGATCCATCCAAGGTCAGTCTCTTTCAGGTCGGGTGCAATTCCTCCAATCTCCTTTCTGTGCAGGCCCAGAAGGAAGTAGATCCATCCGAGGTAACCAAATACATGGGCCACTTTAAAGAGGTTGATCCAGGCATCGGTTTGTGAGAGAGTCAGTGAAACCTCCACCCAGTCTATTTTTTCTTCAGCAGATGAGAAGTAAAAGGGAAAAAGCCAAATCAGATAGATCAGGAAAGGTAGAAGGTGCAGCCACTGAATAGCCGGCACTTTCCCGATTCGAAGTGCAGTGATATAGAATAACATAACCGGGCCTAGCAGCAGAACAAATGGAGCCCCAATGCGGATAAGGTGGGGTACTGCTTTATATATTCCAGTTGCCCCGAGGCTGGTGCCGAGAATAATAAAACTAAAAGCCAATATAAGTAAAGAGAGTATCTGATTAGGCCGGCGATTTTCAGCAGGGTAACCGTTAAGTAATACAACGAGGAAAAAACCCTGAACTCCCGCAATCAAATGAATGTAGCCAATTATTTTTATCCACTGATCTTCGTTCATAGCATAAATATAGCGTATTTAGATTGACAATCTGACCTCCAAACAAACAGCACAGAGACCGTTTCCGAGCTTCTGCTCAAGAGGCTTTCAAACCGTAAGTGCATAGAACATTTTTTTAAATCATCTAGAAATATTTTCTAAAAATATCCAAAAATAAAAGGAGTTTTTTCAGTTGAAACTGAATCAATCAAACTGATTGAATAGAATGGATTTGTTGTGTAACCCTCCCCTGAGATTCTCGTGTAAAATGATGAGATATTTCTGTCTTGTAGCGTTTTTTCAAAACCGTACGTAATAGAAGTGAACTGGAAACTATAGTTAAAACTAACTTATGATGATGAAGCCAGCAATATTCTTATCAGTAGTGATCTGTCTGATGGCGATCGGTTGCAGTAATCCTGCAAATACTGAGGATGTTACCTATACAGAAAAGCGCGACAGCTATACCTTCTACGTGAGCAAATCGAAGGCAGACTACGCCGAGCAGAACCGGGGCGTAGAGGTAAGCGAACCTTTTGATATTGAAGATGCCTGGATATCGGTTGCTGACGGTAAGAAATATCTAAATATTAAAATGGTTCTGGAGGAGGGGTGCAGTGAGTCGTACCCAGAAAAGTATGAGGTGATCTGGAGTGGAGTCACGATCACCATCTATCCACCTCAACTTCCCTTATTTATCGGTTTTGACAATTCGGGATGCGCCGAACTGGAGAGACGTGTCTCCGATATCCTCTCGATCGATTTGTATGACCATTTCAATAATAAGGAGTATGCCGACAGTGCCACCTATATCGTTGTGAACACCTCAACAGAAGAACAGGAACTGATTAAAGTAGTACAGAGCGACTCTCAGGATTAGATGATAGCAGACTCAGCAGTTGATTTACATTCCGGATATGCCATCCCGGCAGTTATCAGGAGCTTCCTCATTCATATAGAGGGGGCTCCCTCCTACGAACCTCACTCTGAAAAGAGAACAGAGTTGGAGAATCGGGTTGCTGCAATCATCAAAGGGTGCCGGAAGAGTGATGAAAAGAGCTTTGAGTTGCTCTATAAAAAATTTTATGGGTATGCTTATTCGGTAGCCGTAAAGTATTGTATCAACCGTGATGACACGATCGAGGTTGTAAATGACAGTTTTATGAAAGTGTTTGATAACATCCATAAATATGATTCGGGGAAGCCTTTCAAACCTTGGTTCAGGAGGATTGTGGTGAATACATCGATCGACAGGATTCGTAAGCATCGCAGTGACCACCTCGATATTGATGAAGTGCCGGTTGCCGGCAATATGCATGTGGAGGAAGAGCTAACGTTGAAAGAAACATTAAGTCTACTGGAAGAGCTGCCCGAGATCTACAGAGCTGTGTTCAATCTGTATGAAGTTGACGGCTATAGTCACCGCGAGATCTCAAAAAAGCTGGGAATTGGCGTGAGTTCGTCCCGAACCTATCTGATGCGGGCCAGAAACCGTCTTCAATCCCTTTACACCCAATATTTCACAGAAAAGAGTTATAAAGATGCAAGTTCCGGATCCAATTAATCAGATCAAAAGTACTCTGCGCGAGTATGAGGAGCCCTACCACCTGGGGGCGTGGGATAAGTTTAAGCGTCACCGAATGGCAAAACGTCGGGAGTATCTTTACAAGCGCCTGGCCGTAGCCTGTGCACTTCTTCTAACGTTGTTCTCGGCTTGGTATTCGGGCATCATGAACCGAACTGATCAGGTTGTGACAGAATCCCACTCTGTTGTGCCGGAGTTGCCATCGCCGGAAATCACCCCAGTCTTACCCGACCTAGGCGATGATCGTGAACTGCCGGGAGGAGATGTAACGGACGTCTTTCTGAAATCTGATCTTGCAGCCGCAGCAGAGCCCCGTCCACATGACGATGATGGGGATGTGCACTCAAAATTCCAGCCTTCATTGCCTCAGTACGTTATAGATCTGGGTGCAGCGGGCTATGTGTCCGGTTTGGAGCGGATCACGGATGCCACTGCCATGCCGCTCTCTCGTCCCGCTTACGGCGATTCGTTTGATATGCTGTCAACTCACTATGGCGGGGATGAGGCTACCGGAAATCGGACAGTTGGCCGGCATGATTTGACAGCTGGCGGCAAAGAGAGGGATCTCACTTTCGGGTTTGCCTACTCCTCGCTGCTCAATATGAGTTCGGCATCTACTGACTGGAATGTGGGCGGAGGGTTTACCGTGAACTACGGCCTGAACAGTCAGCTCACACTCTCATCTGGAATCTATCTGGCTCAAAGCCGGCTACGGTATCATGACGCGTCGGAAACCGAATTGATGGCGACCAAAGATAACATTACCTCTAGTGTGATGGAGATCAACTTTTTGAGTTTGGAGGTTCCCCTGAACCTGCAAGTTGCCGTTACCGATCGCATCTATTTTTCAGGCGGAGTCTCATCAGCTTCATTTCTGCGTGAGAGGTATCACTTCAGCTATGAGTATCAGGAGCTGGTCACCACCACAATTTTGATCGAAGGTGAGCATAAACCGGTTGTTCAGCTTCAAACATTTTCAAGCAGCGAGCAGGAGTCAGAGCCATCACTGAGTTCATTTCATCCGGTGGCATTCTATAACCTTTCGGCCGGTTACAATTTAACCGGTTCCGGTAACAGCCGATATACCGTGACGGTAGAACCGTTTGTTAAATTACCAGCCGGCTCATTTGCCTCTAAAAATGTTTCCTATTCAACCGGTGGCCTTCAGCTGAAGATCTCCTTCTAAATGACTTTAAAGCATTTAGACTCGATTAATCGGTGTTTCCCCACAAATGGATACTCAATACGAATTATCTAGCGAGATGTGTCTGTCGTAACAGTTTTTTTAAATGAGAAATAAATCAAATGAGAGTCGGTTAAATGCGGAAAAAATTTTTTAAAAACTGTAGCGCAACTCTGTCTTCACTCGTAATGTCATTGAATCTAAACTATTAATTACAAAATTAATGATATCATGAATTTAAATATTTACAATACTCTATTATTCTCACTTTCAATCATTGGTATGATGGCTGCCTGCAGCTTAGGCACCGACACGGCGCCCGATGAACTGACCGGTGAATCGATCAGCTATGAGCTGACGGCAACAGGTCACTCTGAAGTTTCTGGTACCGTTTACTTTGCGGAGCGGGCAGACGGATTTACACGGGTTACTGTTGAGCTTTCGGATCTTCCGGAAGGGGATGAGTTTCCAATTGTGATCCATTCAGGAACTGTACTGCAAGGTGGCGAAGAGCGGATACTTCTGATGCCTGCCAATGAAAATGGCATCAGTATCACAAATGTCTATTCGGATGTAGATAACCAGACGGTGAGATATTCACACTGGGAGGAGATGGATGCGCACATCCGCATCTACAATATGGAAGATGCAGAGGGTGAAGGGTCCGGTGAGATTCTTGCAACAGCAGATATCGGGGGCAACGAACTGACCGGTGAAGCGCTTAGCTACGATTTCGAAGAGCATAATGAATCGGGCATTACCGGATCGGTTGAGTTTTTTGAGCGAAATAGCGGGGAGATTCTGGTCTTGGTTGAACTTAAAGGGGCCGGCACTGATGAGACATATTTTGCCCGACTTTACAGTACAGATGAAGAGGAGGGTGAGGATACCCTGATCTTTACCTTTTCAGAAATTGGAGGGAGTAAAGGATTCAGTGCGTCCGACCTGGTTGAACTGAAAGACGGAACGTCGTTGACGTTCGAGGATCTTGACGTATTCAGCGGTGCTGTACGGATCTATTCAGAAGAAGATGGCCATGGTCTTCTGGCGACTGCCCTCATCGAACCCGAAGTGGATGAAGAGGGTAATCTATCGGTAGGTCAATATGAAGGGTAAGCCGCGAATCGGATAACATATCCCCTAAATTCAAAACAGCTTCCGGTTTCTGTCGGGAGCTGTTTTCATATAGACGCATTAAAATTTATAGAAAAATTACAACCTAAAGATAAAAGTTTAGAGTAAGAGTAAGAGTGAGAGATTTTGAAATACCTGTAGCTGTTTCATTTTTATAAAGAAGCATTAATAGATTCACTATATGACAGTTTTCTCAATGGTTTTGCGCATACATTAATGTGTAGGCTAAATTTATAAGAGAAAAAATATCATCCATGAAACAATCACTAAATCTATTCATCACATTATTCATAGTTTTATTTTATCTGACCTCCTGCGGAGATTCCGGCCCTACAGGTCCGGAGAACGGAGAACAGGAGCCGGAACCTGAAACCTATACTGTATCGGTTGACGTGAACCCATCGGGTGCCGGTACGATTACGCCATCAGACAGTGAAACCTACGAAGAGGGAGACACGGTGGAGCTGCAGGCCAATGCTGAAGATGGGTATGTATTTAGCGGCTGGACCGGTGACCGGGAGAGTTCACAGAATCCACTGACGTTTACGGCAGACCAGAACTATTCACTGACGGCCAATTTTGAGATCAGAAGTTATGAGTTGACGGTCAATGTTGAAGGCGAGGGAGCCGTTACCGAAAAGGTGTTGCAGCAGAAGTCCACTGAGTATGAGTACGGTACCGTGGTTGAGCTGACTGCAAACCCTGCTGAAGGATGGCGGTTTGTAGGGTGGCAGGGTGAGCTGAATGGGGATGAGAATCCGGCTCAAATCACCGTGGATGAGCCGAAAGAGGTGACGGCGGTTTTTGAAAGAAAAAGCTATCCTCTGACAATCCAGGTGGATGGCGAGGGTGCCGTAAGTGAAGAGCTTATCCAAGCTAAATCGACCGAGTATGAGTATGGAGCAGTTGTAGAGCTGACAGCGAATCCTGCCGATGGATGGGCGTTTTTGGAGTGGCAGGGCGACCTGGATGGCAGAGAAAATCCTGCGCGGATTACCGTAGAAGATACAACTCGTGTGACGGCGTTTTTTGAAATTGATCAAGTTGAAAAATCATTTTACCTCGGAGATAATGGAGTCACAATAATGTGCCCGGATGCTGAGGTTGGGGAGGCAGGTATTGTTAATGGTGTTGAATACACCAAACGCAGCCGTGACATGATTACCCCCGAAAATGCATCCACAACGTGTACGAGCGGGATTACTTATATGAGTGATATGTTCAGGGATGAGGCAGATTTTAATGAAGATATCACCCATTGGGATGTGAGTAACGTGACGTTAATGACCGGAATTTTCGCTAATGCAAGTTCTTTCAATCAGAATATAGGTGACTGGGATGTGAGTAATGTCACCAATATGCGAGAAATGTTTATTCATTCAACTTCTTTTAACCAGGATATTGGTGGTTGGGATGTAGGTAGTGTCACAAGTATGGGCAATATGTTTTCTGGGGCTTCATCGTTTAACCAGGATCTAAGTAATTGGGATGTAAAAAATGTTACAAGTGCGTGGCAGATGTTTAGGCATGCTTCATCCTTTAATGGAGATGTTAGCGGTTGGGATGTGAGCAGTATTACTGAAATGCGTTCTATGTTTGCAGGGGCATCATCATTCAATGTGGATATTAGCGACTGGGATGTGAGTAATGTGACTTCTACGCGTACTATGTTTGCCAATGCAACTTCGTTTAATCAGGATATTGGCAGCTGGAATGTGAGCAGTGCCGAAGATATGAGTTTCATGTTTAGAGGTGCATCATCCTTCAACCAGGATATCGGAAACTGGGATGTGAGCAGTGCCGAGGATATGACCAGTATGTTTTGGGAGGCATCTTCCTTCAACCAAGATCTAAGAAATTGGTGTGTAGAGAAAATAGACTCAGAACCGAATAATTTTGCAAGTCTTTCAGCTTTGGAGGATGATTACAAACCGATTTGGGGAACTTGCCCATCAAATGCGTTCTATTTAGCCGAGAATGCAGTCACAGTAGTGTGTACAGAAGCCGGGGTCGGTGATTATGGCTGGGTGAACGGTGTGGAGTATACAAAACGAACCAGCGACATGATTACCCCAGAAAATGCTTCTACAACGTGTACAAGCGGCATTGTTGATATGAATGAAATGTTTAGGGATGAAACTGGTTTTAATGAAGATATCAGCCATTGGGATGTGAGTAGTGTGACAAACATGAGAAGCATGTTTTACGATGCAGAATCTTTCAACCAAGATCTCAGTAACTGGGATGTGAGCAACGTAGAAGGTATGTTTGGTGTGTTTTGGAATGCTTCTTCATTCAATCAAGATATTGGCAGCTGGAATGTGAGCAACGTGAAGGATATGGGAAGCATGTTCAATAGTGCTGCATCATTTAATCAGAATATCGGTACTTGGGATGTGAGTAGTGTAGAAAATATGGCCTCAATGTTCAGCAATGCCACATCCTTTAACCAGAATATTGCAAACTGGGATGTTAGCAGAGTGACAGATATGCGCAGCATGTTTCGTGAAATGTCATTTGACCAGGATATCAGCGACTGGGATGTGAGCAGTGTGACCAATATGAGCTGGATGTTTTATTTTTCAGATTCATTTAATCAGGATATTGGCGATTGGGACGTGAGTAGTGTTGAGAATATGGAGAGTATGTTTTGGGGGGCAGATTCCTTTGATCAAGATGTTGGCAGATGGGATGTGAGCGCTGTTACGGATATGACAAGAATGTTCTATAGTGCCAATGTCTTCAATCAGGACTTAAGGAATTGGTGCGTTGGGCAAATAGGCACAGAACCTGATAGTTTCGCAAGTTTTTCAGCTTTGGAGGATGATTTCAAACCGATTTGGGGAGAGTGTCCATCAGACGCTTTTCAACTGGCAGAGAATGGAGTTACTATCACGTGCACGGAGGCTGAAGTGGGAGATATAGGTATAATAAATGGTGAAGTGTACACTAAGCGAACCAGCAATATGGTTACACCGGAAAATGCTTCGACAACCTGCACGAGTGGCATTACTAATATGAATGATATGTTCAGAGGAGAATCAGATTTTAACGAAGATATAAGTCATTGGGATGTGAGTAGTGTTACTGAAATGAGGTGGATGTTTAGTGGTGCATCATCCTACAATCAGGATATTAGTAAATGGGATGTAAGTAATGTAGAGAATATGGGCAGTATGTTTCAGAGGGCATCCTCTTTTAATGGTGACATCAGTGGTTGGGATGTCAGCAGTGTGATAAGTATGAGCCGTATGTTTAATAACGCCTCTGAATTTAATCAAAATATTGGCGGCTGGAATGTAAGTAGTGTATTATACATGAATGAGATGTTTCGGGATGCGACGTCATTTAACGGTGAAATTGGCAGTTGGAATGTTGAAAATGTTACTACGATGGAATTAATGTTTTATGGTGCTGAAGCTTTTAATCAAGACGTCGGCAATTGGGATGTGAGCAGTGCAACATCTATGAAATCCATGTTTGGTGAAATGCCCTCCTTTAACCAGGATATCGGATCCTGGGATGTAAGCAGTGTTACAGACATGCACTCCATGTTTTACCTTGCAGAATCATTTGACCAGGATATTGGCGACTGGGACGTAAGCAGTGTTACGGATATGAGGTTCTTATTTCATGAGGCATCATCCTTTAACCAGGATCTTCGGGCATGGTGTGTAGAAAATATAGATTCTGAACCAAGTGATTTCGCCTCAGGTTCAGCACTTCAGGAAAACTACAAACCGATATGGGGAACCTGTCCGGCGGATTAACGAGTAAACTTGCCAGGTCTTCAGAATTTGAATATCAGAAATAAAACCGCTGTTCGAAAGGGCAGCGGTTTTTTATTAAGCTAATATGAAAATTACTTTTATAAATCACTTCGAAAAATCGCTGTCTGTGCTTACTGATACCACATCAGGCACAAGAAA
>LFIK01002153.1_pt1 | contig 15883 bp, 20 predicted proteins | sample 643401 | NCBI WGS metagenome assembly LFIK01 (sample SAMN03777447, study PRJNA286221) | soda lake metagenome | biome: soda lake; feature: Kulunda steppe; material: water; isolation source: sample T5-Br brine of Lake Tanatar-5 | place: Russia: Kulunda steppe | collected 2010-07
ACACAATGGTGATGCAGATCCAGCCTGATGAAGGGGTGACACTCCTGATGAATTCGAAGATTCCCGGCTTGGAGACGCGGACGCAGCCGGTGAAGATGCATTTTCGTTACAAAACGACGTATGGGTCGAACACGCCGGAAGCGTATGAACGCTTGATCCTCGACGCGATGATCGGCGACAGCACTTTGTTCATCCGGGGGGACGAGACGGAGGCGTCGTGGAGAATCATGACGCCGATTTTGGAGGCGTGGCAGGCCTTGGGATCCCGGGGGATGGACACCTATGCGGCCGGTTCCTGGGGACCGCTGGCGGCCGAACAGTTACTGTGGAAACGGCAGCATCAGTGGAGGAAAGCGGGACCGTAGGGGGCGCTCGAAAATAAATCCCACATCTTAGGCCAAGAAGAGAATGGGATTAACAGAAGGGAGCGAAGGAAGCAAAGGTAAGAAAGAGGGTTTTCAGATTAACGTTCTTTTCCTTCCTCCGCTACTTTCTGTTGGGGAATTTCCTGAGACCTTTTTGTTAGGGCTCATCCGTGGAGTGAGAGATTTCGCCAAGCTCACCTGGCTTTTAAAGGGGCGAGTTAAGCCCGAGCCTGAGAATTTAATTTTGAGTGCGCGCGGAGCGACGACGTAAAGCGGTAGAGCTTGCGGTTGATTGCCGGGGCGAAATTGAGTTGTCGGGTGACGGTGGTTTGCTTTTTTGGAACAGGTGGCATTGGCTGTTTGCTGATGGAAATAATCGGTTTGCAGTGGAACCTGGCGTGGGAAGATAAGTCGGCGAATTTCGCCCGGGTGGAAGAGTTGACGGCGGCGGCGGCGCCGAAGCCGGGCGCGGTTTTGGTCTTGCCGGAGATGTTCGCGACCGGTTTTAGCATGAATGTGCCGGGGATCGCGGAGGAGGAAACGGGGGAAACGTTTGCGTTTCTCGCGGGGTTGGCACGCCAATTCGAGGTCTTTGTGCTGGCGGGAGTCGTGGTCGGAGGGGAGCAGGGGCGGGGCTATAACGAAGCGGTGGTGCTTGATCCGGAGGGGAAAGAGGCGGCGCGTTATCGGAAGATGCATCCTTTTACCTACGCCGGAGAAGGCGAGTTTTATGATGCGGGAGCTGGTCCGTCGCTTTGGCGCGCCGAGGAAATGGTGGTGGCGCCCTTTATTTGTTACGATCTTCGGTTTCCCGAAATATTTCGCCTTGGGGCGAAGGCCGGGGCGGAACTTTTTGTGGTGATCGCCAATTGGCCGGCGGCGCGAGTCGAGCATTGGCGCTTGTTAATCCGTGCTCGGGCGATCGAGAACCAAGCCTATGTCATGGGGGTGAATCGGTGCGGAGCTGATCCGAAGCTGGATTATCCCGGCGCCAGTATGATTGTCGATCCGCAGGGCCAGGTGATTGCCGAGCTCGGGGCGGAGGAAGGATGTTTGAAGGCGATGATCGAAGCGAAAACGGTCCGAAGCTGTCGGGCCGATTTTCCGTTTCTTCGGGATTTGCGGGCGGATCTCTTTCGAAGTCCTTCCTGAATAGGCGTCTCCGAATCCGGAATCGGGGGCGAAGAAACTACAGTGAGCACACGGCTTCGGGGATTCCCGAGGGGCGCCGGGCCGCACTCTCCGGAGAAAAGGTCATCATCAAGCCCCGTGGGCTTCCGAAGCGGATCCGAGACTGGGTTCCAATGCGGCAACGCCGTGCTTCAGCAGTGCGTTTCGGGTGACTCGGTTATTTCTGAAATAACGTTTCCCGGCAGCGCTTCAGTGTCCACGTTGCTGTCCGGCCGGTTCCGGCGGTTTGACGAAGCGGCTGACGTCGATTTCCTTGCCGTCTTTCCAGAGGGAGTCGAGGCGGTAAAGATCCCGCATTTCCGGAATGAAGAGGTGAACAATCACGTCGTGGGCGTCGAGCACGGTCCAACCGCTTTCCGGGCTGAGTTCGCGGCCGACGATGTGATGTTTCTGTTCCTTCAACACGCGCGACACTTCCTGGCTCAAAGCCCGTAGATGGGGTTCCGAGGTGCCGGTGCCGAGGATCAGATAATCGGTGATCGAGGAGAGGGCGCTGACGTCTAAAATCCGAACGTCTTCTGCTTTGTTGTCGTCCAGAGCTTGGCAACAAAGACCGACCAATTCAAGTTTGGGGTCGTTCGGCTGTTCTTTTCGTTCTTTCATTTATTTGATAGAGTTCATGTTCATCTATGTACCTTATTACGCCTTGGGGAAGAAGAAAGTGCAATGGTCGTTTTTCGCGAGTCCGTTGGCGAATCTCCGTGGAACTGATCCCAACCTGATGCGAATGCAAGCGGTGCAGTCGCAGGTTGGGGATGTTGGGTTCGGAAGGGTGGGTGTGCCCGGGGCGGTTCAGGTAGGCGAATTCAACCAATTTACAAAGTTCTTCCACGCCGCGCCAGCGAGCGAGCTTGGCGACCTGGTCTTCGCCGACGATCCAAATCAGGGTGGCTGCGGGGTGGATTTTCCGGAGCTCGCGGGCCGTATCGAGAGTGTAGCTAATCCCGCCCCGTTCTATCTCGGTTTCCAAGACATCGAATCGCGGATCCTGGCCGATCGCGATGCGGATCATACGCAAGCGATCTTCGTTCGAGGCCCGGACCGGGTCGGACCGGAGGGGTGCCTGAGCGCTCGGGATGAACGAGAGGTGCGCGAGAGACAGTTGTTCAAAGGCGTCCTGGGCCGCAATAAGATGGCCGTGGTGAATGGGATCGAAACTCCCACCAAAAAATCCCAACTTCAAGCTCTTCTCCACCCTTGAAGTCTTTGCCGTGTAGCGCCGGGTGGCAATCTGAAAGGAAAAGCTCGTGCGACCATCTCAGGCGAAGATTTCGCTGAGATAAGGCTCGAGAACCCCTTCTAGCTTCTGGAGCGCTCGTTTCTCCCGCATGCTTACCTGTTGGTGGGAAATGCCGATGGTCCGGGAGATTTCGGAGAGGGTTTTCCCCTCGCCGTGACCGTTGAGCCCGTAGCGAAGTTCAAGAACCTCGCGTTGCTTTTCGGTTAGGCCCGCGATGAGCAGGGCCACCAGTTCATGCAGGTCCTTGCGCATGATTTGGGATCGGGGCGAAGAGCTGTCTTCGTCGGGGATTTGTTCCGCGAGGGAACCGTTCTCATCATAAACATCGTTTAATGAGACGCTGGGTTGGCGCAGCTGCTCCATGAGGCGCGCCATTTTCGTGGTCGATTGCGCGTCGGGTTTGGCTGTTGGTTCGTCGGGTTTGGCCGCCCGGGTTTTCTCGGGATCCTGCCGAAGGGTTTTGGAGGCCAGATTGATCGGGACGTGGACCGGAAACCGCTCCCCCATGAGATAATTCTTCACCTGTCGCCGGATCCACATCTGGGCGTAGGCACCGAGCGAGGTCTTGGACGTGTCGGTCTTGTCGATGGCGTGCAGAAGGGCGAGACAGCCCTCCTGGGCGCAGTCGTGGCGCTTGCCGGGGTCAAAGACGATGCGGTTGACCAATTTTTCGATCAACCCCTGGTAGTTGAAAAAGAGAAGCGCCTGGGCGTGTTTATAGCGGCGGTGTTCCTTGCCCAGCGCAAAGAGAAAGGCGCTCTGAAAAGTCTGCCACTGGCGGGCGTTTAAATGTTCGTCGAGATCGAGACTGTTGAACAGGTCGAGGCCGAAATGGCTGCTGAGTCGTTCCGCATGGCAACTTGGGAACAGGTGCCGGAATCGACGGACGGCCCAGCGAATCAGCGCGAACTTGTTTTCGATCAGCAGCGCGTTCAGGGCCGGACGAAGGCCGATCCCTTTGCGGGGACCGGGGAGTTTGAGCTCTTCCAGTCCATCGGCGAACAGGGTCTCCCATTCGGGGATGCGGAGAATCCATTCGAGGCGTTCGCGGTAGGACGCGATAATCTGCCGGGAAACCGTTTCCTCAAGGCTCGGTTCGGTTTGCGCGTGAGGCTCCGCTGTCGTTTCTCTATGAGATGGAGACTGCATTTGGCTGGGGGTTTCCGTTTCGCTCGCCTCCCGTCAAAACGCGACAAGACAGCTGCTGATGGTCTAATCATGGAGAAAGAAGTCGGAAATGCCGAGAAAAAAGTTGCCATTGCGACGTGAATCGACGGCGATAATGCGATGTCATCGCACCGATTATCGGCGGATTTAACGGAGCTGTTGCAACGCCACGGATCGACCGGATTCACCTTGCAAGAGGTGTTATCCGCTTTCGCGGAACGTGGTTACGGGTTGTTGCTGGTCCTGTTGGCGTTGCCCAGCGCAATGCCCGTGCCCGCCCCCGGCTACAGCACCCCGTTCGGGGTCATTTTATTTTTGATTGGAACGCAAATTTTGTTGGGGAAGACCGTGCCATGGTTGCCGCCATGGGCGAGAAACCGCCATGTTTCGGCGGAAACCGGCCGGAAAATGCTGGGCTTCGGCATTCGTTTCTTTGGCCGGTTGGAACGCTGGATCCGCCCGAGATGCGCCTGGAGTTTTCGCAGAGGGGGCCATCTGTTGGCAGGTCTGGCTGTCCTGACCATGGCACTTCTGATGATTCTACCCATTCCCCTGACGAATACCGCTCCGGCCGCCGTGATTTTTTTGATTGGGGTGGGGATGCTGGAGAAAGACGGAATTGTCCTGGGGTTGGGTTTTGGTCTAAGTGCCCTTGCGGTAATGCTTTACCTGGCTGCATTCTTCCTGATCCTGCATTTTGGTCTGCAAGGGTGGGAGGAGTTGAAGTCGCTGCTTTTCCGGTAACCTTCAACGAAAGTGTGTCACGAATTACGAGCCCATCGCGCTAAACATTGACACGCTGGGCGAAAGGCCTAGTTCAGATAGTTTCCTTTTGCGATGCCCGGGTGGCGGAATGGTAGACGCTGCGGACTTAAAATCCGCTGGCCGTAAGGCCGTAGGGGTTCGAGTCCCCTCCTGGGCACCAATGGGTTGGGGAAGTTTCGCCTGCTTTTTGGTCAGAGTGAAATCATCGAAAAACAGCCCTTTTTCGGCGGGTTTCGGCATTTTTTTGTCAATTTTTATCACCAGGGATTTTTTAAAAATTGGCGGGTATGGCAGTGAAAATGTAGAAGGCAATGGTTAATAAAATCCACGATAACTTCGACCTCGCTTACGCTGACACCCTTTGGAAATCGGCCGATGCCCTGCTCGGCCTGCTTTTTCTCAAATACATTTCCGATTCCTTCGACGCCCGCGAATCCGGGGATATCACCTGCGGCGATGACGGCTACACTCTCCTTGCCGACGGCAAAGGCGATTCCAATCCCGAATCCGATCTCGGCCGCATCGTCTACGCCTTCCGCCAATGGCGGGAAGGGCCGAAGCCCGATTGGTGCAAGGAGAAGAAACACGGCCCGTGGGCCTACCGCGACATTCCCGGCTTCTGCAAATTCTCGACCATCGAAGAGATCAAGAAACACGCCCAGGTCCTCACCCCCGGCCGCTACGTCGGCGGGGAGGCCCAGGAAGCAGATGACGAGCCGTTCTCCGAGAAATACCCGAAAATGCTGGCGGAGTTTGAGGAGTGTTTGGGCGAAGGGGAGCGGTTGTCGGCGGTGGTGCGGGAGAAGTTGGGAGGTTTGGAAGATGGCGGCTAAGAAAGAGCTGCCGAGAATCATCGTGATTGCCGGGCCTAACGGGGTCGGCAAGACCACCTTTGCCCGAGCCTTTCTGCCCGAAACGGGAATTGAAGAGTTCCTGAATGCGGATCTGTTGGCGTCGGGGCTAACGCCTTTGAACCCGCAAGCCTCCGTCTTTGCAGCCGGGCGTCTCTTGTTGGAGCGCTGGCACGACCTCGAAGCGAGAGCGATCAGCTTCGGTTTTGAAACCACCCTGAGCGGTCGAACCTACGCGACGATGTTGAAAGCCGCCCGTCAGCGTGGTTACACCATAGAGCTTCACTATCTTTGGGTCCCGACCGTCACAATCTGCCTGCGCCGTGTGCGAAACCGGGTCAAAAAAGGCGGCCACAACGTCCCGGAGTCCGACGTGCGTCGGCGTTACCCGGCCAGCATTCGTAATTTCTTCAGCCTCTATCTTCCTCTTGCCGACGAAGCGGCTTTGTGGGACGTTTCAGTCGATCCTTCAGGGGAAGTCGCAGTCTGGGACAACCAGAATCCAACAATCTACGATCAGCAGAACTATGAGCGCATCAAAAGCCAATCCGCCAATGAGTGAATCCGCCAAGATTTCGCGCCGCAACATTGCGAAACGCGCCATGCGTAAGGCCCAGCGAAACGCCATCCAGGAGGATCTTCGCTATGGCCTCAAACCAGTAATCGTCGCAAAGAAAAAGCGAATCCGGTAATTTTTAAAGTGAGCGCAGAACTACTCCAAACGCTCGAACGCGTCGGCGCCTGACAAACCCCGACCCTGCTAGAGTCGTCGACAGGGGAGGGAAGTTGACTGGCGAGCCATAATCCAATGCCCAGCGATTGCGACTAAAGGGCTTGCCTGAGAGGGGATTCATCGCCAACGTCTTAATTTCTTTAAACAAGTCTTTCTTCCGTTCCCCCGGCCCGCGCCCAGTTCCCGCTTATCGTGACCGGATGAACTCCGGAAATGCTGACCAAGGATTATCCAACCGCATGCGTCTAACCCCACGAGGGGAAGTGACGGGGCGAAGCTGTGTCCGGATGCCGGTGCAGGGTTCCGGTTCTTGATCTACCGGTCTTGGCGGCGAGACCACGAGAACCGCGCAACGAGTCGGATAGGTGAAGGGAGAGTCTGTTCCGGTTTCTCCAGAACGTGGCCCGGTAGGTCTGGTTCGTATCCACGCACTAGTGCCCACGGGTCCTCACCACCCGGCAAACGGATTCGCATAACCGATGTTCCGACCAATTGACGGGATAGAAACAGAGCAGACTGACCACTCTTTCTGTTCCAAGGGGCACTTTATTATGCACTGGGAGCGTTCTGCTCGATTGTGGTTTTCGGCTTAGCGATCGTTCGAATGCTTGCGGCGCGGCTTCTCGCTGTTGGCATCTCCGACTGGTTCGATGAGCCCGTTCGATTGTAGTGCTTCGAGAATTCGTCTGAATCGTCGCCTTTCAACAGGATGCTGAGGAGACGGTATGGACATGCCCAGATCATCCAGCCATTCGGAGTCCCGAAGAAGGGGATTGTCCCATCTGGCGTAAACAGCTCATCCCTGAAAAATAAGCCTCCAAAAAATCGGCGCTTGCAATGAGTGTTCCGCAGGTGCTCCACGCTCATGCGAGTCCTTACGTTATGCGAAAGAGAAGAATTGAAAAATGAGATACAACGGTCTTAAAACGACAGGATCGTTTTTCATTGCGGGCCTAGCCGGAGGACTTGCGATCACAGTTCTAAAATTTGGGAATGACGGATTTTCATTCGCAACACCAATCTATTACGCTGTTTCTGGAGGGATGGGTGGGGTCATATGGGTCCTGTGCAGACGTTTTCTCAATATTTCAGGTTCATTATTCCTTTTTCTTATTGCGTGTATGGCTTCCGGAATTGCGACGGGACTGACTTTGCTTCAGTTCGGATATTCCATGACGACCTTTACGCCCGATGCCGACGATAGGGATTATTTCTCTGTATCCGTAGCTTGCGCGATTGGGAGCCTGGTCTATGGTCTGATTCACTGCTATCAAACGCATGACAAGCCCGAGGTAAGCAATGGCGAGAACCTCTCCGGTGAGGAGCGATCACCATAGGCGCCGTGCCTACTCGGCGACGTTCAGGATGAGAAAGAAATCGAAAATCTGGTTTAAGGTTCGTCTCGGCCTTATTTCCCTTTCCTTATTCGGAGGGTTGTTCACATTCCCCGATCCCGATGATCCTGAAGATTAGATGGAAGCGAAGATTTCTGATATTTTCATTCCTTCCTGGCTTAATTTCTTTCGCCTTGGTAATCTTCGTCGGACTGGAAATATTATTTTCCGTGAAGGGTGCTCCCACGGGGCGATTGATTAGCATTTCCCAGCTACTCTTTATAATCATCAATCTACCTGGATTTCTCGTAATGTCATTGTTTTGGTCAGAGTCACTTACATTCGCATCTGGATGGCAGATCGCATTCCCGTTCATATTGTTGTTTTGTAGCTGGATTGTTTGGACACCCCTTTTCTATGGAATCCTCCTACTCGTTCGGCGAGTGCTGAAAACCACTTTCGAACAAATCGCGGGAGACAATCCGACTTACGCGTCCGGCGGAGAGCGAGAGTAGTAGGCGGCGTGCCATGCTTTGACTTTAGGAGAAGAAAATAGATGATTCGCCCCTACAAGAGCACCGACTTTCGGGCCATTGCGGAAATCTTTAACGCCGCAGTCCATGAAATTGCCTGCGAAGTCTACACCAAGGCACAGTGCGATGCTTGGGCTTCGGGAGATGTGGATTACGACCATTGGAGGAGGCGCTGTGAATTGAAACGTCCCTTTGTTTCAGAAGGCGAGAATGGCGAGATTGAAGGATTTCTGGAACTTGATCCCGATGGGCATATCGACTGCGCCTACGTTAACCCAAAGTTCAAAAGAACGGGAGTGATGACTCGATTGGCCGAACATGCAGTGAAAACGTGCTTTGAATTCTATGTAGACAGGCTCTACGTTGAAGCATCTGTTTGCGCCAAGCCGTTGTTCGAGAAGCTGGGTTTTCAGGTGATTACAGGATACCTTGTCAGGATTGGTGATGAGGAACTCTTGAATTTCAGGATGGAACTACGGAAACGGAAATCCCAACAAAATCGGGAGAGTCAATGAGGGGTCCGCTGGCGCTCCAGACTTATGAATCTCCTCCATGTGAGGTGCAGAAGGACGATGAATAAAGATCGACAAAGCCTAAACGAGAAAAAAAGAAAGTTCGCGGACCTCCCAACCGCAAAAGTTCTTGCGATTGTTGAAAAACAAGATCGCGACCAATGGAGCGAAGATGATCTAGCCGCGGCATCTGAATTACTCGAAGACCGGAGACGAGGAACCGCTGTGAGTCCGCCCGTTGGGGAAGGGTGTATCGCCCTCGGATCGGACAGGGATTCGGATTATTCTGCAGTGCCGGCCTCAGTGACCATTCTTCGGGTTTGCGGGTTTTTATATTTCGCCGTTAGCGTTGTTACTTCTGTGATTATACTGGCACATCACGAATCTCCGGACATAAATATAGCACCTTTTATCATTTTGACTTTATTTCAAGGTGTCGTCGTAGGAACATTTCTGCTGGTGATTGCCCTAATCGGTGAGAAAACCACCACCATTGCCGCCATCCTCAACGGTGACCGCCGAAAAGCCGATCAGGGGGAGTACGACAGGAACGAGCGCAAAGGAGGCTCATGAGCCCAGCTAAAGGGCAAGTAGTCAGGCGAAAAACAGAATACGGCTCAGCTCGGTGAATTGCGAAACATGCCCTTGTGGAACGTCAATTGGCTCCAGGTGATTCTTGCAAGGGTATTTGATCGGACACAGAATTCCGGCATGTTGAACAACGGGCTTTCCAGGGAAAATCCCACAACTCCCAAAGAAATATGATGAACATGGGACGCGCATTCGACCGTTGTGAGGCGAATTACTACCGTGGCCGCCACTCTGCAATTCCCGGTTCGGGAGTCTTCGAATTCGACGACGTTATTGTTTGCCGCCGTCCGGCGTCGTCGGTCGATTTCAACAAAATTCTTGGATTATCCGACCGGACTCTTTCCAGGTTACCTGAATTCGAGCGTTTGTTTATCGAAGTCGACGTTGACTACGTTATTGAAGCTACCTCTGACTGCTTATCACTAGACGGCCATCAACATCTCGCTAATTTAGGATTCCGTCTTCACGGCGACATGGTTTTACTGCACTCCGACTTTCAGGATTTAATTCCAGGACCAGCTTCTTCCTTGTCGGTCGTCGGCGTCGGCTCGGAGGACGAGTTTCGTATCTTCCTCGATGTTTATCAGAATGGTTTGGGTGTTGCGGCTGAAGTACGGGGGCATCCTGCATTCTCTCATTGGTGGACGCTCCCCGGATGGACTCTTTTTCTCGCCGTTGAAGGGGGACGGCCAATTGGGGCCGCTGGTTTATTCATTGATCAAGGACTGGCGTATCTCTCCACTGCATCGACTGTATTGGAATATCGGAAACGCGGAGCACAAACGGCCCTCCTTCATTATAGAATCGCTCACGCAAAAGCTGCTCACTGCTCCATGATATGGACCCAGACAGAACCCGATTCAACGAGCATGCGGAACATGCTTCGAGCGGGCTTAATCGAGTTCGGACGTAAAAGGCGGCTAATAAAACGCGCCGGGCGAAATAGCTCACTCCACGGATGAGCCGACGGATCGGTAAGAGTGCAGGCTTCAGCCTGTCCATTCTTTTTCCGGTTCAACGAAGACGCGCTAAAGCGCGCACTCTAACCCAGCGAGCTCCATGGAGCGGCGTGAAGCAGCGCCGCCAAATTCAACATCGTAGGCGCCGTCCATGCGCTTTGAGTTGGGCCAGAAAATTTTTAATGAATATCAGATCGCACCAATTTCCGATTCGAAGCCTCCATGGAATTTGATCAGGTATTCAATTTGTTTGAAGGGATATTTTGGGTTTCGATTTCGATCGTCCTTTTGAGGCGTATCCGGCGTTTCCCGGAATTTAAGGATTTGCTCATCGTCGGTGCCGTTGCATTTTGTGTTTTTGGAATCACCGATTTTATTGAGATCTATACCAGAGCATGGCATCGGCCATTTGCATTACTGCTTTTGAACGGGATTTGCATCATCACTTTGCTCACCTGCCTCGTGCTCTACGTGAGGCGAAAAAAGGGAGCCGAGTAAGACGAGGGAGTTAATGCGGATTAGCCGCGCCTCGATTCGCATGATGTTTCGGATTTTCGAGAGTCACTGGCTCGGGGAACCCCAAGCTGACCAAATAAATATGACATTTAAGTTCTGGTATTGCTGGCTTCTGTTGAGCAGTCTGCTTTCTGTTGGCATTGGAGTCTATATTGCACTTTTCCCGGATGGTATCCTTCTGAGTCCATGGAACAACGCGATGGCACGTCATTTCTTTGGTGGTTCTGTTCCGGAGGAAGCTGTCCAATTGAAGTCTTTTCTCTTTGGACCCTTGGGTGGGACGATTCTGGGTTTCTTCGTTCTTCAGGTCTTCATCATTTGGAACGCCTTTAGACAAAAAGAACGCTGGGCCTGGTGGGCGATTATCGCAGGAAGCTTGTTCTGGTTTGCCGTCGATAGCCTGCAATCCATCAAACACGGGGCTTGGTTCAATGTCCTGATGATCAACGTTCCGGTAATTTTCATGATCGGTTTGCCACTGGTAATGACTTGGCGGGAATTTTTCAAAGATCCGGAAGGGGTAGGTTTTGAATTGTGAATTGAGGGGCCTTGCAGCATCCGAGACTTCCCGGTTCACACTCGGCATCGCCCCTATTCAGACCGGGCCATCTTATGAGCCAGACGTACATGAAGCTGCTACCGGGCCCGAGATGACCCATTATCCTCTCCAATTTCATCCCTAGTCGTGCCAGCCAAACTCGGCCTCCCGTTTTGGTTCCTGACCTTAACTCTAACTGCTGAACGAAAGAAATGAGAATTTCAATGGTTCCTCTATTCCTAGTGAGTTAAATCTGGTAGTTGCCATTGGAATGTTTGTCAGTGCATTGGCATCCTCTTATTTCTCGCCGTCACGTGGTGTTTGTTTGGATGAGATCCAATCGGATGTTGAACGCCTTGAACAGCAGGTTGGGCGTGCGGACGGAATGAGCTTCGCTGACAATTCCTACGTTTCTCAAGAGACGCGGATTATCGGCCGAATCACGGATTAAGACAGGCCGGCATCGACAGCCAGCGGACCTTCCACCGTCTGACGGCGGGGGCTATGATCGAAGGATCAATTGCGGTGAAAATGCGGGCGGATGGCCCTTCAGAGAAAGGGCGCGGCCGAAGGCTCCTCCCATTTTAATCGGGATCGGCTCAGTCTTCCGGAGAGTAATTAGGCGGGGCAGTGGGAGGAAGGGGTGGGGGGGAGCCGGTCGATTCCCAACCGTCGGAGTCGTTGGAGTCGTCGGAGTCGTTGTTTTCCCCTCGATCGTCCGGGGGAGTGGGTTCCGATGTCTCGGGAGGAGGGGGCGTGCCTTGGCGGGGGAGGCCGCTGGCGAACTGTTGCGGCTGGTTACCCGAGTCTCGGGATCGGCTGGCGGTTTGTGGTTGAGAGCCGGAGGAGGAGCCGGTTGGCGTACGGCTATTTGATGGGGCGCCTTCCTGGTTCGAACCGGTTCCTGCGATCCGGTCGCGTTGGCGGTTGGACTGGCCGGGCGGTGCGGAGGTGGGTTTTTCCCGGGGAGCGGGCGGGATGTAACGTCCGATTTGCGAGGCTTGGAGCGAGACGTAGCCTATGCGGTTGTTGTGGCGAACGACCAGGGAGTTGGTTTCGGGGTCAAAGTGATCGATTTTGTATTCCCCCATGGATTCGTTCGCTCGGACCCATTCGCTTTCCTGCGTATCTTTGTTGTAGATGCTGAATTCCATGACTCCTCCGATGCGGGTGTAACCGCGGAGTTCCAAGCTGGCCGCGACGTCGCTGGCTCCCCGGCTTTGCGAGTACATTCCCTGGGTGCAAAATAGAATCGCGGTCGTCCAGATCAGTGCGTGTCGCGGGCGCCGGAGACGGCAAAATCGTTGGATAGGCGTAAGCATTTTTCGAAAACTTCACTTGCTTGCGGGCATTCCTCCATCTTCTAGAGGCCGGGAGGTCGTGCAAGAGAATAATCGGGAGGAGTGGTTGAGTTCTGCGTGGGAGGCGGCTTCTGGGGGCAGCGGCGTTGGGACAAGCTTACTTATTTTAAAGGTGTCGTTCGTCCGATTGAGCGAGGCGGGGGCGAAGTTTCGAAATGATGCATTACCGGTTTAAGCTTTTCATTTTGCGACTTTTGCGTTCTTTTCCGTTTGAATGAATAAACTGAAGGTTATTCAGGTCGTTCCGGAGTTGGAGTCCGGCGGCGTCGAGCGGGGAACGCTCGAAGTCGCCCGTTTCCTTGTTTCGGATGGGCACGAATCGGTTGTGGTGTCGGGGGGGGGGCGTCTGGTAAACCGTTTGGAATCGGAGGGTTCCCGGCACGTGAACTGGCGTCTCGGGGAGAAATCACTCCTGACGCTTCGTCACGTTCGGCCGTTTCGCCGGTTTTTGGAAAACGAGCGCCCGGATATTTTGCATCTGCGTTCCCGTTGCCCCGCCTGGATCGCCTGGTTGGCATGGCGCAAGATGGATCCGGCGACGCGGCCGCGTTTGGTCACGACCGTCCACGGGTTTAATTCGGTGAACCGGTATTCCAAAATCATGACCTGCGGCGAACGCGTGATCGTCGTTTCGAACAGTGTGGCTGATTTTATCCGACAAAACTATCCGGATGTCTCCGAGGAGAAGATCCGCGTGATCCATCGGGGCGTGGACCCGCAAGAATATCCGTATGGGTATCGTCCTCCGGAGGAGTGGTTGCGAAAGTGGAAAAAGGAATATCCCGGGCTGGAAGGCCGCATCGTGCTGACGTTGCCCGGGCGGATTACCCGTTTGAAAGGCCACGAAGACTTTTGTTCGATTGTGGCCTCATTGCAGGAGAAGGGCATGCCGGTTCATGGGTTGATTGTGGGGGACGCACATCCCCGGAAACAGGCTTATTTGCAGGAATTGCGGGCGAAGGTGGCGACGATGGGATTGGCCGACGTCATTACGTTCACCGGATTGCGTTCGGACCTGCGTGAAATTATGGCGGTTTCACACGCGGTGTTGTCGCTCAAAGCCGAGCCGGAAGCGTTCGGGCGGACGACACTGGAAGCCTTGAGCCTGGGGGTTCCGGTGGTGGGATACAGTCATGCCGGGATCGCCGAGCAGATGGAGCCCCTTTTTCCGGAAGGAGCCGTAGGGGCCGGGGACACCGAGGCGGTGGTGGATCGGATCGAGTCGTGGGGGCAAAATCCGCCGCGCCCGCAGCGGATGAGTCCGTTTACGCTCGAGGCGATGTTGCGGAAGACGCTCGAGGTTTACGAAGAGTTGACCGTCATTCGGAAATGACGCCGCTTTCTCGCGCCGCTTCAATGCGCTTTCTGAGTCGTTCGATTTTTCGCTCCACTTTGCGCTCGGCTACCCCCTTCAAGTAATAGGCGAGCGGCAGAAAATCCGAAAGCCCGATCGCGTCCACGATATAGATTTTCGGCGGGGCGGCATCGTCCCGTGCGACCACTAGATTTTGCAGGCGCAGTTCGTGGGTCAGGAGGCGGTGTTTTCGAAGGAATTCGATGAACGTTTCAAGTGCGGGATCCAAATCGGCAGCGCCGTCTTCCGCGATCAGATGGGAAACTCTCCGGGCAGGCTGTCCATCGGCGTTGGTGATGAGGTCCACCACCAATCCCTCTCCCATGTCCGTCGCGATCATTCCATGACACTTCGGGATGTGAGCCCAGATTTCGTCGGAGTAGAACCGTTCGTAATGACGGTAATGACGCAGTTCGGAAAGGGTTTGGTCAAAATGATGCAGCGGCCGGAGTCGCTTCCATGGCCGCGCCCGACCGCGTATGGTCCGCGGGTCCAGTTCCAGATGATTGACCTTGATGCATAAGCCGGGGTCGTCGGGATGGACGAAACACTTTCGATAGCACCCCTGGGAGAAGGGTTCGAGGTTGGAGAGGCGGACCGGAGCCGTTGTCATTTTGAACGATTCCCTGGGACGTTTTCCCGGTGAACTTCGAGCATTTGTCGGGCCCCGGAACGGGCGAACGGATATTTGAACAGCATCAACCCCACGGATGCCAGGAGGCTTCCTCCCCACCACTGGCCGGGAGTCAATTTCTCAATGTAGCCGGTGTCGGGGCGGATGTTTTGTTTCGCTTTTTTTCCCATTGGGTTTCCGGCGATGTGATGATTGCCGGTCGACCAGTCTTCCAATTGTTTGGCTTCGAATTCGAGACCGATTTTCTGGAGAAAACCGCTCAAAACCCGTTCGGGATCCGTGACCAGATCTTCGTAGCGAATCTGGTGGTACCGGTCGCGGGAAAGGCCGGCCCGAAAAAGTTTCCGCCTTTCGAGGATATTTCGTTTCAGCCATCGGACCGCGTAATTCCAGAACGACCGCGATTTTTTGAAATTGCTGTAAGCCATAGCCCGTCCGTCCCGGACGAGATGCAGGACCCAGACGTCGTATTCCGGGGAATCGAGGTATCGCAAAATACGTTTTTTGGACTTGGAGCTGTCGCACAGAAAATCTTTTTCCGTCTCGGCCAGAATTGCGTTCAAAAACGGAATATTCCCTTCCGAAAACCGTGCGGCGTCACGTTGAAGAATAGGCGTGTCCGGGGTCGGTTCCACTCCCGCGCGTTGATGCACGCTTTGCCAAAAGCGGCAATCTCCGGCGAGTTCTCCGCAGTTGCATCGTTCATCGACGATCGGGTATTCGTAAGCCTTTACTTCGCCGACACAAGCGATCCGTGAGTGCGCGCCGAGAAGGAGTCCGGTCAAGGTGCTGCCGCTGTGGCCGCTTCCGAATACGTAAATGATTTTGAGTCGGTTCATGGAATCAATCGATGGCTCTTTCGAACGGTTCAGTGGTTTTCCGGGCGGCTGGTGAATTCCGCCGGTGCGAAAGGATTCAGCCCGAAAACATTAATTCCTGACCTCTAAAGGCAACCTTAATCGGTGATATCCTTAATAGGGCGGGAGGCTTTTTTCCGGAGGTTTTCGGCTCCGGCTCTACCTTTTGACGGTTGCTTTCTATTTGAGCCCCCGTTTCATACGGAAGGTATGAATGAGAAATCTTCCCGGGAGGAACCGGGCTCGACACCACGTTTGCTGCAGATGATGCTTGCGAAAACTCCCGGCGGAGCGGACCGTTTCTTTGAGAAAACGTGTATGGCCTTCGCCGAAGCGGGCGTGCCCCAGACCATTGTGATCGAGCCCAACTCCGAACGCGAAG
>LFIK01002155.1_pt1 | contig 15858 bp, 14 predicted proteins | sample 643401 | NCBI WGS metagenome assembly LFIK01 (sample SAMN03777447, study PRJNA286221) | soda lake metagenome | biome: soda lake; feature: Kulunda steppe; material: water; isolation source: sample T5-Br brine of Lake Tanatar-5 | place: Russia: Kulunda steppe | collected 2010-07
CACTCCGGCCACGTCAAGCGGGCTGACTCGACCGGCCATGAGGGTATCGGCGACCCCCATGCCCATCTGTGCCATCTGCGCCAGCACCACCGGTGCACCCAGCCGCCCCAGCACGCTCAGCTCGCGGCCGACCACCACCGGATCCCGTGACGTGCTTACCCGGTCGTCGCTGGGCGAGGCTGTGGTCGGGCCTGATTGCATCGGTATCTGCCAGTCCTGGCGGGCCGGGTTCGTGACCCGCCGGTCGGTTTTGGGTATAAGTGAAATGCGCTTCAAAAAAGATGCGGGCGGCCGTGCCAGCCCGCGCGACGGGCGTGGTCCGGCAGTGGCTGCCGGCATCATGGGAGGGAGAGCATACATGAGTGGAACAGGACTGGTGGTCGATTGCGATTCGCACGTGATGGAGCCACCCGATCTATGGCAACGCTACCTGGAGCCGAAGTTCCGGGACCGGGCCATCCGCATCGAGGAAACCGACGGCGTCGAGCAACTGATCATCGGCGAGCAGGTGGTGCTGGAACAGCGGCTGGCAGGGCTGGGCGGTGCTCATCTGCCGCGTGAGCAGCTGTTCGTCGGCAACTACCGATACGTGGATGGCTGTCCGCCCGGTTCCTGGGATCCGCGCGAGCGGGCCGAGCTGCTGGATGCCTGGGCTGTGGACAAGGGCGTGCTGTTTCCCACCATCGGTATCCTGCCATTCCCGACCCGCGATCTGGAGCTCGCGTCGGCTTACTGTCGCGCCTACAACACCTGGCAGGCGGAGTTCTTTCAGACCATCCCCGAGCGTGTAGTGCCCATTGCCATCCTCAACTGGCTGGATCTGGAGGCAGCGCTCGCGGAGCTGGAGCGTTGTCTGAAGCTGGGGTTTCGCGGTGTCTTCGTGCCCCCTGAAGTGCTTGACGGGAAGCGCCCCGACGACCCCCACTTCGATCCGCTCTGGGCACGGCTGGCCGAGGCCGAAGTGCCCGGCTGCCTGCACGTGATCGTCCGTTTCGGCGGCGCCGCCGTGCCCTTTGCCGCATGGCAGGAGACCCAGCCGGGCCCCGTGTTCGGCTTCGGCCTGGGAGCGCCGGCCCAGCTTATTCCGGCCTTGTCGGCCATGGTCGTCACCGGCCTGTTCGATCGCCATCCACGACTGAAGGTGGCCGCGGTGGAGGCGGGCTGCGGCTTCGCGCCCTATCTGATGGATCGGCTGGACGAGAAGTACCAGTTCTTCCCTCACGCCCAGCCGTTGCGGCACAAGCCGTCCGACTACTTCCGGCGCAACCTCTGGTTCGTGGCGGAACCGGAAGAACGCAGTATCGGTACGGTGCTGGAGCTGGTAGGCGAGGATCGGGTGCTGTGGGGCAGCGACTTCCCCCATGTGGACGCGACCATGGAAGCACCACAACTCATTCGCGCAAGTGTTGCCGCGCTCAGCCCGGCGCGACAGCGCGCGGTCATGGGTGAGAACGCGCGGCAGCTGTTCGACCTTTGACCGGCGTCACGGAGTTGCAGGACAGAGGAGGGCCGGCCTTGTTGTCGATCAGGCGCTGGGGCATATTGCGATTGTGGTTCAGTGGTGGCACGTCAACGGAAGTGCTGTCGTGGAACCTTCGTCGGTCAACCGTGGGTCCGGATCGCGGCACCCACCGGCAACGGGCAGAGCCGTGAACGTGAGAGGATCTCAGGCACCAGATGCACCGAACCTGCAGGGCAGGAGGGTGCTGGTGGTAGAGGATGACCCCCAGGTGGGGCGCATGCTCGCCATGATGCTGAAGCGGCAAGGGCTCGAGGTGGTCTGGGTGGAAGAAGTGGCAGCCGCGCGCGAGGCGCTTGGTGATGACCCGCAGAGCTTCGATCTGCTGCTGACCGACGTGGTGCTGCCCGGCGATGAGACCGGTGCTGATCTGGCCGCAAGTCTGCGGCTGCGCTGTCCCGACTTTCCGATCATCATCACCACGGGCTACGACCGCAGCAGTGTGGCGTCCCATCCGGGACTGCTGGAATCCATCACTTTCCTGCCCAAGCCGTTCACGCTGGACCAGGTCCGGTCTGCGCTGGAGGCCGAGCTCGGCAGTCCAGCGACCCAACCTGCCAGCAGCGCCCGGGCAAGATTCGGCCCTTGACCACTGGCGGTTCGTTGCCGGGGCTCGAGCCCTGCACGGCTACTCGGCCCGCACATAGCTGAGGCGGTAGCGAATCGGCTGCTCCAGCAGCGTGGTGCGTGCCTCCACATCCACTTGCAGGCGGTCATCCTGCAGAGACCAGACTTCCAGTATCCGCAAGCCCTGCAGCGACACCCGCTCGATGTAGAGTCGGCCATCTTCCCATGCTGCCAGGCTCTGAGTGCGCCGTGCCGAGTCCACCGTGGCAGGGCGGCCATCCGTATGGTAATGCTCCGGATCCTCGTCTTCGGCGCCGCTGTACAGGGTCACCGAATGGGTGCCGAGACTGATGCGAAGCCTGTCATGGGGCTGACGCATCGGCGCCAGCATGCTCTCCAGGCTGGTGTGAGGTTCTTCATCAAGTGTTCTTTCCAGGCTGCGAAGCTGGCGTCGATTGCTGCGCTCGGGCCGGTCCGAGCGCTCCGGGTCCAGCTGCCAGCGGCCCTTGAATGCGCTCTGCTCCGCGAACGCGGCAGTTGCTGCCAGCAGCAAGGTCAGCAGGAGCAGCAACGCATGGACCTTCATCAGCTTTTTCCTCGTCGTGGGCCTGTTCGCTGTCATCTTGCAGCATCAGTGCGGGCAGAGCACAACAACAACCCCCCACGGAAATACCGGCAGTGACGCTCGCGCCGATGCCGGCAGTCGCGCGGGTTCGTTCACTGGTCCAGGACGCGCCTCACTTTCTGGGCCAGCTCCGCCTGGGAGAACGGCTTGCTCAGGAAATCCACGTCCGGGGTCAGGCGCCCCTGATGAACAATGACATTGTCGCTGTAACCGGACGCGAACAGGATCCGGATGTCCGGCTGCCGCTGGCGGATCGATTCCGCAACCTGGCGACCACTCATGCCGCCGGGCAGGACCACATCGGTGAACAGCAGGTCGAACTGCTCGCCGCTGGTCATGACATCCACGGCCGCAGGGCCGTCCTTGACCGGCAGCACACGATAGCCCAGCTGATCCAGCGAGCGGCTGATGAAGGCGCGCAGCAGTTCGTCATCCTCGACCAGCAGGATCCTTTCGCTGCCTCCCGGGGTGGCGCTGGAGCGTCCATCTGCCCGGGCGGTACCGCAGACTGGCGCCGGGAACCAGCGTGGCAGGTACAGGCGCACCATGGTGCCTTCATCGGGTTCGCTGTAGATCTTGGCCTGGCCGCCCGATTGTCGCAGGAAGCCGTACACCATGCTCAGGCCCAGGCCGGTGCCGGTGCCGACTTCCTTGGTCGTGAAGAAGGGCTCGAAGGCGCGGGCGACCACCTCCCGCGGCATGCCGAAGCCGGTATCGGAAACGGCTACCATCACGTACTGGCCCGGCACGATGCCGCCGTTGGCGACCGCATAGTGTTCATCGATGCGGGTGTTGGTGGCCTCTATGGACAGTCGACCGCCCTCGGGCATGGCATCGCGGGCATTCAGCGCCAGGTTGAGAATGGCGTTCTCGAACTGGCCCACATCCACTTCCACGTCCCAGAGCCCGGCGCTCTGGACCACCTCGACCTCGATGTTCTCGCCGATGGTGCGACGCAGCAGCGGCTCCAGTCGCCTGACAATGCGGCCCAGATTCACGACGCGAGGGTTCAGGGTCTGTCGACGCGAGAATGCCAGCAGACGCTGGGTCAGGTCGGCTGCCCGCTGGCTGGCATCGGAAATCAGTGTCAGACCTTCACCCATCAGTTCCTGGGCCTCCGGACCGGCATCCTCCAGGCTCGCCTCAAGGAGGTCTGCCTGCCCCAGGATCACGGTCAGCAGATTGTTGAAGTCATGAGCGACCCCGCCAGTGAGCTGGCCGACGATCTCCATCTTCTGGGCCTGGCGTAGCTGCTCTTCCATCTGCTTCAGTTCCGTCACGTCATCCAGCAGGGCACCGAAGCCAGATGGCGTGGGAAAGGCGTGGACCTCGAACATCCGTTCCAGCTCACCATGGTGCCAGGTGAAGCGGGCCGTCTGGCCCTTCTCCAGCACCGAGGTGAAGTGCTCGCGAACGCTGCCCTGACAGGCTTCCGGGTCCAGTGCTGCCAGCGGCTGGCCCAGTACTTCATCGGCATCCACCGAGAACTGACGCTCGCCCTGTCGGTTGATGTAGACCAGTTGCCAGTGTCGGTCCACCGCAAAGTAGACTTCGCCCAGCGAAGCCAGCAAGCGCCCGTATTCGTCGCGGGCCAGTTCAGCTGCGGCCCGGCTCTCTTCCACCTGCTGCATCATGGTGGTCAGGCGGTCTGCATGCTGCCGGGCCTGGGCGCGCTGTCGCTGCAGGCTGCGGAACAGCAGCACGAAGGCCAGCAACAGCGTCGCCAGTACCACCAGTCCGGTACTGCCCAGCAGTACGGTTCCTTCCCTGGCCAGCAGCGGGGCGCTGGCGTTCCCGTGGTCCTGCAGCCAGTACAGGCTCAGCACTCCGGCCAGGGCCAGTCCCGTGATCAGCAGCACGCTGAGCAGCAGGATCAACTTGCGATCTTCCTGCACCCCTGGTTCATCCTTGTGCGTCGGGTTCGCGCGGGCCCGGCAGCTTGGCCAGGAAGGTCCGCGCGTAGAACAGCGGCAGGAACCAGGCCGCCTCCTGCGGCAGCCCGTGCAGGGACTGCAGCGTGAACATGACTGCCAGCAGGGCGACCAGGCCGATCGCGCGCTGCCAGGCCGGCGGCGTCAGCAGTATGGCCGCGGCGCCGATATAGAGCAGGGCATTGGCACTCAGCAACAGCTCCGGCTGATCGGCACGCATGAGCAGCACGAACACGTACAGGGGCAGGCCCTGGACCAGCAGAAAGCCCACCAGCCGCAGCGTCCGCTGATGAGGGCGGTGCGTCCAGGCCTTGCCGGCGTGGTTCAGCTGGGCCATCAGACCGGCGCACAGTTCCGCGCTGACGACCATCAACAGCAGGCGCGCCCACCAGTCGGCCTGTATCGTCAACAGTCCCAGCAGGGCGCCGCCGATTGCGGCCAGCACTACCCGTACCCGATCCAGCGGGGTGGCCTCCGGCCCCAGATAGCGGTCTATGAGGCCAGGCAGGCCGGCGCGTGGCTGCGCCGATCGCTCGGGTGCAGTCATGGTCGTCAGGTACTCCTTTCCAGATCCCCACCCTATCCTGCCACGGAAAGGCGCATGAATCGTAACCCCTGTGTAATTTTCCTGCGCCAGACATGCCTGCGACGCTGCGGTCTGCGCAATCTTCCTTGCCTGCAACCGATCCATGGCTGGAAGTGCAGCCTGAGGCCCGGACAGCTATCCTTGCGGCCGTTCCGTCAGCCGCCAGGATTGTCGACCATGCCCGATGCCGTTTCCCCTGCCGCTCTGGCCAAGTTCGAGACCTTTGGCCGGCAGGCTCTGCTGGACGCCGGTGAGCAGACGCTGCGCTACTTTCGCCAGGCGCCGGCTGTCAGCAACAAGGCCGCTGCAGGAACAGAGATGGATCCGGTCACCGTGGCCGACGAGGCGGCGGAGGCCCTGCTGCGGGATCGCATTCTGGCGACCTGGCCCGGCCATGACATCGTCGGCGAAGAGGGCAGCGACGAGCTCAGTGGTGCCGACTGGACCTGGACCATCGATCCCATAGACGGGACCCGCGGCTTCGTCGCCGGCTTCGTACACTGGGGCATGCTGCTGGCACTGAGCTTTCGCGGCGTGCCGGTACTGGGGCTGGTGCACCAGCCCTACACGGGCGAACTCTGGAGCGGCAGCAGTCTGGGTGCCTACTTCGAACATCGTGGTGAACGCCAGCAGATCAGCGTGCGGGCTGGCAGCGAGCTGGATGGCGCCATCATGGCCACCACCGATCCCTACCTGTTCCAGGGCGCAGAACGGGCCGCATTCGAGGGCCTGCGCGCAGCCTGCGCGCTGACCCGTTACGGCGCCGACTGCTACGCCTACTGCATGCTGGCCCACGGCCAGCTGGATCTGGTGCTGGAGTCGGGTCTGCAGCCCTGGGATGTGCGCGCACTGGTGCCGCTGGTGGAGGCCGCCGGCGGCGTGATCAGCGACTGGCGTGGCGGGCCGTGCCATGACGGCGGTCAGGTGCTGGCGGCAGCCACTCCTGCCCTGCAGGCGCGAGCGATTGACCTGCTGGAGCAACATCTCCGGCCCTGAGGGCCGGCCTGCAACGGGAGAAGCGAGTGAAACTGGAAGGCATCAAGGTCCTGGACCTGTCCCTGTTCCTGCCCGGCCCCACGGCGAGCCTGATGCTCGCCGACCACGGCGCCGAGGTCATCAAGATCGAGGCGCTGGGCGAGGGTGAGCCGAATCGCCACATCGGCCAGCGACGGGGCGCCCCCCCGCGGGACCGTTCTGTCTACTTCGACTGTACCCACCGCGGCAAGCAGAGTCTGGCCCTGAACCTGAAGGAGCCGGCGGGCCTGGAAGTCTTCATGCGGCTGGCCGAGCAGGCTGACGTGATCATCGAGGCCTTCCGCCCGGGCGTGGTGAAGCGGCTGGGTGTGGATTACGCGGCAGTGGCGGCGCGCAATCCCCGCATCATCTATGCCTCCATATCCGCCTTCGGTCAGACCGGCCCGTTGGTAGGGCGACCGGCCCACGACCTGGCGGTAGAGGCCATGTGCGGGCTGCTGTCGGTGAACGCGGATGGTGACGGCCGGCCGGTATTGCCGGGCATGCCTGTCGGCGACATGCTGGCCGCCACCCTGACCCTGGCCGGCATCAGCATGGCGCTCTACCGGCGCACCACGACCGGCCGGGGTGACTACCTGGACATGTCGATGATGGACGCCATCCTGGCCTGCATGCCCAACAGCATGGGCGCGGCGTTCGGCGAACAGCGTGCGCCGGTGCTGGACGAGGAGCGTATCTGGGGCGGCAACGCCTTCTACCGCATCTACGACTGCGCCGATGGCCGCCAGGTGGTGCTCGGTGGGGTGGAAATGAAATTCGTGCGCAACCTGCTGACTGCCCTGGGTCGCGAGGACCTGATCGATCTCTGTCGCCAGCCCGGCGCGGGGCAGCGGCCGGTGATCGAGTTCCTGCAGGCTACCTTCCGCACCCGTACCCAGGCCGAATGGGTCACGTTCATGGAGTCGCTGGATGTCTGTTTTGCGCCGGTCAATGACCTGCGCACCGGACTGGATCTGGAGCAGACCCGGGCCCGCGAGATGGTCGTGCATGATGACCAGGGGCATGAGCATCTGGGCGTGCCGGTCAAGTTCACCGACGAGCCGGCGCAACCCGTGTTCAGGTCGCCCGACCACGGTGAGCACACCGACACCATTCTGGCGCAGCTGGGTTATGACCCGGCAACCGTGGCCCGGTTGCGCCAGGACGGCGTCTGCGGCTGACGGCCGTTGGAGAAGCCCTGCTCGCGGCCGGAAGGCCGCGGCTCACGGGCCGGCGTAGGCCTGTTCCGGCAGCCAGGTCACGATCTCTGGCCAGGCCAGCAGGGCGGTCAGGCCGATCAGCTGCAGGACAATGAACGGCAGTACGCCGCGATAGAGCGTCCCCACCTCGATTTCCGGGGGCGCTACACCCTTCAGATAGAAGATCGCAAAGCCCACTGGCGGCGTCAGGAACGAGGTCTGCAGGCAGACCGCGAACAGCACCGTGAACCAGACCAGGTCAAAGCCGAGCGCTACCACCACCGGGGCCACCAGTGGCAGGACGATCAGGGTGATCTCGATCCAGTCCAGGAAGAAGCCCAGAATGAAGGTTGCCAGCAGGATGCACAGCAGCACGCCCATGGCCCCGAACGGCAGGTCCAGCAGCACGCGCGCCATCAGCTCGTCACCCCCCAGGCCTCGCAGCACCAGCGAATAGGCGGTGGCACCCAGGAAGATCGCGAAGATGAACGCGGTGGTGCGGGTGGTCTGCTCCAGCACCTCCATCAGCACCTTGCCGTTCAGGCGCCGGTTCAGCAGCGCCAGCAGCGTGGCGCCGGCCGCGCCCACGCCCGAGGCCTCGGTGGGGGTCGCCAACCCGAAGAAGATGCTGCCCAGCACCGCCAGGATGAGGGCTGCCGGCGGCAGCACACTCAGCAGGATGTCCCTGATCAGCCGCCAGCTGATTGGTTCCGGGGTCTCCGGTGCGGGCGCAGCATCCGGTCGCAGCCAGGCGTAGCCCATGATGAACAGGGTATACAGGCCCCCCAGCAGCAGGCCCGGCAGCAGCGCCCCCAGGAACAGGTCGCCCACGGGCATGGCCAGTCGATCCGCCATCAGCACCAGCATGATGCTGGGGGGCAGCAGGATGCCCAGGGTGCCCACTGCGCAGATCGTGCCGGAGGCGAAGGCCGGCTGGTAGCCGGCGCGCAGCATCACCGGCAGCCCCAGCAGCGCCAGCAGTACCACCGAGGCGCCGATGATGCCCGTGGATGCGGCCAGCAACAGGCCGATCAGGGTCACGGTCAGTGCCAGCCCGCCACGGACACCGCCCAGCAGTCGGACCAGATTGCGCATCAGCCCCTCGGCAACGCCGGAGCGGTCCAGCATCAGGCCCATGTAGACGAACATGGGCAGGGCGACCAGCACCCAGTTGGTCATCAGGTCCCAGATCCGGTCCACGGTCAGCGACGCGTAGGCCCAGTCCATGTCCAGTACCAGGCCGAAATCCACCTCCAGCACGATTGCCAGCGCAGTAAACAGCACGGCCAGCCCGCCCAGTACCCAGGCCACCGGGTAGCCAGTGAAGATCAGGCCGATGAAGGCCAGGAACATGGCCACCGAAAGCCAGTCATTGGCCGCCATGCGTGGCTCCTTCGGTGCCTGCCCCGGTGGGGCCTGCCAGCGGTCGAGGCCAGCCGAACAGCTGGCAGGTGGCCCGCGACAGGCGCGCCAGCGCCGCCACCAGCAGCAGCAGGAAGCCCAGCGGCAGAGCGGCCTTGATCAGCCAGCGGGCAGGCAGGCCGCCGGGCGCCTGCGAGACCTCGCCGGTGGCCCAGGCCAGTACTGCGAAGGGCAGGGCATGGATCAGTACCAGCAGCGTGAAGGGCAACAGCAGCAACAGGGTGCCGTAGAGCTCGATCCAGGCGCGCGTGCGCAGACTGAAGCGTTCATGCAGCAGATCCACGCGGATGTGGTCATCGGTCACCACAGCGACCGGAATGGCGATCAGGAAGCCGACGGCGTACAGGTGCCATTGCAGCTCTTCCAGCTCGATGCGACCTTCGCCGAAACTGTAGCGCAGTACCACATTGCACAGGATCACGGCCACCAGCAGCAGCCAGACCCAGGCGAACGCGCGGCCCAGCCGCAGCAGCAGCTGATCGACCTGCTGCGAGAAGCGTGTTGCCGGCAGGGTCTGGCCCGCGCGCCGGAGCGTCTCGCCGACCGGGTGCGATGGTGACTGGGAGCCGCTGCTCATGGCTCAGAAATCCCGTGGCAGGTATGCCAGCCGCTTCCAGTCCGCATAGACCGCGCGGAAGGCACGCTGGGATTCCAGGATGCGGGCGAACTCCGGGTCGCGGGCAGCTTCTTCATCCAGCACCTGCTCGGAAACGTCCTGCAGGCGACGCAACAGCGCGTCAGGCAGCCGTTCGGTCTTCACGCCGCGTGCCTGGAAGTACTCCAGCGCCTCGCCCTGAATCGCCTCGCCGTGGGCCAGATTGCGGGCCACGCCGGCCTGGCAGGCGGTCTCGATCAGTGCCTGATCGGTGGGTGGCAGGGCCTGCCAGCGGCGCAGGTTGATGACCAGGTGAAAGCCGGTGAAGGTCTGGTGCCAGCCGGGGTAATAGTTGTAGTCGGCCACTCGATAGAAGCCCAGACGCTGGTCCACGCTGGGCAGCGAGTATTCCAGTGCATCGATCGCGCCCCGCTCCAGCGACTGGAACAGCTCGCTGCCGGGGATCATGGTCACCGAGGCACCCAGCCGTTGCAGCACCCGGCCGCCCAGACCGGCGAAACGGATCTTCAGGCCGCGCAGGTCAGCCAGGTCCACGATCGGGTCGCGGAACCAGCCCGCAGCTTCCGGGCCGATCATGCCGCACAGGATCGGATGAACGCCGCGCTGGTGATAGGCCTCCTCGGCCAGCTCCCGCCCGCCGGCGTCATACCACCAGGCCATGAATTCCCAGGGCTCCATTCCGAACGGCACGGCGCCCAGCAGTGCCGAGGCAGGAATCCGGCCCTGGTCGTAGCCCAGCCAGGTATAACCGGCCGGGACCCGGCCGTCGCCAACGGCTTCGGTAATGCTGAACGCAGAGATGAGCTCGCCCGGTTCGAAGGGTCGCAGCTGCAGACGAGCCCCGCTGGTGGCCTCCAGACGATCGACCACGAACAGGATGTTGTCCCCGAGCGCTGGCAGGTTGCTGCCGAAGGCGATCGGCACGCGCCAGCGCACCGGTTCCAGCGCTTCGGCCGTTTCCGGGTCCAGGCCTGCCGCCACCGGTGCGGTCCCGGGCGGACGCAGCGCCAGGCTTGCCAGCAGTCCGGCCACGAATGCCACGCCCACGGCGACCATGAACGCACGTACGCTGATGCTTGTTGTCTGTGCCATGGGCCCCCCATCCCTGGTGGCGAAATTGTCCGAGTGGCGGATGCGGATTGCAACTGCTGGCCACGGTCGCCCGGCCTGCAGCAAGGTCGGTTACAGGCAGGCACTTTTGCATGAAAATGTGCAGGTGACAGGCACCATATCAAGGCAGTAACATGCGCGGCCTTCCAGTGCTGCCGGGCGTCACGGGGACGTACATCCGGCATTCGCGCTCGCATACAGAGGTCTGGTTCCAGATTCCTGCAATTTCCTGCCCTGTCATTCACTCGGTTTCGTTGCTTCACCGCCGCCACTTCGGTGGCGTTGACGCTTTCGACGTGAGCGCAGGGAGTTGCAGTCAGGGAGGTGGCGACAGGGCAGTCGTCAGCAGCTGACAGGCGCATTACAAGCCAGGAGGACACAACAGAGATGTTGATCGGCGTAGCGAAAGAGACCTTTCCCGGTGAACGGCGCACTGCGCTGGTGCCGGCAAGCGCCAGGAAGCTGGTGAATCTGGGGCTGGAGGTGGTCGTCGAGGCAGGGCTGGGCGAAGCGGCCGGCTTCCCCGACACCGACTACGAGCAGGCCGGCGCAGCGATCGAGACCGACCGGGACGATTTACTGGCGCGGGCCGACATGGTGCTGCGCCTGCGCAAGCCGCCGGCAGAGGAAGTGGGACGGCTGAAGCAGGGCGGTCTGCACGTCAGCCTGCTGGATCCGTTCAACGAAAAACCGCTGGTGCAGGCGCTGGCGGATGCGGGCGTGACTGCCGTAAGCATGGAAATGGTGCCGCGCTCCACCCGCGCCCAGAAGATGGACGTGCTCAGCTCCCAGGCCAACCTGGCGGGTTATGTGGCCGTGATCCTGGCGGCGCGCGCCAGTCAGAAGATCTTTCCCATGATGATGACGCCGGCGGGTACCATCGCGCCTGCACGCGTGTTCATCATCGGCGCCGGTGTGGCGGGCCTGCAGGCCATTGCCACGGCCAAGCGCCTGGGGGCCCGGGTAGAGGCCTTCGACACGCGCCCGGTGGTCGCCGAGCAGGTGCAGTCGCTGGGGGCGAAGTTCCTGGAGATCGACCTGGGCGAAACCGGCCAGACCGAGCAGGGCTACGCCCGCGAGCTGACGCCCGAGCAGCTGGAGCTGCAGCGGCAGGGCATGAAGGAAGCCATCGCCCGCGCCGACATCCTGGTCACCACCGCCCAGGTATTCGGGCGGCCCGCGCCGCGTATCGTCTCTGCCGACATGGTGGCTGCCATGGCTCCGGGCTCGGTCATCGTCGACATGGCCGTGGAGACGGGTGGCAACGTGGAGGGCTCGAAGCTCGACGAGGTGGTGGACGCAGACGGCGTCCACATCATCGGCCAGAGCAATCTGCCCGGTCAGGTGGCCCGCAACGCCAGCGAGATGTTTTCGGCCAACCTGTTCAACTTCATCGACGAGTTCTGGGATCAGGAAGCAGGACGCTTCGACCTGAACCTGGAGGACGACATCCTCCGGAACTGCGTCATGACCCATGACGGCCAGATCGTCAACGCCACCATTCGCGATCTCTGAACAGGGAGCTGTCTGATGGAAGCCGTATTCCTGGCATTCATACTGGTACTTTCGATCTTTCTGGGCTTCGAGCTGATCTCCAAGGTCCCGGCCACGCTGCACACACCCCTCATGTCCGGCGCCAACGCGATTTCCGGCATCACGCTGGTGGGGGCGCTGCTGTCTGCCGGCGCCCAGAACGAGGCCATGGCCACCTGGCTGGGTGCGGGTGCCGTGATGTTCGCCACCATCAACGTGGTGGGGGGCTACATGGTCACGGACCGCATGCTGGCCATGTTCCGCAAGAAGGATAGTGGAGGTGCCGCATGAGCCTGTCGCCGGTCCTGATCAATTTCAGCTACATCGTTGCGGCCATCCTGTTCATCTTCGGCCTGAAGCAGCTGGGCTCGCCGGCTACCGCGCGGCGCGGCAACTTCCTGTCGGCGCTGGGCATGCTGATTGCCGTGGTGGTCACGTTGCTGTCGCAGCAGATCGTCAGCTACGAGTACATCATCATTGCCGCCCTGATCGGCGCAGTCATCGGTGCTGCTGCGGCGCGGCTGGTGGCCATGACGTCCATGCCCGAGATGGTGGCCCTGTTCAACGGTACCGGTGGTGCGGCTTCGCTGCTGGTGGCCTGGGCGGCACTCTACGAGCAGTTCCTGCCGGGCATGGGGGCGCCGTCCACGTTCGTGCTGGTGACCGTGGTGCTGTCGATCCTGATCGGTGGCGTGACCGCGTCGGGCAGCATCCTGGCCTATGGCAAGCTGTCCGAGAAGATCAACTCGGCGGCGTTCGTGTTCCCCGGGCAGCGGATCGTCAACAGCGCCATCCTGCTGGGCATCGTGGTGTCCGCGATCATGTTCGTGCAGGCGCCCGAGATCGGTTCCTTCTGGTTCTGGACGCTGCTGGCGCTGGCGCTGGTGCTGGGCGTGATGGCGGTACTGCCGATCGGCGGTGCCGACATGCCGGTGGTCATCTCGCTGCTGAACAGCTATTCCGGGCTGGCGGCCTGTGCGGCCGGGTTCGCGATCAACAACAACATCCTGATCGTGGCCGGCTCGCTGGTGGGTGCGGCCGGTCTTATCCTCACCAACATCATGTGCAAGGCCATGAACCGGTCACTGGCCAACGTGCTGTTCTCCGGCTTCGGTGCGGCCAAGCAGGCGTCGAAGGTGGAAGGTGAGGTTAAGCCGATCAACGTGGAAGACGCCTATCTGATACTCGAGTCGGCCTCTTCGGTGGTGTTTGTGCCCGGCTATGGCATGGCGGTGGCGCAGGCGCAGCACGTGGTCCGCGAGCTGGGCGAGCTGATGGAGGCCAACGGGGCCGAGGTCAACTATGCGATCCACCCGGTGGCGGGGCGCATGCCCGGGCACATGAACGTGCTGCTGGCCGAGGCCAACGTCCCCTACGAGCAGCTGGTGGAGATGGATGACATCAACCCGCGCCTGCCGATGACTGACGTGGCCATCGTCATCGGCGCCAACGATGTGGTCAATCCGGCGGCGCGCGAAGACGAGAACAGCCCCATCTACGGCATGCCCATCATCAACGTCGATCAGGCGCGCACCGTGTTCGTGCTCAAGCGCTCCATGTCGTCGGGCTTCTCCGGCGTGGACAACCCGCTGTTCTTCGGCGAGAACACCCGCATGCTGTTCGGTGACGCCAAGCAGTCCATCTCCGGCCTCGTCGCCGAATTCAAGGGGTGAGGCGCACAGCTTAGCCGACCGTCCCGGACGGTCGGCTTGTGCGCCGAACGCCCGGCCATGGATGGCCGGGCCGGGGTCTCCAGAGCCCAGGCGCCCCGCCAGGATGGCAGGCATCTCATTCCCAGAGGCTGGTGACCGTCCCGGACGGTCGATCGGCGCGCCGATCGACCTGCCTGTGCGCTCGAGATCTCGCTTGCTTCAGGTGACCAGGGGGTCGGCGCGCTCGATCAACAGCTCCGTCGCACTGCCCACCGGCAGGGTCCCCAGGTGGAATCCGCGTCCACTCAGCCGGCTGCGGCAGAATGCTTCCGCGATCGGCGCCGGCCCATGTTGTAGCAGCAGGGCGGCCTGCAGCGCCAGTGCCATGCGGCCCACCAGATCCCGGGCCCGGAATTCCAGTTCCGTCGGGTCGGCCAGGTCCTGTCGCAGGGCGGCTACTTCCCGGTCCAGTAGTTCACTCTGGCCGCGGGCCTGATCTACCTCATCCAGGAACACGTCCAGCACTTCTGGCGATCGCCCCAGTGCCCGCAGCACATCCAGGCACTGGACGTTACCGCTGCCTTCCCAGATCGGGTTGATCACCGCTTCGCGGTACAGCCGCGGGAAGATGCTGTTCTCCATCACACCGTTGCCGCCCACGCACTCCATGGCCTCATAGGCCAGCTGCGGTCCGCGCTTGCAGATCCAGTACTTGCCAAGTGCGGCGCCCAGCCGCAGCAGCAGCCCGGCTTCCGGTTGCGCCTCGCGTTCATCAAGCGCCCGCGCCATGCGCAGGGTCAGGGCGACTGCGCCCTCATACTCCAGCGCCATGTCTGCCAGCACGTTCTGCATCAGGGGCTGATTGCGCAGGCGGTCGCCGAAGGCGACTCGATCGCGACAGTGGTGGATGGCCTGGCTGACCGCCATGCGCAGCTGGGCGGTGGAGCCGATCATGCAGTCGAAGCGGGTCAGTGCCACCATCTGGATGATATTCGCCACGCCGCGGCCTTCATCGCCCACCAGCCATCCCAGTGCGCCACGCAGCTCCACTTCGCTGGAGGCGTTGGAACGGTTGCCCATCTTGTCCTTCAGCCGCACCACCTGCAGCGGGTTCCTGCGGCCGTCCTCGAGCCAGCGTGGAACCAGGAAGCAGGACAGTCCGCCGGGGGCCTGTGCCAGCATCAGGAACAGATCGCACATGGGGGCGGACAGGAACCACTTGTGGCCGATCAGCCGGTACGGTTCGCCGGATTCCCGCCGCGCCAGCGGTTCGGCGCGGGTAGAGTTCCGGCGCACGTCCGAGCCGCCCTGCTTTTCCGTCATGCCCATGCCCACGGTCACGGCCTGCTTGGTGAAGGCGGGCCGGTTGCTCGGGTCATAGTCGGTGGCCAGCACCTTCGGCAGCCAGAACTTCGCCAGCGCAGGGTCGATCTGCAGCGTGGGCACAGAGGCGAAGGTCATGGTGATGGGGCAGCCGTGGCCGGCTTCACTCTGGGCCTGCAGCAGGTAACGGGCAGCGCGAGCCGGATGGGCGCCCGCGCCGGGATCGGTCCAGGGCGAGCTGTGCAGTCCTGCTGCCAGCGAGCTGCGCATCAGGGCGTGATAGGCGGGGTGATAGCGCACCTCGTCGATGCGGTGGCCGAAACGGTCGTGGGACTCGAACTCCGGCGGATAGCGGTTGGCCAGCTCGCCCAGCTCCAGGTGATCGGCGCTGCCAGCCTGCAGTCCGAAGGTCTGCAGAGACTGCTCGGCCCAGCCGGCCGCCTCACGGCGCACCGCCTCGCGCAGGGCCTGATCACCGGCGTAGGCATTGAAGTCGGCCAGCGGGCTGGCAACGTTTTCGACCTGATGGGTATCCGTCAGTGCATCGAAACGCGGATGGGCATCGGCAAGGGATCGCATGGCGGCGCTCCTGGTCATGGGTGGCATTGCTTGATGTTGGCATGTCGGTGGCACCTAGGCTACATTGTAGCCACCTGGGCCGAAGGGTAACCAGATGACCAGCAACGTGCCACCGGAGATCAGCAAGGCCGAATACCAGATCCTGGACGTACTCTGGGAACAGGGCGAGTCCAGCATCCGCG
>LFIK01002156.1_pt1 | contig 15857 bp, 13 predicted proteins | sample 643401 | NCBI WGS metagenome assembly LFIK01 (sample SAMN03777447, study PRJNA286221) | soda lake metagenome | biome: soda lake; feature: Kulunda steppe; material: water; isolation source: sample T5-Br brine of Lake Tanatar-5 | place: Russia: Kulunda steppe | collected 2010-07
CGCTGAACCTGGCCCGGTTCGAGGGGCGTCCGCCGCCGGAAAGCGATCGGCCGCGCAAGCCGGCAAGACTGCACACCCGGCCCCGCCATAGCGAACGCCAGCCGCGGGTCAGCAACGCCCGCTGACCCGGCCAGCGGCAGGGTGCTGCGGCGCCCTGCCGGACTCGCCTACATGTGCTCCTTGAGTGCGGCCAGCCGGTCCAGCCAGCGCAGACATTCATCCGCGTCCTGGTAGCGCCGAGCGGCGATCACGCGCTCGGCGCCCAGTCCACGCCAGCTGTCCAGATCGGCCCGATCCTGCTCCGGGTCACCGCCCAGGCGGGTCAGCAGCGTCAGCGCCGGCATGGACCGTTCGGCATCCTCCGCCATGGCCCGCAGTTGCGTCAGATCGGCCTGCAGGGACGCTACCGGAGCCGGCAGCGGCAGCCAGCCATCACCAAAGCGAATGACCCGCTCCAGCGCATGCCGACCTCCGCCTCCCACCAGGATCGGGGGTGCCGGCGGCCGTGGCCGGAACAGGAACGGCTGGCCATTGGCCGACACCTCGTCATGGGCGAAGCAGTCGCGCAGGAACGCCAGGGTTGCGTCGGTACGTTGACCCCGCTCCCTGCGCGGCACCCCCAGCGCCCGGAACTCGGGCGCCATCCAGCCCACACCCACGCCCAGGTGCAGCCGGTTGCCGGACAGCTCCTGCAGCGTGGCCACGGCCTTGGCCGTGGGCAGCGGCGGCCGATAGGGCAGCACCAGCACGCTGGTGCCGATGTGAATACGCTCGGTCGCCCCCGCCAGCCAGGCCAGGGTGGTGAGCGGATCCAGATAACGACCGTTGGAGCCTTCCGCGTCATCAGGCGGGATCGCCACATGGTCCACCACCCAGACCGACTCGAAGCCACGCGCCTCGGCTGCCCTGGCACAGCGCAGCAGATTGTCTGCTGAAGCCGCGTCGCCCATGACCCGAAGTGTCACACCCAGTTTCATGCGGCACCTTCCCTTGCAACCTGATCCGATGCGTCCATTGATCGTCGCTTGCGACCCGAGGCTGAACGCGAAATCTGCCCGTCCCCGAGCTGATCATCTGACTGCAAAGCCCGGGATGGTGCAACTCCGAAGCCTCCACAGCGGCCGGCACCGGCGTCGGCATCCTGTTCTGCGCCATCACGCAGCCGATCATGCAGTTCCAGGGCAATCCGTTGGTGAATGAGGGCATGACGCCCGAGGCGGCCCAGGCGGCCATGCGCCTGACCCGGGCGCTGCACGAAGAACGCTTCGCCGCCCGTACCGCAGCCCCCGGGCCCTGGGCCGACCTGGACGATGCCGGTCGGGCTGGAACCCGGGTGTCATCCGACTACGCGCACAAGGTGCGCTGACAGTCAGCAAGCCCGCCGACGGCCAGCAAGAAGCAGGCGCGCCCCTGCGTTCGTTGGGGCGCGCCTGCGCTCAACCTGTCAGGTGCGCGCGCCAGCTGCCAAGGTGGGTAATGTCGGTGGCCCCTTCGCTGCCGATGCCCTCACAGATGAAACCAGGTAGCTGGCGGCCGTCTGCCAGCTCCACCTTGCCGATCCCCAACGGGGCAGGAATGCCGGCCACGAAGCTGCCGAACTGATCCGCAGGCACGCCCCAGACTTCCAGTTCCACTGCACCGCCGCCCTGGCTGACGCGAATCATGCCAGGGCGTTCCGGGGGCCCGCCCGGCAGCGCATAGAACCGGTAGCAGGGCGCGGACCGGGTTCGTTCAAGCAGCACCGCCCGGCGATCGGTCAGCTGCCAGTTGAGAGGCAGGCCACTCAGGTGCGCGCCGCAGACCGCCACCGGAATCAGCTGATCAGTCCCCACTGCCAGCACCGGCTCGCTGGCCAGTGGCGCCTGCGTGGCACCCAGCGTGGCGACCCGGGCCCGGTGCAGGCGGTCAGCCAGCTGCAGCAGCTTTTCGTCGTGAAACGCCGGTGCAAACAGGGTCACACCAAAGGGCAGGCCGTTGTCCCGAAAGCCTGCAGGTACGGCCACCGCTGCCAGATCCAGCAGGTTCATGAAGTTGGTGTAGTAGCCCAGCTCGCTGTTGCGCTGCACCGGCGCGGCATTCACCTGCTCTATGGTGAAATGGGTCCCGGCAGTGGGCGTGCAGATCAGGTCCAGGTCCTGCCAGAGCGCGGCCGTGGCATGCTGCAGCGCCTGCAGCCGGTAGCGGGCCCGGAATGCGTCTGCAGCCGTGCCGCTGGCACCCGCTTCGATGATCTGGCGGGTAACCGGCAGCAGGGCCTCGGGACGGGTCTGCAGCAGGCCTTCCGTGGCCAGATAGCGCTCTGCCACCCAGGGGCCGGCATAGAGCAGTTCTGCCGCTTCCAGGAAGGGGGCGAAGTCCACCTCTACCGGGGTGCCGCCCATCGCCTCCAGCGCTGCGATACTGGCCAGATAGAGCTCGCGGGCCTGGTCATCGCCGAAAAAGGCCAGCCGGGACGCCTGCGGTACGCCGAAGCGGAAGCCCTCGGCAGGCAGGGTGATACGCCCCAGCGTTGGCGGCTGAGGCCGCCGCGCAAACGGATCGGTATTATCGAAGACCGCCACCCGGTCCAGCACGGTGCGCGCATCGGCGGCAGTCAGGGCGAACACGGAGATGGTATCCAGTGTCTGGCAGGCCGGCACCATGCCCGCGCTGCTCAGGCGGCCGCGGGTCGGCTTTACGCCGATCAGGTTGTTGAAGGCTGCCGGTATTCGCCCGGAACCGGCAGTGTCCGTGCCCAGCGCGAAGGCCACCTGGCCCAGCGCCAGCGCAACCGCCGAACCGGAACTGGAACCGCCGGAGATATAGGCGGGATCGAAGGCGTTGCGACAGGCACCATGGGGCGAGCGGGTCCCCACCAGGCCAGTGGCGAACTGGTCCAGGTTGGTCTTGCCTACCGGCACGGCGCCCGCAGCCAGCAGGCACTGCACCACGAAGGCGGACTGCTCGGGCACGAACGCATAGTCAGGGCAGGCCGCCGTGGTCGGCACCCCGGCAAGGTCGATGTTGTCCTTGATGGCAAAGGGCACGCCATACAGCGATGCCGTCGCCGGGTCCATGCTGTCAAGGCGGGCCAGATGGGGCTCCAGCTCGGCATCACTCAGCAGATGGATCCAGCAGTGATGGGGATCACCAGCACGCAGGCCGGTCATGACCCGGGCCAGATGGGCCCGCGGCCGCAGGCCCTGGTCTCGGTAAGCGACTCGCAGGCCGGCAATTGTCAGAGTGTTCATGGTGCGCTCCTCAACCATCGGCCTGAATGACCAGCAGGGGCTGCCCCGGGATCACCTGAGCGCCTTCACTGCACAGCACCCGGGTGATCCGGCCGGCCACCTCGCTGATCACTGGCACTTCCATCTTCATGGATTCCAGCACCAGCAGCTGCTGACCGGCCTGCACCCGGTCGCCTTCCGCCACTTCAAGCGCCCACAGGCTGCCATGTACATGGCCTTCCACCAGCACCTCGCCATCTGCAAGCTCGATGCCTTCCGGCTCCGGCGCTGGTGCCTCTGCCTCGCTGGCGTAGTTGGCCTGGCCAGTGGCAATCCAGTGCTGACGTTCGGCCTCGAAGGCAGCCTGCTGGCGGGCCTTGAAGGTCCGGATCTCGTCCCGGTGCTCGCTCAGGAAGGCGTTGTAGCGCGCCAGCGAGAAAGTGGTCTCCTCGATCTGCAGGCGCACACCGCCACGCGGGAACGCATCACGCATCTCCAGCAGCTCGGCTTCCGATACCTCGTAGAAGCGGATCTGGTCGAAGAATCGCAGCAGCCACGGTTGCTGGAACTCGGGCGTCCGCTTGTAGCGATTCCAGATCTGCAAGGTACGGCCCACGAACTGGTAGCCGCCGGGGCCCTCCATGCCGTAGATGCACATGTAGGAACCGCCGATGCCTACCGCATTCTCCGGCGTCCAGGTCCGGGCCGGGTTGTACTTGGTGGTCACCAGTCGGTGGCGGGGATCCACCGGTGTCGCCAGTGGCGCCGACAGGTAGACGTCACCCAGCCCCATCACCAGATAGGAAGCATCGTAGACAATGCGCTTGACCTCCTCTTCCGACGCCAGTCCGTTGATGCGGCGGATGAACTCGATGTTGTTCGGACACCAGGGGGCGTCGGCGCGCACCGACTGCATGTACTTGCGGGTGGCGAGCCGGGTCTGGCTGTCGTCCCAGGCCAGTGGCAGGTGAATGATGCGGGACGGCAACTCGGCACTGGACAGGTCCTGCAATTCGGCCTCGGCCTGCTCCAGCAAATCCACCAGTCGCGCCAGCGGCAACTGGCGTGGTGCGTAGTGCACCTGCAGGCTGCGCACGCCTGGTGTCAGCTCCAGGATGCCGGTGATCTGACGGGCCTGCAGCCACTCCAGCAGTGCCTGCACCCGGAAGCGCAGATTCAGATCAAGTTCGATAGGCCCGTATTCCACCAGCAGATAACGGTCCCCGGCCGGCCGGTAGGTGACTCCCACCGGATGCCGGTCGGCCGCGACCTCGCGCAGCACCGGACTGGCAGCGGGCGCGCGGTCGGACGCGGGCGGCATCTGACCAGACCCGGGCAGCTGTTCCAGCGCTTCGATCGCCGCGTCCTGCGCTTCCGACAGTGCGGCGGCCTGCTCCGGGCTGACCGGGGCGAAACGGACCCGGTCCCCCGGCTTGAGCTGCCCCAGCTTCCATAGATCCGCGCCGATCACCGTTGCCGGACAGACGAAGCCGCCCAGACTGGGCCCATCGGGACCCAGGATCACGGGCATGTCGCCAGTGAAATCCACCGTGCCGATGGCATAGGCGTTGTCGTGGATGTTGGATGGATGCAGGCCGGCCTCACCACCGTCTTCCCTGGCCCAGACGGGACGCGGTCCGATCAGCCTCACGCCCGTGCGGCTGGAGTTGTAGTGCACTTCCCAGGCGGTCTCGAAGAACGTGCGGATATCCTGGTCGGTAAAGAAGTCGGGCGCACCGTGAGGCCCGTAAACCGCTCGCAGGGTCCACGCACTGTCGTAGTGAGGCCGAGCGGAAGCCGGCAGCGACTGCGGCGGCGGCAGGTCCGCAAGCAGTGACTCGGGCTGCAGGTGCAGCACGTCCCCCGGTCGCAGCACGCGGCCGCCATGGCCGCCGAACTGGCCCAGGGTGAAGGTGGAACGGCTGCCCATGTGCACCGGCACGTCCAGTCCACCGCGGAACAGCAAGCAGGCACGCGCTCCGGCACCCTGCACGGCACCCACCTTCAGGGTCTGGCCGGCGCGCACGCTGACGGGGGTCCAGAAGGACACCGGGGCGTCGTCCAGGGTGGCATCCATGGCTGCGCCGGTCAGGGCGATGGTCGCCGGCGCATTGAATTTCAAGGTCGGGCCGTTGACCGTCAGCTCGAGCCCGGCGGCATCCTCGGGATTGCCCAGCAGGCGATTGCCCAGGCGGAACGCCAGCATGTCCATGGGGCCGGACGGCGGTACGCCGATGTCCCAGTAGCCGACCCGCCCGGGGTAGTCCTGGACCGTGGTCTGGGTGCCGGGACTGATCACCTCCAGCGTGCTGGCCCGGTAACCGAAGCTGTTCAGGTAGCGGGTGGTCTGGCGGCCCTCGCGGAACACTGCATCGGCCACCACCTGACGCAGGTAGGCGAGGTTGGTCTCCAGCCCGTGCAGGGTCGTGGCATCCAGCGCCACCAGCAGCTGCTCGACCGCCTGTTCACGGTCGGCTGCATGGACGATGATCTTGGCCAGCATGGGGTCGTAGTAGGGCGAGACTTCGGTACCTGCCTCGATCCAGGTGTCTACCCGCGCGGCGTCGGGAAAGCGCACTTCGGTCAGCAGCCCGGTGGCCGGTTGAAAACCCTTGCCCGGATCCTCGGCGTACAGGCGCACCTGGATGCTGTGGCCCCTGGGGGTCCCCGGGCGCAGCTTCTCGAGCGGCGGCAGCTCGCCGGCAGCAGCGCGCACCATCCACTCCACCAGGTCGACACCGGTGACCTCCTCGGTGACCCCGTGCTCCACCTGCAGGCGGGTGTTAACTTCCAGGAAGTAGAAGGCGCCGGTATCCACGTCGAAGATGTACTCCACCGTGCCCGCCGATCGATAGCATACCCCGCGGCCCAGGGTTTCGGCCGCGTCCAGCAGTGCCTGACGCTGCTCCGGTGTCAGATGCGGTGCGGGGGTCTCTTCCACCACTTTCTGGTTGCGACGCTGCAGCGAACAGTCGCGCTCGCCCAGCGCGATCACCTGGCCGGCACCGTCTCCGAACAGCTGCACCTCGATGTGGCGAGCATTCTCGACGTACTTCTCCAGGAACAGCCCGCCGTTGGAAAAGTTGTTCTGTGACAGGCGCTTGACCGAGGCAAAGGCCTCGTGCAGCTGGACCTCGTCGTGGCACAGCTGCATGCCGATACCACCGCCCCCCGCTGTGCTCTTGAGCATCACCGGGTAGCCCATGGCCGCCGCCTCGGTCAATGCTTCCTCCGGGCTGGCCAGCAGCCCTGTGCCAGGCAGCATGGGCACCCCATTGGCCTTGGCCAGGGCGCGTGCCGTGTGCTTGAGGCCGAACTCGCGCATCTGTTGCGGTGTCGGCCCGATGAAGACAATGCCTGCCGCTTCGCAGGCCTCGGCGAACTCGGCGTTCTCGGACAGGAAGCCGTAGCCCGGGTGAATGGCCTCGGCACCGGTGTCGCGTGCGGCCTGCAGAATGCGCTCGCCGTCCAGATAGGAACTGCTGGCGGCTGCCTCGCCCACGCACACCGCCTCGTCGGCGGCGCTGACGTGCAGGGAGTGGCGGTCGGCCTCGCTGTAGATGGCTACCGAACCCACGCCCATCTGCTTGAGGGTGCGGATGATCCGGCAGGCAATGGCACCGCGGTTGGCGATCAGAACTTTGCTGAACATGATCCGTCTCGTCTGCTTGGGTCGCGGGTCGTCCCGCGGATGCTCGGCGCGTGCCCGGGGCCGTCCCCGGGTGCCAGGCCAGCCTTGAGCAGGCTCAGGCAGCGTCCCAGACCAGCACTTCGAGCGGGGTCGGGTTGTAGGCATTGCAGGGATTGTTGAGCTGCGGACAGTTGGAGATCAGCACCAGAATGTCCATCTCCGCACGTAGCTCCACGTACTTGCCCGCATCGGAGATGCCGTCCTCGAAGGTCAGCCCGCCGGCCGCGGTCACGGGCACGTTCATGAAGAAGTTGATGTTCGGCACCAGATCACGCTTGTTCAGGCCGTGGTCGCTCTGGGCAATGGCCTTCAGGTAGTTGTCGCGGCAGTTGTGCATGGGCTTCTTTTCGAGTGCATAGCGCACCTGATTGGACTCCGCCGCGCAGGCACCGCCGAGGGTGTCGTGGCGACCACAGGTATCGGCGACGATGGTCAGCATCGGATTGCCCAGATTCGACAGCAGCGTGGTGCCGGCAGTCAGGTAGGCGTTGCGCTGCGCACGAATGGTATTGGTCGCGCTGTAGTGCTCCGCCGTCGGCTGCTGCAGGTTGTAGAAGATGACATCTGCGGCCTGGTTGCCTTCCAGGTCGTGGATGCGAAAGGTCTGGCCCTTGCGCAGTTCGCCCATCCAGGGCTCACCCGCCGGCAACACCTCGCGCAGGATCGCCCGTGCCGGGTCCAGCTCACTGGGCGTCAGATTCTTGCCGTTCATGATCAGGCCTCCTGACAGTTGAGAATCGCGGTATTGGCGTAGGCCCGGGCGTTTTCCGGACGATGGTTGATGCAGACGTCCGTGGCCGGGTCCACCGCCGCGCTGCGATGGATCTGCAGGTCCACCGGCCCCGGGGCATACTCGCGCGCCGGGTCCATCGGGTGGGGCGCGGTATTGAGCACCACCAGCGTGTCCATCTCGGCACGCAGATCCACATGCGCACCTGGCGCACTGTGGCCGGGCACGAACTCGAGCGCGCCGTCGTCGGCGGTGGCCACCCGGCTGAACCAGTTGATGTTGGGCACCAGGTCGCGGGGGCCCAGGCCCCACTTGCCCAGCTCGATCAGGAACAGCTCGCGACCGCTGCGATGGAAGTCGTTGCGGTGTTCCTGATAGCGATGCTCGCCGTAATGTGCGCGCACCATGGCGTCGTCGGAGACGCCGCCAATGGTGTCGTGCCAGCCGAGACTCTCGTCCACCAGCGAAAGCATTACCCGGCCCATGTCGGAGTAGAGCATGTGGCCACGCGCCAGCCTGGCGGTGTGCTGGCCCTTGAGGGTGTCGGGTGCGTTGTAGCGCTCGAAGGTGTTGTGCGGGTTGAACAGCAGCATGGCCACGTTGGCCGTGCCGCGCCGGTCGATCAGCCGCAGCGAGAAACCGCGCCGCAGCACGAACGACGCGTAGCGGGCACCCGGCAACAGTTCCTGGTGAACGATCGCAGCTTCGATGTCTGCCTTGTCTTGCATGACTTCTCTCCTTGCAGGGCCCTGGCAGTCGCCAGCCATCAGGCCTCGTTACGGGCCCGCACGCGTTCCAGCACGTCCTGGTAGTAGGCGTCCTGGGTCTGCAGGCGCTGACGCAATGACAGGTCGTAGGTGATGTTGGCGCCGTAGGCGTTGGGTGCGTGCGGATCGTGGCGAATCTTGTCGAACACCAGCATGCGCGTACCCAGTTCGAAGCCTTCGCGCAGGTCGTGGGTGACCATGAAGATGGTCAGCTCGCGGTCCTGCCAGAGCTTGAGGATGAGCTCGTGCATGTCCTGGCGGATACCGGGATCGAGCGCACCGAATGGCTCGTCCAGGAGCAGGATGCGCGGCTCCTTCATGAGTGCCTGGGCGATGGCCAGGCGCTGCTGCATGCCGCCGGACAGTTCGCTCGGATACTTCTTCGCAGCGTGGTCCAGCCCGACTGCCTGCAGCATCTCCATGGCGCGCTCGCGGGCCCGGCGTCGGGCTGCACCGAACAGGCGGGCAGTGAACGGTGCCTGGGCCAGTTCATCGCCCATCATCACGTTCTTCAGGGCGGTCTGGTGCGGAAACACGGAGTAGCGCTGGAACACCACACCCCGGTCCGGACCAGGCTCGTCCGGCATGGGGTCGTCGTCCAGCAGCAGCTCGCCCCGGGTCGGGCTTTCCTCACCCAGCAGCATGCGCAGGAAGGTGGTCTTGCCGCAGCCCGAAGCGCCGACAACGGTGACGAATTCGCCTGACTCCACGTGCAGATTCAGGCGCTCCAGCACCACGTCGCGGCCGTACTCCTTCCAGAGATTGTTCAAGGTGACGGAGCTCATCAGGCCCTCCGGTTGCCGTACCAGGGGAAACAGAACTGGTTGATCTTGCGCAGCAGCAGATCCGCCAGAAACGCCAGCAGGGTGATCCAGATGACGTAGGGCAGGATGGTCTCCATGTCCAGGTAGCGGCGTACCAGGAAGATCCGGTAACCCAGCCCGTCGGTAGAGGCAATGGCCTCGGAGGCAATCAGGAACAGCCAGGCCGAGCCGAGCGCGAGTCGGGTGGCGTCCAGCAACCGCGGCAGCACCTGGGGCGTGACCACGCGCAGGATGATCTGCCAGGTGGAAGCACCGAGCGTCTGTGCCTTCACCAGCTGCTCGGTGGGCAGTTCCTGCACCCGCTGCTGGACGTCGCGCATGATGAAAGGCGCTATGCCGAACACGATCAGTACCACCTTGGCCAGTTCGCCGACGCCAAACACGATGAACAGGATCGGCAGGACGGAGAGCGGGGGAATCATCGACACTGCCGTGATGAATGGCGCCAGGGTACTGCGGACATAGGGAATCAGGCCGGTGACGATACCGATGCCCAGGCCCAGGCCCATGCTCACCAGTACCCCCCAGCCCAGTCGGGTCAGGCTGGCAGCAGTATCCTTCCAGAGGATCAGCTCGCCGGTACGGCGATGGGGTTCGGTCGCGAGCTGGGTAAAGCGCTCGGTCATCGCCTGCAGTGACGGCAGCAGCGGATCGTCAGGGTTCTCCGCCAGCCGCGCCGCCGAGGCAGCCAGATACAGGCTGAGCACCAGAAGGAACGGCAGCAGGGACAGGGCCAGCCCCAGCGGGGCGCCCGGAATCTGATTGACCAGACGCTTCATGGCTGCACCCCCGGCCCGGAAGGGGCCAGCGGCGCACGAAGACCGTGCGCGGGAACTTCGGACTGCGGCATCGTTGCTCTCCCGTCGGCATTACCGGTGGACACAACACAGGAGCATCCATCAAGCATGGCCTCCCGGGCTTTTGTCCCGCCGTGTAACCCCTCGGGAAGAGAGGTCGGCAACTCTCGGACCAGTCATCCGCTGCTGCGGATCGGAACCCTAGTCACCCATTGGTGTGCTGATTGTCGATCACGACGCTCCTGTGCGTCACGCAGGCAGATGCAAGCACCATGCCAGTACACCCAGGCGCCAAAATGACGCGCCGGATGCCAGGCGCCGAGAAAAGAACGCACTACGGATGCGCGCACGCACCTCTTTGGTGCACATCAATGCGTCATCCTGCACCAGGCAACCAGTGAGCGGCCCCGGCGACGCTGAGCAGTGTCACCACCAGCGTCCAGCCGGCGAGACTCAGGCTCATCCAGCCCACCAGCTGCGCACGCCTTGCACCGAGCCCGACCGCGATCACCGCAGCCAGATGAATGCCGATGAGCAGCGGGCCACCAAGCGCGAGACCCGGTACGCCGTAACGCTGCATCAGCCGTTCCGCTCGCAGGCTCTTCGCCGATGCGACCACCGGCACGGCACTGCCGCCTGCCCGGGCAGCCCGCCAGCGGCTCCAGCGCTCCCAGCCATGGATGACCAGCAGCACGGTCAGCAGGTTACCGGCAAAGGCCACCAGCGCCGTCAGGGTCGGATCCAGCCCAGCCAGAATGGCCGGCGGAATCACCAGCAGGACTTCCAGCCAGGGCGTGGCCGCAGCGATGAACACCGCCAGAAAGACCAGCACCTGCTCCCACATCAGGACGCTCCACCGGCCAGGTTCCTGAGCCGCTCGAGCACCTGCCGCCGCCTTTCGCCAGTGATGGGCGCCAGCCCATAGGCATCAGACAGCCAGAGACCATCTGCCGCCAGCCGCACCAGCGTGGCGGTCACCGGATCCACCCCATCGTCCTCCATGCGTGCCTGCCAGCGGGCGAAGTGTTCACGAGCAGGCTGCAACAATTCCGGCGACAGCGCCGAGGCTGCAAACAGCGCCGGAAACAGTTCCGGCAATGCCGCGGCCGGCTCATCGGTAGCCGCCGCATAGGCGCGGACCGAAGCCCCGGGGCGCGGATCGGTCGCCATCATCGCGTCCATGGCACCGTCAAAACGCTGCAGCGCAGCCTCCAGCACACCGCTCAGCAGCGCCTGCTTTTCCGGAAAGTGGTAGAGCAAGCCACCCTTGCTGACCTCGGCCTCCGCCGCCACGGCGTCCAGCGTCAGGTTGCCCGCCCCGTCACGCAGGGCCACTGCAAGCGCCGCCTCGAGAATGCGCGCTCGCGCGCTCTGCCTTGCCATGGAACCACCAATAAACCGTCCAGACGGTATAGTTAAACGATAGCCGTTTCCAGCTCCCGGCGCAAGTGCCGGCCCGAAGGCCAGGTCAGAACCAGGGCGACGCAAGACAGTCAGCGCCACGGCAACCTGCCGTCGGCGTCTCCTTGACGCCTCGCAGCTGCAAGGCGCTACCGTTCAGGGCCTGATTGCGGCGCCTGGCGGCAGTGCCGCCAGCTCCGCCGACGTCAGCTCGCGGCTCTGGCCGGGAGCAAGGTCCGCATCGAGCAGCAGCGCGCCCACGGCAACCCGGTGAATCGCCAGCACCCGGTTGCCGAGGTGGCCGAACATGCGCCGGATCTGGTGGTAGCGCCCTTCCACCAGGCAGACTTCGGCCTCGCGGTCGCCGAGCGGCCGCAGCTCGGCCGGGCGCGTCCAGGCATCCTCATAGGCGAAGTAGAATCCAGAGCGGAAGGCTTCCACATGCACTTCTGTGAGGGGTTGCTCGACCTGCACCCGATAACGCTTCGACAACTTCGACTGCGGCAGTGACAGAGCCCGGGACCATTGACCGTCATTGGTGAGCAGCAACAACCCGGTGGAGCAGGCGTCGAGCCGGCCAGCGATATGCAGTTCATCCTTCCAGGGCACATCGAGCAGATCGATCACGGTGCGATGCCTGGCATCCCGTGTTGCGCTGACCACGCCGGCAGGCTTGTGCAGCATCAGGTAGCGGGCCGTCCTGTCCTGCAGCAGCCGGCCATCGCAACGCACCACACTGAACCTGTCGATCAGCTGGGCGATGCTGCTGGCGCGCAAGCCATCGACCTCGACCCGGCCCCGGGCCAGCAGCAGACGCACATCGCCGCGCTTGATCGCCAGCGCGTCGGCAAGAAAACGGTCCAGGCGCGGCATGGCGAAGTCGGCACCTCCATCAGCAGGGAAGCCGTGACGACGGCGCAAGGCAACCGAGCACGCACCGCGTCTGTCTGTCGAGCGGGCACCAGCGGCACCCAGCAGCAACCATATCTTGGCCTGCCACGATGGGGCAGATATAGTGCTACGGAGAATTTGAATCAACTGAATTAACAAGTCGCCGGACCCGCCCAGCGGACGCAGCACGACCGACCCCGGCGACCGAATACTCGCGAGGAGAACCCATGAAGTCCAGAGCATGCGACATGCTGGGGATCGAGTTTCCCCTGTTCGCCTTCAGCCATTGCCGTGACGTGGTTGCCGCAGTCAGCAAGGCTGGGGGCTTCGGCGTACTGGGTGCTGCCGGCCACACGCCGGAAACCCTGGAAGTCGAACTGAAGTGGATCGACGAGCACGTCGATGGCAAGCCCTACGGCGTCGACCTGATCGTGCCCACCAGCATGGCCGACAAGGAAGGATCGTTGACGGCGGAACAGATCGAGGCCGCCATCCCGCCGGAACACAAGGACTACGTGGACCGCATCCTGGCCGAGAACGGTCTCGACTCCGAAGGCCTCTGGGACCGCCCGGTCGGCGAGAACTTCGCCGCCGGCATGCGGGAATCCGGCGCCGCGAACATTCTCGACGTGGCTTTCTCGCATCCGATCAAAATGATCGTCAATGCACTTGGCGTGCCGCCGAAGGTCATGATGGATCGAGCCCGGGAACAGGGCGTGGTGGTCGGCGCGCTGACGGGCGCCCCGGAACACGCGGTCAAGCATGCGGAAGCCGGCGTCGACATGCTGATCGTTTCCGGGACCGAAGCCGGCGGCCACACCGGCGAGATTTCTACCCTGGTACTGGTCCCGGAGGTACTGGCAGCACTGAAGCCCTATGGCGACATTCCGGTACTGGCTGCCGGCGGCATCGTCACCGGCAAGCAGATGGCCGCCTGCATGGCCATGGGCGCCGCTGGCGCCTGGACCGGCTCGGTGTGGCTGACCACGGCCGAGGCAGAGACCAATGAAGCCGTGAAGGAAAAGATGCTTCAGGCCACCTCGCGCCAGACGGTGCGCTCACGCAGCAGGACCGGCAAGTACACCCGCCAGCTGCGATCCGCGTGGACCGACGCCTGGCAATCCCCCGAGGCACCGGACCCCCTGCCCATGCCGCTGCAGAGCCTGATCACGGAACCGGCTCTGGCAAAGATCAACAAGCTGGCGGACGCGGGCAACCCCGGCGCCAGGCAGCTGGCCACCTACTGGGTCGGCCAGGGTGTGGGCCTGATGAATGCCCCGCAGTCGGCGCGCGCCGTGGTGCAGGACTTCATGGAAGACTTCGCTGCCGCTGCAGAACACCTGCAGAACATCGTCAGCGAGTGATCAGGCCGTGCTGTCGAGGCGGCAGCCCGCTGCCGCTTCGACAGCCGCCTTAGCCAGCCCCGGCACTACTGAGCGCACGCAGGGTCGGTTCCCCACCGGCCAGGCTGAAGGCCTGGAAGCCGGAGCGCTGCATCAGGTCGGCCAGGAAGGCGCTCTTCATGCCCACTTCGCACACCAGTACATAGCGACGATCGCGAGGCAGCTGATGAACCAGCTGCACCGCCTTCCCGAACGGCAGCTCGATGGCATCCGGCCAGCGCCAGCGGTCACGGGCGGCCGGTTCGCGCAGATCCACCACGACCGCATCCGGGGGCAATTCACTGATCGCCGTGGGCGCCACCACCGGCTGACCGAACTGGCCAGCCGTGACTTCACGCCGATACTCCAGCAAGCGGGGCAACAGCTGCTGACTGTCCAGTTGTGCTTCCAGCTGACCCAGTCGTTCTGGATGGGCGCGGGTGACCGGACTGCCGCCATCCAGCGCACAGAACTCGGCAACGCCGGCACTGACCGAGGCAGTGCCGATAATCTCCGCCTGGCGAATGATGGCATCCTTGCCCAGGCCCACCAGTGGTCGCAGCAGCGGCAGGCTTGTGGCCGCCTCGATGGCACGCAGGTTGGCCAGAGTCTGGGATGACACCTGCCCCACCACCTCTCCGGTCACCAGCGCATCATGGCCCAGCTCCAGTGCCAGTTGATCTGCGCTCCGCAGCATCATGCGCTTCAGCAGGACCTGCCACCAGGCCCCGGGCACCCGAGCGCGCAGCTCCGCGACCACCGGACGGAAGTCCACCACGTGCAGACGAGCGTCGGCGCCCGCCATCCAGCGCTGGTCAAGAATTGCCAGCGCCCGTCGCACAGCCGCCTCCTGCTCGCCGCCCGCCAGGTCGAACAGCACGAAGTCCAGCGCGACCCCGCGCGACAGCAGCTGCCAGGCGGCCACCATCGAGTCGAAACCACCCGAGACCAGCGCCAGTGCACGGCCCTGCACACCCAGTGGCAGTCCGCCGGGGCCCGGCAACGGCTCCTGATAGAACAGTGCGTCGCGGGGCCGGACTTCGACGTGAACGGGATATTCAGGATCGCTCAGATCCACGTGCCCGCCCCGGGCCACCAGAGCCGCACCCAGGGCCCGCGCCAGCGGCTCCGAGCGCACCGGAATCTGCTGGCGCTTGCCGACACGGCGCACCTTGACTGCAAACCGACGACCGGCAACCGCACTTCCGTAAAGCGCAACCCCGGCCGCGACCAGATCTTCAGCCGTTTGCCAGGGTACGCTTCGGGCGACCCGTACCGCCTGTACCCCAAAGACCCGGGCCAGCCGCGGCGCCAGGTCCGGGTCAGCGGTCTCTATATCGATCCGGTCACGGCGGTCGCGCACCCTGGCCTGCGCCTGCACTCGTGCCAGCAGGTCGCGGATATTGCGGCCCAGGCGGCGCCGGAAGAGCTTGCGCACTGGTGGCGCCTTGGTGCCCAGATCGCCGGAGAGCGTCAGCGAGATCAGCTGCTGGAACGGGGCGGAAGCGCTCATCTGGCCACCTGCTGGACCTCATCCAGGCGGAAATCGAAATCGCTGCGACCGGCGACCTCTCCGTCCTCGCTGAAGCGCACCTCAGTGAACTGCACCCGACCACTGCGATGCCAGAGCAGCACCGTGCTCGCCCGGGTCCCGTAGACCTGGCCTCGAATGAAACAGGGCGCCACACGCCGCGCGACCTCCGGCTGCAGGCCGGCCTGAAGCAGTTCCTCGTCGTCGGGGCGGGTATCATCGCCCAGCAGATCAAGCAGCGCGTCCACGTCCGGGTGCTGCTCGGCTTCCTCGAATGCCGCCAGTGCAGACTTGCCGCGCCGGACCTTGGGCCAGGCAGTATCGAGGAGATGGTTCGACAGGCCATAGGTGCCCGGCTCCAGCCGCTGCGGTCGGTCGATGCGGTTGGAGTAGTACCAGAGATCGGACCAGTGTCCGGCCAGCAGATTGAAGCCACGGTAATCGCGCGCGTGCGCCGCCACCTCCTCCAGATAGGGCCGGGGCTTGTCGCTGCCGATCAGGCAGTCGCTGACCAGATCCCCCCTGGAACGGGGCGGCAGCGGGTCCGGGGGTGTTTCGCTGAAGTTGGTAACGGCCGCGAAGCGCCCCGTGGTGGAGACTCCCAGCCAGGTGCCGCCGGCTTCCAGATCGCGGC
>LFIK01002157.1_pt1 | contig 15857 bp, 14 predicted proteins | sample 643401 | NCBI WGS metagenome assembly LFIK01 (sample SAMN03777447, study PRJNA286221) | soda lake metagenome | biome: soda lake; feature: Kulunda steppe; material: water; isolation source: sample T5-Br brine of Lake Tanatar-5 | place: Russia: Kulunda steppe | collected 2010-07
AACTCCGCAACGCCGAGCCCGAGGGCGGCAGCAGCCTGCATGCAGCCTTCCAGGTCATTCAACAGCTGCGCCCGCGCACGGACAACGTCTACCTGATCACCGACAGTCTGCCGACCGTGGGTGACAGTCCGCCGCGCCGGTCGGTCATCTCTGGGCGTGATCGCTACCGGCTCTACCATGAGGCGCGTCGGACACTGCCGACCAACGTACCGATCAACGTGCTGCTGTTTCCGCTGGAGGGCGACCCGCGCGCCGCCCCCGCCTACTGGGAACTGACTCTGCGCACGGGGGGCACCTTCATGAGCCCGACGGAGGACTGGCCATGAGTCGCCGGCGCCGCAATCGTGATACGGATACGCTCAACCTGTCGTTTCTGGACGCCATCTCGTGCGGTTTCGGGGCCATCATCCTGTTGCTGGTCATCACCAAGATCTACGAACCCCAGCTGCGTGCAGAAATGACCGAGGACACGGAAGTGCGTCTGGAACACCTGCAGCAACAGCTGCAGGACATCCAGGAGGATACCCGCACGGCTTCGGACCGCCTCAGCAGCACCGAGGCCGAGCTGGCCGAGGAACAGGAGCGGCTTCAGGCCCTGAGGCGCGAGCTGGCGCGGATCGAGAGCGCCCAGGACGAGACCCGCTCCGATACCCAGGTGGCTGCCCAGCTGGAGCAGCGTCTGCAACGGGCCAAGCAGCAGCTGACCGAGGAAATGCAGCGACTGCTGGCAGATACCCGCAGCCTGGATCACCAGCAACAGGTCGGTGGTATTCCCATCGATGCCGAATACGTGGTGTTCGTCATCGACACCTCCCCCAGCATGACCAACTTCACCTGGCCCAGGATGATGCAGATCATGGAAGAGGTGCTGGACGTCTACCCCGAGGTGAAGGGCATGCAGGTGATGAACGACATGGGCACCTACCTGTTCCGGGGCCGCGCCGGCGAGTGGATCGACGACACCCCTGCCTTTCGGCGCCAGGTGCTGCAGCGGCTGCAGACCTGGCGGCCGTTTTCGAACTCCAGCCCAGTTGAAGGCCTGATCGAGGCCGTGAACACCTTCGGTCGCCGCCAGGAGGGCGTGAGCATCTACTACCTGGGCGATGAGATGCACCCTCATGACCTGCATGGCGCAGCCGAGCAAGTCCGTCGGGTCAATCGGCGCAGCGATGGCGGCTCCTACGCCCGCATCCACTCAGTCGGCTTCCCGGTGATCTATGATTACACCGGATCGGTGCAGGAGACCGGGCTGCGCTTTGCCGTCCTGATGCGGATCATCTGCGAGCAGAACAACGGCACTTTCGTCGCCCTGCACAGCGGCCGCGGTCGTTGAATCATGCTGACGACCAGAACTGACCGCGCGGACCCGGAGCTTACTGCCGCTGCAGCAGCTCCGGGACTGCAGGCACGCCTCAGAGCGTATCCACCAGTTCGCGAAGCTGCTCGCACTGGCGCACACGTTCTTCCGTGGTATCACCGAAGAAGGATACGTTCAGCGCATTGACGCCGGATTCCCGCAGCGCATGCAGCCGCTCGCGCACGAAACCCGGATCGCCGATCAGCGACGACCGCGCCAGGTAGTCATCGGGAATGGCTGCTTCGGCTTCCTTCTTCTTGCCAGCCAGGTACAGCTCCTGGATCGTCTCTGCCTCATCCTCGTATCCGTACTGACGGAAGACCTGGTTGTAGAAGTTCTTCTCCTTCGCACCCATGCCACCCACGTACAGCGCCGTCTGGGGCCGAGCCCGATCGCGCAGGGATTCCATGCCGCTGCCGATGGCCACACCGCCACCCGCAAACACTTCCAGCGGCGCCCGGTTCGGGTCGCGCTTCGCCGCACCCTTTGCCAGCGCATCCCCCCAGATCTTGTGGGCACCCTCCGCCAGATAGAAGGCCGGCAGCCAGCCGTCCGCCAGCTCCGCGGTCATGGCCACACTGGCAGGACCGAGTGCCGCCACGGTCAGCGGAATCTCGTCCCGGACCGGGTGATTGATGATCTTCAGGGCCTTGCCCAGACCAGAGCCACCACGCTCCTTGCTCAGCGGCATCTGATAATGCTTGCCGTCATGTTCCAGCCTTTCGCGACGCCAGACCTTGCGACAGATCTCGATGGTTTCGCGAATACGCCCGACCGGGGCCTGATAAGGCACGCCGTGAAAACCTTCGATCACCTGGGGCCCGGACGCACCGATGCCGAGCATGGCACGTCCGTCCGACAGGTAGTCGATGCCTGCCGCGGTCATCGCCAGCAACGTAGGGGTGCGGCTGTAGACGGGCAGGATGCCGGAGGCGATCGTCACCCGCTCGGTCAGCGCGGCCAGATAGCCCATGGCGCTGGGCGCATCGAAGGAATAGGCTTCCGGCACCCAGACCAGGTCGAGCCCCGCCTTCTCCAGCGCGACCACTTCCCGGGCCGCTTCACGGAAGCCGCCGGCATAACTCATGAGGGTGGAAATTCGCATGATTTCTCCTGACAGGATTTCCTTGCCGACACCCGGTCAGGCGCCGACCGCTACAAGATTCAGGGGGACACCGATCCAAGACAGGGCTGCAACGACAGGATCCGGTCGGTAAAGATCCAGTCGGCACCACGGGCTGCTTCCCGTCGCAAGGCGCCTTCCGTCTCCACGAAACCGGTCCCCACCCGCTTGCCTTCAGCGCGTAATCGCGCCCAGCGTCCCGGGCCCAGCAGCATGAACGAGCCCGCCACCGCACCATGCCCCAGCGCCAGATTCTGACGCACGATACGTCCGGCGTTCAGCCAGGCCACATCCACCATGGCTTCTGGGGGCACCTGACGGAATCCCTCCAGCCAGGCCGGTTCCAGCGACAGCAGGTGGTAGCTGTCCAGCGGGTCCAGCGAGCTCAGGGCCGTGGCCAGCACCTCGGGGAGCTGACGGCGCAGGTCCGGGGATTCCTTGATTTCCAGCATCAGGTGCATCCGACCGCGATAGCGCTCCACAACCTCGGCCAGGTGGGGAATCTCGGGCACTGCGGCTCTCAGGCTGACGAAATCAGTCTGTTCGATGACGAGATCCGGCCGTCCGAAAAGACGCCCGCAGGCCGGATCATGGTGAATGACAGGCTCCAGATCACGCGTCAGGCGCACATCCAGCTCTATGCCCCAGACGTGGTGCTGAGCGCAGAGGTCGAAGGCTGCAAGCGTATTCTCGATCGCTGCCCCGCCCTCGTGGGCTCCGCGATGCGCGACCAGGCGCACCCCGGTCGCCGGCAGCGGCGTACGTGCGCCGGGTGCCAGCGACCAGAGTCGGTTGGCCAGGGTATTCAGCCTTGCAGCCATTCCCGGCATGTCAGGTCCTCCCCGGGGCCGTGCAATCCGAGTCCGGATCAGCGCAGCCAAGCTCGCTGACGGCATCGGCGCCCTGCGCTGCCGCGCGTGCTTCGTTCAGCCCGGCCCGGGTACTCCGGGCGCTCGCCGTGCCAGGCAGGTGACCTCTTCCCGGTCATGATACAACTGAGTGATCTGCAGACTGTAGTGCCGCCCCTGTGGCCCCAGAATACGCCAGAACCGCTGCTCCGCGTCCACTACCGCCTGCCACCGGCGGCGCATCGGCAGCTTCAGGTTGAAGACTGCATCGCGGGCCAGACCGCGCCGCAACCAGCGCGCCACGGTCTCGACGACGCGCGCCGGCTTGTCCACCACATCACAGACAAGCCAGTCGACCCTGCGCGCGGGCTGCCAGGTGAAGGCGTCCGCACGCACGTGCTCCACTTCCGGATCGTGCCGCAGCGAATCGGCCAGGTCACCATTGTCGATTGCTGCCACCCGCAACCCGTACTGTCGCAGCACCCAGGTCCAGCCGCCAGGCGCCGCACCCAGATCAACCGCCGTATCGCCCGCCTTGAGCGCGGTGTAACGCTCTGCGGGACTCAAGAGCTGCTGCAGCGCCTCCTCCAGCTTGAGCGCCGACCGCGATGGCGCGCCACCCATGCGTCGTAGCCGCGGTATGCCCCCCGGTTGCGGACTGGAGACATTCATGGGCGCCACACCCAGCCAGGCCGAGGTGCCGGAATCCAGCACCAGGTGCAGCCGCGGGGCCATGGGATCAGCCGGCTTCCAGAGTCCGCGTTGCTGCAACTGCCCTCGCAACGGTCCGATAAGGCGACCTGCCAGTTTGCTGAGGCTGCGATGACTGTCTCCCTCCGGCGCTTCGACAATGGCGTCCCCCACCGGCACTCGCCAGTCTGCCAGCAGAGGTCCAAGTCGGTCGCTGGCAGGCAGGTCTTCCATGCGCCCGGCAGCGGCACAAAGCTGACGCGCGAACACGCTGCCCGCCTGGGGCACCGCCAGCAGCCAGTCCCAGGCGCGCCCGTCTCCAGGGAAGCATTCGAGCACGCCTGCCTGCTCCATGGTGCGCGCATGTCCGTAACCGCCGGCCTCGGTCCAGTTGGACAGTACCTCTGCCGCCGCATCACCCTCGAATCCGGGACGGCAAAGCAGCAGCAACCGATCCAGATCGGCTCGGGTTGCAATCCCCATCAGAGATCGATCTCCAGGGTCAGATGAACCCGGCGTGGCTGGCCGGGAAAGTAGCGATAGTTGCCAAACGCAAAATCCGCCCGCTCGGCATAGCGCTGATCGGTGAGGTTGAGCAGGCGCATGCTCAGACTGGTGCCATCCTGCACCTGCCAGCGGGCACGCCAGTTGAACAGGGTGTGGCCGCTGTAGCGCGCTGTGTTCTCTGCATTCAGGTAGTGCGGCCCGACGTGGACTGCTTCAAGCTCTGTCTCCAGCGCCTCGTGCAGCTGCCACCACAGCCGCGCAGAGCCCAGCCAGCGCGGAGCCGTGGCCACATCTCGGCCCGAGACGATTTCTTCCCCGCCACCTACAACCTGGTCAAAGTCGTACCTGTGCCGGGCCCAGGTGGCCGCCACGTCAAAGCGATAGCGCTCCGCCGGCGCCCATGACAGATCGACCTCCACACCTTCCGCACGCTTGCGGCCGGCAGAAATGTTGAAGCCATTGGCGTCGCGCAGCACCTCGTCCCGAGTGCGCTCCAGGAACAGGGTCACGCCGGCGGCCAGCACGTCACTGCCGTACTGCCCGCCCAGTTCCAGCGACCGCAGCGACTCGCTGTCCAGGTCGGTCACCAGCTGCCCGGACTGCAGGCGATACAGCTCCGTGGTCTGGGGCGCGCGGAAACCGATGCCGCCGGAAAGCCAGACCCGGGTCTGCTCGGTCGGCAGATACTCCAGCCCCAGCCTGCCGGCCCAGTCGGTAAAGCGATCGGTGCGGTCGTCGGGACGCGAATAGAGGCATCCAACCATGTCGCATGGGGTACCGTCATCGCGCGTGTTCCCCGCCAGCATGTTGTTGGCGTAGTCGTACTCGACCCGCTCCAGCCGCAGACTGTGCACCAGGTCCAGGCGCTCGCCCAGATGCCAGGTGACATCGTAGAACGCTGCGGTCAGCCAACTGTCGACATCATAATCGTAGTGCTGACCGGGCGGACGTGTGGCCACCAGGAATGGTGATCCTTCGGTTGGCCCGGCCTGGAACTGCTCCAGATAGGTCCGGGCAAATTCCAGGTGACCGCCCAGCGTCCAGCTGAGCACGTCACCTTCATTGCGCCAGCGAGCGATGGCGCCGGTACTCCACTGCCCGTTCTCTTCCAGCGGCTGCCCGGGAAGGAAGTGCTGCAGGAATTCCATGTCACTGAATCGCAGATAGGGCGTGACCACCAGGCTGGCATCCCCCTGCAGGGGGCGCGACAACTCGCTGGAAAGCCGCAGTGCCCAGGCCTGACGGTAGGCTTCCGGGTTCGGATTGCTGGTACGCAGGTCATCGTCCCGATAGGCACGGAATCCCTGCACGAAGCCGCCGGTGTCCTGATCCAGCCAGGTCCCGGACAGGAGCGTACTGGCCTGCCAGTCACCCAGCCGGGTGTCCCAGGCCATGTTCAGCTTGAGTTGCTCATGGCCGGTGTCGTCCCGCCAGCCATCTGTCCGGGTGCCTTGCAGCACGGTGCGGAAGGCATGGGCACCCGTATCCGCGGACACGTCCACCGCTGCGCGCAGATAGTTCCAGGGGCCCGCCTCCAGCAGCAACCGGTTCGGCACGTCCGGTCCCGGCATGGGCGCCACCACGTTCACCACCCCATGGAGCGCATTGCCTCCGTAGAGCGCCGACGCGGGCCCTCGCACCACCTCCACTGCGTCTGCCCGCTCCATGTTCAGCTCGAACAGGTTGTTGACGTTGCAGAAACCCGCCGGACGGATGGGCACGCCATTTTCCTGCAGCAGGAAGGCACCACAGGCGCCGGGCCCGCTGAGGACCGCCGAGCGAATGGCGGTGAGGTGCTCCTGTTCGGAGTTGCGCGCAATCCAGACCCCCGGGATCCGCACCATGACCTCGTTCGGGTGCACCGCTGCCGCGCGCTGTACCGAGGCCGCATCCAGCCGAGTGAAGTTGCCGACACTGCTGAATTCGGGACCCAGACTGCGCTGTCCGACAACCCGGACTTCCTCGACCGTCTCCGCAGCAGCCCATGGCGCCAGCAGGGCAGCCAGCAAACAGGCGGTGCCAGACTGCACCCTGCGTGGCCGCGAAACACCCGACAACATGACTCCCGACAACATTCCTGCAACCTCCGAGGATTCGGGTAAACAACCGAATGAACGCGCAGCCCGAGGACAAGCCGGGACCGCATTCGACAAGGCCTTGCTGTCCGGCATGTTGCCGTCAGTCATGGCCAGACAGGGACTCCCTGCAACCAGTGTTCCATGCTCCGTTACCGGGTATGGCGTCAGCATCTCCTTGGAAAGAGAGAAGGCGCTGCCAGCAGTCGGTCGGAGCCGGGGCCGGTCTGCTGCGCTCGGCGCGCCTGCCCGCTCGGCTCGCAACGATCATCCGGATCCGAGCGAACGTCGCCTGAGCGCCGGAGCGCGGGCGAATGGATCAGTGCCTCCCTAGGGTACTTCTGCAGGCAACAGGAACTGCACGCTTTCACCCGCCCGCAAGGCGTCCTGATGGACCAGACGCACCGCATCCAGAGTGGATGGATCGTTGGCGTTCCCATGCCAGCGTGTTCCGCCATCCATCGAATAGGCCACTTCTGTGCCCACCGGCTGTTCCTGACCGGCCTGCAGGCGCAGACCTGCGGGCAACGGCACGACAAGCATCAACCGACCGGCACTCACGTCCAGGTCCGAATCGTTGCTGACTGTCACGTGCAGGAGCACCGTATCACCGGAGCTGACCGCGCTCTGGTCACCGTCCTGGTGCTCGACCCGGGTGTGTACCCGCAACTGCTCGGACGCCGGGTCCGTTGGTGCTGCCGGCACCAGGGACACCGAGGCGTCGATCGGTTGTGCCCACCCCAGGGGAGCCGCCAGGGTGATTGCCATGAGGGACACCAGCACAAGCTGCCATGCCCTGCCGAGCGATAACGGGGACCAATGCCTGTCGTTCACCTGTATCTTCCTCGCTGCTGCCTGCCACCATGATCAACGATCAACCGCGCCCGTCCCGACGGCGCAAGTCCACGCTTTCGGTTACCGGATCGAATACCAGTACCAGCTCGTTTCGCTCCAGCTGCCGCCTGACATCGCGGACCTTGTCCTGCAGCGGGATCGGCGCGGTACCGTAGTCCGTCCCCTCCCGCGTCACGAACTCCTCGATGACACCCTGCAACGCTTCGGCGGACAGCGACCTGACAGGAATCTCCACGACGGTTGCCCCCTCTGCATGGATCCGGTACAAACGGCGCCGCCAGCTCCCAGCATTCGAGGCCCAGGATGGCGGATCGCGCAGCATACAACATGAACAAGCTACAGAAACGCCTGCGCCGCAACGTGGGCCAGGCCATCACCGATTACGCCATGATCGAGGAAGGCGATCGCGTGATGGTGTGTCTGTCCGGCGGCAAGGATTCCTACACGCTGCTGGACATCCTGCTGAACCTGCAGCGCAATGCCCCGGTCCGCTTCGAGCTGATCGCCGTGAACCTGGACCAGAAGCAGCCCGGGTTTCCCGAACATGTCCTGCCCGAATATCTGGACGGGCTGGGCATCGAGTACCACATCATCGAGCGTGATACCTTTTCGATCGTCAAGCAGCTTACACCAGAGGGCAAGACCTACTGCCCGGTCTGTTCCCGCCTCCGGCGCGGTGCACTCTACGAGCACGCCGCGCGCATCGGCGCCACCCGGATTGCCCTCGGTCATCATGCCGATGACATCGTGGAAACGCTGTTCCTGAACATGTTCTTCGGCTCTCGCCTTGCCGCCATGCCACCCAAGCTGCTATCCGATGACGGCCGTCATATGGTGATCCGGCCGCTGGCCTACTGTCGGGAACAGGAGATCGCGCGCTGGGCGGAACTGCGCGGATTTCCCATCATTCCGTGCAATCTGTGCGGCAGCCAGGAGAACCTGGCACGCCAGCAGGTCAAGGCGATGCTGCAGGAATGGGACCGCAGCCACCCCGGTCGGGTGGAAAAGATCGCCCGCTCCCTCGGCAACGTCCAGCCATCGCATCTGATGGACCGAGATCTGTTCGATTTCCGGCAGCTGCAGCGCGAGCCCCGGGCGAGCAACGAGATCGTGCGCCTGGTGGATCCGTCCGCTTCCTGAGCCGGGCCTACTGGGCCGCCAGATCGCTGCTTTCGTCAGTCGCCCCGATGTCGAAGGGCAGCTGTTCCCGATCCAGCTCCACCAGGTTGTTGGCCCTGATCATGAGCAGGATCTCATCCAGATAGGACTGGCGCCGTTCCGAGTACTGCAGCAGACCCGGCACCAGATCGGTACCGACGAAGCCGCCGTCCTCATCCCTGGCCTGTGCTCTGAGCTCCCGCATGGGTGCATAGGCGGGATGGGTGTTGAGGTTGCGGTAGTAGCTGTCAATGGCATCTGCCACCGAATCGAAGGTAGCCACCTCGTGGCGTGCGCCCGCCAGCCTGCGCTGGGGCACCAGACCGCAGCCCTCCCGAAAGCACCATTCACCGAACAGATTGTTGCCCTCCCTGGCGAACCGGGATGTACCCCAGCCAGACTCTGCAGCCGCCTGGGCCAGCGCCAGTGAAGGCGGAATCAGATCGGCTCGCAGCAGCAACTCATCCAGTTCTGCCAGCTCGATGGGGTCGGAAAGCACGATGCGGTAGCGCTGCCCGATGACATGCAGGCGCTCCCTCTCCGCAGCACCGGGCTGCTGGCCGTTCAACAGCAGCTGCTGCTGATGCCGGAGGAACTCGCGGGTCTCCACCAGCCAGGCATTCTGCGCCTCGACCACAGGCAGCAGATAGCCGAAGAACTGCTCCTTGCGTTCATCAACCTGGTCGATCTGGTGGAATTCGGGCAAGGGACCCGGATCAGGCAACTGGGGCTCCAGCGGGAGATCCGCCCACGGATCCGGTTCACTCAGACCGAATCGCAAACCGATCACGCCCAGCGCAATCAGAACGGCCAGTGCCAGCGTCCAGAGCGCTGAAAGCGACCGGGGATCCGACAACGACTGCATCACTGCTCCTCTGGTTCCACCAGGTTCTACCTCCCTGCCAGTAGCTTCCGGGCCCATCCGTGGCCCGAACCCGCATTCTCAGGCTTCGCGCAACACTACCACCGGCGGCGTACTCACCACGCGCCTGCAGCTCCAGGTGCCGATCAACCCGATCAACAGCATGCCAAGTACCGGTCCCAGTGCCCAGACCACAGGGTGCAGACGTCCTTCTATCTGGAATACCTGCGTCTGCAGCAAGCCCACGCTGAGTTCGGCACCTACTGCCGCCAGCAACCCCGCGAAAGCACCCAGCACGGCAAATTCAGCCAGCAGTGCACCCAGGATACGACTGCGCCCTGCTCCAAGCGCACGCAACAGCGCGGCTTCACGCACCCGCTGATCCATGCTGGACTGCAGTGATGCCACCAGTACCAGAGCACCCGCGACCAGCACGAGCACCAGCACCACCTCGACCGCCAGCGTGACCCGCGCCACGATCCGCTGTACCTGTTCCAGGATGGCATCGATCTCGATCACCGTCAGGGTCGGAAAGTCATTCAGCAAGGCGTTCAGGAATACCCGTTCATCAGTCTCCAGCCGAAAGCTGGTGAGATAGGTGGCCGCAAAGTCCTCCATCACATCGGGGCTCAGGATGATGAAGAAGTTCGGGCGCAGGCTGTCCCAGTCCACGGACCGCAGGCTGGTGACTTCCACTTCGATACGCCGGTCGACGATCTCGAATACCAGCCGGTCACCCAGTTCAACGCCGACCGTTTCCGCAAAGTCGGCATCGAATGAAGCCTCGGCATTGCCCCGGCCGTCCTCCCACCACTGGCCAGCGAGCACCCGATTTCCCGGCGGCGGCGCCTCGGCCCAGCTCAGGTTGCGCTCACTGCCCAGCCGCAGCCGCGTATCACCCTCCACATCGCGCACGGAGCGGTCATTACGCTCCACCACCCGGCCGCGGGTCATGGGGTAGAACGGTTCGACCCCGGCCGTATCCTGCGCCAGCCGCTCACGCAGAGGAACGACCTCACTGGGGGCGATGTTCATGACGAAGTGGTTGGGGGCATCCTCGGGCAACTGTGCCTGCCATTCGTCAAGCAGCGCCGTGCGCAGCAGGAACAGGATCAGCAGCAGCATCAGCGCCACCCCGAATACCACGATCTGGATACCGTTCTCCTGCTGGCGACGCTGCAGGGCAGCCATGGCAAGCCGCCAGCCGCTGCCGGCCTGCATGCCCAGCGCCCGCCCCGAGCGCAACATGACATGCGCCACCGCCAGCAGCACCGCGACCGTGCCGAAAGTACCCAGCGTCAGCAGGCCGGCCAGCCGCACCGAATCCGCATACCAGAACAGCAACCCAAGGCTGCCCAGCAGACCAGCGCCATAGGCTATCGCCATGGAGCGGTCGGTCGCATCCAGATCGCGACGAATCACCCGCAACGGGCTCACATGGCGCAAGCGCAGCAAGGGTGGCAGGGCAAAGGCGAGCAGACAGACGAAGCCCGTCACCGCGGCAACCAGGAAGGGCCGCGCGCCGGGCGCCGGCAGCTCCACCGGAATCATGTCGGCAAGCAGCCACAGGCCCAGCTGCTGCAGCGCCCAGCCGAGCAACAGACCACAGATCGTGGCTACCGCACCCAGCAGGAGCAGGTTGATCAGGTAGGTCTGCTGCACCTGTCCCGGGGTCATGCCGAGCGTCTTGAGCACCGCCACTGGATCATGATGACGCAGACTGTAACGGTGCGCCGCCAGCGCCACCGCCACGCCCGACAGGATCACGGCCAGCAGTCCACCCAGCAGCAGGAAGCTCTCGCCGCGCTCCAGCGCCCGACCAATGGCGTCACTGCCGGTACGGATATCGACCCAGGTGAAATGAGGTTCCAGCTCATCAGCCAGACTGCTCCGCCACGCCTCCAGCGCACTTTCATCACCGCGCAGCAGCAGCCCGTATGACAGCCGACTACCCGGTTGCACGACTCCGGTCGCCTCGACATCCGAGTCACGCATCAGCAGACGCGGACTCAGGTCGAAGAAGCTGCCACCTCGGTCCGGCTCGCGGGTGAGCACACGCCCCACCGTCAGGTCGGCATTGCCCACGCTGACCGTGTCCCCCGGAGCCACTTCCAGTGCTGGCAGCAGTCGTCCTTCCAGCCACACCTCGCCCGGCTCCGGCAGGTCGTCGGTGGGCCTGCCCGTCACGAACGCCTCGTCGGCGACCTCAAGCATACCGCGCAGCGGATAGCCTTCCGTGACGGCCTTTACTGATACCAGCTGACTGCGATCCTCGGCGAAGACCATGGAACTGAAGGTCAGTGTGCGTGCGGTATCCAGCCCCAGTTCCCGGGCATGATCGACCCAGTCTTCCGGTACCGGCCGCGAACTGCGCACCACTCGATCCGCAGCGAGGAAGGCACTGCTTTCCAGCAGCAGCGCCTGCTGCAGGCGGTCGACGAACACCGCAATGGCCGAAACAGTTGTGACCGCCACGATCAGCGCGGCCAGCAGCAGGCTCAGCTCACCACCCTTCCAGTCTCGCCAGAGCAGCCTGAATGCCACGTTGCGACCCAAGGTCAACCCCCCGCCAGCGTCTGAGCGCCGGTCTGCAGGCGACCATCCGCCACTTCCAGGGCCCGGTCACAGCGAGCCGCCAGACGCGGATCATGGGTGACCAGGATCAGGGTCGTGCCATACTCTCGATTCAGTTCGAACAGCAGGTCCGCCACATGTTCGCCGGTGGTCTGATCAAGGTTGCCGGTGGGTTCGTCGGCGAACAGGATCATCGGGCGGGTCGCGAATGCGCGGGCCAGGGCCACCCGCTGCTGTTCACCACCCGACAGCTGGCGCGGATGATGACCGAGCCGGTGGCCGAGCCCGACCCGCACCAGCAGCGCTTCGGCCTCGGCCCGCGGCCGCCCGTCACCGCGCAGTTCCAGCGGCAGCATGACGTTCTCGAGCGCGGTCAGACTGTCCAGCAGCTGAAAGTTCTGGAACACGAATCCCACCAGGCGCCCCCGCAGCCGAGCGCGCGCCTCTTCATCCAGCCGGGTCAGGTCCTCGCCAGCCAGTGAAATCCTGCCGGAGGAGGGTTCATCCAGCCCTGCCAGCAGACCCAGCAGCGTGGTCTTGCCCGACCCGGAAGCGCCCACCAGGGCCACGCTCGATCCTGCCTTGATTTCAAGGTTCACCCCGGACAGTATCTCGAGCTGGCCAGCGGCAGTTTCGACGCGCTTGGCCACATCGTTGGCAACCAGGATCGACTCTGTGGTGACAGCATTCATGCGGCTCTGCCTGTTCTCTGCATCTGTGATGATCGGGATGTGCCTGTCGGCAGGCGTCTGGGCCCAGACCGTGCTGGTCATGGGCGACAGCATCAGCGCCGCCTACGGCATGGAGCCCGAGGAAGGCTGGGTCAGCCTGCTGGAGCAGCGGCTGGAGGAACGTGATGCCGACTATCGCGTCGTCAACGTGAGCCTGAGCGGTGAAACCACCGGCGGCGGCCTGGCCCGATTGCCGGATGCCCTGGCGCGGCACCAGCCGGATATCGTCGTGCTCGAACTGGGCGGTAACGACGGCCTCAGAGGATATCCGATCGCCCGGATCAGGGCCAATCTGCAGGCCATGGTGGAGAAGTCGCTGGACTCAGGGGCCCGGGTGCTGCTTGCCGGCATGCACATTCCGCCCAACTACGGCCCTCGCTACGTGGATGCATTTCATGCCATCTACGAGGATCTGGCGCGAGAGCACGAGCTGGCGCTGGTACCGTTCCTGCTTGAGGACATCGCCACCAATGCCGGCTTCATGCAGGGTGACGGCATTCATCCGACCGCCAGCGCCCAGCCTCGCATCCTCGACAATCTGTGGCCGGCCCTGAAGCCGCTCCTGAACAGCGCCGACTGACCCTGCCACAGCCATCCCCCACAAGCTGCCAGCATCAGTTATACTGATTAATGCACATGCACTACTCGTATCGGCATGCCATCAGAATTCGGGGGAAGCCACTTGAGCCAGGAGGCGCGGCCGAAGGTCGACACCAAGCAGAATCTCATTCTTTCCGCCCTGGAACTGTTCGCTGCGCAGGGCATCGATGCGGTCTCCATGCGCACCATCAATGCCGCCGCCGGCGCCCGCAACGCATCGGCAGTGCACTACCACTTCGGCAGCAAGCTCGGCATCATCGAAGCGATCATCGACTTCATCAAGGAAGAGCTGAACGCAAGTCGCCTGCCTGAACTGGCCCGCCTGGAAGCCCGGGCTGCAGCCGGGGAGCAGGTGTCCTGTCGTGAAGTCCTGTGGGCGGTCTTCCGGCCCTATGACGCGCTCTATCGGACTCCCGGCTTCGGTCGCGCCGCCATTCGCTTTCTGGCGCGACTGCAGACCGACATGGATGCGGACATTCAGCGCATCATGAACCGGGATCCCCATGACACCGCCATGCGCATCGACAAGCTGCTGGCAAGGGCCCTGCCGGACCTGCCCACCGATCTGCGACGTACCCGCTATCTGTACACATGGACGCTGATGGTGCACGGCTTTGCCGGAACCGGCAGCTGGGGCAACACGGCGTTCGGCAATCTGCGCGCGCCCAGCGGAGACGTGGCCCTGCTGCGGTTCTTCGACTATATGGTGGGAGGACTCGAGGCGCCGGTCACCTACCCCTGATCGCGGCGCCTTGCACGCAGATCAGAGCGAGCTGATCAGATGGCCGCCATCGACGACGATGCTCTCACCAGTCATGTGGGCTGACGCATCGGAAGCCAGCAGCAACAGGGCACCGTCATAGTCGTCCAGATTGCCGGTGCGACGCTGGGGAATGGCCTTGACGAAGGCCTCGGCCTGATCACTCTCCAGCAGAGCCGAACTCACCTTGCTGAGGAAGTAACCCGGCGACAGCGCATTGCAACGAATACCGTAGCGAGCCCCCTCCAGCGCGATCTGCTTGCTCAGCTGCAGCACTGCCGCCTTCGACGTTGCATAGGGAGTGATCCCCTTCTGCTGCCTGTAGCCGGTAATACTGGCAATGTTGACGATATTGCCGCCGCGCGCATGTTCGATCCAGCGTCTGGAGGCCTCGCGGGCCATCAGCCAGACGCCCCTGAGATTGGTATTCATCACCGCATCCCAGTCGTCTTCGCCCAGCGTGATGTAAGTGAACACGCCAGGCTCCATGCCCGCGTTATTGATGATCACATCAGGCACGCCCCAACTGTCGATGACCTGATCGAATGCGGAACGTACGCTGGCGCTGTCGGCCACATCCAGCGGCACGCTCATGGCGTCATGGCCTGCTGCGCGCAGCTCATCCACACGTGCCTGCAGCTTGTCGGTACGCCGTGCCGCCAGCACCACGCGCCCTCCGGCTTCCGCCAGCACGCCGGCAAAGTGATGACCAAGCCCGCTCGAGGCGCCCGTAATCAGGATGATCCTGCCCGTCAGGGCAAACCGGTCCGTCGACATTGCAAGATGACTCCACTCGTATTCAAAAGGAAAGATGCCGCTGGGCGCACGTCCGGGACTCAGGGTAGTGCCCGATGGCCCTGCTGCTGGCAAGATTCACAGCGCTCGGTCTGATCGAACCGGGCCCGCTTCCGGGCCTCCGGATCCACAGGCTGGCCGCAACCCTCACAGACTTGCAGCGTGCCCTGCTCCAACCCCGGCAGCAGGCTGATCCGCTCGTCGAAGACGAAGCATTCGCCCTGCCAGCTGCCGGCCTGTTCCCGCGCCTCTGCCAGATAGCGCAAGATACCGCCCCCCAGCTCATAGACGCGTTCGAAGCCCTGGCCACGTATCCAGGCAGCTGCCTTGGTGCAGCGGATGCCGCCTGTGCAGTACATGGCAACGGCCGGCGTCTGCTCCGGATCCAGATGCGCCTCTACCCACGCCGGGAAGTCGCGAAAGCGGCGTGTGGCGGGATCGATGGCGCCCTGGAACCCACCCGCCGCAGTCTCGTAGCTGTTGCGCACATCAATGACCGGCACCTCGGGATCGGCCAGCAACGCTTCCCATTCGGCCACCGAAACCTCCGTGGCCGCCTCGAACTCGTGCAGGTCACGGGGACGCCCCAGCGCAACGATTTCCTCCCGCAGGCGCACGCGCAGACGTCGGAAAGGTCGTTCCACCTCGGCAGGACTTTCCTGCAACGATGGCATCAGGGCATTGCCGAGAATGCGGGCGAGACCGCTCCGGAACGCCGCCAGTTCGTCCGGGGTTCCGGCCATGCTCAGGTTGACTCCCTCCCCGGCCACCAGCAGCGTACCCAGCACACCGGCATCCTGTGCCATGGCCTCGAGCCTGTCACGCAACGCTGCCGGGGCGCTGACCGGGAAAAATCGATATCCAGTCACCACCCGGACAACACTATTCACGCGCCTTGCCTCCCAGGCAGGCAGGTGATTCA